>Ga0131853_10000865_pt1 | contig 54480 bp, 54 predicted proteins | sample TergutLab28metaG_FD_92764 | JGI IMG/M metagenome (GOLD analysis project Ga0131853, IMG submission 92764) | Labiotermes labralis P1 segment gut microbial communities from Petit-Saut dam, French Guiana - Lab288 P1 (version 2) (version 2) | ecosystem: Host-associated > Arthropoda: Insects >...
AGGCTGCGCGAGCATGAAGATGTCAAGCGGAATACTAAAGCGATTTCTGAAATATTGCACAATAAAGTCTGACTTATCCTCAATCGGAGTGTTTGAAATAGCTATAAAAATAGGAACGATTTGGTTGCCATATTCGTCGAAAAGCTCATTTCTGATATCTTCGATGATGCAAGGAATGTTTTCATCAGGGCGAGCAGAAATTAATATAGATATGGAGGAAGAGGCTAAGTGTATATCAGTTCCGATATAACGCACGCCTATAGTGACATCAGGATCATCTTCTCCGGGGAATATGCTCTGAATATTCCCAATTCCAGAAGTAAGTCTTGTCCAAGTTATGCCGTCAATGGAAAACTCCATCCTGTCAGTAGCTCCGACAAGAGTTTGTGTTGCAGCGTCGACTGACAAAGTAGGAGCGGCTACTATATTAAGGGGAACTGAATTTTGGTGAATAATTTGAGGGTAAAAAGGCTGGAGGCCTAGTGGGGATCTAAACCATTCTTCTGCACTTGTACGAGGAAGAACATGCATGTCGTGAAATGGTTCAAGCCATATTTCTCCATCACCGTTTGTACGAATATAGTACCACATAGGCACTGAAGTCGAAATCTCGAATCTTGGGTCGTGAACATAATCGTAAAAATTTCCTGCTCCCGGTCCTCGTGTAACGCGGACATTTGCAATTGATATCTCTAAAAAGTAAGGACTGTTAGTATAAGGTACTCGTTGACCTTGTTGACTCATTAACATCTCACCCACACTGAAATGAAGGTTTGAAACATGTATAGGCTGCCAATGACCCGGGATAGCTGTAATCGATCGGCTACCGGTATCTCTAAAATCAGGTATTTCAATCCATTGATTGTTAATTCGTAATCTATTATTTATGACAGTAACATAAAACGGTCCGCCATGATTATCGCCGGTGACTAACGACCTTTGTGCAACAGGTCGAATTAGAAATGAATATGTTGCATTTTGAGAAATGTTTTGCTCGAATGGAGATATTTCTATGTAATATTTACCCGGGTTTAAAGTTATGTTCCCAGCCGAGTTGCTGCTAAATTGTACTACATTTTGAAAATTTTCATCGCGGATTATAACAGTAGCACGTCCGTTAAGAGCATTAAGAGTAACACGATATTCCGGACCAATAGAATCCACATGAATCACATACCAATGAGAAGTTCCGTATCCGGGAGTCGGAATGTTTGTAAGATTCATTGAATGTCCAAACGTCCATGCCGTTTCCGGCGTTGTTCCGGGACTGTTCGGATCAATTGCATTTTGTGCAAATACTGCAATTGCAGAAGTGGCGAACATAATTAACATTAGAGAAATGGTAAAGAAAGTTTTTTTCGTAAGCATAAATTAATCCTCCTTAAATTTTAACATTCATAGTTGTAATTTAAACTGTCGAAGAGCAAAGATTCATCAACGGATAAATCACTTGGTCGCATAAATTTTTGTATCAGCTCAGCATATGTCATCCTTTCGCTAAGACTTTCAACGTGCCGTTTAAGCCTCTCAAGGTCTGAATCCGGCAAAATCAGCTCATCTTCTTCCGGTTCCAAATCCTCAGGTCTTACAGGGAAGGTTTGCCTTAAAGATTGAGTTATACCCATTTCGGCTCTGTTGCTTTCCAAATAGGCAAAAAATGCACTTCTATCAGCTACGCTGTTGCCGGCTTTAATATACCTCATCATTAATTGACCATACCCAATTACATTGCCATAGCGGTCAGGGCAAACAAGGTCAACAGGATCTCTATTAGGTCGGTAAATTATACGGTCACTGTTCGCTTGCGCATTATAGCCTAACCAACCACGTCCTACCAAATCCATTACAGAATTAAACCTTTCTTCAAGCTGACTAAGCATCATGCTAATGTCATCTTGAGTAAGTATCCCTTCGGAGTAATTTGTCAAAGCATTATACTCGTGTTGAAAAATCAAAGCAATATCAAAAAGAATATCTTTACCCCTCGGTGTGTATTGAAAAGAGTAGGCACGCTCAAGCCTTAAAAGAACATGCATTTGACATTCCGCCTGCATTATTCCGCGGCGGCGCCTTTCCCAAAGAAAAACAGCTTCTTCACGTTCGTTTAGCTTCCCGTTGACCTTTTTGAATGCCATTGCGTCAAACTCATCATTTGTTAAAGGCTTTAGCTCCTTGGCTTCTTCCTCGCTTAAATGATAGCTTGCACTATGGTCAGACCACTCAAAATGCCAATGACTGTTTGTGGAAGCAGCACGTTCAAATCGTTCAGGCATAGCCCTCTCCCTGCCTGTTACCGGCAGCAGAGATACGTTGTTACTGCTAACAGAATTAACCTGCATAATAATCCCCCCTAAAATATAGTATTTAACATATTTTAGCATTTTTTCTGAAAAATGTCAATACGAGCGCTATAATATGTGTTGCGGGATTTGCTTATTATGTGATATAATTGGGTAATATAGGATATAAGGGTGAGAATCTCTATAAAGATAAACACATTTAACTATGACTAAGGAGAAAATGATGATTAAATTTTGGATTAAAAAGTTAATATTTATCGTAATTGCAATTGGGATTTTGGCAGTTGCCGTTAATATGTTTATGGGGCCGCATAGTATCGCCGCGGGTGGGCTTACGGGCCTTGCTATTATTTTAGAAGCGGGAATGGGCATTGACAGAGCGATTATAGTGTATGTAGGCAATGCGATTGTTATAGTTTGCGCCTTCATTTTTCTTGGCAAAGAAGTTGGCATTAACACGATAATCGGCGCAGGGCTTCTTCCTTTTGCGATCGATATCGTGCCAAGATACAGCTTAGTTGAAGACCGTATGCTCGCTATGATAGTTGGAAGCGTTTTGTTCGGCGTCGGCGTTTCAATTTTGTATAAAAACAACGCGTCAAGTGGGGGTACAGCTGTTCCGCCACTAATTATGAAAAAGTATCTCGGACTTAAACCTTCGATTGGCATGTTCGCAACAGACGGGGTCGTTGTCGCGCTGAGCTTAATTGTATTCGACAGAGATTCGTTTTTCTTCGCAGTTTTATCAATAACAATAACGATGATAGTCATGGGATATATCGAAAACGGCTTAACAAAGCGCAAGCGCGTTCAAATAATAAGCAACTTCCACGCAGAAATTACAGCTGATATCAGCAAGGAAATGGGCAGGAGCGTCACGCTGATACCAACGCGCGGCTCGTTTATGAACGAAGAAAAGCCTATGCTAATGATTTTACTTGATGCAAGCGACTACCGCAAGCTTATCGAAATTGTTGACCATCACGATAAAGAGGCGTTTATGGTAACTGACGTTGTTGCAGACGTTCATGGACGAGGATTTACTTACGGTTCGGGAAGTGTGTAGAAGAAGGGGAGTAGGGGGTTTTTAGTGGAAAACAGTTTACGTTTCATACCTAAAATGGATGATTTTCTCGAAGATGTTGAGATTATGCGCTTTAAAGCGCAGTTGTCAAGCAAAGTTACGGCAAATATTTTACGTGTAGAAATCGAGAATTTGCGTGCTTTGATTAAAAATGGTGAGGTTGCTGTCGCAGATAAGGCATCCGCGTTTGAACATGTTAAAGCTCGGGCTGTTAATCGTATTGAAAATAAAATCTCCGACAGATTAAAGCGCGTAATTAACGCAACTGGAATAATAATACACACAAACCTTGGTCGCGCACCGCTTTACGATAAAACAGCCGTGAAAACATCTGAAATTGTTGCGGGGTATAACAATCTTGAATATAGCGTTGTTGACGGTAAAAGGCGAAACCGTATGGTCTATGTTGAAGATCTCCTCAAAGACATAACAGGAGCAGAAGCAGCAGTAGTCGTCAATAACAACGCAGCGGCCATTTACCTTGCACTAAATAGCCTTTGTAAAGATAAAGAAGTTATCGTTTCTCGTGGTGAGCTTGTTGAAATAGGGGATTCATTCCGTATTTCAGAAATAATCGAAGAGAGCGGCTGTATAGTTCGCGAAGTCGGCACGACTAATAAAACAAAATCGAGTGATTACGAAAAGTCTATAAATTCAAATACGGCGGCGCTTTTGAAAGTGCATCGCTCAAATTTTAAAATAATAGGATTCACAGGCGAAGTTACCCCGCCTGAGCTTGTTGAAATTAAAAGCCAAGCTTGCTCAGGAAGCTTAGCTGTAATAGAAGACATGGGTTCAGGAGTTTTAGCTGATTTTTCAAAGTACGGCTTTAAATCAGAAAGAACTGTGCAAGACGCAGTTAACGACGGTATTGATGTTATAACATTTTCAGGTGATAAGCTGCTAGGCGGGCCGCAGGCAGGAATTATCGTTGGCAAAAAAGAATATATAGACCGAATGAAGAAAAATCAGATGTACAGATGCTTAAGAGTGGATAAAATATGCCTAATCGCGCTTGAAAACACGCTTTGGCAGTATCTGTCGGATGACTTTCTTAACATTCCGGTCATCAACGCGATTTTAGAGTCAAAAATTCAGATCGAAATTAAAGCGCATATGTTAAACAAGATGTTGGAGGGCATATCAGACATCAAAACACATGTCGCGCCTCATAACGCAATGATAGGAGGCGGAGCATTACCGGGTGAAGTTTTGGACAGTTATGCTGTTTTTGTGGCGCATCAAAATAAATCCGCGGCAGAGCTTGAGATTTATTTGAGAAATCAAGAGATTCCAATCATTTCAACGATACAAAATGATGAAATTATTCTTGATATGCGGACTGTTAATGAAGGAGATTTTGACTATATCAAGAAAGTATTTACACAACTGTATTAGCCCATTTATTGCCAAGAACTCTGAATCCTGTAAGAAATACTTTAACAACTTCGTCCATTAGAACAAGAACAAATACCCAGTATATAGGCAAGTTAAACACATAAACACCTAAAAAGGCCATAGGTACAGCAACAAGCCACATTACAACACCGTCTGCGAACAGGCAGAACTTTGTGTCTCCGCCGTTTCTAAGTATTCCGATTATTGTTGTGAAATTGAACATACGGACTGTCGTAAACACAGCCGATACAACAAGCAGCCTGTTTGCATAAGTTCTCACAACATCAGGCACATCATAAAGCTCGGTTATAAACGGCGCGGCAGCAAATAACAATCCACTCATCATAACTCCGACAAAAATGCTGAAAATCAGCGCCTTTCGTGAATATGATATCGCTTTTACGCGTTCTCCTGCTCCGAGTGAATTTGCAATCATAATGCCTGACGCCGCGCCAACCGCAATGCCCGCTATAAAGAAAAGATTCGATACTGCCATGTTAATTTGCATTGCGCCTTGCGCTTCGCTTCCTGTGCCTCTATACGCAATTTGGCAAAGAACTACGCCAAGCGCCCACGCCGCTTCGTTCAATATTACAGGCATCGTAATTTTGAAGCAATCTTTTGCAAATTTCAAATCAAAACTCATATAATCTTTAAACTTTGCCGCAACTGGCAGTTTAAGCTTTCGAATTATAATCGCTTGCACAGTAATTTCAACGATACGGGCAATAAGCGTGCCGATTGCTGCGCCCATAACGCCCCATCCCATTATAAAAATGAACACAAAGTTAAGCGAAACGCTCGTTAAAAGTGCTATTGTCACAGTAAGCATCGGAATGTTCGTCTTTTTTATGCTTCTAAGCGCGAAATTATACGTCATCGTTATAGGCGTTATAAGATAACTAAAGCCTACGATTCTCAAATATGTCGCTCCAAGTGCGAGAATTTCAGGGTCAGCAGTGTAAAAACCAAGAAACCATTTGGGGAAAATTATTGCAATAGTCGCAAATATAACTCCCAACGCCATACCGGTCAAAAAGCTTATTCCGAGCACTTTATGTATACCGTTTACTTCATTTTTCCCCCAATATTGCCCGGTTAATATCGCAGAACCTGTACACATGCCGTATAGCACAAGGCTGTATAAAAAGAATAACTGATTTGAAAACCCAACTGCGTTTATTGCTTCAAGCCCTAAACTTCCAACCATCAAATGATCGATAAAGTTAACTGATGCGTTTACTAAATCCTGCGCCAGTATCGGCAGTGCTAAAATAATCATTGCTTTAAGAAATTTTCTTGTTTCGCTTTGTGGTCGATTTCTTTTCTTATCTATCTTTCTCATGTATTTCCTCTACAAACAGATTTTTAAAATTAACATTTCAACTGCTAAAGTATCCGTCATCTTTCCTGTTTTAATATTCAAATCTGCCTCAAGGCATTTACTAATTGCACCTTTAAGGCTCTCAGCGCTGAAACTTACGCTTTGTGTTAAGGCTTCAGACACAATAAAGCTTCGAAGACCTGTTTGGGTTGATATTTCCTGTGGGCTTAACCCCTTTTCTTTCAGAATTTTACATTGTAACACAATCCGCAGTTGCCTTGCAACCATAACTATTACCATTATTGGAGATTCCTTCATAAGAAGCAGGTTGTTAAAAATATCAAGAGCAAGCCCGGCATTTTTATTAGCCGCAGCGCCGACAAGTTCAAAAATGCTGAGCTCAAGTGATTTTTTACAGACGTTGTCTATGTCTGCCCGTGTTATTTCATTTCCTGCTCCTTTGTACAGTGCGAGCTTTTGAATTTCAGATGCTAAAGCGCTCATATCACAGCCAACCCTGCGAATCAGATAGTAAATATCCTGTGCGTCGATTTCGGAATTATAGTTTTTAAAATGACGGTTTGCCCATTCGCGCAGATCAGTTTCTTTTATATATGTAAACTCGTGAGCAAGACCTTGCTTCGACACATTTTTATATAGCGCATTTCGTTTGTCGATCTTTGTTTCGACAAAAATTATAATCGTTGATTCAGGTATATGCTTTAAGAAAGCGCTCATTGTTTCGCTTTCACCTTTTTTACCTACCTCAAAAAGGGATGTGTCGCGCAAAATAATTACGCGGTAATTAGCAAGGTAAGGAGTGGTCATTGCTGCGTCAATCGCTTTCTGAACAGATACAGACTTGCCCTCAAAAACGTCTATGTTCATATCGGCTTCGTCGCCTGCGACAGCAGCATTCGATATTGACTTTTCATAATGTCTAACTAGATACCTTTCCTCGCCGTAAAGAAGATATACCTGCTTAAAATTACCGGTTTTGATTCCTGCTTCTATTTCTTTCATACACTACCTCATCGTGCGCACATTGATTGTGCTGTTTTCTTCAATAAAAAATGTAGTTTGTCCCGATTCCGCTGTATTATAAAGTGGAATATTCATTTCGTATAATAAATTTACAACTCTGCCAGCGGGATGCCCGTGCGGATTTCTGCGCCCTGTTCCAACAAACGCGATATCGGGCGAAACTGCTTGCAAAAACAACTCGCTGTTTGAAAACGCCGATCCATGATGTGCAAGGTTTAGAACATGGCTCTGAATGTTACTAAAATCTCCTGTAATGCGTCTTTCTTCATCTGTGCCAATGTCGCCTGTAAAAAGAAATCTTACGCCTTTGGTCTCATATAAAAGCACGAGAGAGTTTGCGTTTCTAGAGTTTGAAAGGTTCAAAGTTGGATTCAGAACCTCTATCTCACCTCCGAAAAACGATATTCTATCGCCTGATGACAAATTTGTAATAGGGATTCTCGACTGGGATGCTAACCGCCTAATTTCTGTTTCAAGATCATTTTGCGTGCCAAAACTCGGGGGCATGTATATAGCGCCGATATCAATTCTGCCAATAATTCCAACTATTCCTCCGATATGATCGCTGTCGGAATGTGTAACAAAAATCCCATCTATTTTGTTTATTCGCCTGCTTCGCAAATGAGACAGTATTTCATTTGCGTTCCACGCCTCTCCGCCGTCAACTAAAAATGTATTGCCTGTATTTCTAATGACTATGCTATCGCCTTGTCCAACATCAAGATTTGTAACATAATTCAGCGTTCTGTAATTTGTCCCTTCTATAGTAAAAACAACAATAAGTGCAAGAGCCGCCCCTGTCGCACATTTAAAGTAAAATCGGCGCTTGCTAAGGTTACTCTTTAAAGCCACCAATATTAAAGCTGACATCGAATACCAAATTAAAAGATGATGCAGTCGGACTGTACCCGTTGTAAACATTGCAAAAGGCAAACTCTCGATTAATACGCACAAAAACTCGTAAAATTGAAATATAAAAAACAGTGAGCCGCCTAAAAACGAAGAAAGATATATGCTTATAAAACCTGAAATCCCTACGAATATGCCGCCGACAATGACAAAAACTACAGTTGGAACAATTAAAAGATTGGCAACTATACCAAAGACAGGGATTTGATAAAATACCATCGCGACGATTGGCGTGTTAAAAAGCGTTACAGCAATTGTCGCAGGGATTCCGTTTGAAAAAAAGTTGGACTTATTAAGTGCCCTCGCCGCAAAGCCATCTTTTTTACGCGGCGCCATAGCTTGTTTAATAGTATTTGCTCCAAAACCAATCCCAAATACTGATGAAAACGACAGCAAAAACCCGCCATCCCACAGATTAAACGGATTAATGACAAGTAAAATGCAAGCGGCAAGCGCAGTCGATGATAATAGGTCGTTTTTTCGTCGCAAAACTTTGCCAATTGCAAATACGCCAAACATTATAACCGCGCGAGTTACAGATAATGATAGTCCTGTGAAAACTGCATAAATGCTGAGGATTACAAACGTTAACATCCCTGAATTGACATTTCCCAAACGTTTTTTGAATAAAAAATCAAGAAAGAAGGCAATTGCTGTAATGTGCATCCCTGAAATCGCAAGAATATGGTAAATTCCACCGGCTCTGTAAAGTTCTGCAATGCGCTCATCTATGCCCGTTCGGTCGCCTAAAAGCATCGCTTTCAATATGCCGCTTTCAGCCGGCGGGAGTGAGTTGTCAAATATTTCGATCAGTTTATTTTTAAGGTTATTAGTAACGCCTCGTATCGTAATTGTTGTGCCGCCTGTTGAAACTAAAGTTGCGTTCATCCTATATTGAATGTTTCTCGCTGCAAAATGCTGAAATTGGTCAAAACCTCCTTCATTTCGTCTTGTATCAGGCTTAACTAGCCTGCCTGTAACGGTTATAAGCTGCCCTATTCTAAGATTTTCTTCAGTTTCAAGAAAAGTTCGTACATTGAACCGATTTATTTCTGTTCTGTCGCCTAGCGTGGCCGATTCTGCCGCAATTAACACCCTAGTGCCCGATATATCTTGGATAATGCCCGATATTTCGATAGTTTCGTATGAAATTGCCGCTTCTTCAGCAAGGTGATTTCTGATTGAACCGGCAGAGCTCATACTCAAATTACCGATTATGTAAAACAATATAAACACACAAAATATGAGCTTTTTGTAAATAAGCGCGATCGTAAATGCTGCCATATATGCTGCAGCAAATAGCAGAACCACCGAAACTGTGTCAGTCATATATCGCCCTGAGATTATGCCTGCTGTTAAAAAAATCAATCCCGCCAAAAGTGGTCGTTTCAAAATATTACCTCATACTACCTCAAAATTATTGATTCGTTGCGAGTAAAGGGGTTAGCAAGATCAAGCCCGTCATGTATTTCTGTAACTTGCTCAGATTCTATCAAAAACTGTACACCTTGTATATCATTGTCAAGTTCAGGATAGGTTAGTGAGTTAACGATTGAATAGACAGACAATGCAAAATCTCCTGTGCGCGCTCCCGGCCCTGGCAAAAAGTTAGCGCTTAAACTGACGTAACAAATATAATTGACGACAGTTGCGTCGATTAAAATAACATCAGGAGACACTGTAGGAAGCAGGACGCTATTTATCGGCCCTTTTAAAATTTCGGATATAATTTCAAACTCGACTGATCGGTCAACAGCTTGTATAAATCTTCGCTCAACAATGAGCCAATCTTCGCTTTCATCTTTGAAATACAGGCTGACCCATTTAGAATCAACAGGTGCGGCGGGAATCCAACCTCCGATTATTACGTTAGAGCGGTTCATAAACCCAACAGCGTTTCCCGTTGCGGTTAAAAGCTCCATACCATCAACAAAAAAGTTGACATCACTTATAAAGCTGAGCTCCGTCATCGTCCAAACTAGGCTTCCTCTAAAAATCATTTCCTCAACCGGGTCTAGTTCTAAATACTCTGAAGAAAATTCGATTTGAAAAATAACATCGTTAATAATGCTTGCGTTTAAAGCGGTAATGCTATCAGGTATTACGTTGACAAGCTCGCTGCTTTGCGGCCCTGCAAACAAGGCATTAAAAACGTTCTGCGCCATAATCGCGTTGCTGCCAAACGTTATATAATGCCGTTCAGGTTCAATTGTTGAGGTAGTCGGATTGAAAAAATAAATATTAACCGGCATCCTGCCCGATGTGTTATCTCCAATAGACGAAAACAAAACAAACAGTGCATATATGACCAGCAGGGCAAACACTGATATCACTGCTATATTGATGCTTTTTCTCTTAAACAGTTTCATTTCGTTTTGACCCTCCTGTGTAGTGTATCGGCAATCTGACTAAGAACGTAGTACCCTCTCCTTCTTTGCTAGTCAGCTCGATGCTCCCTTTTAAGAGCATAACGGTAGAGTGGGTAATCGAAAGGCCGAGGCCTGTACCGCCTGTTTCTCGATCTCTCGTTTTATCTGTTCTATAAAATCTGTCGAATACTTTAGGCTGTTCCGAAGTGGCTATTCCAATTCCCGTGTCGGAAACGGTAATAAATGCGTGTTTATGGTTTGCATCAATTATTACTTTGACAGTACCTTCTTCAGGTGTGTATTTTATTCCATTATCAATTATATTTGATAGCGCAAGCCAAAGCTTAACGCTATCTGCGTCAATATTTATTTGCTTTTCTTCTTCCAAAACCAAGTTTATGCCTTTCTGTTCCGCAAGTGGTGAAAGCCGCTTAATTATGCTACTTAATAAAGCATTTAAGTCAACAGGCTCAATAGTTAAAGAGTTTTCATGCTGGTCAAGCTTAACAAGGCTTAATAAGCTGTTGACGATATGCGTCATTCTGTCGATTTCTGTTGTTATATCATGTAAAAATTCCCTATGCGTTTCAACCGGCACGGATTCTTGCAGCAAAATTGACTCTGACAGAACTTTAATTGAGCTAAGCGGTGTTTTAAGTTCATGCGATACATTTGAAACAAACTCTTCGCGCGTATTCTCAACCATTTCAAGCTTCTGTGCCATAGAATTTATTGAACTGGCAAGTAATGAAAATTCATCACGGCTTTTAGTTTCAATGCGGTGGTCAAGTTGACCTTCCGCTATTTTGCCTACGCCGTTTAATATTCCTCTTAGTGGGTCAAGAATTAGCTGCGATCCGAAGAAGGCCAAAATCGCAAGTGCGACCAAAGTAAAAACTGTAAAATTAAGAACGCTGCCTTGTATTTCATCAAGTGCGTCATATAAATCTCTTACAGACGCAACCAAAAGAACAACCCCAATTTTTTCAGAATCATCATCAATAATTGAAGTTGCAACATAAATGGCATTTTCTTCTGGTCTTGCAGATACGCGGCTTCCGTATCGTATCGCGTCGATTACTTCGGGTATGATGTATGTTTTGCCGATTTCGGTGTCGTTTGAATCGTTAACTACTGTTCCTCTTGTATCAAAAATAAGCACACGAAACGGCCCAGCGTCGCTTTTTTCTTCGATTTCTGCGTTAAATTCCATTCTAGCCTGCGCTGAATGATCAAAAAGCCAGTTGGATCGATGGATGCTCATTGCTAAAATGTTTGCGGCAGACAAAAGACTAAGCTCACGATCCGTCCTGTAATAATCTTCCATTGTAGAAATAGCAATGTTAAAGAAGATAACAATTGGCAGAAAGCTTATAACTATAAAACTTACAAGCAGTTTAAGACGTATGCTGTTGAACCATCTTTTTTTTCTGTTACTTAAAATAGTAGCCAACTCCCCATTTTGTGTAAATATATTTTGGGTCACTTGGGTTTTTCTCTATCTTCTCCCTAAGTCGTCTGATATGCACGTCGACAGCGCGTATGTCACCCGGGTGGTCGCTTTCGCCCCAAACTGTAGAAAGAAGGTTCTCACGGCTGTAAACTTTTGATGGGTTTTTAATTAAAAATTCGAGCAAATCAAATTCTTTAGCAGTAAGGTTAATTTCTTTATCTTCAATAGACGCACGGCGCGTTTCGGGCATAAGTTTTAAGTCTCGCACAACAATTACTTTGTCCGTTTCAGTCTTATCGGATTTGATGACGCTTCTTCTCAAAATAGCCTTGATTCTTGCCTTAAGTTCTAGAATGTTAAACGGCTTCGTAATATAATCATCCGCGCCATATTCAAGCCCCATAATTTTGTCCATGTCGCCGTCTTTGGCCGTGACCATAATAACGGGAACAGAGCTAAATCCGCGCAGCTGCTGGCAAACTTCCAGTCCATCAATTTTTGGAAGCATAACGTCTAGAACAATCAAACTATAATCCGTCTGTAACGCAAGGTTTAGCGCTTCTTCGCCGTCAAAAGCCGTATCTACAATCATACCGTCTTGCTCTAGACTAAATTTTATGCCTTTTACGATCAGTTTTTCATCATCAACTACTAAAATTCTATTTGCCAAAAAAGTTGCTCCTTCCAAAGTATTGCATTATTGCATTACGACGTTTACCTAACTGTTATTAAATCTTTTATCGTCTCAAAAATTCCTGCACTTATTTGTGGTACATTCTTTATATCGTAGATTTCGTTAAATCGTCCGTGACGCTCACGATACGAGATGATATCAGCAGAACGCGCCTGGCCGATCTGTGGAAGTGTCATAAGTTCACTTTGCGCTGCGGTATTGATGTTTACAAGCCCCGACCCTTGCGTGGAATCTAACGGGGTCGGGTCCCCAAATGCAGGAACGATTATATGTTCGCCGTCTGAAATAAATCTTGCTAAGTTAATTATTGACAGGTCAGCATATTCAGTTGCGCCGCCCGCGATATATATAGCATCCCGCAATCGGGAGTTTTCTTCGAGTTCATAAACGCCGGGATATAGTATTTCCCCGGTAATGTATACTATAAGTATGTGCTCCAATTGCTCAATTTGAGAATTAGTTGGTGCAGCATTAAAAACCTCCAACTGCACTTCATTATCATTTGTTGTTGAGAAGTTATAATAAAGAATTCCTGCTGTTATAATGATAATTGCTGTAATTAATCCTGCTGCAATACGATTGTTATTCATTTTTAATCCTTTGGCTTATTATTGTTTTCATATCGCTTTAGCAAACTGCCCTTTGAAACTTTAGCAGTTTGAATTTTTTTCGCTCGTGGGTATTGATTTGAAATCAAATCTTTATTTTTTTGCTCTTGGACACGGATTTTTATATCCATATCCATTACTTCTTTAACCAAACCCTGCAAAGATTTAATTTGTGGCTTATAATTTTCTGCGTTTTTATTAAAATCATCAATTGATGAATCGAAAAGGTTTTGAAAAACGTTATCAGAATTGATAACCAAGTCGATAAGAGTTTGCTTTTCGTCGTTCATCTCGCGAAACATAATGCTGTACTCATCGCTTTTTTCCTCGCAAAGTAGAATCGTCTCCTGATTAACAGTTAGATTAAGAATTTGCTCCAAAAAGCCACGCTTTTTAATTAGTATGTCCTCTAACAGGTTAAAATTAACTTTTTCAGGTTTCAACTTTCTCACTCGCTTCTGTAAAAATTGCGGTGCGGAGAGCTAAATAGCTACAAGCCCTGCGCACCGCGATAAACCTATTTAAAATATGTCGCCCATATGACGCATTGCAATCTCTTCAAGTTCATTAATTGTCATGTTTCTAAACGCTCTTGGCATAGTAGGCACATCTACTCTTCCGCTTACTCTGTTAAGCGTCCATCTGAAATCATCATCAGCGAAATTGAACACCTCGCCGTGTTGACGACCATCCCAATGACTGACTGAGTTAACTCGAGCCAAATACGCAACTATATTACGCGTAGGAGTTAGCGCAAAAGTGCCGTTAATTGAAATTTCGTCTCTCCAACTGTTCCATTCGTTCCAACCCGTTTCAGACGCTCGATGCGTATCTTCTCTTAACCATTCTAATCTCTCTGACGCCCAATCAATTTCTTCTTGTAACCAATAAGCATTTTCTTCTGCCATAAATTCTTCCATCATAGCAATATACTCTTCCAACGATGCTATTTCTGCCAAATTGCTATCTATGCGCCATTCCGACCCGGACATATAGCTTCGTCTGTTGTTGTCACTTTCAATTCTTATCGAAATATTATCGGAGCCGCTTGCAGTATCCCAATCAAAGTTGATTATTGTCGTATTATCTGCTTCCGCCCAAGTGAATCTGCTTTGGCTTTCAACAATGAGCTGGGATCTGAAGTGATTCGTTCTGACATTATTGCCGATTAAAGAAATTCTTGTAGTGCTAATAGGACTGTCAATGAGCATATAAACGTGGTCAAGCATGTTGTCGCTCCCGAGCACACCAAATTCAAATCTATCGTCAAAACCGTTCATTGTTACAACAAGGCCGTTATAGACTCCGTTTGTTTCGATAAAGTCAAGTCTTAAATCAGCTTCGAATAAATCGGGTACGTTTTCAAGCTCTTCAATCATTTGATCGAGCATTTGATCTGCGCCTCTAAACGCTCCCCATCCAAACCAAAACGGTATTGCGCCAAAAGCATCCATATTTCTAAAATAAGCTCTGATTGCCTCGTCGTTTAAAATCAGCGTAAGCGCTTCAACAGCAAAAACATTTAAATCTTCAGCAGAGATTACAATCGCCGTAACGTCGCGATTTGCTGTTTGGCCGTTAAATTCGAAAGGCCTGTTTACCGCATTAATGTTTGAACCTCTGATCAGATTTCTGCTTAATATTTCAAGCTGATTCATAGTTTCATCACTTAAAGAGCTATTCATGTAGCTTTCAATAAGCGCTATAATATTATCATACGAAACGTCATTATCTAAAAACCTTTGGATTGCCCCGGCAACCCACGCCATAGTTGTATCTTGGTTCAATTCACTAAATGCCATTAAGTCGGCGAACGGGTCAAGAGCGTTAATAAATACGCTGTCGTCATTAATTCTCGCTATAAACCTGTTGCTTGTGAAATATGCTCCTAAGTTAAGGTCAATACCGGGAAATGTTGAAAACTCACTTTCTTCAAATTCATCCATTTGAACGCCAACTTCAAACGAAAGAACTCTATCCCAACGATTGTGCGTCATGCCAAGTTCAACCCTCGGCATCGGCCAATACCACGGGCTGTTTTGATCTTGAGCGGCGTCAAGGTTAAGCTCTAATGTAGTACTAAAATCTCCCTCAAATATTTCGATGATACGTGCGATAAGCTCGTTGCTTTTAACCGAGTTCATTTCTGCTTCGAGAGTCCTTAAAGTGTTTGCTAAGGTCATCTCAAAATGCAGTGCCGGGCTTACAGAGCGTATAATGTCTGCTCTGACTGACGATGGAAAAACCATACTGCTGATCAGCAAAACTGCAGCTATTGCTAAAGTGGTAAATTTGGTAAATTTCTTCATTTTATTTCCCCCTATTTAATAATTTAAATGCTACATCAACGCGAAAACTAAAGGCATGATGAGCATTTCAATGTCAAACATTGACATATCTCTTAAAGGTCTTAAATTTGTCGGAACGTCAATCGCTCCAGTAAGACCTCCGATTGTAATTTTGAAATCACCTTCCTCAAACGCAAGCGTTTCACCTGCTACTCGTACTTGTGATAACGAAATTACAACGTCATTGCCGGCTACTGCGAAAGTTCCACGTAAATTGCCAAGTGCGTGCATGTCAAGAACGAAATTATCAGAAGCCGCAGTCGTATCCCATTCAAAGTTAAACATAATGGTGTCAAAATCCGTACGAATTGTAACAGCAGTTCTATAATGATTTGTATTGACATTATTGCCGACCATTGAGAAGAAGAACGAATCGTTAGAGCTGCCAATAAACGACACGTAGAAATTATCAAGCATGTTAACATCGCCGGTTGCGCCAATTTCAAGCGCATATCCTTCAGAATCCTCTACGCGGATTGCTATATATCTTCCATCGCGCTCAATAAACTGGATTACAGCATCTTCTTCAAGTGTTGCTAGTTCGTCAATTGCTACATAGATATCAGCCATAACAAGATCGCTTGCCAACATACTCGCTTGAATGTATTCATCTTCCACAATAGTGATTAATGCTTCGGAAATAAATGTATTTATATCATCCATAGGAACAGTCACTGTTGTAATAATTACATCGCCTTGAACCCCAACAAAGTCAACTGTTTCATCCGTTATAGAATATGTGAAGTTGCTTACGAGCGCATCTGAAAGCTGAGTAAGTCTGTTCATTGTTTCATCACTTAATGAATCGCTTGTGTTCCAGTTGCCCGTTGGGCCTAAAAACAATTCACTGTAAGTAAATCCTGTAATACCCATTTCGCCAAGCATAGCCATATCAATCTCATGTTCAAGGCCAAGGTCGTTTTGAGCTGAAAATGCCATAATTTCGTCAAAGAAGTCAGCAGCATTGACAGAAATGTTTTCACCTAACAGGCTCAAAATAATGTCGGTTTCTGTTATAAAAAATCCTAGATCAATCATTTCTTCTACATTAGCAGTAAGTGCAAAAGCTCTATTTTGAGCGCTGTTGCTTAAATTTCCGACCAAAGTCGGAAGTCCGGCATCATATCCCATAAAACTGTTTGGATTTACTAAAATTTCAATGTCAAATTCGCCCGATATAAAGATGTCTCCGATTTGCGAAAATACTCTGTTATCTCCAAGGCTTTTGAGCTCCTGTCCAAGAACCTGCATAGTGTATTCCCAAGTTGCGGCAAAGTATTCCGCTGGATTATCGCGGTTTACATCTCTCCTTTCAGTAAGAACATCTCCGTAGTTTACGTCTGTTTCCCCTTCATTAGGCGATGTGCATGCTGTAAACGCTAACATCATGGCAATGATGAGCGCTATCATCATGCTGATAAATTTTAAAGATTTTTTTCCATTCATTTCTAACTCCATTTTCTACTTCCTCCTAATATTGTCTTAAAAAGGCTAAAGATTATATCAATTCAAAACCCAAAAAATTGGCCAACTTTTTAATGTCTGAGCAAAGAGTTTTAAATTCATCAGGATTAAGAGATTGATGCCCGTCCGACAAAGCTGATTCCGGATTCGGGTGGGTTTCAATCATTACGCCGTCCGCTCCTGCGGCAACTGCGGCTTTAGCAAGCGGGGCGACATACTCTCTGACACCAACCGCATGGCTGGGGTCAACGATTATAGGCATGTCTGTCTTTGATTTAATTACAGGCACGGCGCTTAAATCAAGCGTGTTTCGAGTACTTGTTTCGTAAGTTCGTATTCCTCTTTCGCAAAGGATAACGTTGTTGTTGCCTTCGCTTTTTATGTATTCCGCCGCGTTAAGCCATTCATCAATCGTCGAACAGAGGCCGCGCTTAAGAATTACAGGTTTGTTCGACTGTCCAACAGCTCGTAAAAGCGGGAAGTTCTGCATATTTCTCGCACCGATTTGGAACATGTCCACATATTTTTCTGTCTTTTCAATTAGATTTGCGTCAAGAATTTCGCAAACAGTCGGAAGGCCTGTTTCCATTTTCGCTTCGTAAATGTACTTAAGCCCCATTTCGCTTGTGCCTTGAAAAGAGTAGGGTGATGTCCTAGGTTTATACACGTTTCCGCGTAAAATGTTTGCGCCTGCTTCTTTAACAAAGCGCGCCGCGCTTAAAAATTGTTCCCTATTCTCAACAGCACAAGGCCCGCCAATTATAACGAAGCTTCCGTCCCCGATTTTTATGTCACCAATCTTAATTGCAGCCAAACACTCTACCCCCATAACTACGCATATGAAACAGTATACTTCATTTTCTCATATATTTCAACAGGGACAGCATATGAAATTTATGGCGTTGCTGAACTAAAGAACGCCCCGGTTTTTGTGCAGAAAAGCCCTTGAACAGAGCCATCAACCAAAAAGAAACTATAATCCATAATCATAATCATATCCGTATCTAAAAGCCTCTCTGCCCCAAAACCAGAATTATGACCATGCCATCCTGCACCAATTGTTTTTAAAATGTTTCCATCTTCTGAGAGAACTACGACCTCAACCCAACTTTCATCTTCCTGCAATACTTCCGGTTCTATAAAAGCAATAATCGTGTTGTTGATATTCATAAGCCAACGAATGTATGTATCTTCTTTAAGAAGCATATTTTGTGTGCCATCTGTTTTAATACGATAAAGATTGTTATTTAGGTTCCAACTCTGCTCGTCGTTATATTGTAACACTAGATAATAGACCCAATTATCAATTGTCACTACTTGCCGTCCATATCGCAGACTTATTTCGAGTCTGTAAATAAATTCTTCCGCGGGATTATGAGGCTCAGATTCTCGTAAAAATAACCATTTAATTTCATCTAGCTTTATTCGTTCAGCTTGAAGCTCATGGTTTATTAAAATAAAGTCAGAAAGGGCTTCAACCCCACCCCAACTGCTGTTTATAAAAGCAATATCGCCATTTTCCATTTGCCACCAACCTGTGGCGTTTGACCAAAAGTTATTGGTTTCAAATTCAAAAAATATATTCCTCTCTTTTGTGTCAAGCTGTAAATGTTCAAGCCAAATCATATTCTCTTCAAAGCTTTCATGCGCGAATAAAATTGAATTGCTTGGTACATGGAAAAACGGAACGCCATAATAATCTCCTGTGTCAATTAATGTTGGCTGAAAAGTTAAAAGATCAATTTGATAAATGGAATATGTTCGCAGCTCCCAAGTGCCCGTGCGGCGGCTTATAAATAAATATGTATTACTTAAACCTAAAATTTCAATTTCTCCTTCTCCAGGCAAAGTAACCCTCGAACCTTGAGTTATGTCGTCAAAAGGTAGCCTATATAGTAAATGCTCAACTTCTCTCCCCGGTCCATCATGTTGACGCCAAGTGACGAGATTATGCCTAAAGAAAAAATATTCTTCAGTCTTCGCCCAAGTGGAAGTAAACCTTGCTAATTGATCGCGTACGACTTTAATTTCGACATGATCTTCCGGCTCATAATTTTTGTCTTTATATTCGATATCTAAAACTGGCTCGGTTGAACTAACATCTTCGCCTGTTTCGTTAATTATAGTAACTTCCTGTAATTCTTCTTGCGGCATTTCTGCGTTTGAAGAGCATCCGGAAAACAACAAAAATAAAAGCACCGCTGCCATAGGAAGCAAAATCTTTTTTATGTTCAGCATAGTATCCACTCCCGCTATGTTCAATTATCTAATTATAACATATCAAACAAGCAAAATCTATCGCCACATGGAATTTATTTGCATTTTTGGCACGAGATTTAAGGGCTTGGTGTAAATGCTGTAGAGCCGAGCCCAAGAGGTATTACAAATACTAATGTCGTCGTCGGGTTTATGTGTATTGTGAGCTGCACGGAAGCTGCCTCTTTTCGCGTTCCGGCTACAAATGACGTGTCGTAAGGAATACCTGCGGACATGAGCAAAGATATTAACAGGTTAAATTTGCACATTGAAATAGGCTCACCGCACATTACTTGACGAAATATGTCTATGGAAAATAATGACATTATTTGGCTGTCGAACATCATAATAAAACTCCTTCTCTGTACTAATTTATGTACAAGTCTGTAGTTTTGTGCAGAATAATTAAATCACTTCTTCCACAACAACATCATACGATATTCCATTAACTTTAACTTGAAAATTTCTTTTGCTGTTAAACTCTATATTTGCTTCTTTTGCCAAAACCTCATGCGCTTCTTCAATAGAGATTCTTTTAAAACGAATTTTATCGCCTGCTTTAGACTGAGCAACCAGCCGCAAATCGTGAGAAATAACAGTTGCAATTTTTGCATATCCACCTGCTGTTTGACCGTCCTCCATAATGACAATAGGCTTGCCGTCGCCCGGGATTTGTATGCTGCCTGTCACGATCCCTTCCGAGATGATGTCACTTCCGCCCCTTGTTTCGATTTTTGGACCGTCAAGGCGATAGCCCATTCTGTCAAATTGATTTGTGACTATGTATCTTTCGCTAAGAAAAGTTTTGATTCCGGCATCTGTAAAAAAATTATCCTGAGGCCCTAAAATTACTCTGACAATGTATTCGCCGATATATTGTTTTGGGTTTCGTATGTATCTCCCGCATAATTCATCAAGAGGTTTTTGCGGAGCGTTTGTTTTTATAACATCGCCCGTTTTTAGAGCCCTGCCTTCATACCCACCGATTTTTGCTCTTAAAAATGTTGTTTTTGAACTCATAACGATTGGTACGTCAATGCCACCGGCGAATGAAATATAGCCTCTGCAGCCCGATTTTAAAGTTCCGAAGTTTAAAACGCTTCCTTTTTTAACGAGCAAGCTTTCACACATATTTACAGGCGCACCGTCAATTTCAGGCGAGAAATCCGCGCCTGTTATAGCAATGACAGAATCATTAAGAAATTTCATACATGGTGCGGTTAAACTAAATTCTAACGCGGCGGCATCTTCGTTATTTCCAACTAAAAAATTCGCAATTTTATGTGAAAAAGAATCCATCGCGCCCGATGAAGGTATGCCGATATTTCTAAATCCTGTGCGCCCAAGATCTACAACTATCGTTAAAACTCCAGGATATATAATTTCAGCAGTCATATCTTTCCACTTCTTCCAAGTTATAATACTGTTCCGACGTAATAGATACAAACTTTATAAAGTCTCCGGCTTTATAGGCGACAGGGTTTTCACGTGAAGGATCGAAAAGTTTAAGCGGCGTTCTGCCTATTAACTGCAACCCACCAGGGCTTTCTATCGCGTACATACATGTTTGGGCGCCTGTAATGCCTATACTTCCGGGTGGAACTTTCGTCCGCGGGGACTTATGGCGCGGCATATGTATCGTTTTGTCAAGCTCTCCTAAAAACGCAAATCCCGGCATAAATCCTAGCATGTAAATTAAATACGGTTTTGATGTGTGAAGTTTTATAACCTCATCCGCCGTAATTTTATGGTAGTCTGCCACAAAATCAATATCCGGGGCGAATTTACCATTGTAACAAACAGGAATTTCAATTATATTTGGCGGTTTCGGCGCTGATTTTATCATATTTTGCTCAGCTTCTTTAAGCTTTGTGATAAGGCTCTTATACGAAATCATAATAGGGTCATAGATGACCGTTAGAGCTTTATATGAAGGGAATACTTCTGTAATACCGATTATGTTTGCTAATAAAATAGACTGCCTAAACGCCATTACAATTTCGTTAAGTTCTTGCGAAATTATTTGACCAAACTCAACAACGATTGCTCGATCCCCAAGTGTTAAATACTTTGTCATATTAAGGCGCCTCTATAAGGCCATGCTGCTGAGAGATATCAGCTGTATGCCTTCGGATATAAGTGCAGATTTTATCTCTTTAACAAAATTAACAGCTTTGGGGTTGTCACCATGGATGCAAATTGAATGAGGCATAAGACTTATTTCTTCACCGGTTATGCAAGTGACAGTTTTATTTTTAATCATTTTCACAACACGCTTTGCACATTCGTTTGCATCGTGAAGAACGGAACCTTCTATTCCACGAGCTACCAATGTTCCGTCTTTGTTATATGCTCTGTCGGCGAACACTTCATTCGCGACTTTAAGTCCGGCGCCATTCGCTGCTTTAGTCATTTCACTGTTTGCAAGTGCAAGGAAAATTATGCTTTTGTCGATTTCATAAATCGCATCAGCAATCGCCCGCGCAATGTTATAATCAATAGCAGCCATGTTATATAACGCGCCATGTGGTTTAACATGTTGGATTTTTTGATTTTGAGAAGTGGCAAACGCCCAAAGCGCACCTATTTGATACTTTGTATACGCCTTAGCTTCAGAATAAGAGATGCTCATTGCTCTTCTTCCGAAGCCTATTAAATCAGGCAATCCCGGATGCGCGCCGATTTTAACGTTATTTTTAATAGCTATACTAACGGTTTTCTCCATAACGACAGGATCGCCTGCGTGATAGCCGCAGGCGATATTCGCCGAAGTTATATGTTTTAATACTTCTTCATCAGAGCCAATGTTATAGATTCCGAAACTTTCGCCTAAATCTGAATTTAAATCAACTTGATATTGCGCACTGTATTCACTCATAATTTACGTCGCTACCTCATTTTCATATTCAACATTTTCTCTTTGAGGAACTTTAAGAAGCTTTGCACTGTCGCGAAGCATATTCGCGTTTTGTCTTTCTCCCATTTCGCATTGCCCGCGGAAGGTAGCGCCCTCGTCAACAGCAAGCGACCCACATACAATATTGCCGTAAATTCTGCCGTGAGAATAAATATGTGCTTGACCTGCAACGGCTACATTGCCCTCGACTTCGCCGTATACATATGCGTTTTCAGCTCTTACATCACCGCGAACACTGCCACTGTCGGATATTATTAAAAATCCGTCGATGTCAACATCACCAAAAAACACTCCTGATATCGTAACATCACCTGCGCCGCATAGAACATTGTCCTTAATCGTAAGCCCCTCTGCAAGAATTGTTGCGGTTCTTGCTTCGGCTGCATTAATCATTTTTCCACTTTTTTGACCGAACATATTATACCTCCACATTTGGGATATTGTATCATATTTTTTGCAGAAATATTACAGATTACAAGTATTGCCGCAGCATATTGCGTCGCCAATTAAATTATTTCAATATTTTAGCGGCGCAACCCCATTTATAAGGGGGTGATTAAAGTTTGATTTTTAAACTTTAATCGGGGGATCAATAGCGGTTCATCGGCTGTGTTTTTAATTTTTTAATGTTAGCATATTTAGGTTAAGGTGTCAAGGAAGTTAAAAAGAGGCGTGAGATAAATCGCGCCTCTTAACATGTTTATGTAATTATATATAATTTTAGTTCTCGGGTCTGAAATGTTCATAGAGCTTGCGCATAGTTGCATCGAAAGTATCTCTGCTGATTTGAGGCAGTTCACCGCCCCATAACCTTTCAGCCGCTTTGAAGCCGTCTTTAATAGCATTTTTTAATATTTCGAACTTGCTTTTATCGCCGCCTGAAAGAGCTATTGCAAAATTTACTAATCTGTCACTTACTGCCTCAACGCCCCAAAAGCCATCTTCTGCTATTGCCGCTTGCGCCTGAGCCTGCATTTCGGGCGTAACCGGCGCCCCGTTTAATAAAAGATTTCTGATTTGTAAAGCGTCGTTAGGGTTTAGGTTTGAAAAGTTTGCCATGCCCCAGTTTTGCGCTTGCGCGCCCAAAAGCCTTCCGACAAGGTCAGAAAGCATGTTTAGCTGCTGGCCTTGCACAGAAATACCACTTGCTGCAAGCGAGCCGCCCAGTTCAAAAGCGTTTCCTATTTGATTTTTATCCACATTCCCTGTGGCGAGGGTCTTGCTGCTTTTATGATGCTTCTCAACAGCAGAACTTGAAAAAGCGTTATATGAGCTAACTACTGAATTAATAGATGTCATCTTGACCCCTCCTTTTCTCCTTTAATTTTGCTAGAAGCGCTTAATTTACACTTCTAAGTATATTTATCGGCAAAACAGAGGGAAAAGTTTAGCATTTTTTTGAAAATATCTAACAATATTTAGCTGCTATTTCAAAAGCGCGTTTAGACTTATCATAATTGCCTAATTTATTATAACATAATCCAAGCGCATAGGCAGGTTTATAGTAGTAGTAATCTTTATTTTGAACAATCGAAGGAGTGTCGTCAAATTCTTTCCCTGTACATGTTAAAGCTCTTTCGTAGTAATAGCATGCCGATTCATAATCTTTTAAAATGTCACGCGCAAAGTCTCCAAGTGTTGTGTAAAATTCGGATTTATCACTGAAAAAGGCTTCATTATCCGCAAGTATATTATACGCGTTTTCAAATTCACTTCGGTTTAAATAAACTTCATATGTGATCAAATACGCGCTCATCATACGGCGGCCTGTCGGGTTATTTTCTAGCATTTTGAAGTATTTTTGAAACGATTCATATGATTCGTTATATCTTTTTAGATCATAAAGAGTCATGCCGTGGTAAAACATTTCGTAGAGCCCGGATTCACCGCTATTTATTGAATCTTCCAGTATTTTCAGGTTTCGGATGAGTGAGTCTTCCGAATTTTTTCTTTGAGCGTGGGTAACGTAAATATCTGTCCGAAGCTCGACGATAGGTTTTTTTTCGGGAACTAAAGTTTCGTGTACTCTATTGATCCATTTAAAGTTTTTAGAACGCTTTATAATGCGCTCTCTTGCAAATTTCGCTGTAACTGCTCCGTTTTCGTTAAAGGCGACATAATAATCCATAAAAATACAGTCAACGTTTTTATCTAACGTATTCTTAAGTGATAACAGCTTTTTATAGTTTTCATCTGTCAATGTATCATCAGCATCAAGCCACATAATATATTCTTTTGTCGCCTTTGAAAAAGAAAAATTACGAGCGGCTGAAAAGTCATTAATCCATTCAAAATGATATATTTTATCTGTGTATTTTTCGGCAACTTCTATCGTTTTGTCAACTGATCCGGTGTCAACAATGATTATTTCATCCGCGATATTTTTTACGCTGTCAAGACAGCTTTGCAAATTTTCCTCCTCATTTTTTACTATCATGCAGAGGCTTATTTCAATTCCCATTTTATGCCTCTTGATCTTCGTCATCATCTGAAAACCCAATAAGCTCGGCAATTCTTTTAGTTTTTTCGAGTATTTTTGTTAGTTCTTTAGGCTCATCGTACTTGCTTGCCTTTTTAAAAGCTTTGACAGAGTCTTCATACCTGCCAAGTTTGAGATAACAATGTCCAAGCGCATAGTACGGCTTGAAATAGTAATATTCTTCCATGCGAATGTTTGAGGGCATGCCTAAGAAGTCATTTCCTTCGCATTTTATAGCTTTTTCGTAGTAAAAAATTGCCGATTCATAGTCACTTAAAATATCTTTTGCAAAATCTCCCAATGTTGTGTAATATTCGGACTTATCTTTTAAATACGTTTCATTATCCTCAAGCAGTTGGTATGCAGCTTGAAAATCGCCTCGATTCATATAAATTTCATATACGTTTAAATAGGCGTTGATTCTCGGAGCCAAATCGCTTTTGCGAATCATCTCAAAGTATTTATTCAAAACTTCAAGTGACTCATCTATCTTCCCAACACTTTGTAAAGTAAGGCCATGATAACAAGCCTCTTGCGGCCCGTAATGCTCTGTGCCAACGAGCTCTTCAATAATTTGAAGGTTTCGAGAAAGCGATTTAAGCATGTCAACTTTATGACGATGCGTAATATAAATGTCTGATTCTACGACTTTATAATTGTTCTCTTCCGGGTTAAGATCTATCGTTTCATGAACTTTATTTTTCCAAACAAAGTTTCTAGAACGCTTCATAAGCCGCTCTCTTGTAAGCAAAATAGAGAAGCTGCCGTCAGGCTGCAAGCCGTGACGATAGTGCATAGTTACAATATCAACATCTGGGTCTAAAGTTTCTTTTAGCTCAAGAAGCCTTTTGCGGCTATCTTCCTCAACAACATCATCAGCATCAAGCCACATGAGATAGTCCTTAGTTCCTTTAGAGAAAGAAAAAGTTCTAGCGGCAGCAAAGTCGTTGATCCATTCAAAATGATAGATTTTATCGGTATACTCTTTTGCAATTTCAACTGTTTTATCAGCCGAGCCTGTATCAACGATGATTATTTCATCAACTATATCTTTGACACTTTCAAGACAGATTCCAAGGTTATGCTCTTCATTTTTAACGATCATGCAAAGGCTTATCGTAATTCCCATATGTCTTATCCTCCGATTTTACTTGATTTTCTCGAGCTTTTCGATTTCCTCTTTTTCTAAAACTGTGTATGCTACTTTTCCGACTAAAGTTCGCGGAAGCTCGTAGCGATATTCAAACTCATAAGGCATTGAATATTTCGCAATGTTATGCGTGCAGTGTTTGTAAATTTCGCTTTTAATTTGCTCTATATTCGAAGCGTTTCGATGCTCCGGTTTTAGTACTATAAATGCTTTTACTTTTTGGATTTTATACGGGTCGGGAACGCCGATTATGCAGGACGATAAAACAGCTTCATGCGCGTCGATTATATTTTCAAGCTGAGACGGATAAACGTTGTAACCCGCTGTTATAATCATTCTTTTTAGCCGCTGCTTAAAATATACAAATCCGTCGTCGTCCATGCAGCCTAAGTCCCCTGTATGCAGCCAAACATTTCCATCATCGTGTTTTCTAAGCGTCTGAGCATTTTCCTCTCGGTTATTAATATATCCCATCATTACAGTAGGGCCTGTTACACAAATTTCGCCGTCTTTATCAATTTCAGTTTCTTTCGTAGTGTTTGGCTCTACAATTTTATAATACATATCCGGAAGCGGGATGCCAACAGAACCCTCTCTAAATTTGTCTTTAGGGCAAAGACAGCTTCCTGTTACGCTTTCTGTCATGCCATAACCTTCGCGAATTTGCTCTTTGCAGTTATGCTCTTTTAAAAAGCTGTCTATTTTTCGTTTTGACTCGATTGATAATGTATCCCCTCCCGAAAAAATACCTTTTAAAAATGAAAGGTCAGAATCTTTAAAGACCGGACTGGAAATCATAGCTTCGTACAATGTCGGAACGCCCGCTATAATGTTTGGCTTTGCAGTTTTGACAATTTTAGCATATGTTTCGGGCGTGAACTGAGGGATAAGTATGCACTTCATACCAAAAATAAGCGGCAAGTGTACGCTTACGCCAAGCCCAAAGCCATGAAAAACAGGCATTACAGTTAATATCGAGTCTTTTGGCTGAACGCAGTTAGCCGTTGAAATCATTTGAAGCGCAAGCGCGTTAAAGCTTTTGTTTGAAAGCAGTATGCCCTTGTTTGTACCTGTTGTGCCGCCGCTGTAAAGTATTGCCGCCGGGTCTGCTCCTGTGACGTTTGCTTTTAATTCGCCGCTGTACGCACTTCCATCTTCGATAAAATTCTTCCAGTATAAAACATCCGCGTTACTTGGTATAGGCTTGATTTTACGTCCTTTTGTCATTTTGAACAAGGCACTTTTAAGCGCGGGTAGCGCCTCGGGAATTTTCGTAATGATTAGCTTCTTGATGCCGGTTTCTTTTCGAATTTCTTCAAATTTGCTGTAAAAAGCGTCAAGAGTTACAGCCGCTACGCTTTCTGAAACGTTTAGGTAGAATTTTATTTCGCCTGCGGCTGACAGAGGATGGATCATGCTTGGAAGCGCACCGATATAGTTAAGTGCGTAAAATGAGATAATTGCCTGAGGAATGTTCGGCAAGCAAATAGTTACTTTGTCGCCTTTGTTTATGCCTATATTTTTGAATGCCTTTGCACAGCTTTTAATATCGTTAATAAGCGATTTATACGTTGATTCTTTGCCCAAAAAATCATAAGCTGTATATTCAGGATTATTAGCTGCGCATTTTTCAACCATATCGTACATTGAACAATCCGGATAATCGAGCTTTTCGGGTATGCTATTATAAAATTTACGCCAAGGCGCGCGTGGCTCTATCTCCAAAATATTTTCGTTATAATCAAAGCTCATGACAATTCCCCTTTATTAACAGCAAACTAGGGCATGTCCACATTAAACGATCACGCACCTTTTAGGCTGATTTTACACCATTCTTCGTTACTTTCCCTCGTCTAACCGCTAGCTATGTCTTTGGAAAAGCGCCTTGATTTGCGAAAAATCAGCTAGGAAATTCGCGCAATCTTTACATAGAGTGAACGAGAACTGGAAATTAATTATATTACTATACAAATTAAGATATCATTATTTTGTCCGTTTTGCAAGAAAAATTACATAAAAAAGGCCAAAATCCTGGAAGCTTTTGCTCAGCCATTAGTTTGAAAATTACACATTTTTCTCGTAAGCGTTGTAATTAAAGCAATGTAGTGGTATAGTATTATAAGATAAGCATGCCAAGGGAGTGATATGGTGCAAACTAAAAAAGCAAAAAAGAAAATCGGTATTTTGACATCAGGTGGAGACGCGCCGGGAATGAACGCTGTAATTCGCGCGGTTGTCCGAACCGCCATGTATTACGGTGTTGAAGTGTTGGGCATACGCCGCGGATATGCCGGACTTATAACTGCTGATTTTGTTCAGCTTAAAGCAAAAGACGTTTCTGACTTAATACATCGGGGAGGTACTGCTTTGCTTACGGCGCGCTGCCCCGAGATGATGACAGAAGAAGGGCTTGAAAAGGCGGCTCAGGTTTGCAAAGTATTATCACTAGAAGCCCTTGTCGTAGTCGGAGGCGATGGGTCGATAAATGGAGCTTCACGCCTGGCGAAAAAAGGTGTTAATGTAATTTGCATTCCGGCAACAATTGATCTTGACTTTAACTGTTCAGACTACACGATAGGCTTTGATACTGCGGTTAACACAGGGATGGACGCTGTTAACAAAATCCGCGATACTTCAACAGCGCATGAACGCGTTTCAGTCGTTGAAGTAATGGGAAGAAACTGCGGGTATTTGGCACTATGGTGCGGGATGAGCGGCGGTGCGGAAGAAATTGTTATTCCCGAAAATAAAGACGTTGACACGGCCGCTGTTATCAGGCAAATAATGGAAAATCGCGGCAAAGGCAAGACGCATAACCTTATTTTAATTGCAGAAGGAGCAGATGGTCACGAAAGCGGCGAGCTGTCTGAAGAAATTGAAAAAATTACAGGTATCGAATCCCGCGCGACGATTTTGGGCCACCTTCAAAGAGGCGGCACGCCTACAGCACTCGATCGAATGCACGGCTCTATGATGGGGCACAAAGCGGTTGAGCTTGTGCTTGAAGATGCTAAAAATCGTGTAATTATTATAAAAGATGGAAAGTATAAAGATATGGATATAGAAGAAGCGGTAAACGCTAATCGGGAATACGATAATAAACTGTATGATATTATTAAAATCTTGGCAATATAAGGCGTTAGTGTTTAAAAAGTTAGTAGGGGAGCAATGCAATGCACGAAACGGATAAAATAACGGAAAAAGTAATTTTAATAGCCGTTGATAATGAAGAGGGCGCAGTTAAAGTAGAAGACAGTCTTATAGAGCTTAAAGAGCTTGCGCAGACAGCGGGTGTAGAAGTTCTGTCAGAGCTTGTGCAAAAAAGAGACGGCGTTCATAGGGCTCATTATTTTGGCAAAGGCAAGCTTGAAGAATTGGCTGATTTGATTATTGAGTTAAATGCAACGGGCATAATCGCCGACGATGAGCTAACCAATTCTCAAATTAAAAATATGGAGAAAATTCTCGACACTAAAATAATGGATCGCACGCTTTTAATTCTTGATATTTTTGCAAGAAACGCTTCAACGGCAGAAGGCAAAGCGCAAGTCGAGCTTGCGCAGCTTAAGTACAATCTTGGTCATCTAGCGGGAATAGGCGCTAATCTTTCAAGAATCGGCGGTGGAGTCGGCACAAGGACAAGAGGTGCGGGCGAGAAAAAGCTAGAAATTGACAAACGAAGAATTAGGGAGAAAATTACAGAGCTTAATCGTGAGCTTGAAGATATCCAATCTCATCGGAAAGTGACAAGGGAAAAGCGCGAGCGAAAAGGTATTCCCGTTGTTTCTATGGTAGGCTATACAAACGCAGGCAAATCAACACTTATGAACTGCTTAACAAGTGCGGATGTATTGGCTGAAAACAAGCTTTTTGCAACACTAGATACAGTTTCGCGAAAATTACTGCTTAAAGGGGGCAGCGAAGCGCTTTTTTCCGACACTGTCGGATTTATAAACAAACTCCCTCATAATCTCATTAAAGCATTCGATGCGACGCTTTCTGAACTGAAATTTGCCGATATTATAGTACATGTTGTCGATTCCAGTTCTGAAATACGAGAAGAGCAAATGGGAGTAGTCTATAAAACCCTTGAGTCTCTAGGATGTAAGGATAAGCCTATAATAACGGTGTTTAATAAAATTGACAAAGAAATAACTTATCCACTGCCTGTTGATAGATATTCTGTGGAAACTGTGAGTATTTCTGCGCTAACCGGTCAAAATATTGACGAATTTCTCGACATAATCGAAAAAATAATTAACTCTTTTAAGAAAAAAGTGAAAGTTTTAATTCCGTATTCAGAAGGTGCGCTCATTAATCATATTCATTCGGGCTGTGAAATACTAAATGAAGAGCATACAGGTGAAGGCACTGTTATAGAGCTGTTTGCAGACGATAAAACTTTCAACAAGTTAGAAAAGCATTTCATCTGATGATTTTTTGTCAAAAGATAATGTTTTATGGCGGTTTGCGCTGTATTTTTCCCTTTACCGATGCGTTAAAAGTCTAATATAATATGCCCATTAAGACAAAACAGGCTTGAGGGGGCAAATGATTATGATGATTTTTAAGCAGGTACTGAACACGGCGCAAGTAGCAAGCGCAGGAGAAGAAGAGCATTTTGATGAATTTTTTCTTGATTATTATTTAGTCAAAAAAATGCACAACCACAGACGCCAAAAAATTTGCTATGGTATCGGTGTTGAGAAATACTTAATTAACGGTTCAGGCAAACAGTCTTTGGAGTTTGAAGAAGTGGAAGATATGAGCCACGACTCTGATGACGTTGTTAACATCCTTAAAACATTATACGAAAACACTGTTACGCCAATGTCTGTTTTGGAGGTGTTGGATGATATTATGGTTTAGCCGGGCAGGTCGTACGCTTTAATTACTACTTGCCCATGTAACTAGGGAGAGGTAATTAATGCTCAAATCTTACTTAACCGTAAATAAATCTGCTTCGGCTGAAATTGTAGAAAAAAAGTCGCGCTTTATAGCAAGCATAGCGCCTGTTGTATCAGAAGAAGAAGCGATAGCATTTTTGGAGTTAATCCGCAAACGATACAAGGATGCTGGGCATAATGTGTATGCGTACAAAGTCGGTCTTTTAAGCGAAATTATAAGATGCTCGGATGACGGTGAGCCAAGCGGCACGGCAGGTAAGCCTGTTCTTGACTTAATTGCAGGCAATGATCTTAGAAATATTATAATAATCGTGACTAGATATTTCGGCGGAACATTGCTTGGAAGCGGAGGCCTTGTAAGAGCGTATTCAGGGGCGGCAAAAGAAGCGCTTCAAGCATCGGGGGTTATAGAAAAGACGCTTCGCCGAGAATGGGTTGTTACGGTTGGTTATGAACTTTCAAAAAAGTTTCAGAATGAGTTTAAAAAATCGAATTACATATTAAGCGATACTGTTTACGGGCAGGATATCGCTTTTTGTGTTTTAGTTAAAGAAGCTGAATGTAATAGTTTCGAAGCTGAAATGCAAAATTTAGGCAACGGCGCAGTGTTGGTTGAAGCTGGTGAATGGGTTTATGTTTGAAGAGGGAGTGTAGCGCAGTATCAATGAGAAAAAGATGATGTTTTTTGAAGGGTTTTATGTGGTAAAATGTTAGTCTCCCTATACAAAGTACAACAGGTCTTGCGGCAACGTTAGCATCCTCCCTGCGGGCATGTTGCGAAGCACGCCCGAACGCCTACGGAGCGAATATTAGTCAACTGTGTTGCGTTTCCTATTCGGGGAGAGGGGTGTACCCGCGGTATTAATGCGGTTCCCTACTTTTCAGCCGTGAAAAGTAGGGAAAAATGCAACTGCGCAGTAGCAAAGCTTATACTAAGGAGGTTTAAAAGTGGAGAGTAGCTACTCTGAAGTAAAATTATTTCAAGTGAAACCTGACAAATTATCTGAATTTGAAGCGCTTGCAAAGACCCTTGCAGATAAACAAAGACAGCAGTTAGGTTGCCTTGATATAAAGTATATGAAGCGATTTTATACAATTGACGGAGTCAAAAGGGGGGACCCTCCAAGAGAGTTGACCAAAATCGTAAAGTGCGTAAAATATTTTTCATATTGGGAGTTTGACAATATAGAGAACTATGGAAAAGCTAATGGTTGGTTTTTTGACAATTATGAAAAACAAGTATGTAAATTATTAATTATGCCGTTTGATATAAACGGCGGTTATTCAATTTATTAATGTATACAGTCTAGGAGGATGAAATTTATGAGCATTATTAGAGACAAAAGCTTAGCGGCGGAAGGGCTTAAAAAAATCAAATGGGTAAAAGAATTTATGCCTGTCCTGTCAGAAATTGAAGAGAGATTTATTAAAGAACAGCCGTTTAAAGGGCTTAAAGTTGCAGTTTCAATCCATCTTGAGGCAAAAACGGCATATCTTGCGCTCGTTCTTCGCTCCGGTGGCGCAGAAGTTGCCGTCACAGGCTCTAACACGCTTTCGACAAAAGATGATGTTTGTGCGGCTCTTGATAGTTTAGGAATGAACGTTTACGCATGGTACGGCGCTACGGAAGAAGAATACTTTGATCATCTTAAAAAGACGCTTGAGTTTTGCCCTCATATTATAATCGATGACGGTGGGGATTTGGTTAATTTACTACATGGCGAATGCAAAGATTATGCCAAAAATTTAATAGGCGGATGCGAAGAAACTACTACGGGCCTTCAAAGACTTCGCGCAAGAGTTTTAGAACAAAAGCTTGATTTCCCTATGATGGCTGTTAATGATGCAGATTGCAAACATCTTTTTGATAATATACACGGAACGGGCCAGTCAACTTGGGATGCAATAATGTATACGACTAACGTAATGCTGTCGGGTAAAGTTCTTGTTGTAGCAGGTTATGGACATTGCTCGTCGGGCATAGCAAAACGTGCGGATGGGCTTGGAGCAAGGGTAATTGTTACTGAAATCAATCCGTTCCGGTGTCTTGAAGCAGCGATGGATGGTTTTGAAGTTTTAACTATGGACGAAGCGGCGAAACTTGGTGACATTTTTGTAACGGCGACAGGCTGTAAAGATGTTATCGTTAAGCGTCATTATGAAGTTATGAAAAATAACGTGCTTCTTGCAAATTCAGGGCATTTTGATGTTGAGTTTAATAAAGGTGATCTTATAGAAATGTCTGTTAAGATCGAAAATCGCAAACCGTTTATCGACGGATATTATCTTGAAGACGGGCGGGTTATAAACGTTCTTGCCGACGGAAGGCTTGTAAACATTGTTGCAGGCAACGGCCACCCTGCCGACATTATGGATTTAAGTTTTGCAATCCAAGCTTTAAGTGCAGAGTATGTTGCTCAAAGCGGCAAATGTTTAAAACCAGGGCTTTACGACATACCGCTTGAAATCGACAAAGAAGTCGCTATGATGAAGCTTAAAGCTATGAAACTCGGGCTTGACATTTTGACCGATGAGCAGGAAAAATACATGAATAGCTTCGAGCATTAAAAAAATATATTAAAAACTCCCCAAAAAATTGAAAAGTTATGCTATAATGCTAAGGAAGAAAATAGTATGAAATAACAATCAATAGGTATCGGAAAGAAGTCCGACGGCAAAGCCGCTTTTGCCAAAGGCAAAAGTACTGATATGCGAGGTGTTTTTGTAGAATGGGTAAGTTGTCAATTAACGGAGCATGGTGCAAAGGTTGCTCCATTTGCGCTGAGTTCTGCCCGAAAAATGTACTTGAAATCAGAAACCAAAAAGCAGTTGTTGTTAATCAGGACGCATGTATTTACTGTAAAATGTGCGAACATATGTGCCCTGAATTTGCGATTTTTGCCAATAAGGAGGATAAGTAATTATGGTCGAAAAAACCAAGGTTCTTCTGCAAGGCAATGAGGCTTGCGTCTTAGGGGCGATACGTGCAGGCATGAAGTTTTATGCAGGGTATCCCATTACCCCATCGTCTGAAATAGCCGAAAAAGCATCAGTTCTTTTACCGAAGCATGGCGGAAAATTTATACAGATGGAAGATGAAATCGCGGGAATAGCGTGCGCAATAGGTGGTTCGCTTGCCGGACTTAAATCAATGACAGCAACGTCAGGACCCGGGTTTTCACTTAAGCAAGAAAACTTAGGCTATGCTTGTATTGCGGAAATACCTTTAGTTGTCGTAAACATAATGCGTATGGGTCCTTCGACAGGTCTTCCAACTTCGCCGGCTCAAGGTGATTTAATGCAAGCCAGATGGGGCACTCATGGCGATCATCCTGTTATTTGCTACTACCCTTCATCCGTAACAGAAATGTACTTACATACTATAAAAGCGTTTAATATGGCAGAAAAATACAGAACTCCTGTGCTTGTTATGACTGATGAAGTTATCGCGCATATGCGTGCGGGCGTTGAAATTCCCGAAGAAGTTGAAATTATCGACCGCAAAAAGCCCGAATGGGGCAAGCCATACATCCCATTTAAAGCGACAAATGGTAATGAAATTGCTCCTCTTGCGGCGTTTGGAAGCGGTTTTCGTTTTCATGTGACGGGCCTTGCGCATGATGAAATGGGCTTCCCGTCAAACAACCCTGCGCGAAATGACGAAATGATAAGGCATATTTGCGCTAAAATTGATAAACGTGCTGATGAAATAGCTGAATCGACTGAACATTTCACTGATGATGCGGAAGTTTTATTTGTTGCTTGCGGTTCTGTCGCGCGTACGGCGCTGTATACTGTTAAGCAAATGCGTGCTGAGGGCATTAAGGCCGGGCTTTTAACGCCTAAAACCGTTTGGCCGTTCCCCGAAAAAGCTTTAAAAGCACTTTCAAGCCGGATTAATAAAATAATTGTCCCTGAAATGAATATGGGTCAGCTTGTTTATGAAGTTGAGAGGATCGTAAAATGTGACGCAAGCGTAACTTTGCTTGAAAAAGTAACCGGTGAGCTTTTCAAAACCGATGAAATGTATAATAAAGCGATGGCGGTGATAAATCAATGAGTAGTTGGCTGAATTATTTAAGAACGCATAGATTTCCACATATTTGGTGCGCAGGCTGCGGCAACGGAACTGTTATAAACACAATGGCAAGAGCCGCTGAAGATCTTAAGCTTAATAAAGATAAAACTTCTGTCGTATCTGGGATAGGTTGTTCGTCAAGAGGCGCAGGCTACTTTGATTTTTGCACTCTTCATACAACTCATGGGCGCGCGCTTCCGTTTGCAACAGGGCTTAAATTCGCTAATCCCGAACTTGAAGTGCTTGTCGTATCAGGTGATGGTGACGCAACTGCAATTGGCGGCAACCATTTTATACACGCGGCAAGACGTAACATTGATTTAACGCTTATAATAATGAACAATAACATATACGGAATGACAAGCGGACAATATTCCCCGCTGACGCCGACAGGCGCAATAGCGACAACAGCTCCTTACGGCAACGTTGACAGAACGTTTGATATTTGCAAACTTGCCGAAGCATCAGGCGCGACTTATGTTGCAAGGGCTACGTCATATCATGTATCTCTTCTTAAGAAATGTATCGAAAACGGCGTTAAAAACAAAGGCTTTTCTGTAATAGAAGTTCTGACGCAATGCCCGACATATTTCGGCAGAAGAAATAAAATCGGGTCTGCGCCGCAAATGCTTAAATATTATAAAGAAAAATCGGTTTTATGGAAACCAGGCACAAAAGAAGACCCGAACAAAATTTATTTAGGTGAATTTGTAAACAAACCAGATAAAGAATATTGTGAAAGCTACGAAGCTGTTTTAGAAAAAGCGGGAGGTAAAAAATAATGTCTGAAGGTATCGAAAAGAAGTTCGACGGCGAAGCCGCTTTCGTCGAAGGCGAAAGTACTGAAGGTATCGAAAAGAAGTTCGACGGCATAGCCGCTTTTGCCAAAGGCAAAAGCACTGAACGTATCGAATTTAGACTTAGCGGCTCAGGCGGACAGGGTATTATAACAGCGGGAATCGTGCTCGCATCCGCCGCTTTGCATGACGGTAAAAACGCGATTCAATCTCAAAGCTATGGCCCGGAAGCGCGCGGCGGCGCTTCGAAAGCAGAAGTCGTCATTTCGGATCAGTCAATTGATTATCCAAAAGCAACTGCTCCAAATTACATTCTTTGCTTAACAAAAGAAGCTTATCGTGCATATGGTGCGAACTGTGGGGATGACATAACTGTTATGGTTGATTCTTCTATTGAAATTCCTGAAGGTAAAAAAGTGCTTAAAGCCCCGATTATTGAAACGGCTGCAAAAGAATTCAGACCGATGGTTGCTAATACAATCGCGCTTGGCTTTGTTGTTGGCTGCACAGAAGTTGTTTCACGGCAATCTGCAAAAAAAGCGCTTTTAGAAAGAATTCCAAAAGGAACAGAAGAGCTTAACGAAAAAGCGTTAGATAAAGGGTTCGAATTCGCTGACGCATTTTTTGAAAGGAATGGTAGAGTTGAGCAGTCTTGATCTTGATGATAAAATACTTTACACGCCACAAGACATAGAGCATATTGATTATGATGAAGATATAGGGTTTCCGGGAGAATATCCCTTTACGCGCGGCGTTCAGGCGACGATGTATAAAGGCAGGCTTTGGACTATGCGTCAATACGCGGGTTTTGCTACAGCTGAAGAATCCAATGAACGCTACAAATTTCTTATAGAACAAGGCTCTATGGGGCTTTCTGTCGCGTTTGACCTTCCAACACAAATTGGTTATGATTCCGACCACGCGCTTTCTGAAGGCGAAGTTGGCAAAGTTGGTGTTGCGATTGACTCTTTGCGTGATATGGAAATACTTTTTAATGGAATACCTCTTGACAAGGTTTCAACATCTATGACGATTAACGCGCCGGCAGCTGTGCTTTTGGCAATGTATATAGCCGTTGCCGAAAAACAAGGAGTTTCACCCGATAAACTGCGCGGAACGATACAAAACGATATTTTAAAAGAATATATTGCTCGCGGAACCTACATTTTCCCTCCGGAACCTTCCATGAGACTTATTACTAATATTTTCGAATATTGCGCTAGAGAAGTGCCACAGTGGAACACTATAAGTATTAGCGGCTATCACATAAGGGAAGCCGGCTCAACTGCGACGCAAGAAGTCGCGTTTACACTCGCCGATGGCATTGCATACGTCCAAGCGGCGCTTGACGCCGGGCTTGACATTGATGATTTTGGGCCGAGATTATCGTTTTTCTTTAACGCTCATAATGATCTTTTGGAAGAAGTTGCAAAATTCCGAGCCGCGAGAAAGCTTTGGGCTAAAATTATGAAAAAGAGGTTTAAAGCGAAAAATCCCAAATCTCTCATGCTTAAATTTCATGCGCAAACTGCGGGCTGTACTTTAACGGCTCAACAGCCGGATAATAATATAATCCGCGTTGCGATTCAGACACTTGCCGCGGTTTTAGGAGGAACGCAGTCGCTTCATACTAATTCGAAAGACGAGGCGCTTGCCCTTCCAACAGAGGAATCTGTTCGTATTGCACTTAGGACGCAGCAGATTGCCGCTTACGAAAGCGGCGTTGCTTCTACGGTTGATCCGCTTGCCGGCTCGTATTATGTTGAGGCTATGACTGATAAAATCGTTAGAGAAGCGGAAGATTATATCGAAAAAATCGACAAAATCGGCGGCGCGCCAAAAGCGATTGAGCGCGGTTATATCCAGCAAGAAATAATGGATAGCGCGTATTCGTATCAAAAGGCTGTTGAAGCGAAAAGTCAAATAGTCGTTGGTGTGAATCAGTTTAAAGTTGACGAGCTGCCGCCTAAAGGCCTTCTGCGAGTTGACCCTGCTGTTGAACTTAAGCAAAAAGAAAAAATTAATGCTCTTAAAGCGGAGCGGGATAATAGTGTGGTTGAATATTCTCTTGAAAACCTTAGAAAAGCGGCGAACGACCCAAAAGCGAATTTAATGCCGCTTATACTTGAATCCGTCAAGCATTACGCAACGTTGGGCGAAATTTGCCAAGTGCTTCGTGATGAATTTGGTGAATACGTCGCAACAGCGACGCTGTAAACGAGGTGTGTTTGTTTGCTTAAAAAATTTTCTTATTTATTTTTGATGCTCATATTAATATTGGGGCTTGTTTCCTGTACACTTTTTAATAGCCAAGACGAGATTGCCCATTATTATTATGTTTATGAACTGGAGCAAGGTGAAGTTGTTGCAAACGCCTCGCAGTCTCAGGGCAAAATTGCGGTTGTGACTCACCTTAATAATATACGCGAATATGAAAATGTGATACTTTTAACTGTTCCTGACAGTTGGTCTTGGAGTCGTGCTTCTTCGCTACAAGAAGAAATATCATCTTTGACTGAAGAAATTATCGAAAACGAAGAAATTAAAGTGCTAATTGTAAGCGGAGGCGCCGCGTCTTATTACTTAGTTTCAGGCGTTAAAGCTCAAAGAGATGATATTTTTGTGATATATACCAGTGCAGACTCTGTTTTGTCAAGGGAAAACGAGTCTTTAATTGCTATGGTAGACTTAACTTTGGATATTAACAGAAATATGCTTATCTATTCAATTATTGAGCAGGCTAAAAATCTTGGTGCAGAGAATTTTGTTGCATTCGTATATGACCGTACACTTAAGTATGACTTTGACCCTGATAATTTTGCCGAGGATGAATGGGAAGTTGAATTTATCGAGGAAGTTAATAGAATACGTGCAAGGGTAGAGGGGATAGGCTTAAATTTTGTTGAGGTTCGTTACGCGGGCATAGGCTGCATGTCTGACCTAGCTCAGTACATGATAGATACAATGCCGGGACTTGTTGAAGAACTTGGTGTAAATACTGCGTTTTGGGGACTTGGCGATGACAGACTGCTGTGGGACGCGGTTGCTAGAGGCACGATTTATCCGTCGCCGTTTTTTGACCCTTCGATTTATCGGCTTGCGTTTGAGCTGTACATTCCTTCATTAGATGAAATTACAAGGAGTTTTGATCAGTTTTTTCACAGGGATAACCTTAGATTCGTTATTGAAGAAATAAGGAATCACCTTGCGGAGCGTGGCATGACAGGGCGAGTCTCTTCTTGGCCTGTAAATGTAAACGATATGTTTGTCTATGCTGCTATTGAATATGGATTTATGCTTATAAGCGATGAAGTTTCTGCTGAAAACGTTGACATTTTGGTCTTAACGCAAATTATGGATGATTATATCTATAGATATACGGGAGAATCCGGGCTTGGCGTAATGGGCATGTTTGCTGATAGTGAAAGCTATGCCCCGAATCATATTTTATTTTTGATGAACTTTTTGGTGTATTAGAAAGGAAGAAAAAAATGGTAGATACTATCAGAGTTTTGGTCGCGAAACCCGGACTGGACGGGCATGATAGAGGGGCGAAGGTTGTCGCGCGCGCGCTTCGGGATTCTGGGATGGAAGTAATATATACAGGTCTTAGGCAGACGCCGGAGCAAATTGTAGCGGCTGCTATTCAAGAAGATGTTAATGTTTTATGCCTCAGCATTTTATCCGGTGCGCATAACCATCTTTTTCCAAAAATAACCTCTCTGTTAAATGATAAAGACGCAGGTGATATGCTAGTTTTAGGCGGTGGTGTTATACCTGAGGATGACATCCCATTTCTTAAAGAGAACGGTATAAAAGAAGTATTTACACCGGGCGCGAGTACGGAAGATATTATCACATTTATTAGGGAAAATGTCTGATGGACGTTAAAGAATTTGTAGATGGCATTTTAGTCAGAGATGTCAGGATGACCTCAAAGGCGATTACTTTTGTTGAAAATGAAAAACCGGAATCTTCCCGATTACTGAAATTATTGTTTAAACATACAGGCAATGCAAAAATAATCGGAATAACTGGCCCGCCCGGCTCGGGTAAAAGCACTTTGACCGATAAACTCACAAAAGAGGCTCGCAAAAAAGGTAAAACAGTCGGAATTGTAGCTGTTGACCCGACGAGCCCGTTTACTGGCGGCGCGATTTTAGGCGACAGAGTTCGAATGTCAGAAATTAGTACAGACCCGGGCGTTTTTATCAGAAGTATGGGCACTCGCGGGCAGCTCGGCGGCCTTGCAAAAGCTACTATGTCAGCAGTCCGAGTTCTTGATGCTTACGGATGTGACTATATTTTCATTGAAACGGTTGGAGTTGGGCAGTCGGAAATTGATATTGTTAAACTTGCAGATTTAGTTTTCATCGTTTTAATTCCGGGGATGGGTGATGATATTCAGTCGATCAAGGCTGGCATAATGGAAATTGGAGACATTTTGGCTATAAACAAATGTGACCTCGACGGAGTTGAACGGCTGTATACAGAGCTTAGCATGATGCTTGACCTTAAAGATAGCGAAGAAACAAGGCCGCCTATTCTAAAGACAATATCGAAAACAGGTGAGGGAGTTTTTGAGATGCTTGAAGAGGCGGATAATCTTCTTGAAGCTATGGAGCAAAATGGCGCACTTTTTAACCGTCGTAAAACAAATTTGAAAACAGAAGTGTCAAATGTTTTGAAAAATACATTTATGAGCAAAGTTGACAATATCTTCGTGGAAACGGGCATTTTAGACGATTATGCCGATAAAATGCTCAGTAAACAGTATGATCCTTTTACTGTCGCGGAAGAAATTCTTAGTAAAATGTAGGAAGGGGTAATCCAAGCATGGTTACAAAAGTCGATCATATCGGCATAGCTGTGTCAAATCTTGATGATACGCTCGAGTTGTATCAGGAAGTTTTGGGGCTTAAATGTGTTAACACGGAAGTTGTTGAAGGCCAAAAGGTAAAAGTTGCATTTTTACCAATAGGAGATACGGAAATAGAGCTCTTAGAATCAACGTCTGAGGATGGGCCGATTGCTAAGTTTATTGAGAAAAAGGGCGAGGGCGTGCAGCATATCGCGTTTAAAGTTGATAATATCGAAGAAGCTCTTGAAGAAATGCGTCAAAAAGGTATGAAGCTTATTGATGAACAACCACGTTATGGTGCGGGCGGGGCCAAAATTGCGTTTTTACACCCAAAAAGCACTAAAGGCGTTTTAATAGAACTTTGTGAAAGGGGCTAGATGATCTCTATGGATACACAGCTAAAGCACATTAACAAGCTTTATGCAAAGCGTGAAGCCGTTTTAGCCGGCGGCGGTGAAGAAAAAATAGCAAAGCAGCATAAAGGTGGAAAAATGACAGCGCGTGAAAGAATCAATTCACTTCTTGACGAAGGAAGCTTTATCGAGATTGATGCGTTCGTCGAGCATCGCTGCTCAGATTTTGGCATGGAAAAAACTGTTGCGCTGGGTGAAGGTGTTGTAACGGGCTATGGTCAAATCGATGGGCGGCTTATTTACGTTTACGCTCAAGACTTTACCGTAATCGGAGGTTCGCTTGGTGAAATGCACGCGAAAAAGATATGTAAAGTAATGGATTTTGCGATGAAAATGGGTGCGCCTGTTATCGGCATTAATGACTCGGGCGGAGCACGGATCCAAGAAGGCGTTGACGCGCTTTCCGGATATGGTCAAATTTTCTATAGAAACACTTTAGCATCGGGAGTTGTGCCTCAAATTTCTGTGATAATGGGGCCTTGCGCAGGCGGGGCAGTTTATTCACCGGCTCTTACCGATTTTATATTTATGGTGGATAAAACTTCAAATATGTTCATAACGGGCCCGCAAGTCATTAAAACTGTCACGGGCGAAGATGTCACGCAAGAGTCTCTTGGCGGCGCTATGACACATAATGAAATTAGCGGTGTAGCACACTTTATGAGCCGGGATGAAAATGAATGTATCGAACAAATCAGGCGGCTCGTATCGTTTTTACCGCTTAATAATCTTGAAGACGCGCCCGTTTACGCATTGAGCGATGACCTAAACCGTGTAGATGAGCGCCTTAATGAGATTATCCCCGAAAATCCAAATAAACCTTACGATATGAAAGAGCTTATCGAGCTGATAGTCGATAATGGAGATTTCTTTGAAATCCAGCCATATTACGCAAAAAATATGCTTGTCGGATTCGCGCGGGTTGGTGGACGCACGGTTGGTATTATTGCTAATCAACCGAAAGAGCTCGCAGGCTGTCTTGATATAAACGCGTCTGACAAGGCGGCGAAGCATATTATTTTCTGCGATGCGTTTAACATACCGATACTGACTTTCGTTGACGTTCCGGGTTTTTTACCGGGTGTTAATCAGGAATATGGCGGTATAATCCGTCATGGCGCGAAAATGCTGTACGCTTATTCTGACGCGACTGTGCCAAAAATAACTATCATAACACGCAAAGCGTACGGCGGCGCGTATCTTGCGATGTGTTCAAAGGATTTGGGTGCAGATCAAGTAATCGCTTGGCCTTCGGCACAAATTGCGGTTATGGGGCCGGATGGTGCGGCGAACATTATTTTTAAAAAAGAAATTGATGCGTCTGACAATCCGCAAGAAAAGCGTGGAGAAAAAATCGAGGAGTATAAAGATAAATTTGCAAATCCTTATAAAGCAGCTGCCCGAGGGTTTGTTGATGATGTTATCGAACCGCAATTTTCAAGAAAGCGCATCGCGGCGGCAATCGAAATGCTTCAGACAAAAAGTGAGCTTCGTCCTCGCAAAAAGCATGGAAACATGCCTGTTTGAGAGAGAGGAGAGAAGTTATGGCATTTTTCAAGAAAAAACCTGATAATTCAAGCGAAAATATAGAGTCTGTCGCGCCGCTTGTTCACAATGATGATGAAATTGTTGCGGCTATTTCCGCGGCTGTTTTGGCTTATTTAGGAGATGGCTTCAAGATTTCATCCATAACAGAATCCGGCACGGTAAGGCCGCTTAGAGTAGGTGAGCAAAACAACCCGTGGGTGCAGTATTCGCGCATGAGAAATGTTCGGGTATAGAGACGATAAGAAAGGTGATATATTATGAAGGAATTTAAAATATCCGTTAATGGAAGATCATATGATGTTCAAGTTGAAGAAATTAAATCCGGTGTGGTTTCTGCGCCCGCGCCTCAAAAAACGTTAGCTCCGGCTACATCTGCTCCGAAAGTAGCTGTTTCTGCACCGGCTGTTTCGAAACCTGCCGCTTCTCCTGTTCCCTTGTCAGCCGGGGATCAAACAGTTAAAGCGCCGATGAACGGCACGATAATCAAACATAAAGTTGCTGTTGGGGCGTCTGTTAAGAAAAATGATGTTATAGTAATTTTGGAAGCGATGAAAATGGAAAATGACATCGTTGCCCCGTCTGATGGTGTGCTGAAGTCGTTTCCTGTACCCGAAGGATCAGCAGTTGCGCCGGGTGATGTTATCGCAGTAATGGGCTAGGGCGAGTTCATACTAAATGCACCTTTTAGGCTGTTTTCCACCACTCTTCGCTGCTTTCCCTCGTCTAACCGCTAATTATGTCTTCGGAAAAGCTCCTTGATTGGCAAAAAATTCGCGCAATCTTTATAGTGTGAACACACCCTAATCAAATTTTGTATTAAAAGAGGAGACAAGGATTATACCTGTCTCCTCTTTTAATACACGCCTGTTATACTGTGTCGATAACTTCGGTATCAAGCCTGCTGTAAAACGTGAGGCAGTAAATGCCCGAAAGACCGTATAATACATAAATTGCACGGCTGAACCAAGCGTCAACACCGCCAAAAATTGATGCGATCAGGTCAAACTGGAAAAAGCCAATAAGCCCCCAATTTATTGCGCCTATAATTAAAAGCGTTAAAGCTGTAACATCAAGTGCTCTTGTTCTCATTTTTTTTTACCTCCTAAGGTCAGTATTTAATACTAATCTCGATTAAAATCATAGACTGCCTTCGCGCTAAAGCCTAACGGCTTTACGGAAAATCGCCTGCCTCATCCGATTTTCCGCAGCGCTCGCCACTCTATGTATTAATCTGATATTAGTATAAATTATATAAATCGCTAATATACTTTGCCAAATTATTATGCCCGAGAGGATTTAAAAAAAACTAGAAAATTTTTCGCTATTGCGTCACCAATCAAATCTTTACTATTATTTTGAGGATTAACATTGCTTTAAATACTCATTAACAACGTCAAACGACATTTTAGCCGCAAAATCACAATTTGCCTCAAACACATCGAGTCCGCTCTCGTCTTCTGTATCAGAAATTGAGCGTGCCGCGATAAAAGGTACATTATTCACATAACAAGTATGTGCAATTGCGCCTGTTTCCATGTCAACACAAAGTGGATTATGTTTTTCAATAATTCCATCACGCCCGTCTTGATCAATAAAAAGGTCACCTGTTACAATTTTGCCGAAGTGAATTTTCTGACTGAAATTTTCTGTTTCTGCAATTTTTTTGAAAGAATTTACAAGATTTTTATCGCAGTAAAAATTCTCATCCTTCATAAATGGATGCAGATCAATTAATGATCTTTCCCAAATGTCGTGATACGCAACTTTAGTTGACATGACCGTATCGCCGATTCTAAGCGCTTTATCGATTCCTCCCGCTACGCCAGAACAAATAGCTGTTGTAGCTTTGTATTCGCTAATGAGCAGCTGTGTTGCTATTGCCGCATTTACTTTGCACACACCACAAGCAACAGCGACAACATCTTTGCCGTTTAGTTTGCCCCTATGAAAAGTTAAACCCGCACTTTCTGATGATGTAATATTTTCCATGCTCTCTAAATAAAAACGAAGTTCCCTTTCAAGTGCGCAAATTATAGCTATTTTTTGCATAATTCTAAAAATCCCTCCTCATTTATAACTTTTACTTCAAGTTCCTTTGCTTTTTTATTTTTGCCTGATGTTGATTCTAAGTTATTGTTGACTAAGTAATTCGTTTTCGAGCTGACGCTCCCCGTAACTTTGCCTCCTAAAGATTCGATTTTATCGGTTAATTCTTTGCGGTTTTTAAAAGTGCTCAAATCACCTGTTACGACGAAATTTAAGCCTTCAAGCGGTTGATTCATGCTCTGAATTTCTTCAACTCGAAATCTCAAAATTTTTGTCATAATATTAACCAAAGCTATGTTTTTTTCGTTGTTAAAATAATCGAAAACAGAATTTGAGATTACTTCTCCAAAGCCGTCGACCTCAAGCATTTCTTGAGGCGTTGCTTTTTTGATTTTATCAATGCTAAAATCAAAAAATTTGCATAAAAGCTTTGCGTTACTAAGCCCTACTTGGTTTATTCCAAGTGCGTAAATAAAGTTCGGCAAGCTAATATCTTTTGACTTTTCAATCGCCTTTATAAGCTTTTCATATGACTTTTCTCCAAAACCGTGTAGATTTACTATTTTTTCGCGATGTTTTTCAAGAAAGTAAATATCTGTATAATTTTCAATAAACTTTTCATATAAGAATTTTTCAATTGTCGCTTCTGAAAGTCCTTCGATGCTCATTGCGTCGCGCGATACAAAATGAGTAATCAAACGAATAACTTGCGCTCTACAGTTAAAATTTGGGCAGAACAATGCTTTACCTTCAGCTTGTTTTAAAATTTCGGCAGATGTGCCGCAAACATGACATATGCTAGGTATTTCAAGATTTCCGCTCTTGGTTAAATTTTCTGCTATTTGTGGAATTATCATATTCGCTTTATAGACTGTTACAACGTCGCCGATGCCAAGCTCAAGCTCTTCAAGCACACTTAAATTGTGTACGCTGGCGCGGTTTACTGTCGTGCCTTCCAGTTCAACAGGTTCAAAAACCGCAACAGGATTTATAAGACCGGTGCGAGATGTATTCCAGTCAATTTTTATTATTTTAGTCTTCGCAAGCTCGTCCGCCCATTTAAACGCAATTGAATCTTTTGGAAACTTTGATGTAACGCCTAGTGATTCACTATATTTACTGCTGTTATATGTCAAAACAAGTCCGTCAGTGCCAAAATCAAGCTCTGAAACGCGATTTTGATACTCATCAACATGATTTTTAACACTGTTTCTATCTACAATATTATGCGCCACAACGCTAAGGCCAAGTTTTTCAAGTAGCTTAAGCCTTTCACTTTTTAGATCAGGCATCAGCTCACCGACAGGCGCAAACGCAAAAAATTGAACGCTTCTTCCTGCACAAATCTCGCTGTTAAGCTGGCGTACTGTGCCGCTGCAAAGGTTTCGGGGGTTTTTATATTTTTCATTATCTGATAAATTTTCGTTTATTTTTTCAAAGTCGCTGTATGAAATTACGGCTTCACCGCGTATCTTCAAATCATTTTCATAGGGAATTTTAAGCGGAACGTTTTTAAAAACCTTTACATTATGTGTAACATCTTCCCCGACTTCGCCGTTGCCGCGAGTTATTCCTCGTATTAATTCACCGTTTTTATAAGATAAAACAATCGTTAACCCATCAAGCTTCCATGATAATATACCTTCATGCTCGTCCAAAAACGACTCTAGCTTTTCAATATCTTTAGTTTTATCAAGCGAAAGCACTTTTGTATCATGCCTGACTTTTTCGAGGGCGCTTAAAACAGTGTAACCGACTTTCTGCGTTGGGCTGTTTGGGTAAATTATCCCTGATTCAGCTTCAAGCCGTAAGAGTTCGTCGTACAGTCTATCATATTCAAAATCGGACATTATTGGCGTTTCGTTATAGTATTTATCTGATGCGTTATTTAAAATTTCGATTAATTGTTTCATTTGCCTCTCCTGCTAGTTGAGATTGTATTATTAATATGATATTATAACAGAAAATAAAAATTCAAACAAGGAGGGCACAATGGAGTTTGAAATAAGGCCGCCTAAGTCAGGAGATGGGGCCGGGATAAATATGCTGAGACGTTTGCCGGGAACATTTGAAAATATTCTTGGAATCCCATCGGAGCGAATTAAGCGAAATGAAGATTTTGTTATAAACATGGCCCCGGATACGCACTCTTTTGTAGCGGTTGTAAAAGAGCATAGCGAAGAATTTATAATTGGCATGGCAACTTTGGAAGTTAGTGCTAACAATCGCTTGCGCCACAGCGCCGGGTGCGGCATAATGGTTCATACAGATTATCAAAATAAAGGCGTAGGGACTGAACTCATGAACGCGCTGATTGATATAGCAGATAACTGGCTTATGCTTGTAAGGATTGAGCTTACCGTGTTTGCAGACAATGCGCGTGCGATACATATGTATGAGAAACTTGGCTTTAAAAAAGAAGGCGTCAAAAAATTTGCCGCTATAAGAAACGGTAAATATGAAGATGAGCTGATAATGGCAAGGATAAGCTTAAAATAAGGAGGACTTATAAATGGCAAATTTAGAAAAAACAATATTGGAATTTAAGGAGCATATGGAGAAAATCGTAGCGTTATCACACCTTGAATCATTCGCTTGGTATGACGCTATAACGAATATGCCAAAAGGCTCAAGAGAATCATGGAATAAGAAAATGGCGATTGTCGGTTCGGAAGTTTTTAAAATGGAAACGTCTGACCGCTTGGGCGAAATGCTTGAAGAATTATCAAAAAATGAAAGCGAACTCGATGAAATAACGGCGGCAATGGTTCGGTGCGTTAAGCGTGATTACGAAAAAAATAAACGAGTTCCCGCTGAGTTCAGTCGCAGAAAAAGCGAAGCAGAGCTTAAAGCACAAGGCGTTTGGGAAAAAGCTAAAAATGCTAATGACTTCGCTTCGTTCGCTCCATGCCTTGAGGAAAATATTAAATTGACAAAAGAATACGCGAAATATATTGCGCCGGACAGTGATCCGTTTGATGCGCTTTTGGAAGAAAGCGAACCGGGAATTAACGCTGAAATTCTTGACGATTATTTCACAAAACTCCGCGGCAGAATAGTTCCGCTTCTTAAAAAAATACAGGAAAGCAATAAAAAAATTGACACAAGCATTTTAAGCCGTACTGTTGACATTGAAACACAGAAAAAAATATCCGAGCTTATGATGAAGCTCGTTGGTTATGATTTAAACCGAGGTGAAATTCGTGAAACTGAACATCCGTTTTGCTCAAGCTATGGCAAAAATGACGTAAGGATTACGACGCATTATCATGAAAATCGCTTCACAGGCTCTATGTTTGCAGTTTTGCATGAGTGCGGCCATGCGCTTTATGAGCAAAACAAGGATGATAAAATCGCTGATACAGTTCTTGACCGTGGACTTCAAGGCGCGATGCACGAAGCGCAGTCGCGCTTTTATGAAAACTACGTAGGACGCAGCGCGGAATTTGTAAGCTTTATGTTTAATGAATTGAAAGAGATACTCGGCGATGACTTTAAAGACATGACAGAAGAACAGTTTTTCGAAGCGATAAACGCTGTAGAACCGGGGCTTATCCGTATTCAAGCGGATGAACTTATCTATTCACTCCACATAATGGTTCGATATGAAATTGAACGTATGTTTATTAAAGAAGATGTAAATGTTGCGGATCTTCCACGAATTTGGAACGAAAAAATTGAAGAATATATTGGCGTAAAAGTGCCAAATGACCAAAAAGGCATACTTCAAGACGTTCATTGGGGCATGGGGCTTATCGGCTATTTCCCTTCATATTCGCTTGGTTCTGCATACGGCGCACAGCTTCTTGCCGCTATGAAAAAAGATTTAGACTTTGACGCAGAGGTTAAAAAAGGTAACATTTCCCCGATTTCAGAATGGTTGACAGATAAAGTTCACAAATACGGACGTATGTACTTGCCGCAGGAAATTCTTAAATCGTCGACAGGTGAGACGTTTAACGCGGATTATTATATCGACTATTTAGAGAAAAAATTCGCGAAGCTTTATAACCTATAGGAGGTTTTAGGATGAATTATCGCGATAAATTAACGACTGAGCGGTTGACTTTGCGCCCTTTCGAACCGTCCGATTTTGACGCTGTGCACTCATGGGCGAGTAATCCGGCTAACACTCGCTACATGAGTTGGGGGCCGAATGAGAAGAAGGATACCGAATGGTTTTTTGGCTTTGTAAAACCCGGCAAAGACTTTGCTATCGTTTTAAAGGAAACGGGCGAAGTAATAGGCAGCTGCGGCATTTATCCAAACGAAGCTAACGACACCGGTGAACTCGGTTGGATTTTACATATGAACCACCACCAAAAGGGATATGGCACAGAAATGTGCGGCGAATTAATCAGATACGGTTTTAAAGATTTAAAGCTCCGCCGAATCTTCGCGCCCTGCGCCGCTGTAAACTATGGCTCATACAGAATTATGGAAAGAAACGGTATGCGCCGCGAGGCGTTACATGTCAAAAAGATGTGGGCACGTGTTGACAAAGAGTGGGTCGACGAGGCGGTTTATGCTATTTTGGCGGAGGAGTATGGGGCGTGATTTGCAGAGGGGATGGCAATGCGAAACTTGAATTTTAGGGTTTCGCATTGCTTGCCCTGTGTAAACAAGCAAGTACGGTAGCGCCGCGCCTTACTTGTGGATTAGTATTGTAGCAGTGTGCCTCTATTTACTCAGTAAACGTGAAAGTTCTTCGTGTACAACAGCCTCAAAATTTTTCTCCAAATTTGCAGTTTTTTCAATCAAGGATATGGTAATCTCCGATTTTCTTTGGTCGGTTAAAGCTTTGTAATTATTAACATATTCTCTTTTTAATTTAGCAATTTCCGCAAATTCTTCCTCAAAATTACTATAGCACTTAGAATCAAGCAAGGGTTTTGCAAGAGCATAACTCATGCGAAGTTCTATGTCTCTATTAAGATCCACATCACTGCTATTTTTCGTTGCATCGAATTTAATTGTTTCGTTTTTTGTTTGTAACTCACTTATGATATCATATAATTTTGTATGCTTGAACAGTAGTAGCGCATCATTGCGCTTGGCGTTATTATCTACATATGATTTTATAAGAATAGATGCCCCGCTTATGAATGCAGCAATAACTGTGGCTGTAATAATTGTTTCCCAACTCATTATACCCCTCCCCGATACCCTAAAATTCAAAAATAACAAGCCTGGTTGACATAAAAACCCTTTAAAACATAGCATTTTCACGGATTAAAGAGTGGAGCATACCGGGCTCGAACCGGTGACCTCTTGAATGCCATTCAAGCGCGCTCCCGAGGTGGCTGGAAACGCTCCCAAAAAATACGCTAGATGTTCTTAAAATAGGCGAGATAATATAATCCGGAGATGCAGAAAAAATTATTAAGTCATAAATTATTTAAGCCGGAATAAATTCTCCTTCAGGAGTTGACAGCGATTTTCGCCTTACAGAGATAGTGTGCCGAACTTCACCTGTAGTCATATTTCCACCACTGCTTATTCCATTTGAAATATAAATATCCCACCCGATATTTTTGCGCACAAATTCCGCAAAAGCCCTAATGTTGTTATTGTCCAATTTGAACCCGCCGGCAAAATTTATTTCCACCCACGCAGACTGACCTTCTTGCTTATCGTAATCAGAAATTTTCCAACGAAACGGAGGAATGCCAAAACCCTCATCAGACTCTATCCCAAAAGCATTAGCAAAGGCCGTCATATTATCAACAATAAATAAATCAGCAGACCACTTGCCCGGCCATACAACGTAAAGCCTACTACCATCATTTTTAACGCGCTCATATGATTCTTGTATAAAGCGAAGGTCTGAGCGATTTTTATGAGGAATATTGATTACTTGTCCACCTTTTTGAATTTCAAAATAGCAGTTAGTCGGGTTTAAAAATGGAAAATTTTCCGAGTCAGACACATTACGCAACATAATCAGCTCCCTTTTTCATAGATAACTTGATATATGCTCCACATTATAACACATATCGACTATTTTTGCAATTGAGGTTTTGAAAGTTCGCCGTTACCTTGATGTTGAGAAGTTTGTGTTTTTTCTTTAAACCATTGTCGAACTAACTAAGCTAGCCGGACAGCGTGGCAAGCAAATCTTAGAATTTCTGTTGGTTTTCTCCGGCAGATTTTGTTGAGGATTGGAATTGACTTAAAAATAAAAAAGCCTTGAAAACATAGGATTTTCAAAGCTTTATGAGATAATATCCGGTTCAAACCGCTGACCTCTTGAATGCCATTCAAGCGCGCTCCCAACTGCGCCATATCCCCATAATTCCCATTTCTGGGGAAAACTATCAATTTTCAGTGTGCCATTCATTCGGTGAAAAATCATTTTGCATGCCAGTCATTCGGCAGGCTTTTTTCGGGTGTGTGTGACCGACCAGTTCGTCCTCCCAACTGCGCCATGCCCCCATATTATCTCCCATGCGGAGATATATGAAAATTTTACTACCATTACTACTGAAAACACTTTTCTGGGGTGTGTAACCGACCAGTCCGTCCTCCCAACTGCGCCAATGCCCCTGATTAATAACCGATTAGTCCATCTTTATGTCCGGCGAAGGCGCGGCCTCTTCCCAAATGCTGTCAATGATTGTATCAAAAAGCCATCTTTCGATGTTTTTGCCTTTTGCGTCAACTACAAAAGGCGTCAGCTCTTTTCTTAGCTTGTCAATTGTGTCTTGGTCGGCTTTTGCCTTGCCGAGTACTACCGCACCTTTGCTTCTATGTATAGCAACGAAGCCTTCATCTCTTAATATGTTGTATGTCTTATTGACAGTATGGAGATTTATGCCAAGGTCGGCAGATAGTTTTCTTACAGATGGCAAAGTGTCGCCCGCTTTAATTTCCTCTTTCAAAATAGACGCAATAATCGCAGTTTTTAACTGTATGTAAATCGGTGTTTTACTTTTCATGTCAATAGAAGTCATAACGAACGTCGCCCCTTTTACGAATTTTTAACCATGCCATCTTTAAACATATCTTTAAGCTTGCGTCTTTTGCCGTAATGAAGCACAGAAGATGAATAAATTCTTATTGATATAAATGCGACCAAAACAATCGTTACAACTAAAATCGCTGTTGATATTGTTAATTCGACTGCTGTAATATCAGCGTTTAATATTTTTGAAGGCAGAACAAACGGCGCGCTAAACGGGAAGTATATCGGCAGTGTCGCCATTGTGCCTGTTGCTCCGAATGAATCTGTAAAAACTACCAAATAAAACGATAAAACTGCCAAAAGTGAAACGGGAATAATTGCTTGGTTTAAATCTTCCATTCGGCTTATTGACGCGCCGCAGACCGAGCTTAAAAACGCGTACAGCATAAATCCCATTATGAAATACACAATTGCAGGCAAAATCGTAACAATTGAGAAAGCGGGCAGCGCAATTTCAATTCCCATTTCGCGAAGAGTAGAAGCCGCGAATAAGCTATAGTAAATGAGTATGTAACAAATTATCAGCATAAGCTGGAAAAGTCCAACAAGTCCCATTCCGGCGCATTTTCCGATTAAAATTTTTGAAGGCTTAGCAGACACAACAAGCGTCTCCATAACGCGCGATGATTTTTCTGACGCAACCGAAGTCGCCACGCCATTGCCGTACATATATATAGCGAAAAACATCAAAAGAGATAGGATAAAACCTATAAAATAGCCGGACATATCAAATCCGCGCACCGTTTCTGTATTAACAGGCAGACTTGAATGTATAAATTCGATTGTATCATTGTCAATGCCCATGTTTGCAAGTGCATAATCGATATAATACCGATTCAAAACATTTATAATACCATGCGGTGAGAAATCGGACGGGGAAGTCGTAAATTCATCTCGGATAATAGTGTTAAGCGCTACCTCGTTGTTGTGCCGTGTCACGTAAATTACGCCTTTTCGTCCATCTTCCATAATTTGTGCGCGGTAATCATCCAAATAACTTAAATCTCCGGCAGCAAACTCAATGTCTGTAAAGGTTAACAAAAGCGTTTCCATTGCACGTTCAAAAAGGCCTGTGTCATCAATAAAAACCAACACTTGCGAACGATTTTCGTCCAAATCGCTTGAATCGGCGGTAATCTGTCCAAAAAGCGTGATAATATTTGGAATTAGAGCAACAATGGTAACTACACCAAGAATTATTATAGTTGACAGTATGAACGCTTTTTTACGAATTGCATCTAAAAATGTAAATTTTAAAACAGCCAGTATTTGCTTCATGCTTCTTCGCCTCCCATACCCGCTTTTTCGATAAATATTTCGTGTAAAGACGGCTCTTTTATTTCGTATTTAAGCGGATAGATTCCCGATTTTATAAGTTTCGATAGGAATTCATTTGCCATTAATGTACCTTTTATTTTATATTCGCTTTCGTTAGCTCTGTTCTCGATCAGCTCAAGGCCACTTGACTGCGCAATTTCGTGCACATCAGAATCTGTTCTTATTATAAGGTTCGTATGCCCGTATGAGCCTTTGATATCTCTAAGCTTGCCGCTTAAAATAGTCTTGCTCCTGTGAAGCATAACAAGGTCTTCACAGTATTCTTCAACGACTTTCATTTGATGGCTGCTCATTATTATAAATTTGCCTTCAGATGCGAGTTCTCGGATTAAAGTTCTTAAAGCTTCAGCGTTTAAAGGGTCAAGGCCGCTGAATGGCTCATCAAGAAAAATAAGTTTAGGATTATGCACTAATGTAGAGGCGATTTGTACTTTTTGCTGATTGCCTTTTGATAATTTTTCGGCTGTCATATTTTTATATTCGCTTATTTCAAGCCTGTTAAGAATTGAAAGAGATGACTTTGTTGCATCTGTTTTGTTCATCCCTCTTAACATGCCAAAATAAACAAGCTGTTCGAGTACTTTCGTGCGCATGTACACGCCGCGCTCCTCAGGCAAATATCCGTAATCAAGAGTATCACGTGCAATTGCCTTATCGTTCCAAGTCGCAGAACCGCTGTCTGCGGCTAATATGCCCAAAATCATCCTGATTGTAGTCGTCTTGCCTGCGCCGTTTGTTCCAATCAAGCCAAAAACGCCCGGTGAATTAACTTCAAAGCTTATGTTATCAACAGCGACTTTATTGCCGAATTTTTTGTATAAAGTATTTACTTTTAGTGACATTGTTTTCTCCTAATCTATTATAATGGCGGATATGTATTCATTTTCGGCTTCGCTAAACAAACTGCTGTCATTTGCGTACATAACAGCGATTACATCGCCTTTTTGAATCAAATCTCCTGTCTTTGCGAAAACTTTAATTCCGGCAGAAAAGTCAATGACATCTTCTTTAAAAGCTCTGCCAGCTTTAAGCATTGCTGATGAAATTCCGATTTTCTCAGTGTTCATTTTTGATAGCACGCCCGAATTGGTTGCCTTTATTTCCTTTTCAAATTTCGCTTTTGGGAATAGACTTATATCATAAACCCAATTTTCATTTCCGCCCTGTGCTTTGACCATTGCAGCAAACTTTGCCTTTGCTTCGCCGCTTTTAAGCTTTTCTTCCGCTAGCTTTTTGCAATACTCAAAGCTTCCAATCCCTGCAAGCGAAAGCATTTTGCCCGCAAGCAAAACACATTCTTGCTTTAAATCATCAGGTCCTTCGCCCGATAAAACGTCAATTGCTTCGATAACTTCAAGGCTGTTGCCAATAGATATACCTAGTGGGATATCCATATCTGATATTACAGCGTCGCATTTTTTACCTGCTGCGTCACCTATTTTTATCATTGCCTTTGCCAGTTCTTCGGCCGATTCTTTTGTTTTCATAAACGCACCCGAACCTACCTTAACGTCAAGTACAATGCAGTCCGCTCCAGACGCAATTTTTTTGCTCATAATGCTCGATGCGATAAGGGGGATGCTTTCAACTGTTCCTGTCACGTCGCGGATTGCATACAATCTTTTGTCCGCAGGAGCTAAATTGCCGCTTTGACCGATTAAAGCAATGCCTGTTTTGTTTACGATATCGAAAAAATCTTGCCTTGATATGTAAGTTTTAAGCCCTTCAAAC
>Ga0131853_10000866_pt1 | contig 54458 bp, 43 predicted proteins | sample TergutLab28metaG_FD_92764 | JGI IMG/M metagenome (GOLD analysis project Ga0131853, IMG submission 92764) | Labiotermes labralis P1 segment gut microbial communities from Petit-Saut dam, French Guiana - Lab288 P1 (version 2) (version 2) | ecosystem: Host-associated > Arthropoda: Insects >...
AGTGAATCTCGTAAAGAATGATAAATCGTCAAAAGCCAGCATCAGAGGCAGACGCTTAAAGGCAGGATGGGATAATAACTACTTAATGAAAATCATATCGGACGTTTGATGCGTTTGCCCTGCGCTGATCGTGGTTTTGCTTGAAGGTGTCCGCAGAACATCGGGATTTGTCCTCGCTGCCGTTTCTGCCCTCGCTATCTTCTACGTCATGTTCGGCCCATTGTTTCCAGGTATAACTGCGCATAGAGGATTTAACTTTGACCGCCTTCTTCGTCACCTTCTTTTTACACGCGAAGGAGTCTTTGGCCCGTTTTTAACGCAATCATCCATTCTGATCGTGCTTATGGCATTATATGGCCGATTGTTTAGCGCTGTCGGTGGGTTTAAGTTAATCATACAAATAGCATATTTTCTCGTTGGCAGGCTTCCTGGTGGTGCCGCGCTTGCTGCGGTAACGGCTAATGTTTTCATAGGCGCGTTCTCAGCATTCCCTGAAGTAAACGCGAAAGCCACAGGCAAAATCAGCATCCCGCTAATGATCAAGGCTGGTTTTTCGCCCGGCCAGTCTGCCGGTATCTGCGCAGTATCTGCCGCCGGTGGCATTTTATCCCTGCCAATAATGGGGTTGGCTGCTTATATTATTCCAGAACTTCTTGGGATATCTTTTGACGTATTTGCAAGGGCAGCTATACCCTATGCGCTGTCTTTCTATGTTTGTATCTTTATAGCCGTAATTCTGGCATCAATCCCGCAGAATATAAGCAGCTTGCGGAAAGACCAGCTACCAGATATCAACGACGCGTTGTCCGGCTATTTGCATTTGTTAATTCCGATTATCAGCCTGATCATTTTGTTAATGGCAGTTCGTCCGTTGGCAAATGCGATTTTTTTGTCCCTTGTGATTTTGATAGCCGTTTCATCACTGAGAGAAGAAACCCGCCTCACAATGGACAAAGCAGCAGGTGCTCTGGTTGATGGAATGAAAGACGCTATTCCAATAGCCCTTGCTTGCGCCGCAACCGGATTGATAATCGGGGTTTTTGCCTTGACAGGGCTAGGCTTAATGGCAGCTTCTTGGTTTATGGGGTTCGCAGGTAACTCAGTGTTTATATTGTTTGCTATAGCCATGTTAGTTAGTGTTGTTTTGGGCCTTATACTACCTGCAATCGCAGTCGCTGCTTTATCAGGCATGTTAATTGCCCCAGCTCTCGTCATGCTTGGAGTCCATCCTCTGCCGGTCTGGGTGTTCATATTTTACTGCAGCGTGTTCAGTTACATATCGCCTATTGCCCGCACGATTACCGATGCCGCGGAGATCGGTAGTACTGACTCAAAGAAGGCCAGTATCGCGGCCTGGGGGTATGGCGCGTTGGCTTTACTTGTCCCTGTAATAATACTGACTATGGGAAACTGACGGAGAATTCGCGGTACAACGAACGCGGGCTGCTCAATCATCGAGCAGCCCGCGTTCGTTGTGCTACCAGTAAAAATTCAATAAACAGCCGCTACCGCGTTACTCAGACGACACAAACACGGCGCTTAAAACGAGATATTCTTCATCATACACGGCAAATTCTATCCATGCAGTGGTATCGAATGTGTACCTGTACGCGAAGGCCTCGGCAAACTGAGAAAACGTGACCGGAGGATTGTCATATTCCCGGTAAAAGCGGCTTTGCTCCGTTACCAGCAGCGTCACTTCGCCATATTGCGTATACACGACAACCTCGTTATCGGCCACGGATATCCTTGCCACTATCGCGAGAAATTCGTAAATTTCCGGCGCTTCCTCCTGCGCAGACGCAGGCGTCAGAACAGTCGAGAAACAGAAAAGAAATAGTAGCGCAGCAAACGCATATTTTAGTAACGGCCTCACCTGTAAATTACCTCCCTCCAAAATAAAATTCCCGACTCAACCAGTACATCGTCGCCTGGTAAGTCCACGTCCAGCGCAAACAGACCGGGCGCGACCTCTGTGAAAGACCTTATGTCAGGATGAGGATGATTGGCGAAAGCGGCCTCCGCAGCGCCTGTGACCGCCTCGGCAACCGAGAGGAAAAGCATTCCTTCGTGCGTAGCTATCCCAACGATTTTAACGTTTTCGAAGGCAAGGTACTGTGCGCCGCTTCTCCACTTCGCTGCGGCGGTACTAGCATTCAGCCTGTAAAGCCTGCCAATTCCGCTGGCGTCGCATCGCTCGCGGTCACCATCGGGAACCCAGGCGTTTGGCGTGAAGGTCGCAACCCAAAGCTCATCCCTGAAAAGATATGGGGCGACTGTAGCGTACTCTGGCTCGGTTGGAAGAGAACCTGACACCGCCGGGCGCAGGCGTATGCGCCAGCCGCGCTCGTTTGCCGTGGAAGTCTGCGGCGTGGGGTCAGCCGGGTCGTTGCCTTCCCGCCGTATTGCTCCAAGGTGGAATAGCGAATATGGCGTTAAGGTCATGTTATTCTGCGAGAAGACCGGATGGTTTGCCAGGTTAAGCGCAAAAATGTAGTTCTCGTCGTTTCTCAGCTCCTGAGCGGAACCGGGCCCATCTATATTGGAGCTGGCGGAGAACAGCCAACCGCTTACGGCGGTTATTCCTCGCACGCCTGTGCCGAGGGTTACGCCAAGGGGAAGAGCTATGAGTTCGCCGCCGATAGGCCCTCCTGCGCCGGGGGATTCCATGTTCCGTGTACGGAAAATAGTCCTGACCGCCCAGTTGTTCACAGGTGTGTCCGTCAAAACACCGCTGTGCAGGATATTACCTTCGCTGTCACTCGTAAAGAACTCGCGCAGAGGAGAATCGTTATTATTGTTATTGCCGTCCATGTTGATGAAGGAGATCGGGGCAACCGCCATCCCCATGCTGGCCTGAGCGGAGGCAATACCCGGAGCCGGAGTGAAACCGCTGGCGTTCCTCATTGTCCTTAGAAGCCTACCGTCTTCCAGCCCGAAAACAAATATCGCTCTGCCCTGTGTATCCTCGTTCGCTCCCAGCCTGTAACCAACCCCGGCCGGCATTATTCCAACGTATGCCGCCGCGCTGTCTGATATCCTCCGCATTTCCGGCGGGGCCACGGTGAAGCCCATGTATGTGTAGTTCTCGTACATGGCGAAGCCAGACGAGCTTCCGGCGGCCCCCCAGCGCTCAATGTCAGCGGGAACTGTCGGGTCATTGTAACGAGGGTTGACTATTCCCCATAAAAACTGCGGCTGTTCCAGTTGAGGATTTGTAATGTCCATCATGTAAAACCCTGGACCGCCAAGGCCCATCGCGCCAGCCATAAAGGTTCGGCGATTTCCGCTGACAGTCACGTTGCTGTTAGTCAGCCTGCCGTCCAGTATCCTTATAGCCCGCGAACGCATTTCTATTTTGTCCCGGTGTATGAAAAACTGTCCGGCTTGCGAAAATCTCTTGTCGCGAACCATAGGGTTCCGCACCATGGGCGGTATAAATCCCCATATTTCTTCCCCGGTCACCACGTCTATGGCGTGAAGAACGCCCCTGTTTGTGTGAAGGTAAACCATTGGTCTTGGCTGGTTAAGGCTATCACCAGTGTTGTGCGTGGCTGTATTTGTGACAACAATGGGAACGGAGTTCTCAGTGTCTCCCAAAATTCCGCTGAAATCTCCTTCGTAGTTGATCAGCCATTCGCGAAATTCCAAGGCTACGTCGTCAGAATGAAGGGGCGAGATTCCGAACAGGCTCCGCATCTGCGAGACATCCAAACTGCGTACTGTTACGAGAGCACCGTTCGTGTTATTCGTCCAGAGTCTCCGATACCGCGTGGCGGCATACGCCATCATTATCTGCCCCGCATCTGCGCCAAGACCGCCTCCGCGCATTATCCACTCAGGCGCAGGCTGGGATGGCAGGATCTCACGAGTGATAGGACACCGCCTCGGCATAATGCGCTTATGTAGAGCGCCTCTCCATTGCCTGCCCGTTTCTACCGTGTAAGAAGTAGAGAGAATAACATCCATGCCGTCTATCGATATGTCCTCCGGTATAGCTGGAGCGCCGGATGCCATCTGCGCGGATTGTATACCGTACAGGGCGGCGAACAGCCCGGCCAGCAGGTCTTCCGTGTTTTCAGCGAAGATGGCATGCACGCTACGGTCAGGCACAAGCACGCCCTGGGAGTTCCGCATGGGCTGGCCAGCGTGGGCCATGCGCCTTATGTTGTTGCGTACATTACGCATCATTCTCATGGTATCGTCATCGCCTGGGACGTTAGAGGGCAGGTAGGGGTAGCCGTCGTTTTCCATATCCTCCGTGCTGACCAGTCCGACCACTATAGTGCGGATGCCCCGTTCCATGCTGAAGGCAGGTTCGTATATCCAATCTGTTCCATTCCAGCGGCGGCCCCTCATTACCTGGGAATTTTCGTAGATATCTATCAGCGTACGCATCATTGATCTGTGCGGGGAGCTCTCATAAAGGGTACTTCCATTCCAGCCGGGAAAGATTTCGCTGCCGGTAGAGAAATAAATTACCCAGTTGTTCTGGCACGATCCGGTAACGGGGAAAAAGCCTCTTGTGTCGCCGGAGCCGTTGGCATTGCCTGCCGAGAATGGCAGTATCCTGTTTGGGGAGAAGAAATCGAGTACATCGCCCAAAGCAGTACCGGCCATAAAGCCCTCAGATGTCTCGACGCGCCTCATTATCACGCCTGTCGACGTATCGCCCGCGTTGGCGATAAAACCGGTGGCGCCGCGCTGGCCTGTGTAGTAAACAACAGCATTGGGAAACCCTGTCATATTGCCTCTGTCCACTGAAGCGGTGGTATTAGCTGCCCTAACCGAACGAGATCCAATCTGACCTGGATTAGCTAACCAGTTGTCCCGGCCAAACATCGCCCTCTCCGGTGAAACCATTAGAGAGTGCGGAGTAAGCTCCAGGTTGACAAAACGGTTATGGACTCCTGCCGCACCAGCGGTTGCCTGCTGCTCTATTCCATCAATAAGCTCGCGGAAGGCAAAAAGGGACTGGGTAGGCTCAAAAGCCCCGTCATTACCTCTGCTGTACATGAAGTCGAAAGGAACGCGCAATTTCAAGCGCCCGGCGTGGCGCGGCCCGTCGACATGTCCGCGCAAAGCAACAGTAACGCCTCCGGTTGAAATCGCCCGATTTATACCGGTGGACGGAATCTCGTGTGAAGCGATTGAAGCTCTGCCCTGCGGAACCCCATCAGCTACGCCGTAAGGGTGGAGTATGCTCTGCCTCGTAAGAACATTGGAAGCGTTCGGGTGAAATGTATTATTGTGACTCCCAACGCCGATGCCTGTCCAATTTCCGGCGGCGTTTAAACCGATGTTGGAATAAATGGACACAAGCCGCGTGGCGCCGGCAGCGGTTCCGGCGATTCTATTCTCCATGAAGGTCGTGGCCAATCCCAGTCTTATCCTAGAGAGCAAGTTGACATTTTCATGCTCAGGCGACAGTAGACGCCACAAAACAAGCTTGAGCTGGTACATCCTGCTGTCGTTGGGAACAAGATGCTGGTTGGCCAGAAACAGAGGAACAGGCGGCCCGAATTCAATGATATCGCCGCTCGCGTCCTTAACGGGAAGATGAGGTATCAGCGCAGCAGGGAAACCGGTAGGAGGATTGCTCCTATCGAATCTTAAATTAGCCCAGGCCGGGTTGCGAAAGGTCAGCAGGAAGGGCCTGTCTGGGTCTGGACTGTAGTAGTGGTAAGGGTCCCCGATGATGTTGTTCTCCGCATAGATGTCCCTGCCCCATCGATTATTGTCACCGGTGCGCTCATCGCCAACAAATGGCGGCCTGAACATCCTGCCGCTCGGAGGATTGACGTTATTACGCCTGTTATCATTTTCTGCAATTGCTCCAACGCTTATGGGTCGTGAGCCTGTTCCGAAAGTGTTTTGCGCATTCAGGCTTGCCCTGAAATGCGCGTTCCGCATCTCAGGCTGGTTCTCTCGCATCCAAGCGTCATCCGGGGTAGTGGTCAGAGCTCCCATCCCACCTACCCCTGCTGTTTCCCACCTGAATACGGGCATTTGGCCCCGCATAGACATGGTCATGTTGTTCGACTGGTCAACCACGATAAGTATGTTCGAGTCTATGCCCCGCACAATTTCATCCGCCAATAGGCCGATGTGCTTATCAAACGATCTGAGGCTCGCCGCGTCTGCATTTTTCAGCGTGAACACCGCCCCCAGACATATCGACAATAGTAATACGCATGTTATTTTCCTCATTTCAACACACAAACCACCTTCCTGTTTTGGTTTAGAGGCGCTGGCCTTTTATGGCCAAGACGCTCCATGTTTTACCTTTCATTGTCTTGCTTTTGCGGTTCCGCTTTACTGCAGCGTCTGGATAAAGGCTTTCTCGGCCATGCGTAGGCGATTTCCAGCGGCGTCGAAAAGCACAACGCGAATCATGTACGCGCCGAATCGGTTAATCGGAGACTCCACAAAGAAAGAGGGGGGAGGAAGCTCAGGGTCAGCATTTGCCATTATGGCGTCCATATTAAGCCAATTCAGTTCGAAAGACATGTCGAAGACAGATACCTGCGCACGAAGAGGCCGCCCCACCCCATCCGAGATATTGACTACCCTCCTGAAATTGTCACCATCAATCGCGAGGTTTGCCAGGACAGCGATATTGTCGTTTGGAGGATTCGCGAGATTGGCTCTGTTTGCCGCCAGCTGCTGCGAGACGAGGACGATGTTGTCGGCGACCTCGTTCGTCTGGATGATGCGGGCCATCTCGGACTGCACAAGATCAAGCACGACAGTGTGGTCAACGAAAACCGCCGTTTCTCTCGGAGCGAGCCAGGCATGGCGAAAAGATATATTGAAAATTATGGCCATGATTGCGCTTCCAACTACCATAATCACCAGCGCCATAACCAGGGCAGAACCCTTGCGCGATTTATTCATTTTCTGCGCTCTCAATTTACTATCCTCCAGGTCAAAGTTTTCGTAACGATGCGAAATTCGAGGTCATCGTCGTCAATTTGCTCCGGCAGCCAGGCTGGCCAATTGTGCTGACCAACCCCTACCGTGGGGTTACGCTCATCTCCACGCGCCGCAATGAACATCATGAGAACGCGCGACTGAGGGTCAAAGGCGAACTGAAGCCCCACGATGTTTCGCGCCAAGACTTCGTCACTGTCAGCAGCAGGCGTGGCTAAATTCCTCCGTCTCAATTGGTTTGGGAATTGATCAGGGCGCTGAGAACGGTAAATTCGCGCGGCCTGCATGACGTGGATTTCGTCCAGAGACATGAGAAGGCGCTCATCCATATCCGGTGCGCCGGCAGGGGCTCCTGGAGCGGCCGTCACCGTCATATTGCCTGTGGGGTTAGCAATCTCCCTTACGAGCAATGGTATACGCAGGGTCGGAAGAAGTATCCATGCCCGTGTATTCGCAGAAGTTACATCGCCGTCTGCCACTGCCTGAACACCAGCGGCCCGCCCATCCCATGAAACGTTGCGAAGAGTGTTGTACGCGTTGTTTACCACTGGTGCAATAATCAAATCATCGCCTCGGCCGATTGTAGCATTCCCTTGAATTTGGGCCATCACACCTGTAGGAACCCCAAATGCATAGTGCAAATCAGACCCGATGAAGAGAGGGCGGTTTGGCCCCCCTGCCATTCCGAGATTCGCGAGTCCGGCGATATTTGCCGGATTTGCAACTGGGCCTGTAGTTACAGTTACAGGGCCTCCTCGCTCTGGGTTGGCTGCCAAGCCGAAAAACGCCGTTACTGGTACGTCAGGCGCACCACGGAAAGACCAAGCGAAGGAATCGCTAAAAGCCCGCATTTCTCCAGGAGGAGCGCCTATGTTTACTCCACCGGCATTGACCGCTCTTCCGCTGTTGTTAGGCACGCCCAGGCCAATCATTGCGAAATCCCGCGTCAGCCTCTGGATGGCAATGTTTAATTCAAATTCTGCCCTGGTAAGGTCGTCTATTTGAGAAAAGGAGGCAAAGAAAAGCCACAAAGCCGCAATAGCAGCCCCTCCCAGAATCATAACAATTATCATTGCTATGAGGATTTCTGTCAGGGTAAACGCCTCGCGGCGTTTTTTCGACAGTTTTTTTAATATCTTTGGCAGGTTCGGCAGAATTTTCGATGTACTGTCTCGCAATCCGCGCGTTTCGTTACGGCGCATCGGGTTCACTCCAATCCTGCACTGTCTTGTTTATGGTCGCGTTGAAGCTTCGGGCATTGTTGCCCTGCATATTAACCCAGGCCCTGCCGCTCGAACTGATGAGTACATTGAGGGCGAGGGTGCGTTCGTTCGGGGTTAGAATCGGAATAGGCTCCACATCAACTGTAAAGCCTCTTATCTGAGCCCTTCTGACTCCAGCCTGCGTTCCGCCCATCAGAGTCACGGCTTCACTGAAAGCGTTGTCAGCTAGGCTTACCAGAGCTGGCCCGGTGAGGTTTATGTTGTCAGGTCGAAACATTGCGTCAAACACCTGCACAAAACTGAACAGTAGCTCCCGGCTTTCTCTGTAGTGCCTGCTGTGAATGTGGGTTTTGTGCGCCCACGTCATCATGGTAAAAATCGCTCCGAAAGCGAGCGCAAGAACGACCATTAATATGAGGCTCTCGACAATACTTGCCCCTTTTTGTCTTGTTTTGCAAAGCGTCACAACATTCATAATTTACACCTACCAAACATCAATTTTCAATATAAAAACATGGATAGCTATGCCTTGATTTTCAGCCTTTAGCACCTTGCGTTTTATGCATTATTTTTAGATTTGTGATTATACGCCTATAGCTTGCATATCATCAAGGAGATAAAATAAGGTAATAAATATGCGTAATCTATGAGTTTTCCAGTGTTTGGCCTTCTTTAACTTCTAGGCAAAATCCAACCCGTAAATTCGCCGCGTATTTTCGGCGAATACTTTTTCGTAGTATTTTTCAGGGATGACGTTTGCGGCAAAATCAATGTAGTTTTTATGTTTGCCAGCGGCCAGTCGGCTCCGAACATCAAGCGGTAGTATGCATCCACGTAGGATAGCCATATTCTGAGGTGGGTGTAGCTTGCATATCATCAAGGAGATAAAATAAGGTAATAAATTATGCGTAATCCATGAGTTTTTTCAGTGTTTGGCCTTCTTTAACTTCTAGGCAAAATCCAGCCCGTAAATTCGCCGTGCGTTTTCGGCAAACACTTTTTCGTGGTATTTTTCAGGGATGACGTTTGAGACAAAATCAATGTAATTTTGGATGTTTGCCAGTGGCCAGTCGGTTCCGAACATCAAACGGTCGTATGCGTCCGCGTAGGCTAGCCATGTTCTGAGGTGGATAAGGTAGTCTTTTTTCTCACTGAAAAACGTTGGCATATCCATCAGCCCTTCTAGTAAGCCTGACAAATCAGCCGAGACATTCTTGTTTTTAGCCATCACTGCCGCCGCGTCCACAAACCACGGGGAGCCAAAATGACACATTACAAACTGAACCCCCGGAAAAGACGCCGCCGCTTCATCCAGTGTAAGCGGGTGACAGTACTTGAGCTTAGCCTGCGCGACAGACGTCTCCCCTGTGTGAATCGCCACAGGCTTGCCGTAGCTCTCGGCAAGCTCGTATATAGGGCTGTATTTTTCGTCTGAGGCGTAGTAAGAATTATATCCAGGGTACAGTTTCACGCCAACGCAGGTGTCGCGCCGCAGGTTTTGTTCCACCAGGCGGTACGTTCCTTCGGGATCGTCTTCCCAGTTTATAAACCTATCCAGCCCAACGCAATACCGCATAAATTCAGGGTATACATGGGCTTCTGGCGCAAGAGAGCGGTTGCCCATCACGACCGCGCCGGTAATTCCCAGACGGACGTATTCTTCTCTCAGGTGAGCTGTGCTGTTTTCGTGCCCCGCCTGCCGCGCCAAATCCTGCGCGCGCTCCTCCGCAAAAATGTGTATGTGTGCGTCAATAATTTTCATGAACATCTCCAGCGTAAATTCAATGAGTTTTATCAGCGTTTCAACCGCCGCGCTTTTATTTTACATCCAGTTTAACTTTTTCTGTTGAGGTGTTTAGAAACTCCGGTTAATATATGACTATTACAAGGCAACCTTCAGAGGAGTGACGAAGAATGAACAAATTTGGAAAATCGAAAATGGCGTTTTTGATTTTTTTGGTTTTCTTGATCGGAACATATGGCGACATGCGGGCCACGCCTGCGGAAGGAGCGTTCGTTATCAGCCTTGACGACGCTCTGGCGATAGCGATGGCTAATCATCCCAGCCTGATGGGAGCGGAAGGCCAGATAGCGGCCCAGCGTGGGCGTCTTACCCAAAGCGCCGCCGGTGACAGGCCGGAGGTGTCCGGTAGCGTGTCAACTTCCCGCCGCGGTGTGGGCATCGGAACCGGAACCGCCGGTTACTCAGCTGGAGTGTCGGCCAGCATGAGAATTTTTGACGCGAACAGGAACAGGTACGCCGTGGATTCGCAGCGAAACACCCTTTCGGCCGTGGAAGAGGACGGGCGCACCACGCTGAGAGACGTGCGAGCAAACGTGAAAACCTCGTATATGATTCTCCTGCTCAATATGGAAATTGTGGGGCACAGGCTCGAATCTGTACAGGCTTTCGAGCAGTATCTGAGGCAGGCGGAGGCTTTTTACGAAGTGGGAATAGCCCCCTGGTTCAACGTAACAAAAGCGGAGGTAGACCTGGGTAGAGCACAGCTTTCTCTGCTGGAAGCCGAGTCGAATGTCGAAATCGCGAAGGTCGTTTTCTTCAATGCGATGGGCATTGACAGGCCCTATGAAACATTCACACTGGCCCCGATAAATCTGGAAGTACCAGACTGGCTGGCTCAGCTGGACAGGCGTAACCTTCGGGAGGCTGAGTTTCTAGCCGAGGCGCTGGAAAACCGGAGCGACTACAGAGCGTCAGAATTCAGGATGCTGGCTGGGGTCGCGACTTTAAGAGCAGAAGCTCGCGTCTCTTCGCCCAGCGTGTCTGTCACGGGCGGGCTTGGCAGAGGAGGGCGCGACATTTCAAATCTTGACACTGAGTGGAACGTGGGCCTTGCGATGTCCATTCCGATAGTAGATGGCGGGGCCGCAAACGCCAGAATGGCGGTCGCAGATGGGCAGCTTACGTCGCTTGAAGCGTCGCAGGAGAGGCTTAGGCAGGACATCGCGCTGGAAATCCGCAGAACGCTCGCCGACTTATCGAATGCGCGGGAACGCATCCGAATCACTGAATTGAACATGTTAAGCGCCGAAGAAAACCGCAGAGTAGCCATTGGGCGGTATGAAGCTGGAGCAGGAAGTCCATTTGAGGTAACAGACGCGCTGCTTTCGTACACCGACGCCCGCCTGGAAAACCGCAGAGCCAGATACGACCTGCAATTGGCGCTCGTGGCTCTCGAAATAGCGACCGGCAGAGAGATATAAATTTTAAGAACTCCCTCCAACCTGCGGCTACCTATCTCAGAGGAGAGTGCCCAAAGGGCAGGGAGAGCTTACCGGAAATCAGAGAAATCAGGGAGGAAAAATCGTCATGAGAAAAATAAAATCGCTGCTCTGGATTGCGGCGCTTGTAGCGGTGGGTTACGCCGGATACTGGTTTTTATCTCCGGCAGAGACGGTCTTTATTTACAGAACTCAGCCTGTTACGCGAGGTTCCATCGTCTCGACAGTCAACGCCACAGGCAGAGTCAACGCGGTGGAGATGGTTGACGTTGGCACGCAGGTCTCTGGAACGATCAGTGAGATTTTCGTGGATTTCAACAGTCCGGTCGCAAGAGGCCAGCTTCTGGCACGGCTTGACCCTGAGTTTCTGAAATCCAGAGTCGAGGAAAGCAGGGCCGGCCTGGCGCTTGCGCGAGCTACAGCCGCTAGAGCTCAAGCCGAGGCGGACAGTGCGCGGCGCAACGAAGCGCGCAGCACAGAACTGTGGGAGCGCAGGCTGATAGCCCGCATAGATATGGAAAACGCGCAGACTCAGCTGCACGTGGCCAGGGCAATAGCGGTCGAGGCTAATTCGAGAGTTCTTCAGGCTCAGGAGTCGCTGAGACAGGCCGAGACGAATCTCAGGTACACAGAGATAATATCTCCCATTGACGGAATAGTTATATCCCGTCAGGTTGACGTTGGCCAGACCGTGGCGGCCAGCCTTCAGGCGCCGGTGCTTTTCTCCATAGCCAGAGATCTTACGCAAATGCAGGTGGAGGCTAGCATAGACGAGGCCGACATTGGCCGCGTCAGGGAAGGCCAGAGGGCCGTATGCAGATTCGATTCATGGCCGGGAGAAGTTTTCGAGGGAATTGTTGTTCAGAGGCGGCTTAACCCGGAAATAATCTCTAACGTGGTGACCTATGTTGTCATATTGAATGTTGACAACGCTGAAAACAAGCTTATGCCCGGCATGACGGCAAGTGTGTCTATCGAAACGGAGCGGCGCGATGACATCCTCAAAATACCAGCCGCAGCTCTTAGGTTCACCCCGCCCGCTGAAGCTGCCGCCAGCATCGGGCAGCCGCAAACTAGCAGCACCAGCGCCAACAGGCCGTCTGGCCTTCTGCCTATTCCTCAGCGAGGTATGGGCAGAGGTGGCGGCGGAAATACCGGCGGAGACAGAGAAGAAGGCATGACTGTATGGCTGGTTGAAGACGGGCGCCTTATTGATAGCATGGTTGTAAATAATACCGGAATCAGCGACAGAATGTGGGTAGAGTTTCGCGGAGGCCCTAACTCGCGCCTTCGTGAAGGGCAGGAGCTGGCCATTGCATTTACCACAGAGGCGGCGGGGGCGGCTATGGCGGGCGGCAGACGATAGGCGCACCGGTTATGGGTATTATTGAAGTAAGAGACCTTGTAAAAGTATACCGGTCGGGAGAAAACGAATTGAGAGCGCTGGACGGAGTGTCTTTTTCCATAGAGCGGGGGGAATTCGTGGCGATCATGGGTTCCTCCGGCTCCGGCAAATCGACGGCCATGAACATGCTAGGCTGCCTGGATTCCCCGACCGAAGGCACTTACATGCTGGATGGCAAAGACGTTTCTAAGCTCTCCAGTGATGAATTGGCATACGTTCGCAACATAAACCTGGGGTTTGTTTTTCAGGGCTTCAATCTTCTGCCGAGGCTCAGTGCGCTGGACAACGTGGCCCTGCCTCTCGTTTACGCGGGAATCGACATAAAAGAGCGGAATGCGCGGGCGGCAAAAGCTCTGGAAAAAGTCGGATTGGAAGAGCGGATGAAACACCGCCCGAACCAGCTGAGCGGCGGTCAGCAGCAGCGAGTTGCGATAGCGCGGGCGCTTGTTGGGAATGCGGCTATAATTCTTGCTGATGAACCGACTGGCAACCTCGACACAAAAACGAGCGTTGAGATCATGAATATTCTTACGGAACTCAACGGCGAGGGCAAAACCATTGTGTTGGTGACTCACGAGCCGGAAATAGCCGCGTATGCCTCGCGCATTTTACGCTTCAAAGACGGGAAATTAATCGAAGACACAAAGGGGCGGCAGGGGTGATGCCTGCTGCCCTATATAGCGATTTGCGTAATCATGAACATAAATTCAAGGCTAAAACCATGATAGCAACGCGCAATAATTTGTTCATAAAAGAGCCAACGGCTCTAAAAAGAGGTGGATAAATATGTTTGAGGTAGTCCGAACGGCCGTTTCTTCTTTGTGGGCCAATAAAACCCGCTCCATGCTCACCATGCTGGGTGTAATCATCGGCGTTGCCGCCGTCATAGCAATGATCGCGGTTGGCAACGGAGCAAGCCGCCAGATGGAGGGAGTTATTTCAAGCATGGGAGCCAACATGATAATCCTCCGCCCAGGTTCGCATAACGTGGGCGGCGTGCGTCAGGGCGCCGGAACCGGGGTTGCCATTACCATGGCGGACATAAGGGCAATTGAAGAAGAGTGCTGGTCGGTCAGGAACATAGCGCCTCAAGTAAACGTCAGCGCCCAGCTTGTGTTCGAGAACCGTAACTGGCCAGTGCAGGTGCTGGGTTCAACGCCTGCCCTTTTCTACATCCGTGAACTTCAGCCGCAGATTGGGCGGCTTCTTGACGAAGAGGACGTTAGGCTGGCCGCCAGAGTCGCAGTTATAGGCGAAACAGTGGCGCGTGAACTGTTTGGCGACAGCAATCCAGTAGGTCAATACATGCGTATCAGAAACGTGCCTTTCGAGGTTATCGGCGTACTTATCCCAAGAGGGCAATCAGTAATGGGGCAGGACCAGGACGACACCGTGATTGTTCCAGTCACGACAGTGCAGAGGCGCCTGTCGCGTAGTGCTACCCCGGACGCAGTTAACATGGCCTTTATACAAGCATGGGACATCAGCATGATGGACAGCGCTATCGCTGAGGTCAGCGCACTTTTGAGGCAGCGTCACCGCCTGACCCCTGACAGAGAGGACACGTTCAGCCTTCAGAACCTTACCCAGACACTCGACACCATGGCTCAGTCAACGCGGGTTATGTCGCTGCTGCTGGGTTCTGTGGCGTCCATTTCCCTTCTGGTGGGCGGTATAGGTATTATGAACATCATGCTCGTCTCCGTCACAGAGCGTACTCGCGAAATAGGCATACGCATGGCAATAGGCGCACGAAGAAGCGACATACGAATTCAATTTCTGCTGGAAGCGATGCTCCTTTCCCTTTTGGGCGGCTTAATCGGGATATTGCTCGGCCTCGGCGCGTCTATCGCTGTTACGGAGATACTTAGGTGGCCAACGTTTGTTTCCGCCGGGGCTATCGGCCTCGCGGCTGGGTTCTCCTGTTTTGTGGGAATATTTTTCGGATTTTACCCAGCGTGGAAAGCCTCTCTGCTGCGTCCGATAGACGCACTGCGGTTTGAATAAAACAATAACGCAAAAGAGCAAAAAGCATGAAAATCAAACGCCGCCTTTTTCTGTCGAACATCCTGATGATCGTCATTCCGCTGTTTGTAAGCCTGGCTGTCTTTTTCGGAGGCTTGTACTTTTACTCCCTTGTGTCCGACTCGGACGAGGAACAGACGGGCCGCCGGGGTGGGAGGGCGTCTTTCATGGAAATGGTTAGGGAAGCGGAGACTTTGGTCGAAACGTGGCAAAACGCGCCGTCAGCAGCGATGGCAGAAGACATTGAAAAATTCAACGCTAGATTTTCAGGCGACATGGTGTTTTTAACCTTATACAGAGACGGAGTGCCGCTTACCTCCCTCCCGCCGGATGAAGACTCCATGTTGAAACAGGCCCTTACAGCGGCCGAGCCGATTTCGCTTTTTTCCAGAGCGCATGCCCGGACAGTCGGTGATTACAGAATTGTCCTGCACAGAGCGCCGCGAGTGTCGAGGCCGCCTCAAGACTATCAAAGCATGGCGATGATCGGAGTGATCGCCTCTCTGATATGCTCCGTGTTTATAATTCTGGTCACCAATCGTTTTTTGACGCGCTTCGTGTTCAAAAAAATCGTCCACGGGATGGACACCCTGACTCACGGGGTTCATCAGGTGCGCGACGGCAATCTGAGTTTCAGAATAGCCTATGCGGAAAATGACGAATTCTCACAGGTCTGCGGAGATTTTAACGAAATGGCGGCCAGACTGCTGGAATCAGTCGAGGCAAGGCGAAAAGACGAGCGCAGCCGCAAAGAGCTTATCGCTGGCATTTCTCACGACCTCCGAACTCCACTTACCTCCATAAAAGCTTACGTGGAGGGCCTTGAACAGGGCGTAGCCGCCACTCATGAGGCCAGAACACGCTACATAAATACTATAAAAAACAAAGCCCGCGACCTCGAACACATCATAGACAGCCTTTTTCTGTTTGCGAAGCTGGACACAGGGGAATTTCCCTGCAACATGGAACGGGTTGATCTGGCGCACGCGATTTCAGAAATTGTTGACGGGCTGAAAGAGGAATACGCTAACAGAAAACTTGATATATCGCCGGTTAGCGTACACGGACGTTCGTATGTGAATATCGACGTAGCACAGATACGCAGCGTCATTATCAACATTTTCGAGAACAGTGTAAAGTACAAAAACAAGGCACGATGCAAAATCAGCGTTGAGGTGACTGAGGCTGAGGTAACTGAACGAGAAGGTTTCGTGTCACTTGTGATATCAGACGATGGGCCGGGGGTTCCAGAGGAAGCGCTCTCCAAACTTTTCGATGTTTTTTACAGGGGCGATGAATCGCGCAACGAGCCAGGGAAGGGCAGCGGGCTTGGCCTTGCAATAGCCGCAAAGATGGTGAAATATTTTGGAGGTTCCATTGAAGCCGCCAACGTTCCGACCGGCGGCCTGTCCATAAAAATGACGTTCCCGAAAGCAGGAAATGGTGAAATGCATGGAGAAGAAAAAAATACTGATAATTGAAGACGATGTGTCCATAGCCGAGATCGAGCGCGATTTTCTTGAAATCAGCGGCTTTGAAGCAGTGGTAGCCGCAAACGGAACAGACGGTTTTCGCGAGGCTGCTGACAAAAAATATGACCTCATCCTTCTTGACGTAATGCTGCCTGGGCTTGACGGGTACGAAATAGCCAGAAGGCTGCGCAGTGAACCGCACAATCTGGATATACCCATATTAATGGTGACGGCCAAGACCGAGGATGCAGATAAAATACGCGGCCTCGGCCTCGGCGCTGACGATTACATATCAAAACCATTTTCCCCAACGGAGCTTGTCGCCAGAGTGAGGGCAAACATCGCCCAGTACGACAGGCTGACCGCTACACAGCCCGGTAAAGCGGAAGAATTCTCTGTCGGGGATATCAGAATCAACACGAAAGAACACAGAGTTTACCTGGACGGCAAAGAAATTGACCTCAAAAACAGGGAGTACGAGCTTTTGCTGTTTATGGCCTCAAATCCCGGAGTGATATTCGGCAAAGAAACCCTTTACGAAAACATCTGGGGAATGGACGCTATGGGAGATTCTGCGACAGTTGCCGTTCACATCAACCGCCTGCGGGAAAAAATAGAGCGCGAACCATCCGAACCGGATCATATCCAAACCGTGCGCGGCGTGGGCTACAGATTTAAAATCGTTTCTCAGCCGTGAGGTTTCTGGCGAAAGTAAGATACAATAGCTTTCTTCTGCGATATAATTCCCTTTAACGAGAGACGCCCCCTTAAATCAGGGAAGGGATGATTATCGGAATGGCTAATGCCGTCCCAAATATTGAGTACATAAGAAGCCGTATCTCCAGAGCACGAGAGCTGCTGGAGACGAAAGAGCTGTTGGTTCACCTTCTCAACCTGCCGGACAACCGAATCTTGCCTCAGTTCGGCGTGACCCAGTGGGCTCCGCATGAAGTTCTTGGGCTTAAAGATAAAATTTTCTGCGATTTAACTACGGAACTAGTCAGAAATGGCTGGAACTGCAACGCGGCTTCTTTCGGGGAGAGCCACCGCGACACTTTACTGATGGAGATGGCTAGGCGCGGTTTCGCTCAATCAATAACCAAACTGCTGGAGCTGGGAGCTGACGCGGACTACAACAATCAGGGTTACGGCGCTTCCACTCCGCTGATGTGTACCAGCGACCCCGCCATCATGAAGAAGCTTTTTTACTATGGAGCCAACCCTCTGGCGGGCAACGCTCTGGGGCAGACCGATTTTACGTATAAAATTTTAAAAGGTCTGATGTCGAGCGCGCGTTTTTACCTTTACAACACGGAGAAAATACCGTTTCAATCCCTGCTGAACAACTACAAAGACTGTGTGATGAGCAGCGCCAGCTACCCATACGAGCCGATGTATCCACTCTGCCTTCTTCCGGTGGTGCCTCCGAACTCGCCTTACAAAAATATTATAGACAAGCCCCTGATAGACAGCATGCTGAGGGGGCACTTCATGCCGTTTTCGTCCGAAGCGCTGAATTACAGGCTACATAGTAATCTGACAGTATGGCAGTACGTCAAAACCTGCATGAAAAGCCATGCGAATGTGTCACCCGCGCTGGCTATAGCCTTCGTCGCCTGCATGGCAAAAATGGAAAATGGCCGAACGCCCGACAATTTTGCCTTTATTGAAGCCTACCTCGAAAAACCGCTTCCGCGTGAATTAATGCCGCGCGAGGCGCTGTCCAAGTCAGTGTTCGTGTACCTGCTTTTTTCCATCGGAGCGTTTCCTCCGGCGCAAATAGTGCGCTGGCTGATGTTAATAGGAAAACTGGTACGTAAGTTCACGGCCTGGCTTGAAGTCATGGGAGAGGCGCCTTTCAGGGTGGCTAACTCGCTGCTTGGCGGGAGCAAGCGCACAGGCAACGCACTCTACGAACTGGTGAATATGCAGTCGCTTCTGGCCATGCGGGTAAATATATCGGACGGGTTCGGCGAGTTTCGCATACCGGACGAACTGGCGGATACTTTTGCCGGCAATTCATACATCAGGCAGGCAGACGACCTGTTCGAGGAAGCATTTTAGAGGAACATTTTAAAGAAACTGCATCAGACCTGGAGGACACTGTTTTGTCACATTTGACATGGGGTAACATGGACTGCGTCGAACTAGCGCGTATACACGGCACACCGCTTTACGTTATGGACGAGGCTGTGATTCGTTCACGTTGCGCGGAGGTGCGCGAGTCGTTTTTGGAAAAATGGCCTGACACGGTGGCGTGTTACGCCAGTAAAGCGTTTTTAACGACCACTATGGCGAAAATAATTGAGCAGGAAGGGCTTGGACTTGACGTCGTATCCGGCGGAGAGCTTCATACGGCACTTGCGGCGCGTTTTCCTGCTTCGCGGATTGTGATGCACGGCAGCGCGAAGTCAGAAAACGAGCTTTGCTCCGCGCTCTCTCACGGCGTGGGGCGTGTTGTAGTGGACGGACAGATGGAATTGGAATTACTGGCTAAACTAGCAGCCGAGTCCGGCAAATGCCAGGATATCCTGATACGCGTTGCGCCAGGCGTTGTTCCCAAGACACATTCTCACATCGTAACTGGCCACAAGGGAAGTAAATTCGGCCTTCCTCTGCAAAGCGGCCTGATCGAAAAAGCAGTGGTTTTCGCGCTAGCTGCTCCAAATCTGAGGCTCAGAGGGTTCCATTTTCACATAGGCTCCCAGATATTTGAAAACGAAATGCACGTTAAATCAGTGAAGCGCGTGGCCAGTTTGATGGAAAGCCTGAAAAGCCGTCTGGGTTTTGAGACGGAAGAATTAAATTTTGGCGGCGGCTTCGGGGTGGGTAAAATGCCGGAAAAAACTTCAAACTCTATTTCAGGCGAGCGCCATCTTCCAATCGCTTTTTTCACCGACCCGATGATGGAGGTTCTTAATTTTGAGTGTAGCTGGAGAGGCCTGAAACGCCCGTCCGTAACTATCGAACCTGGGCGCTGGATTGTCGCGGAAGCCGGGATAACGCTTTACAGAGTCGAAACTGTCAAACACCTGCCCGAAGTAACATACGTAGGAGTGGACGGAGGCATGCCGGATAACCCTAGGCCATCGCTCTACCAGGCGTCTTACGAGGCTGTGATCGCCAATAAAATGGATTTGCCTGCGGCCAAAAATGCGAAAAACGCGGGGGAGACAGAAAAAGTTACTATCGCCGGCAAGTGCTGCGAGACGGGGGATATACTGATAGAGTCCATCGCTCTGCCGCCTGTCGAACGTGGTGATGTTATTGCGGTTTTTAACACCGGAGCGTACAATTTTTCGATGGCCGGGAACTACAACCGCCTGACGCGCCCAGCGGTAGTGCTGGTGAACAATGGGCGCGCCGACGAGATTGTAGAGCGTGGAACCCTCGACGGCCTGCTGCTCGGCGACAGGATGCCGGAACGAATGTGCGCGGCATCGCGCGAAAAGGGCTGTTCTGAAGCATGAAAATGTGCTACTCTACGTTGGTATAGTGTGCTTATATTATTTTAGAAGTCAGGAGGAATTTGGAGGTTATGGGAATCCGCAACATTGACGAGCTTTGCGAGGAATTAAAAGTCAAACGGGCCTCCGCTCTCGCAGGAGGCGGAGAAAAAGCGATCGCCAAACAAAAAGAAAAAGGCAAGGGAACGGCTAGGGAGCGCGTGCTAAAACTTCTTGATCCCGGCAGTTTTGTGGAGATCGACGAATTCGTCACCCACAGATGCACCAACTTCGGGTTGGAAGCATCTAAGCCGCTTGGCGACGGAGTTATTACGGGATGGGGCACGATAGAAGGGCGTAAGGTCTTCGTTTTCAGCCAGGACTTTACAGTACTGGGCGGCTCCCTGGGAGAAAAACACGCTGACAAGATATGCAAGGTTCAGGATATGGCCATGGAGATGGGTTGTCCGATAATCGGCATCAACGACTCCGGTGGGGCGCGTATTCAAGAGGCAGTGGACTCCCTTAACGGCTACGGCAAAATATTTTTCCGCAACACCATTTCCAGCGGTGTCATTCCGCAGATATCGGTCATCATGGGCCCGACGGCTGGCGGCGCGGTTTACAGCCCCGCTCTTACCGATTTCGTTTTCATGGTGGAAGGTTCAGGCATCATGCATATCACGGGGCCGGCTGTTATCAAGGCTGTCACCGGCGAAGAAGTCACCAGCGAAGAATTGGGCGGCGCGAACACTCATAACATGAAAAGCGGCAACGCTCACTTTAAAGCGAAAACTGAGGATGAGTGCTTCGCTCAAGTCCGAAAGCTGCTCTCCTACCTTCCGTCCAACAACCTGGACGACTCGCCAATGACCAACACGGCGGACAGCGTTGACCGTGCAGATCTCAAACTGCGCGAAATAGTTCCGACAAACCCCAACAAATCATACAACGTACACGATGTGCTGACGCGCGTGCTGGACGATGGAATTTTCACCGAAGTTCAGCCGGATTGGGCAAAGAACATCGTTACTGGTTACGGCCGCGTTGGTGGGCGCCCCATTGGTATCATCGCCAACCAGGCGAAGGTCATGGCGGGCTGCCTTGATATCGACGCTTCCGACAAGGCCAGCCGCTTCATACGTCACTGCGACGCGTTTAATCTGCCCATAGTTACCTTCGTTGACGTACCTGGCTACCTGCCGGGAGTCACTCAGGAAACGGGCGGCATAATACGCCACGGCGCGAAGATGCTGTATGCTTACAGCGAAACCACTACTCCGATGATCACGATAATTCTGCGCAAAGCCTACGGCGGGGCTTACCTCGCCATGAGCAGCAAGGCGCTGGGAGCTGACCTCGTCATGGCGTGGCCTCAGTCTGAAATCGCGGTTATGGGAGCGGAAGGCGCGGCAAACATCGTCTTCAAGAAAGAAATTGACGCATCAGCAGATCCGGGCGCGACTCGTTTGGAAAAAATCGAAGAGTACCGTCAGGCGTTCGCCACACCCTACGTTGCGGCGGAGCGCGGCTTTGTTGATCGCGTAATCATGCCGGAGGAGACACGCAAAGAACTGTGGCTCGCCCTGTGCGGCACTGAAAGCAAAAAAGTAGACCGTCCCAGCAGGAAACACGGCGTGATCCCCCATTAAGGGATCATTACATTGGGGGTAACGGCATATGAATAACTTTTTAGCTATTTTACTTATGGTTTCAGCTGGTGCGGCTCTCATGTATTATTTGAAGACAACTGACGGCAGTCAAGTCTCGAAACCTGTTCCCAGCCCAATGCAGAGAGCTGCTAAAGCAGGCGGCGGCAACGTGAAAACTCAACATGTAGCGGCTATCACAGCGGCTATTCTGACGGCTACCCAAGGGCGGGGAAGAATTCTCAGCATTGTGCCGCAGTCCGGCGTTGTTTCAATTACCTCCGGCGCGACCAGAAGATGGCGTGAAGCTGGTATAGTTGCGTCCGTCGGGCGGCGCGTTCCTCCATCCTGGAAGCGCTAGTGATCATAAAAATACAAAATATTTGAAAGGGGCATTTATAGCTTATGGGTTTGAAATATAAAGTAACGGTTGATGGAACGGCGTATACGGTAGAAGTGGATGAATTGGGTGCGGGAGCCGCACCTGTTGCAGTTGCACCTGTTGCCGCTCCTGTGGTAAGCGCGCCTGCTCCAGTTGCGACTCCTGTCGCGGCAGTAGCGCCGACGCCTGCTCCTGCCGCAGCGCCTGCGCCCGCACCGGCCGGGGGGTCAGTAATAATAGAAGCTCCTCTGCCAGGCAAGATACTGGACGTGAAAGTATCGGTCGGAGCCTCCGTGAAGAGCGGCGATCTTATCCTTATGCTGGAAGCTATGAAAATGGAAAACGAAATTTTCGCGACAGCCGGCGGCACTATCAGAGAAATCCGTGTAAAGAGCGGCGACAACGTCAACACCGGAGACGTTATGGTCGTTATCGGATAATTAAGATACGCTTCCGATAAATTAAATATGATTTTTTACCCAGGCTCCCTTTCGAGGGAGCCTTTTTAGGTATTTAAAGGTATACTTGTCACAATGCTTTCTTAATCATGTTTTCTTACAGGAGGATGCGCGGTGGAGATAAAATTTTTAGGCGCGGCTCAGGAGGTTACCGGCTCCAATTACCTCGTGGAGTGCGGCGGAAGGAAACTTTTTGTGGATTGCGGCATACATCACGGACGCGGCGAGGACGAAAAAAATAAAAAAGAACTCCCCGTTAACCCAGGCGATGTTGACGCCGTAATACTTACACATGCGCACATGGATCATTCAGGGCGTGTGCCTTTTCTTGTCAAGCAGGGCTTCAGGGGCAGGATATGGGCGACAAGGCCGACCGTGGAACTGTTGAGCGTTCTTTGGTACGATTCGGCGCACCTGATGATGGAGGAAACGGCGTGGAAGAACAGGAAAAATTCTCGTAAAGGGCTACCCCCCGAAGAACCACTTTACGATGTCAAAGACGTTGAAGACGCTTTGAAACTGCTGACTCCCATTGAATACGAAACGGAAAACGAAGTGCTGCCAGGCGTTAAAGTCAGCACTCACAACGCAGGGCATATTCTCGGCAGTGCCGTTGTATCTCTTGACTTGAAGGATTATGATGATGAAAACGAAGTCCGCCTAGTGTTCAGCGGCGACCTTGGGCAGGCCGAGAGTATTATGGAGCCGCCCCCCGCTGCCCTCAAAAAGGCGCACTATGTCCTTATAGAATCCACCTACGGTAACAGGAAGCACAAAAATCTGGCCGACACCAGGGCTGAATTTCGCTCTGTAATCATGCAGGCCCTTGAGGACAAAGGCAAGGTATTTATTCCAAGTTTTGTCGTTGACAGGGCGCAGCGTATTCTTTATGAACTTCTGCTGATGCAGATTGACGGTTTGATACCGGAGCTTCCGATATATTTCGACTCTCCGATGGGAATCAAAGCTACCGAGCTTTACCGCCGCTACTCCGGCACTCTCTCGGACGAAGTGCAGCGCCTTGTCGCGCAGGGGCGGGATCCCTTCTCGCCCGCCGGGCTGAACTACGTCAGAACCGCAGAAGAATCGCGCGGAATAAACAACGTGGATCACGGCATAATTATCGCGGGCAGCGGCATGTGTACAGGGGGACGCATTATACATCACCTGAAGCACGGCCTGTGGAGTCCGAAAAACCACGTTATTTTCGTTGGATACCAGAGCTACGGCACATTGGGGCGACGCCTGGTGGACGGGGCCACTGAACTGCGTATCGCAGGAGAAGACGTGGCGGTAGCGGCCAAAATACACACCATAGGCGGATTTTCAGCTCATGGAGACTGTGACGACCTGCTTGAATGGGGCAAGAGCTTTGAAACCAACCCGCTGTTCTTTGTGGTACATGGAGAGCGCCTAGCCTCGCACGAACTGGCGTCTGCGCTTCAGCAGGCAGGCATGCGCTCCCTGGTTCCTATAAAAGACCAGGCTTTCCAGCTTCTTGCGGAAAGCGTGCTGAAAGCCGAAGAAGCAACTGTTACGGAACCGGACGTGGAAGAGAACGAAGCCGTCGCCGTTTTGAATATGCTGTCGCGTCTTATCGATGGCCTGAAATACGACCTGAAAGGCGAGATGAGGCAGGAAGATGTCATGCCCTTGCTGATGTCCAGCCGAACCCTGCTCGAAATGGCCGGCGACAAAGCTAAAAATAAATAAAGATAATAAAGACATCCCCGGCACACGCCGGGGATGTCTTTATATATCTATGCTGCGGTATCCTTACTTCTTGGCTATTCGTAATGACGGAGAGTAATTTGCAGCAATCTTGTTTATAGCGGTTTGCGTAATCATAAACTGTACTGGTATAACAAAAAAACGGATGGTTACGCGCACAGTTTTTTCCATAAAAGAGCCAACGGCTCTAAAATTCTTCTCCGCCACATTAGTAATCATATGACTCATTTAACGATTCTTCCTTATTGATTGAGTTGAGCCGCATATCACCTAGCGGAGTTTTTTAAAAGATCTCCCAGCGTAACGCCCGTGCCTGCCGAGCTTTCGGCTTTTGCCGCCAGCGCGGCCAGAATGCTCTCGCGGATGCTTTTCTCGTTGTAACTTGCCGGGAAATACAGTGCCGCAGCGTTGTCATGCCCACCGCCCCGGATATTGCGCCCGTCTTTCAACAGCGACGTCACGCTCCCCGCCAGCCCATTGCGGCTCCGTAGCGATACGGCCCACGCCCTTGACGGCCTCCTGAACGCCAGAGCCACCATGGCAACTGAACCCATCTTTTCTTTCGGGTCATCCAATATTGAGCCGCAGAAGTCCGATGCATCCCCGAATTCAAGATGTCCATCTCCGAGGAACGCAAGCTCTTTATCGCTCGTCCTGCTGAAAACAATGCTGTCTCTGGCTCGCTTGAAACGCTCTTCCTGCGCGGCTGTGAAGCGCACCGCCAGTTCACGTTCAGCCTTCGTCATCACGGCGGATGGATTAGACGCCAGCCGTGCGAACACGCCATGCTCGCCGCACATCGTAACCATAGCCTGCCACAAGCGCCCGTTCGGGTTTTCGTTTATCCAGAGATCGCGATCATTCGCCACTGTAACTATGTCGCGCAAAGCTTCCACGTTTTTTCCAAGTGAGCACGCCGCCGCATCATCGCTCTCCATCAGCCAGTGCCAATACACGGAAGCAGCGCAACGGGATGTGTCTACGGCTGCCCAAGAGCGGCGGCCTATTTTGTCGAGCGAGCTTTGATGGTGGTCAAAAATTATGGTCTCGCCCTCGCGGACGATCTTGTCTATTTCGTCTACAGTGTTTTGAAATTGCGGATACAGGTCGAGAGTTACCACCTGATCACCTCTCCGCAACCCTTCAAGAATGAGATTATCTACCTCGCCATACCCGGTCAGCGATATTTTTACCGGCACAGCCTGGTTTGCGTGCCACGCAACGGCCGCCGCCACCACCCCGTCCAAGTCGGTGTGGCTGATTACGTTTATTAACCCGCTGTTTACAGCTCCGCCTGTCGCGCTCAATCCGAACCCCTCCATTCAGGCTAGGCAACTATGAGAATTTATTATAATATATGGTGCGTCAACTTTTTGATAAATTATCAGCTGAGGATTCATGAGCCAGAACATAAAAAGCAATGCTCACGGTTTCAAATATTTCAGGTATTTTCTTTCCCGCCCCGGTTACACCTTGGTCGAGACGCTGATTGTTATATTGATCCTCGGCATTCTCGCCGGATCGTCTGCCGTACTTTACAGGGGGATACACCAAAGCCGCGCTCCTGAAAGAGAAGCGCAAAGACTAGCGCGGTGGCTTAGCAGCATCATCACAATATCCAACCGCACTGGGCGTTCTTTCCGTCTGAACAACCCAGGCAGTTTTACGCGAAATTACATAGAGGTAGAATGGCAAAATCCTACTAACAGAGTTGTCTATACCTCGGCCTACGGCTGCGAGTTCGCCCGCAACGGCGGCGCTAACGTTGTTAGCGTTTATTCGCCGCAATGGAACTCAATGACCCCGACCATCACAATCAGAGTAAGCCGAGGCAACACCGTGCATTTCGTCATAGTCTCGCAAAGCGGCAGAGTAAGAACGAGCAGAAGTCCACCTTAGGCTATGTATCCGAGCATCCTGATGTAACATTTAGAAGAAATAGTCGAACATTTTGGATGCTCCAGGTCTCGTGCTGGCGTTAGCCGACTATCTCCTCGGAAATTTTTTTAAACTCGTCAGCTACCTTCAGGAACACATCTGTCAAGACGGGGTCGAAGTGTCTCCCGGCGCTATTTTCAATAATGGCACTGGCCTCTGCGTGGGTAAGGGGCTTTTTGTACGGGCGCTCGGTAATCAGCGCGTCGTATACGTCAGCGATGGCCATCAGCCGACCTTCCAGAGGGATATTTTTCCCCTTCAGCCCAGTGGGATAGCCGCTTCCATCCCATTTTTCATGGTGCGTTCCAACAATGAGTAACGCGTGGCTCAGAAAAGCATGTTCGTCAGTGTTACGCATTATTTTTTCCACTATGTCTACGCCCATAGCAACGTGGGTTTTCATAATTTCAAATTCTTCCGCGGTCAGAGGACCGGGTTTGTTTAATATAAGGTCTGTCACGGAAATCTTGCCAACATCGTGAAGCTGCGCCGATGCCAGAAAAAGCTCCATATCCCACTCAGCGACTTCACCAGCGTATACGCCTCCCCTGACAAGCTCGTTCGTAAGGGCTTTTAAATAAAGCCTGGTACGAGTGACGTGCCCGCCGGTAAGCTTATCCCGAAATTCCATCATCTCGGCGAAGGTAGTGATCATGGCGTTTTGAAGGTTTACTATCTCGCGGGTTTTTTCCTGCACCATCACGGCCAGGTTTTCCGAATAGTTTGTAAGGGTCGCTTTACTGGCCAGCAGGTCTTTTCTCTGTTTGCCCATCAAAATGTGATTGGCGATGCGCTTCAGCAGCAACGGCGCTGAAAACGGCTTGGAGACGTAGTCGGCTGCTCCAAGATCAAGGCCCTCTAGCTCGCTGCTTTCATCGTCTTTCGATGTTAGAAATATGACAGGAATATCGGCGAAACGGGAGTCGGCTTTAAGTTTTTTCACAGCTTCGTACCCGTTCATTTCCGGCATTTCAACGTCCATTAGAATCAAATCAACAGCAACGTTGTCGAGAATTTCGAAGAGTTTGCCCGCGGACGGCGCGGGGTAAATCTCGTAAAATGTTTTGAGTATGTTCCTGCCCATGGTCAAAGTTGTAATGTTGTCGTCAACCAAAACAATTTTGTAACGGATATTTCCCATAATTTCCTCCTCCGTTTTGCCCACCGCTTCAGCAAGTTCGTAACTATAGCAATTTGCACAAACGTTTAGTCTGAATCAAGGTGAAACACCAGTAGTCATCGGCAAGAAGTTTATACATAAAATAGCCAACGGCTATATACTCAACGCATATCCAATCATCTGACGCTGGCGCGATTGCGATTGCCTAGCGTGTCAACCGTGTTACTAAATTTTATCATGTTTGATAAAATGCACGTGGAAAATTCAACAAGCATTTTCAACTATAATGCATATTTCGGAGGATGAGTTATACTATTGTTTTCAGGGAATTTTCTATCAGCGGGGGCTCAGGATTATGCGTGTAGCATTTGATATTGAGTCAAGCGTATGCTAACCTGATTAAATATCAGCAAGGAGTGAAATATCTTTGGATAAATTCAGGCTAGGTATTGACATTGGCTCTACTACGGTAAAGCTTGCATTAATTGACCAGAACGACAAAATCGTCTGGGGGAAGTACGAAAGGCACCATGCCAACACCAGAGAGGCTCTGCACGGCCTCTTAACACAGGGGCAGGCGGAGTTTGGGGATATAAAGTTTCCCACGATGATAACAGGTTCCGGGGGGCTTGTAATATCCGATTGGATTGGAGCGCCGTTTACACAGGAGGTCGTTGCGGTATCCCGCGCTGTGGAAGCAGTCGCTGCTGCTGATGTGGCTGTGGAAATCGGCGGCGAAGACGCTAAGATCATCTATTTCGCAGGAGGCCTCGAACAGCGCATGAACGGCATATGCGCCGGCGGAACAGGTTCGTTCATTGACCAGATGGCCGTCCTTCTCCAGACGGACGCACGCGGTCTCAACGAACTGGCAAAAAAACACGCGGTAATTCACCCCATTGCCGCGCGATGTGGCGTTTTTGCCAAAAGCGACATTCAGCCCCTCATCAACGAGGGAGCAGCCAGGGAGGATTTAGCTGCATCAATATTTCAAGCCGTTGTAAGCCAGACTATATCCGTTCTGGCCCAAGGCAAACCCATAAGAGGCAGAGTGGCGTTCTTAGGCGGGCCTCTGCATTTTCTTTCGGAGCTGAGAAAGCGTTTCATACTGACTTTGAACCTCAAGGAAGAAAATGTCGTTGTTCCCGAAAATTCCCACCTTTTCGCCGCGCTAGGAGCCGCTCTTTCCATTGGAGTAAATGGGAGTGCCGGATTGAATGGAAGCAGCGGGCAGGAAAAATACGAAGAAAAATCCTTTGCTGAACTTCTCCACAGCATGAAGACCAATAAGGTCGTTGTCAGCGACGTTACCCTGCTCGATCCGCTATTCAAAAATTCCGAGGAATTGGAAAAATTCACGGAGCGGCACTCCAAAGCCATTGTGAAGAAGAGAGACCTCAGCACGTATAGCGGCAATGTCTACATCGGTATCGACTCAGGCTCCACCACCACAAAGCTGGCGTTGATCAGTCAAGATGGGGAGTTACTGCACTCCTACTATTCCAGCAACCTGGGCAGTCCTTTGAAAGTCATCGTCAACGCTCTGAAAGAAACATATCAGGTTCTGCCGGACAGCGCTGTCATTGCTGGCTCCTGTGTGACGGGTTACGGAGAAGCTCTGGCGAAAGCCGCCTTGAATATCGACCACGGAGAAATTGAAACCGTAGCTCATTACAAAGCGGCGGCCTTTTTTGAACCTGACGTGGACTTCATTTTGGACATCGGCGGACAGGACATGAAGTGCATGCGCATTAAAAACGGCGTCATAGATAACGTGCTTCTTAACGAGGCCTGTTCGGCTGGATGCGGCTCATTCCTGGAAACTCTGGCGAAATCTTTAAATATAGACGTGCCCGAATTCGCCCGGATAGCCCTTCTCGCCAAAGAGCCTGTTGACCTAGGTTCGCGTTGCACTATCTTTATGAATTCCCGCCTCAAACAGGTACAGAAGGACGTGGCAGACATCTCCGCTGGATTATCTTATTCCGTCATAAAAAATGCTCTCCTGAAAGTTATAAAGATCGCCAGCCCGGATGAACTGGGGAACAAAATAGTCGTCCAGGGAGGCACATTCTACAACAAAGCCGTGCTGCGCGCTTTTGAGCTTATAGCTGAAAGAGAAGCAGTATGCCCTGATATAGCGGGGCTGATGGGAGCTTTTGGAGCGGCCCTCATAGCCAAGGAGCGGAAGGGCGTTGCCAGTACACTTCTGTCCAGCGATGAACTTAACGCTCTGGAAGTGCGATCTGAAATGACCCGATGCAGGCTCTGCGAAAACAACTGTATGCTTATTGTCAATAAATTCACTGGAGACAGGCGCTTTATCTCTGGCAATCGCTGCGAAAGGCCCTTGGGGAACGCCACGCAAAACGCCGTAAAAAAAGGTGAAAACCTGTTCGACTATAAATACAACCGAATTTTCAACTACGAATCCCTGTCGGAGGAAGAAGCCGAGCGCGGCAGCGTTGGTATCCTTCGCGTCCTTAACATGTACGAAAACTATCCTTTCTGGCATACCTTTTTCACGAGGCTGAAATACCGGGTAGTTTTAAGCCCACATTCCACGCGGGCTATCTATGAAAAGGGCCTGGAAAGCATGCCAAGCGAATCCGTGTGCTATCCTGCGAAGCTAGTTCACGGACATGCCATGGCGCTTATTGAACAGGGCGTGAAATTCATCTTCTACCCCTGCATATCCTACGAAAAGCGGGAATACATCGGCGCAGAGGACTGCTTCAACTGTCCCATCGTCACCAGCTATCCCGAAAACATCAAGGTCAACGTAGACGAGATACGCGAGCTCGACATAGACTATCGCAACCCGTTTTTTAACCTCAACCACCCTGATTCCATGCTGAAAGCGCTTTACGCGGAATTTCCGCAAATTCCACAAAAAGAGCTGAAGGCCGCTTTTAATGCCGCGCACGAGGAAGCGGATGCGGTTAAAGCCGACATCAGGCGCAAAGGCGAAGAGATGCTGGCCAGGCTGAATGAAGAGAAAAAGTATGGCATTATCCTGGCTGGGCGGCCGTACCACATAGACCCGGAAATTCACCACGGTATCCCCCAGCTTATCGCAGATTACGGCGTACCCGTCCTTACGGAAGATGCTGTTTCTCATCTTGCGAATCCTCATGCCAATGGTCCCCTCAACGCACGGGATCAGTGGGCTTATCATTCCCGCCTGTACGCGGCGGCGTCACTTGTCACTCAAAATCAATATCTGGAACTTGTCCAGCTTAATTCTTTCGGCTGCGGACTCGACTCCGTCACAACCGAAGAAGTGCAGGAGATTCTGGAAGACGCCAACAAAATATACACCTGCTTAAAAATTGACGAGGTGAACAACCTCGGCTCTGCCCGAATAAGAATCCGCTCCCTTTTCGCGGCTTTGGAAGAGCGTAAAAAGCAGGGCATCACCATTCAAAAACCCAAGCCCAGAACAAGCAGGGTGATATTCACGAAAGACATGAAGAAAAGGCATACCATTCTTTGTCCGCAAATGTCTCCCATACATTTTGGGTTGCTGGCTGAGGCATTTAACTCCGCTGGATACAATGCCGTGGTAATGCCTGCCATTGACAAAGAAGTCCTGGACATCGGGCTTCGCTATGTGAATAACGAAACCTGTTACCCTGCCATAATCGTGGTGGGACAATTCCTGAAGGCCCTGCAATCCGGGGAATTTGACGTCAACAACGTATCTGTGATCATGAGCCAGACCGGCGGCGCATGCCGCGCCTCCAACTACATGGGCGTTATACGCAGGGCGTTGCGTAAGGCCGGCATGCCTCAAATCCCTGTAATATCTGCCGCCGCAAAACCTTACGAACAGCACCCTGGCTGGCGGCTTCCCCTGAAAGCCGTAGACCGGGCCGTCAAAGCGCTGATATACGGAGATTTGCTTATGCGCGTCCTCTATGCAGTGCGTCCTTACGAAGCTGAAAAAGGCTCCGCCAACGCTCTGTTCGACCGATGGTACGAAAAGCTGAAAGTTGATCTTGTGAATGGCGGACGCGGAGTATACAAGGAAAACTGCTGGCAAATTGTCGCGGACTTTGACAAGCTACCGATTCTGGACATAAAAAAACCAAAAGTTGGCATCGTAGGGGAGATTTTCGTAAAATACAACCCAACCGCCAATAACGACCTTGTCGCTCTGTTAGAAAACGAAGGTGCGGAGGCTGTTGTTCCAGACTTGCTGGACTTCTTCCTCTTCTGCTTCATGGATGAGAAATACAAGTACAAGCACATGGGTGGAAGCTGGTTCAGTAAAGTAGTTGCAAGCCTTGGCATAAGAGTTGTGGAATTTTACCGCAGGCATATGAAGGCGGCCCTTAACAATAGCAAGCGTTTTATCGCACCAAAAACGATTTACGAGCTTGCGGATATGGCATCGCCCATACTCTCCCTGGGCAACAACGGAGGAGAAGGCTGGTTTTTAACGGCAGAGATGCTGGAGCTGATTCACACGGGTGCTCCCAATATCGTATGCGCGCAGCCCTTCGCCTGCCTGCCCAACCATGTGACGGGTAAAGGTATGATAAAAGAACTCAAACGCCGCTACCCCCTGACAAATATAGTGCCCCTTGACTACGACCCAGGCGCTTCAGAGGTAGGGCACCTCAACCGCATAAAGCTTATGCTGGCTCAGGCCCACAGGAATTTGGAACTGGAGTTGGTGTGAAGTCTGAAGTCAGAAAACGAGTTTTTATAAAAATATGGGTGCGGCAAAAAGCCGCACCCATATTTTAAATAATTTTCACTGTTACACAACCTTCGAAAGCAGTTCTTCACCTCTGGCCAATCGGGCGATGTTGTCTTTTATAAAATCCAAAATTCCTTTTCTGGCTTCGTCCGTCAAACCTCCGATGTGTGGGGTCAGGGTTACGAGCGGATGGTTCAGAAGAGGATTGTCCAGGTGCGGTGGCTCTTCCGCAAGAACGTCGAGTCCGGCTCCGGCGAGCCGCTTTTCGTCAAGTGCCCGGAGCAGGGCTTCTTCGTCAACCAACCCGCCTCGCGCGACATTTATGAAAAACGAATTTTTGTCCATTGCTCGAAAAAACGATTCGTCGAAAAAGCCGCGCGTTTCGTTGTTGAATTCAAGAGCCGCGACAACAAAGCGACAGCCGGACACAACATCGCGCAGCTGGTCGAGCAGAAAAGATTCTTTTATTCCCGCTTCTTTGAGGCGCGACGGTTCAACTGAGCTGCGGTTGACGCCTTTAACGTTCATACCCATCGCAGCCAGTCGTCCTGCTATAGTGCGGCCAACATTTCCAAGTCCAACGACGCAGGCCGTCTTGCGCCACAGCGAAATACCGGAAGGAGAAAAAAGCTTTCCGTTACGCGCGTTTTCCTGCGCGAAGGCGTACTTGCGCCCCAGCAGCAACATGTGTAACAGGGCGATCTCCGCCACGCCCTCCGCGTTGCCTGTTCCTTGCGAAGGAACATTGCACACGGTTACTCCAAGTTCGCGGCACGTGGTCAGGTCAAGACCTTCAAGGCCGGTTCCCCACTGCTGCTGTAATTTCAATTTCCGCGCGGCTCGCAAAATCTCCGCGCCAACACCGCCGCCCGGACGAGTGACAAGAACTTCGGCGAGGCCGATTTTTTCCTCAATGGTTCCCTCATCGGCGGTATCCACTTCATATCCGCTCATTTCGCTAAGTATGGCATCGTGTATTTTTACAAATTCCCTGCTGTAAAAAAGTATCTTCATTGAGGCCTCTCCTTAGTGGGGCGTTAGGCTTCGGCAAAAGTTATGCCCATAAGCTTGCATATTTTTATCAGTTCGTGGTCGGGGGTGACGTATTTGTTGCTCTTTATCACGTCTTCAAGGGGAACTGGGATCATTTTTCCCTCTATTTTCGCCACCATATGGCCGAAAACACCATGCTCTATCATCTCTACGGCCTTTATGGCATACCGGCAGGAAAGCACTCTGTCAAAAGGTGAAGTTTCCCCGCCGCGCTGTATGTGGCCAAGCTGCACGCTTCTGACCTCGTTATCAATGAGAGGCTGCAAGTCAGCGGCTATTTTCGCTGCCACGCCGCCAAGCCTTATAGGATCTGGTGAATCTTTAACTATCTCGCGGACGATCTGGGAGCCGCCTGCTTCTTTAGCGCCCTCTCCCGCCACAATGATAGTAAAGAATTTGCCTTCTCTTGCTCTTTCGTGAATTTTGTCCGCTATCTTGCTCAAAACATAAGGCATTTCTGGCAGCAGAATAACGTCAGCCGAGCCGGCAAGCCCAGAGTGAAGGGCTATCCATCCGGCGTGCCTGCCCATGACCTCGGCGACAATGACTCTTTGATGCGATTCTGCAGTAGTGTGTAGCCTGCCCAGGTTTTCGGTGACTATATTGACCGCGGTGTCAAATCCGAAGGTCGAATCTGTGGCTCCCAGGTCGTTGTCGATGGTTTTTGGTATTCCAATAACTTTAACTCCCTTACCGGCAAATCTCATGGCACTTGAAAGGGTTCCGTCTCCGCCTAAAACCACGAGCACTTCAACGCCTTCTCTTTTCATGTTCTCAATCGCTTCGTCGGAAACGTCCCTGACAACGCGCTCACCGTTTTCGACCACGTTATACATAAAAAGATTGTCTTTGTTGGAGGAGTGTAAAATGGTTCCTCCCTTGTGCAGTATTCCCGATGTGTTTTTTGGAGTCAGGCTGATGAAATCGCTGAAATAAAGTCCTCTGTAGCCCATTTTGTAGCCGATTATCTCTCCGTCCGGGTATTTTGTAAAAAACGCCCGCACAAACGCGTAAATCACGGCGTTAAGGCCAGGTGCGTCTCCGCCGCCAGTCAACATTCCGACTTTAAGTTTTTTCATTTTCAACCACTCCTTAGCTATAGGGCTATTTTTCTGTGATTTTAACCCACAGCGACAATCCTGTCCAATTTTCAGAAATACGGCTATAATTATAAGCACGCAAATTTCAGCAGCAGGGGTGAAAATTATGAAAACTAAAATCCTCCACACCAACATTAACGTATTGGATCTGGCCCGCAGTCTGGCATTTTACGAAAAAGCGCTTGGTCTGCGCGAGGAAAGGCGCTTGTCAGGAGAAGGCTTTACCTTGGTCTACCTCGGTGATGGAACAGGCGGACACCAGATCGAACTTACACACCTTCACGACAGAAAAGAGCCATATAATCTGGGAGACAACGAATCTCACATTGCTTTCGTTGCGGAAGACTTCAATGCCGCTCATAAGCTACACGAGGAAATGGGCTGCATTTGCTTTGAGAACAAAGGCATGGGAATTTATTTCATAGAAGACCCCGATGGGTACTGGTTGGAGGTCATGCCGCCGAGATAAAGCGCGCGCATAAATCAAAAAAGCAAATTAAAGAGGCCATACCTCCCCTCAAAAATAAGCAAATCAGGCAAATTTTAACGCGGCCTATCGCTTGTGGCATTCTTTAGAATCAACGTGGCAAATATCGCTACTTTCGGTTAAAATGCTGCAATCTAAAACGCAATACGCGAGTCTGGAGACTGGAACATTATGCAAGCGGACAAAATTCGGAACCTGGCCATTGTGGCACACATTGACCATGGAAAAACAACATTAATAGACTCTATTTTCAAGGCAGCCCACACGTTCAAGGAGCACTCCAAAACCGTGGAGCGCGTTATGGACAGCGGTGCACTTGAACGGGAGCGGGGCATAACTATACGCGCGAAACCCTGTACCGTTGAATGGAACGGCTATCTTATCAACATCATAGACACACCTGGCCACGCCGATTTTTCCGGCGAGGTCGAGCGCATTTTATCCACCGTGGACTCGGTAATTTTGATCGTCGACGCCAACGAAGGTCCCATGCCTCAGACTCGCTACGTCCTGAAACATGCCCTGTCAGTAGGGATGAAGCCGCTGGTTTTCATAAACAAAGTGGATCGCGACGGCGCTGACCCGCAAAGCGCGCTGAATAGCACGTTCGATTTATTTTTTGAACTTGGCGCCACGGACGAGCAGGCGGACTTCCCCGTCATCTACGGTTCGGGGCTTAACGGCTGGGCGGTCAGGGATCTGTCGGCGTGCGCGAACTCTAAAGATGAACTTAATATGGACGACCTCTTTCAGGCTATCATAGACTACGTTCCGCCCCCCAACGTGAAGCCTGACGCCCCTTTTCTGATGCAGGTCAGTACGCTCGCCTGGAACGAGTACGTGGGGCGCATTGGCTGCGGCAAAATCATGCAGGGCAGCATACGCAAGGGAGATGCCTTTCTGCGCACGTCAACCAGATGGCTTACGCCAGGCGGCGGCCCAAAAGCCGGCGAATCGTCGGACTGGGAGATCGTTGGCACGGAAAATGCCCGTGTGGCACAGCTTTGGGTCACACGCGGGCTTGAGCGGGTTGAAATTGGCGAGGTAACAGCCGGCGATATCGTGTGGCTCACAGGCTCAAATGAAATTGAGATCGGCGATACGTTTTCCGCCGTCGAGCTGGAAGGCAACCCTATGCGCCCACTCTCCATCGAAGAACCAACCGTATCTATGTTCTTTCTGGTCAACTCAGGCCCGTTCGCTGGGCGCGAGGGGCAGGCAATCACCCTCCGCCAGCTTAAAGCCAGATTGGAGCGCGAAATGCACACTAATGTGTCGTTGCGTATGGAAGACCTAGGTCGGCCTGATGGAGTAAAAGTATCGGGGCGCGGCGAGTTGCAGCTCGGTATTCTTATAGAGGAAATGCGGCGCGAGGGCCTGGAATTTTGCGTCTCAAAACCGGAGGTCATCACAGAAAACCGCGCCGGGCAAGTCATGGAGCCATGCGAGCAGCTTATAGTTGACGTGCCGGAAGAATATCAAGGCATTGTTTTTGAAAAGCTGGCGAAGCGCAAGGGCAAGGTTAAAAGTATAGAAAATCAGGCACGTGGCCTGCTGCGCATAGAATTTGAAATACCCACAAGGGGCCTGATAGGTTATCGCGGGGAATTCCTTACCGACACCAGGGGGCTTGGCATAATGTCAAGCTGTTTTACAGGCTACAGCCCTTGGGCGGGCGACATATCCAGCCGTGGACGAGGGGCTCTTGTCAGCATGGACACCGGCGAAGCTACCGCTTATCAGCTGGAAAACCTGCAAGAGCGGGGAATTCTTTTCATAGCGCCGCTTGAGCATGTTTACAACGGTATGATTATAGGTGAAAACAGCCGCCTGACCGACATGCCATGTAATCCCACGAAGAAAAAACAGCAGACAAACCACCGCGCTGCCACCAAAGATCAGACGAACAAGCTGGACGTTCCAAGGCGCATGCCTCTGGAAAAAGCTATGGAATGGATAGAAAACGACGAGCTTGTGGAGATTACCCCTCAGTCCGTCCGGCTGCGCAAAGCGATATTGGACGAAAATGAGCGCAAAAAGGCTTCGCGCAGCAAGGCGTAACCATCACTACCATATGCCTCGAATTTTAAACAGACAAGGCAGGACTTTTTATCATCCTGCCTTGTTTTTATAGTAATTTGATTTAACATGTACTATATCCGCCTTCGGCAAACCATGCCAAAATATCCGTTGCAGTGACGTACCTAAGAGCTTCAGCTATGGCAGTTTCCAATGATTCTTTTGTTCTGGCTTTGACCTTACGTAAATAAGCCTTCATTTTTGACCACATCATCTCAATCGTCAGGGCAAACGCCGCCCTTTTGGCTTGACTTGTACTTTAAGTGGCTATACAGTTATGCGCGTGTTTTCGAGCTTCAGGTAAATAAAAGAACGGAGATGAAGCGAAAATGATCCGCTCTCTCAGCGGCGAAGTGCTTTCTGCAACAGATAAATCGATTATACTGGACGTAAACGGCCTTGGGTTCGAAATTTTGTGTTCCAGAGGTGCGCTAGTGTTGTGCCGCCTCGGCGAACGGGCACGTCTTACCATATATTTGCAGATATCTGAGGCTGGTGCTTTTCTCTTTGGTTTTGCCAATGAGACGGAGCGTGAGCTTTTTCTCAAAATCACCTCGATAAAAGGCATCGGAGGGCGAACCGCGATGTCGCTTTTGAGCGTGCTGTCTGCCGACGAAGTCATTCGCGCAGTATCGCTGGCCGATGTAAACACGTTTGTGCGGGTTCCAGGAATCGGGAAAAAAACAGCCGAACGGCTTTGCTTTGAGCTGAAAAGCGCCATTCCCAAAGAATTTATTTCTGTGGCGGTAGCTGGCTCTCCAGCGCCGGCTGGTCGAGTTTCCGATACAGTGACAGACGCGCTGCGCTCGCTGGGTTTTGAGCAGGCAGATGCGGTGGCGGCTTTGAAGCTGGTTCGAGCGGCTCTGGGCGATGATTTCGATAAACTGAACGAAGAAAAACTCCTGAAAGCCGCTTTAAAAGAACTGCAACGTAAGTGACTTTTAAAAAATTTTGATCGGAGAATCTATTTTAATGCCGGAAGAAAAAAACTCTGAAAATCGCTTTTTCTCTCCCCCGCGCGACCCGGAAGACACTTCGTTGCGCCCAACCACGCTTGACGGATTTATAGGTCAGGAAAAAGTGAGAGAGAAGCTCGACATATACATGCGGGCCGCCAAGGGGCGGAAAGAGCCGCTTGATCACATCCTTTTTTATGGGCCGCCTGGGCTTGGCAAGACAACACTTGCCGGCATAATAGCCCGCGAAATGGGAGGCCAGCTGCGCACGACCACCGGCCCGGCCCTGGAACGCGCGGGAGATCTCGCCGCGATAGTTTCAAACGTAGAGCCAAATGACGTGCTTTTCATAGACGAAATACACCGCCTTCCTGCGCAGGTGGAAGAAATTCTCTACCCTGCGATGGAGGACTTTTCTCTCCACATTATTGTGGGTAAGGGGCCGCTGGCGAAGACAATATGCCTTTCTCTGCCGCGCTTCACGCTCTGCGGCGCGACAACCCGCCTTGGACTTCTTACCTCCCCGCTACGCGCCCGCTTCGGCATAGTCGAACAGCTTTCTCTATATACGGAACAGGAATTGGCAATGATTGTTCTCCGTGGCGGACGAACGCTGGGAGTTGAAATTCCTGACGAGGCTGCCACTGAAATAGCCAAGCGGTCGCGAGGCACACCGCGCGTGGCCCTACGCCTTCTTAGGCGTGTGCGCGACGTTGCTGCCGTCAAAGGAACCGGAACTGTAACCGCAGACATAGCGAGACGCGCCATGGACATGCTGGACATCGACCCAGAAGGGCTAGACGAAGGGGATCGCCGGATATTGAGCACGCTGATCGATCTTTTCAAAGGCGGGCCGGTGGGGCTGACCACGATGGCGGCCGCGCTGAACGAAGACCCTCAGACCATAGAGGACATATACGAGCCTTATCTTATCCAGAAGGGTTTTTTAGAGCGCACTCCGCGCGGACGCAAAACAACAGCCGGAGCTTACATTTACCTTGGCAGAACCCCTCCGGCTGAGCACGGCGAAACGCTACCACTGCCGCTGGGGTGAAAACACTGAGGTTTTGTTTTAAGTCAGGATAGGGATGGAAAAGGCCACGTTGGAGCCTTTTTTGATGACGCTTGAGATGGAGATTTTCCCCCCAAGCATTCTGACGCGGTCTTCCATGTTGATCAAGCCGTAAGAGCCGCGCTCCCTTGCGGCGATTCTTTCCTGCTCCACGTCAAAACCATCTCCGTTATCAATAACGCGAACTCTGAGTGTTTTTTTGTGGTTGGCTATGGTTACTTTTACATTGGTAGCGCCGTGGTTGGCAGCGTTAATTACGGCTTGGTGCAGCGTCTTGAAAGCGGCGATTCTCACGTTTGCGGAGACGTCTTCCATGTCTCCGCTCAAAGTAAATGACAGCTTGCAATCCCACATTTGCCCCAGCTGCGAGACGAGGCGTTTCATCGGCAGATCAAATCCGCTTTCTATGCCGGTAGGGCTGAGGCTGAACAAAAAGGAACGCATTTCGCTAAGTCCGTTTCTGGTTTGCTCCAGCGCACGGTCAAGTTCTTTGTTCACCAGATCGTACTCCTGCCGCTTCAGATACTCTTTTCCTATTTCCAGTATCAGGCCAACTGCGGAGAACGTCTGGGTCGGCCTATCGTGGAGATCCCTGGCGAAAGAGGCCGCCTCTCGCTCCGCCAACAGAAATGCGGTCAGCATAGCTTCGGCGCTGTGCGTGTCGGCCGCAGACGTGACATCTTCAGGTGTAGAAATGAGGTTCAACACCATCCGCAGGCGGTTGCCCATATTTTCGCTTTTGGTAATAACACGCTCCAGGCGCAATTCTTCATGCATAAGCTCGCTCTTTTGCTCATTAAGGAGCCTGTAACGCTCCTCAAGCGAGCCGCGCAGCTTCATGAATTCCGACGCGCGTTCGTAAGAAAATCTTTCGTTGTAACTCTCCCCGCGCTTTGATTTATCGAGCAATTCTGCTCTGGAAACGTTGTAATCCTTGTTGGTTTTGTCGATAGCCGCGGCCAAATCCCTCAATTCCACGGCAATAGAGTTAGAGCGCTCCTTGACGCTATCAAGGTGCGCCGCCTCTTCTTGCCTGAGGAGATAGAGTTCATTAAGGCTGCCCTGCAAAGAACGGCTTATACGTTCTTCTATATCAACAATTTTATTCGCCATAGAGAGTTCTCCGCGCATGCACAAAGTTTATATTTTCAATTTCGTGTATATAAAAACGGGCCTGCGTTTTCAAATCCAATTTTTTTGTATTCGAAAATCTGTTCAGTAGAGCCGACCAGGAAATATCCCCCCGGAGCCAGTGCGTTGAAAAATTTTACGTAGAGCGACTCTTTGGTCTCCGCTGTGAAATATATTACTACATTACGGCACAGGATGATATCGAAACCGCTTCCAAAAGGATCGTCGATCATATTGAAGCGTTTCCACGTGACTCGCCGCTTTATATCCTGGTTGATCTGGTACGTTTCGCCTCCGTTGGACGTTGTGAAATACTTAGATAAATATTCAGGAGGCGCGTTTAAAAGCTGCCTCTTCAAGTATTCGCCTTTTTGCGCTATAGCGATTGCCCCTTCGTCTATGTCGCAGGCCAGAACCTGAACAGAAGCGTCCAGCCCACACACAGTCGATAGAATAGCCAACGAATACGGCTCCTCTCCTGTGGCGCAGCCGGCGCTCCACAGTTTGAGGCGCTTATTGCCGCGTTTCTTGATCAATTCGGGAATAAGCTGGTCGCGCATCTTCCACCACTGTTTGTCGTTGCGAAAAAACTCCGACACGTTGATCGTGAGGTAGTCCAGAAATTCGCGAAGCTTATCGTCATTTGTCTTGATCATGTCAAAATAGGCATCATACGTTTTTACATTCCAGCGATCTTTCAGCATATGAACCCGGCGGTGGATTTGAGTCTTATAGGAATTCAGGTCCAGACCTGTTATCTTACGTATTTTTTGTTTGAAAGCCTCATACTCCGGGGAATTGTACAGATTCGGCTCGTTCATACTTGGTCGCCTCCCGTAAAATTCATGTTATAGCTGAATAAAAATGGTTCTATTGCAAGACGATATTTTGATGATACAAGGAACCTATTGCTCCCAGCTCTATTCTTCCATGATCTCCTTTTCTTTCACCTTGAAAATGTCGTCTATTTTTTTGATAAAATCATCAGTGATGTCCTGGACTTCTTTGTTGTATTTTTTAAGGTCGTCTTCAGTGATTTTAGCGTCTTTTTCCATTTTTTTCAGGGCTTCGACAACGTCGCGGCGGTGGTTACGCACGACAAGCTTGGATTCCTCAGCCTTCTTGCTAACTATCTTGGCAAGTTCGCTACGGCGATCTCTCGTAAGCTCCGGTAGGCTCAGACGCACGGATTCTCCATCGTTCTGAGGCGTTATTCCCAGACTTGAGGCCAATATCGCCTTCTCTATCGCTTTTAAGCTGCCTCGGTCGAAGGGCGAGATCATGATTTTACGGCTTTCAGGAATAGTTATGTTGCCAAGCTGCTTCAAAGGAGTAAGCGCTCCATAATAGTCAGCTTTGATGTCGCTCACTAAGCCGGGATGCGCCCGCCCCGTTCGGATTGCTAGATATTCTCCACGCAAAAAATCCAAGGCTTTCTCCATTTTCTCACGCAATTGTTTTATTTCGCTGATCTCAGTTTTAGGCACTGTCAAGTCCTCCTCCTATTCAATCATTTTCAATTCGTATCACACGTATCACATATTTTCATGCATATATTTAATCATGGACGATTGTACCAATTTGTTCGCCTTTTACAAGCATAGACACCAAGTTGCCGCGCTTTAATATATTCATCACGATAATGGGAACTTTATTTTCCATGCAAAGAGAAAACGCAGCGGCGTCCATAACCTCGAAGCGGCGGGCAAGAGCCTCTTTGTATGTGACTTCTGGCAGGCGTTTCGCGTCTGCGTTCTTTTTTGGGTCGGAGTCGTAGATGCCGTCCACTTTAGTGCCTTTCACCATGCAGTCTACATTCATTTCGGCGGCGCGCAGAGCGGCGGTGGTGTCCGTGGAAAAAAACGGAGAGCCGGTTCCGGCGGCAAAAATAACAACGCGTCCTTTTTCCATGTGCCGAATGGCACGCCTGCGTATGTAAGGCTCGGCGACGGAACGCATTTCAATGGCGGTCAGAACTCTAGTCGGGATATGGAGCTGCTCCAGCACGTCCTGCAAAGCAAGAGCGTTGATCACGGTTCCGAGCATACCCATATAATCGGCTTGAACCCGTTCTATACCTAGCCTCTCTATTTCTTTGCCACGCAACATATTTCCCCCGCCAACAACCATGGAGAGGCAGACCCCGGCCTCATGAACAGCCGCTATTTCTTCACCTATCCTGCGTACTGCTTCAAAATCCAATCCAAAGTTTTTTTCGTCATTGTAGCCGGCCAAAACCTCTCCTGACAATTTCAGCAGCACACGCCTATATTGCAGCATAAAGTGAAATGCCCCCCTTTCTGACCTGGCAGTTATATAAAATTCTCCGGCGCAGATAAAAATGTCCACGCCGGAGCAAATACACAATATATTAAACTCTGATTTCTATTCCCCTATCATAAATCTGGAGAATCTGCGAATGACGATATTTTCCCCCAGCTTCGCTATTAGCTCCATAACAAGGTCTTTGATTTTTTTGTCAGGATCTCTGATGTAAGCCTGCTCAAGAAGGCACGTGGTTTCGTAGAATTTTTTGACCTTGCCTTCAAGAATCATGTCGATTCTATCCGCGGGCTTTCCTTCGTCCAGCAATTGCTGGCGGTAAATAGCCTTCTCTCTTTCCACATCTTCTTCGGGAACGTCCTCCGGTTTTAAATAAATCGGATTCGCCGCCGTAATGTGCATGGCTAGTTCATGACCCAGCGCGTTGAATTCATCGGTTTTTGCCACAAAATCGGTCTCGCTGTTCAGTTCAAGCAACGCGCCTATTTTGAAGTTGTTATGGACATAATGGAAAATGCGCCCATCAGAAGCAACTCTTCCCGATTTTTTGGCGGCTTTCGCCAGCCCTTTTTCGCGTAGGTAATCTATTGCTTTTTCAACATCTCCGCCGGTCTCGGCAAGGGCGACTTTGCAGTCCATCATACCGGAGCCGGTGCGTTCTCTCAGTTCTTTTACAGCGCCTGCGGAAATTTCAGCCATATGAAATTCTCCCTTCTCTTACGCGTCGTCGACGCTTTCAGAGTCATATACTTCGTGAAGGCGCTCTTTTACGGCAAGGATATCCTCGTCTCTGGCCTCTGGCGATTTTTCATCAGCTTCTTTTTCAGCGGGAACCACAGTATCCAGCGCGTCCTCGCCCTGTCTGCCCTCAATGACGGCGTTTGCCATAAGGCCAGTGATAAGTTTAATGGCCCTGATGGCGTCATCGTTTCCTGGAATTGGATAATCGATCATTTCGGGATCGCAGTTAGTGTCTACTATAGAAACGACAGGTATACCCAGCTTGTGGGCCTCAGCCGCTGCATTTTCTTCTCGCTTGGGGTCTATCAAAAATATAGCATCCGGTATTGAATCCATCTTGGATATACCACTCAGGTATTTTTCCAGCTTAGCCTGCTCTTTGCGAAGAGTCGCGGTTTCTTTTTTGGAAAGCGTGTCCCATGTGCCGTCCTCATCGTATTTGCGAAGCTCCATCATACGAAGCACTCGCTTGCGGATTGTGGGAAAATTGGTAAGTAACCCACCCAGCCAACGCTGGTTTATAAAATGCTGACCGCATCTCAGGGCTTCTTCGCGGATAGTGTCCTGGGCCTGGCGTTTCGTTCCCACAAATAAAACTGTTCCGCCCTCCGCCGCAGTCTCGCGGACAAAGTCGTATGCCTTTTCTAAGCCTTTAACGGTCTTCTGAAGGTCAATTATGTATACCCCGTTACGTTCCGTGAAAATATAAGGCTTCATCTTGGGGTTCCAACGCCTCGTTTGGTGCCCGAAATGCACCCCGCACTCCAACAACTGCTTCATGCTCACAACTGCCATGTCTTAACAAAACCTCCCGAATTTAGTTTTTCCTCCACGGCGACAAACAGAAATTTCGTCCTTTTTACTTAAAAAGTTAAAAAACGAAACACTGCTCTGCTTGCCATTTACGTCCGTGTGTGTCATTTAACACGGTCTTGAGTATAACATATTTTGCGCACGTATGGTTTCGGGCAGATTGGTTAAAAACAGCTGCAATTTTTAGATAGCTTTCGTCCTGACTTTAACCACACTCATGAAGCTTTTTGGGCCCCAAGCCTGATAGGTTGGGGTTGACAGTGAGGAATAACGTATCTAAACTTAGATTTGCAGGAACTTTTTAACGATTCCAGAACGGATTGTTAGCTTTAAAATTCAAAACTTGAAGTGATTTGGAGGACAAGCAATTATGCAAAATCAAGTATCAAAAATAAGGGGCGTACCGGTGCGCTATACCACCGATGTTTTAGTGGCGGGAGGCGGGATGGCAGGCGTTTGCGCGGCGACCGCCGCTGCCGAAATGGGGGCCAGCGTTATTCTGCTTGAGCGAAACGGTAAATGCGGCGGCAACTTTACCAGTAGCCTCGTGGCTTCATTCTGCGCTTATCATACTATTTTAAACGGAGAAGAAACGCTGATTTGCAGCGGTCTTGGTGAACGCGTCTTATCTCAATTAGTAAAGAGAAATTCACTTGGCAAGCCTATCTACCATTACCGCTCAATTGTGCCATACATACCATTTGATGTACCAGCCCTGATTGGAGTGCTGGATGAAATACTGATAAAAGCCGGCGTCAAAGTGCTGTTTCATCAATTAGCTTATGATGTTGTTATGGAAAACAACCGAGTTCAATCGGTAATTGTAACGGAAAAAGGCGAACAGTATGCAATTGAATGTAAAACTATCATTGACTGCACCGGAGATGGAGACGTAGCTTTTAAGGCAGGAGTGCCGGTATTAAGCGACGGAGAACATCTGCAATTTCCTAGCTTGGTTTTCCATTTGAGTGGCGTGAACTCTGACGAGGCGTTAAAAATTACGAAAAAGGATCTCGAAGAATTACTCACCAAGGCAAAGCAGGCAGGAGAATACGATTTTCCTCGCTTGGACGGAACCCTTGTTCCCTTGCCGCGCGAGGGCATGGCGCACGCGAACATGACTCTGCTTAAAATCGGCAATAGGCCTGTCAACGCACTTAGCAGCGAAGATATCTCCTTTGGACAGATCGAAGGGCGACGACAAGCGTTTATGTATACGGATTTCCTGCGCAAGCACGTACCAGGTTATGAAAACGCTTATATAAGTAGATTTCCTGATTTTATTGGCGTGCGTGAAACCAGGCGGATTAAAGGATGTTACGTATTGACAAAGGACGATTTCATGGCCGCTCGTAAGTTCAAAGACGGTATCGCGTGTTGTTCTTGGCCATTGGAACTTCACAGAGCAGACTCAACTGATTGGGTGAACCTCCCAGAAGGAGAATACCTTGAAGTTCCGTTGCGCTGCCTGGTTTCAGAAGAAGTAGAAAATCTGTTTTTCGCAGGGCGCTGTTTATCAGCCGACCAAGAAGCGCACGCAGCAGTTCGGTGCGGCCCATCTTGCATGTCAATGGGCGAGGCCGTGGGTATAGGTGCGGCTAAGCTTAGTAAAGACGGCGGTAAGGCAAGGGATTTAGACGGCGCAGCTATCAGGAAAATTATGCAGGAACGCGGCGCACACTTTCTCAAAGAAGCTTACTAAGGAGAGAATATAATTGAACGTCAATCAAATAGCCTGGTGGGATGATGCAATAGTTGGAGATAAGAGAGAGTCATTTGGCCGAACCATTACGGAGGCCGATCTGAGCATTCTTTGCGGACTAGCGGGCAGCTATGTACCTCTTCATAATGATGCCGAATACGCCAAAACAACCCCCTATGGCCAAAGAATTGTCAACGCCATGATGTCACTGGTAGTTGCCTCGGGGCTGCGTGTCAGTATGATCTGGTATAACGGAGACAACTTCTGCGGTGCCAGCATGTTGGCAAACTTGGGACTTGATAGAGTCAAATTTCCTGCGCCGCTTTTTATAAACGATACGATACATCTGGAAATTACCGTTCAGTCAAAAAAAGAGACCAGCAATCCGGAGCGGGGTGTTATAACCTTTCTGGATCAAGTAATCAAACAAGACGGCACAGTGGTCGCACAGTGGGAACGCACTATGATGTTCCGTACAAGGCCCGTTGATTGATCTACAAAGGCCATAATGAAGGGGATGTTCTTTTCTGCGAACATCCCCTTACTAATTCAAAGGGTTGACTATTTAGCTAAGCTTGGTGTTTAAGTCTTTTGAAACTATGGCAAAATTCTGTTTGCCGGGATGTATATATTGAATACTTCTTCGTAAAACCTCGCCGCTTCTGGGTGAATGTAAGCTGAAACTCTCAGAATATCTTCTGGAAGAGCATTGAGGCCTCTGAGCGCTGCAGATAAATCAGCGTGCTGGCTCCAGTAGATGTCTAAGATTTCTCGGACTACATGATCTTCCGTGGTGTCAACGACATTTAGTACGGTGATTTCCATTAAGACGTTGATGGGTTCATCTTCAGGAATAAAGTCGTAAGTCTCGTTGGTCAGCTGAGTTGCGGTAATTCTTCCTCTTAGGTCGCCTTCCATGACTTTTTGAATCTCTTCGTCGGTCATATTGATGAGCCTTGAATCTACTGAGTTCATCACGTTAATAACGTTAGCGTTGCCTCCGGCGCTGGTGAGCATGAATACATCGACACGACCATCAATGTACAGATCGACCATCTCTGCGCTGGTGGAATAAACGAAGTTGGCAGTAATGCCCAACGCGGAAAGGGTTCCTTCAGCAATTGCGGCAGCTGGTGCTCCTGCGGCACCTACTGCGATTGTTCTGCCCTCCAGATCGGCCACACTGTAGATGCCGCTGTTGGCACGAACAATGATGGTTTGGAAGGTACGGGTAAATACCAGGATAGACCGGAACGATTGGATAGGGTTAGGAAAATTGGTAGTTCCGCCGTTCCAGGCTTCGATATCGGTGGTGCCTGCGCCGCTACCAGCTTGTAGGAAACCTTGCTCAAACATATGATAGTGAGCGAGCGAGCCCACGGTGGTCTGAACATTGACGGAAAGAAAATCGGATGTGGTATTGATGGCTTCGCCTATCGCAGCCATGGCGGCAAAAGTAAAGGAGCCTACACCAGCTCCGCCCCACTCTTGAAAGACGGGCGTACGCCTTTCAGCACTAGCTGTAAAACTGCCGGCTACCACGATCATACAGGCAATAACTAATAGAGAGATAAGCCTTTTTTTCATGTGCTTCAGTCCTCGCTTTCATTTCACTTATAATTTCCTCTATTTCGGACGCAATCCGAGAAAAGAGGGCCTTGCTATTTGGGTTTGAGCGCTTATTTGAACACCAAGCTTATTATATTGAAAAAAGCATAATCAACCTTTTGAATTGTAATGGGTCTTACGGCCCACTACAATTATTTATTTGCTCTTCAGTAACAAAAACGTGCCGAGTGCCAGTAAAAGCAGGCCAGCTACATTGGCAATAGAATGAGGGTATAGCAATCCAACTGTCGCAGCTACCCATATTATACGGACAGCCCCCGGGAGAGCGTTTCCTCTAAAAGTTACGCCCTGAAGGGTGATCGCCAGGATAAAGCAGCCCAACACCGCAGTGAACACAGCCTGTATTGTATCAATAACATTACCCTCTCCAAGTAAGAGACTGGGATTGAATAGGAAAAAGAAGGGTATTAAATAGGCAACGGAAGCAAGCTTCACTGCCTCAATACTCGTTTTGGTGGGGGATGCTCCAGCGATATTGGCTCCGGCGAAGATGGCCGGAGAGATCGGTGGCGTGATATTAGCCAAGACAGCGTAATAGAGTACAAACATATGAGCGCTCATGGGAGAAACCCCGGTTCTTATCAACGCTGGAAGTGCGATGGCGGCAGTGATAATGTAAGCCGCCGTAGTGGGAAGCCCTAAGCCGAGTATGATGCAGATAGCAGCGGTAAGGATAGCGGTGATTATCATACTGCCGTCTGCCAAGGACAGCACCACGGAACTGAATCTAGTGGCGAAGCCGCTACCTGTCACGGCGCCGATAATTACACCTGCCAGCATTATAACAGCGAAGAGGCCGACGCAGTCTTTTGCACCGTGGGCTAAAGCCTCGAATATCTTGCGAGGCCCCATTCTGGTATCTTTGCTGAACCAGGAGACTACTATTGCTACCAGAATGGCGTAAAGCCCGGCTCTACTCACTGTATAGCGTGCTATCATCAAAAAATAAATAAGCGCCACGATTGGCAAAAGCATATATAGCCTTCGTAAGACGGCTTTTTTGTCGGGTAATTCTTCTGGAGGAGCTCCTTGTAGTCCATTTTTGGCTGCAATCATGTCTACCTGAAGGAAAATTGCCAAAAAGTACAGCAAAGAAGGAATTAGTGCCGCTAAAACAACAGTAGCGTAACTTACTCCCATAAATTCTGCCATTACAAAGGCAGCAGCGCCCATAATAGGAGGCAGAAGTTGACCGCCTGTGGAAGCCGCGGCTTCGATCGCGCCTGCAAATTCTGGACTGTAGCCGGTTCTCTTCATCATAGGTATGGTAATCGGGCCGGTAGTTGCGACATTAGCTACAGCGCTGCCGTTGATAGTGCCCAGTAGCGCGCTAGAAATTACCACTACCTTAGCGGGGCCTCCGCGGTATTTACCAGCCAAGGCAAGAGACGCATCTATCATGTATTCGCCGGCTCCAGAAATGTTGAGAAATGCACCGAACAGCATGTAGAGGAAAATGATTCGGAAAGCTATCGACATAAGAGACCCGTACATGGCAGTGTCGCTGAAAAGGAAACTGATAAATCGGCCATACCCGAAATAGGCTCGTCCAAACAGAGACGGAGGCAGCAGGTGAGCTAATAGGACATAGGCACAGAACACCATTGCAATGATCGGCATTCCCCAGCCAAACCTGCGCTTTGTCCATACAAATGCGGAAAAGACGGCAATGGTACCGAAGACGACATCAGCGGTGGTCCAAACCGCACCAAACAAAACTCGTATACGCGCAATATGGGGAATAAGGTAGATGTGAGGAGCTATTCCGCCGAGCATGAGAAGAACAGAGATAACTTTTTGATAGGGCTTAAGATTTGGCTTCGCAATATCAGGCAGGTATTCTATGATAAAAAAAACAGACAAGAGTATGCTGAAAAATACCATAGCATCAATAAAGAATAAGCCAAGGAGATGCGCAATTACAAATACGGAAGAAAAAGCAGCCAAACAGTTGACTATTAGGTCAATTCGTTTATCCAATGTTTCCGGCATCAATAAGTCACCCTTCGTAATTTTCGTGATACATGATATTCATGTTTAAATTACCCTATATAAACCTTGGATAGTCAACAGTACACAAGTGCTCATTTTTCAGAATGGCTACCGTACAACCACACGACAAATCCATCACTCGCTCCACAGACTTCGTTTGCTACCGTTGGTATGCACATTTTCTCCTTTCTTAGTGAATTACCTGAAAATACGTTATTATACCAGCCTCTCGAGTGAACGCGCCCGCGAGTGCGAATAATAGCATTTCCATTTAATCTGCTAAATATTTTATAACTTTTATAACTTTTATAACTTATTAATGTTATCATTTAAGCAAGTTTGGAGTCCAACAAATTTTTTCTTAAATCCAAACAATCGAGACCATGTTAGGGGGCACTCATGTACCTTCGCCATCTATACTACTTTCTTACTATAGTGAAAGAAATGAGCTTCACGCGTGCCGCGCAGCAGCTGCATATTTCTCAGCAAGCGCTCAGCGTCCATATTCAAAAACTGGAAGAGCGGTATGGCGTGGTATTGTTTGAACGTAAGCCCAACTTGCGGCTGACACTTGCCGGGGATCAGATGGCATTTTACGCCAGGCGAATTCTTCAGGAAGAACGGTACATGAACGCAAGCCTGGCTGATATCGTTGAAAATAAAAAAGCAAAGCTTACTATTGGCTCCACCCGGTCGGTAAGTAACTTGTTCCTCCCTCTTGTTTGGGAGCAATACTATCAGCGGCAGCCTCACATTATAATATCTTTAATTGAGGCCATGACAACAGGCTTGGACGAAATGCTGGAAGAAAATAAAATCGACCTTTACATTGGTGTCAACGCTCCCGCTCGGATTAATACATGCCGCGTCACATTGGCTAAAGAATCGTTTTACTGCGTTATCACCCCCGCGCTGCTGCAAGCCTATATGCCAGAGAACTGGCAGGAATTTCTCTCAAGCTGCCGTGACGGGGTGGATCTTCTGCAGTTGAAAAGCCTTCCTTTTATAGCACCGCCTCAAGGAAATCTCCTGCGTACCGCAGTGGACGATATTTTTTCTAAGTCACACGCTAGACCGCAGGTCATATTTGAAACTTCCAACCATGACCTCATCTTCCAGTTGAGCCAAGTTGGTAATGGCGTGGGAGTTCTTTCTCGTATGGTTCTTCTTCGCCTCCTGCAGCAAAAAACAGATGGAGATAATCTTTATGTGATACCTATAAAAAACGAATTAGTTCCCTACTCTTTTGAACTGGTCTATAAACCGCTTAATGCACATCCGCGTTTTCTTGAGGTGTTTATCGCCATCACAAAGCAAGTTTTTTTTGAGCTGGATAACTCCGCTCTGTCGCTAACCCTACAAGCCTAAGGAGTTTAAGCTAGCCTCGGCTTGTGACTTCGTCACATAAGTCAATATTGATCAGCGTTGGTATACTCAAAATATCTCCTCGTTATGATCTTTTTTTTACTCCAATGCCAGCAAATCTATTCCTTCGATTTCCTGAATTGACTTTCCAGCAATACCCTGCAGGTCGCCGTACATGCCTGTGGTGGCGAGCATAAGGTTTTCTAATTGCTTTTCGCGCTTTTCCCATTGCTTTGTGATAGCACGGCGCTCTTTGTCAAGGTCTTCCTTCATTATGGTGAAGGCTTCGACTATCGCCTGAATCCTTTGGCGGAAGCGCGGGCCAGTAAGATATTGATACAGCAGTTCTGTCTTGGTAGCAAAGCCCTCCGATGCCATGCGGGCGTTGCTGACATCTATCAGTGTGTGGCGCAAGATCAGCGCTACTGACTCGGCGTTCTCGAATGACGTAACGTACACGCCGTCAAGGAAACCAAAAGCTTTTATATCCTGCGGCATCGCTTGCGTGGCAAGCACAGCTATGTCAGCTTTTGCTTCGATCATGTCTTCTCTTAGCTTGGGTATCCAAGAGCCGCTCCAATTTTTCGTTCGCTTGGACTCCCAAAGTATAGCCCCACAGTCTTTTCCATTGTTTATTACGTGCTGAAGCACGTCGCCGCCGCGCTCACCTTTTGCTACTGGGGATATGGCGTCATAAATGAACCTCTGCCGCAGAACGTCCTCAAGTCTGAGCTCCTGCGCCTCGCCTTGCAATTGCTGTGAACCCTGCTCGGACTTACGCTTCAATTCCTCGATAGTTTTTTGCATCGACGTGATTTGAAGTTCCTTCTCAGTGACTTTTAGGGCAAGTTCTTCTTCCGCTTCGTTGCGGGCTTTGCGGCGCGTGTCTTCAAGCTTCTCCGCGACTTGTTTTTGAACGTTCAGGTCACTTTCGCGCAGCTTATCTTCGTATTCGGTACGGAGTTTCATCAATTCTGCCTGCGCCTTTTGGGCTTCTTCCAGTTTTTTTGTCCGCGAGGTCAGTATTTCGGACATCTCGGATATGGCGCGTTTTTGATCTTCCAACTCGGCAACTACCGCGCTTCTTGCTCGTTCAGTTTCGTGTTTCGCAAGCGCTTCTTTTTCGAAAGCGAGTTTTTTCGCTACTTTTTCATCTATCGATTTTTCGTGAATGTCCAATTGCTGTGCACGAGCCTGCAATTCCTGTTCCCGTTTGACCATTTCGCGCGTCTGAGCTTCTGACCGCTCTTCGTACTGCTTTTTCAAGGACGCCATCATCGGCGCGGCCAGGGATTCCGTAAGTTTTATCCCGGTGCCGCACTTGGGGCAATTTATTATCGGTCCATCAAAATTTGATTTTAAAATATCAGGCAATGTCATTTCATGCTCCTTTGCTTACAGCAGATCGTCGTATCTAATGGCAGCTCTGCCTGGAAATACCACGGTAACGTGAGTTACGGCGGTACGCCCATCTTCGTCAACGACTGAAATTGTGTGACGCCCATCGAAATGAGGGAATGAGTGAAAAAACGTCTCACCAGGCGCGGCTGTACCGATATACACGCCGTTCATGTACCACCAGACTCTTCCAACGGCTCCTTCGGCTCTCAATGGAATTCTTTGTTCTCCGGCAAGAGGTGCGAGATGGTACGTAGCCCCTGCGATTGGTGAAGATATGGTTACGTATGGCTGGCGCTGTATTTCCGAGGGAGAAATATTCCCCATCGCCAGTTCGGCCGGCCACAAAAGCGTACTCCTCCCGCCTCTGATGACGTGCAGGCTACACGGGATGCTTCTACTTATGCCTTCAATGTACCAGTCGCGCCTCGTTGAAAGGCACGCCGCTGTGGGAGGGCTTCCAGAAATTGAGCACACTTCACGCAGCGAAATGCCTTCCGGACGCTCGAACCAACGCGGCCTCGGAGATAAAACACGTAGCACGGAAAGTGCGATGGGAGCCGCTGCCCGTGCTCCCACAAGCCCATACCACGGAGCGCCGCTTGGGTCGCCCACCCAGACTACCACCGTCAGATCGGGAGTCCAGGCGGCGGTCCACGCATCGCGCAACCCATATGATGTGCCGGTTTTTAAGGCGACATTCCACGCGCTGCTTCTGCCGGTTAAAGTTTCGCGAGCAAACGCGGTAAGGCGGCTTCTGTTGTCCAAAATATCACCGATCATCCAGGTTGCCGCAGCCGACGCCAGACGCGTTCCTTCGTTTCTTGCCGTGCTCTTGGAGTCTTCTCTCAAAAGCGAGATGCGCCGAAATACACCTCCGTTGGCCAGGGCCGAATATGCCCCCAGTAGCTGCATAACTGAAACTTCGCATCCGCCAAGGATGAGAGAATCTCCATAGTGCGCAGCAGGCTGATCTAGGTTATAAAAGCCGAAATCATGCAAAATATCAAGCACATTTTCGGAGCCTACCATACGCAGGACGCGCACGGCCGGAGCGTTTAGCGAGTCAGACAAGGCTACTCTGGTGCTGACCGCGCCTCTGTATGTAAGGTCGAAGTTTCGCGGAGCGCGCCCGGAGAAGGCCAGAGGCGAATCCGCGAGCAGGGAACCCGGCGTCAGAAGGCCTCTGTCGAACGCGGCCAGGTAAGCGAATGGCTTTAAAGTTGAACCAGGAGAACGAAGCGCGCGTCCACAGTCCACCCATACACTCCGATGCTCCTTGACTGGCCTTGGAGTTTCGGGAAAACGCGCGTTGCCTACCCAAGCCACGAGAGAAGCGTCCCTGTTGTCCACAACTCCGACAGCAGCAGTCACAGAGTCGGGCAGACCTGCTGCCACGCCGCGCATGATAGCCTCCAGGTTCGTCTGCATTTCCAGATTCAAGGTTGTGTCAATTCTACCTGCTGATGGCCTGCCGTCAAGGTTTTCTGGGCTTAAAACGGCCTCGGCAAAGTGAAACGCACGCATGGGCAAAGACAGCCAATGGGAGGGCAGTTCCTCCTGAATGGCGCTTGCGGCTTCTTCGCTGGTAAAAACTCCACGCTTCTCAAGAAGGCGGATTATAAAATCTCTTCGCCGCCTCGCCGCCTCAGGGTGCCTGTCCGGCCGAAAGAGAGACGGGCTTTGCAGCATACCTATCAAAAGGCTGGCTTCCCCCGGCGATAGCCTTGAGGCTGGTTTACCGAAGTAAATCATGGACGCGGCTTGAACGCCTCTGATATTTCCACCGAAGGGAGCGCGGTTCAGGTATATTTCGAGTATCTCGTCCTTGCTCATGGAGCGTTCCAATTGCAGCGCCAGCGCGAATTCCCTTGCCTTGGTGACTAAATCTCTCCGTCTGTTTTCCTGGTTTGATATGGAAAGCCGTATCACCTGGCTGGTGATAGTGGAGGCTCCAGAAACAACACGTCTGGAAAGAGCGTTCTGCATAGTCGCCCTATATATCGCAAAAAAATCAACTCCGGGGTGCGAATAAAAGCGACGATCTTCGACCCCGACTGCTACAACAGGCAGCCATCTACCCATTTCTGAGAGGGGAATTGGCAAAGACCATTCTTCATCGCTGGACAGACGTACATGGAAAAGCCGTCCTCTGACATCGTAAAGAGCGGGGGAAACAGGCAAGCTTCTTACGGCGTAAAGAGGCGACGGCAGCACGGCAGAAAGCACAAAAAGCAATGCTGGCGCTATAATCATCATGGATATGACCGCCATGGCGGCCAGAAAGAAGAGTTTCCTCTTCAGGCTCATTGTTGATGCCTCCCAATAAAATAAAAGTCCTGAAGCTAGAATAGCTAAAAAAAGTATAACATTTTTCGAGGTGAAGTTATGTTTCGCGATTCTTACGAGGTCATAGTCATCGGCGGCGGGCACGCGGGATGTGAGGCTGCTTTAGCTGCATCCCGCATTGGGCGGCGCACGCTTTTGCTTAATTTAAACATGGATAACACGGCGCTGATGCCGTGCAATCCGGCTATAGGCGGCCCAGCAAAAGGGCACCTTGTGCGCGAAATAAGCGCGCTGGGAGGAGAGCAGGCCCGGGCAACGGATGCTTCCACTCTTATGGTGCGCTGGCTGAATACGTCGAAAGGCGTGGCGGTAAGGGCACTTCGGGCTCAATGCGACATTAAGGCGTACACCGCTTATTACTCCGGGCTTTTGGAGCGCCAGGAAAACCTAAATATTCATCAGGACGAAGCGATTGAGCTTCTTTTGGACGGCGAACGAATCTCCGGTGTTCTGACTCGCCACGGTTCGACGTATGAGGCGCGGGCTGTTGTGCTCTGCTCGGGGGTTTATGGCGGAGGAGTGGTACACGTTGGCGGCGTGTCATTTCCTTCCGGCCCAATGGGGCAGACTCCGGC
>Ga0131853_10000867_pt1 | contig 54439 bp, 50 predicted proteins | sample TergutLab28metaG_FD_92764 | JGI IMG/M metagenome (GOLD analysis project Ga0131853, IMG submission 92764) | Labiotermes labralis P1 segment gut microbial communities from Petit-Saut dam, French Guiana - Lab288 P1 (version 2) (version 2) | ecosystem: Host-associated > Arthropoda: Insects >...
TGCGTACAGGTTATGTGCATCCGTACGGGTCACTGTCGTGCTCGGTAATACCCGAACGCCGCCATATTGGGATGTGAACCAGCCTTGGAATACCCAACCACTACGGGTCGGTTGCGTCACGGCAGACATCGCCGCACTGTACGGGCCGCCTACTGCCGCTGACGCTGTCTGGGCCGCTGGGGTGCCACCGTTGCCGATGAACGTTACGTTCACTATATTACGAGTCCATTGAGCAGTAAAGATCATGCCGGCTATTACAGTGAGATCGCCCACTTCTTCATGACTCAGGCTTGTGCCACCGATAGGCGCTGTCTGATTCCAGCTTGCAAAGGTGTAGTTCTCGCGTTCCGGCACAGGTACATTGGCTACACCAATCGGTGCGCCTATATCTAAGTTGCGGACTACATTGTCCGTACTGCCATCATACGTACCGCCCGCCAACACAAAGGTCACGCCCTGCGTATCACGGGTCCATTGGGCGACAAAGGTCATCGCACCAGCCACTGAAATACCGCCTACATCGGCATGTTCTAGGTTCACGCCACCGGCTGGCACTGTTTGATTCCAGCCCGCGAAGGTATAATGCTCTCGTGTCGGCACTGGCACATTGACTACGCTGATCGGCGAACTCTGATTCAGCGTACGAATCACATGATCCGTACTGCCACTATATGTACCACCGTTTAAGTTGAATGTCACTGCGTGCGTGCGACGCTCCCAGCGCGCTGTGAAGCTCGCGTTACCAGTCACTTCGTATGCGCCGACTGCTACGCGATCCATGTATGGCGCACCGTCGTAGTTCCAGCCCAAGAAGTTGTAATGCTCACGCGCCAGAGTCGGTGGATAGGGCACATTGCTCTCGCCGATTGTCACGTAGCGGTACACATCACGCGTGATGGGGCCTGTATTTACGCCGTAAGTACCGTTGTCTAAGTGGAAGCTCACCGTGTATGATATCCGCGTCCACTGCGCCTCGAACTCCATCGGCACACTCACGATGATCCCACCCACTGCGTCGCTGCTTTGGAGGTTGTTGTTACCCGCCGGCGTCGTCTGGATCCAACCGTCGAAACGCCAGCCCTGACGCACTGCGTCAGGCACGCGACCGGCTGTGATCTGAGACCCGAAGTCCACGGGCTCTACGATCGGGCCATAGTTCGTGCCCACGCGCCCACCATTCAGCTGGAAGGTCACACCCTGCTCCAACACTTGCCAGATCGCGATCACTCGCATGTCGTTCGGCACTGTTGTCGTGCCGCTGAAGGTCACGCCGGCTGTGCCGCCGCTCACCACTTCCCAGCGTTGGAAGCTATACCCAGTTCTGTACATGCCGCTCGGCATCGCCTCGTTCGGCGACACACCGTTTAATGTGCGGTTCTGCTGCACTTGGCGTGTGATGTCCGCCGCATTGCTGTCGATGCTACCGCCATCTAAGTCGAAAGTCACCGTTCGCATGATCGGCAGCCAACGCGCCGTGAATGTCAGTGCGCCGACATCTGTCACTTGGATCATACCCACAGCTGGACGCTGGATGTTCGTGCCGCCTGCGGGTGAGGTCTGATCCCAGTTGTCGAAGGTGTAGTCGGTGCGGCTTGGTTCCGGCACATTCGCCAGCCCGATCGCCGTGCCTTGATCCACCGTACGGATCACATCGTCCGTGCTACTCGCATAAGTACCGCCGCCGAGCACAAAGGTCACGGGGTGCGTGATTCGTGTCCACTGCGCTGTGAACGTGATCGCGCCGCTCATTTCATGCACGGCTACGGTCGCATTTTGCAGATTCGGCTCGCTTGCATCCATACCCGCATGACGCCAGCCAGCAAAGTTGTAGTGCGTACGCTGAGGCGATGGCACGCGGTCACCGCCCACCAAGGTCTCGAACCGCACCGAGTGTACCACCGGCTCTGTTCCTGTCGGTCGTGTTGCCGGCACACCAGCAGCATAGCTGCCGCCCGCCAATGCGAACGTCACTGGGTAGTATCGGTAGTTGATGTTTGCGATGACTACATCGGGGGCTAAGTTCGGTGAGGCAGATGGGAGGGCACGGGGTCCCACGATCATGGCATTCCCTGCAATCGCCGGTGTTGCCGTCCAATTGATCAGATCCGCATTCGTTGGATGTCCTGTTACTTCGTACTCGATCATAGAGCCAACATGTACCAAAGTGCCGAGGTCAATGACCCGAGGTACACCCAAGGCATGTTGTGCGCCGCCCACATTGGCTGCGGTGGCCGGTCCTGTGACTGATGTAACTCTTGCCGTGATGGTACTGTTTTCGTAGGCAGTGCCTTCCACCCGATATTCCACCGGACGCAGGTATGTCCAGTTTCTTGTGTTGATATCTGCGTTATTGAAGATATGGTTACGCCACTCGACCGTTGCCGGGGCAAGCGGGTTTACACCCAGCCACTCCAGACTGCCGGTGTGGGGGATGTTGGCGCGGTTGTGATGCGCTAAGTTCTCATCTACCCGCGCACCGTGGCGGGCGTGGTTGCCCTCAAAGGTAACGCCCGACGCTATGCGAATACGGGTTGTCGCCGCCGCTGAGGGTAAGTTTCCTGTCGCGCCGGTTGTGCCCAGGGCAACCCAGATGCCGCCGCCGTTATTCGCTGTATTGTTTGCGATGCGCGCATTGCCCTGCAGGTCTAAACGGTTTGCGGCGTCCATGTTTCTCTCGTAGAAAATACCGCCGCCATCTCCGCCTGCTGTGTTCCCTTCAATCCGGCTGTTGCCGCTCAATGTAATCTGAGAGCTACCCCATATGTCAGACGTGGTGGCGCTAAAAACTACTGATACGCCGCCGCCGTTGCCGCCGGCGTGGTTATTGATAATGGCAGCGTTATCACGCATGGTAAGCTGACTGTTGTTTCCGCCCGCGTGCCGCCACACTTGGACACCACCAAAGCTCGTGCCGTGGTTTCCTTCGATTGTGGCATTGCCCTCCATAACAAGGCGGCCTTCCGTGGACATGCCCACACCGCCGCCGCCAGCACCTGAGCGGTTATTGGCGACGCGCGCATTGCCACTCATGGTAAGGGTTCTGTTCCCACTTGTTCCGGTCGCTTGATAGGTCAAACTTTGAATCCCGCCGACGGCGCTTGCTGCAAAGTTGTTTCGCACTTCCGCATCGCCGGTCATGGTAAAGGCAAAGGTCGTCGTACGCGTAGCGGCTAAGAACATCCCGCCGCCGCCGGCGCCTGTGCTGGGTCCGGCTGTGTGATGAGTTTGGTTGTATGCAATGGTACCGCCGCTCATGCTGCGCGAACGCCCGGCTGTTAAGTCGCCAAACACAGCCAAACCGCCGCCGCCGCGGAGCGCGACAGGCCAACCTGTGGTACCCAGTCCGAAGGTGGCGGCACTGGTTACGCGGTTTCCGATAATGTATCCGCCGGTGAACTCAAAGTTCCGATTACCGACATATACGCCGCCGCCCATACCCCGGGCGCCGGACATGACGTTTGCATAGGGGTTATCCCCTGTCCACAGGCCGTCATCGGGATAGTTTGCCGGGAAGTTCGCCGGAACGCCGCCAATAGTGCCGCCGTGAATCCGTAGCCAGCCCGCACCGGATTGGGCACGAATGCCGCCACCGCCGACGAGCGTGCCGTTACCATCGGCTGAGCCGGTGGCGGTATTACCGGAAATTCTGCCGCCATGCATGGTCATGTGCGCGGTGCCGGCTACGTTTACGCCGCCGCCGCTTGCCTGACGGTTGTTGCTGATAATACTGCCCGCGTGCATATGCAGGTGCGAGGTCTCCACAACGCTTACGCCGCCACCAACGGTGGTGGGCGGCATCCCGTTCGCCTGTGCGGGTCTGGTCAGAGCAACATTATGTAAGTGCAGATGGCTGCTCACATTCGCACCACCGGTGGCACCGACAATAAAGTGTCTTGCGTCGCCGTCGGTTCGGGTAATGTTAAACACACCGCCGTCGGTTCTGTTACTGAAAATACGTATGGTTCTATTGGCAGTAATCAAACGAGCAGCTCCGGTGATCTCAATGTCATTCATCAACAGAACAGCCCGATTGTTGGCTCCGATGGCAGAGGTAAGACTGCCAGCGCCCGATGTACCGCCGTGGGTAACCTCATAAATGGTAAAGGTCGGAAAGTCTCTTTCGATGATTTCCCGCATGGTCAAGCCATCATTAGAAGGCTCTATATCAAAATACGCCTCATCGCCCTCAGCCAAATCTAACTGGGCCGGTTCCGGCTCCGATTCTGCCGGAGCTTCCGGTGCCTCTTCTATTGCCTCACTCGGCATTTCCGCTATATCTACTATTGTCTCAATCGGCATTGCCTCTGTCTCTGCAAATGCAGAGACTGGAAACGCTGTGAGTAGCATAGCTAATGCCAAGATCAAACAGAGTATCCTTTTTGCGTTCTTTCCTTTTAGTTGCTGCATGTGACTTACCTCTTTTCAAAAATCATTTGCTTTCTTTAAATTTAAACACAAATACAGACATCTGCCTCCAGATTGTCTATGCTTGTTAGTTCCAACGATGACTTTCTAAATTCATCAACATGTTTGACAAATTGTTTTCCTGTGTTATAATGTACTCTGTTCACACTATATACACTATAATCATTAATTCATTTATAATAATGTATCAAAAATTTTTACTTAATTATTGAATTTTCCCTAGCTGGACAATAAAATGACTTGACAGGATAATATGTTGATGTCCCAGCAAGATATATCCACACGATATGGATCGTGCTGAAAGGTAAAAAGGGTTGCATTATGAATTTGAAATCCGGCTTGAAATGGATATTTTTTCTGTTTTGCATTATTTTCACGTTTCAATTCGTTTTTATCACATTTGTTATCGATGGTTTGCTTTATGAACACTCGGGGCCCCGTCAATCATTTTCACGCCAGTATATCATGCAGCTTATGCTGATCGCCTTGGCAAGCGCATTGCCCACACTGGTTCTTGTGCAAGGGAAAGCCTTGTCGTGGATTCCCATGAACGTTCGCTACACTGCACATTTTCTTCTGACCTTTGGAGCTGTATGTGGACTTTTGATTTATTTTGGTTGGTATGACATATCGATAGATATTTTGTTCCCACTTTCGCTTTTTTTCGTAATCTATGTTTTTGCAATCTTTTTTTATCAAAAATTTATTTTGGCAAGAAAAAATGTACAACAAAATGCCGAAGAGCTAAAACACTTGCAATACTACACGGACGAACTGGAACGATATCAACTCGGTGTGCGAAAGTTTCGGCACGATTATCAAAACATCCTCTTATCCTTAAGCGCCTACATTGAAGACGGCGATTTAGTCGGCTTACAGCAATATTACAACACATCTATCAAGCCCACATCCGATGTCATTATAAAAGATAGCTTTGCGCTGGATGGCTTGGACAAAATAAAGATACCAGCAATCAAGAGCTTTCTTGTGGCAAAACTCATATCGGCGCAAAATACAAGTGGGGATATTCATATCACCTTTGAAGCGAATAAAGAGATCGACTATATTCCCCTTAATCTGATCGCACTTGTGCGTATGCTCGGCATCCTCCTAGACAATGCTATCGAAGAACTGTCCAAATTAGGCCACGGAGATTTGCTCATTAGTTGCCTGAAATGGGATGCCGGGAGTACGTTTGTTGTCCAGAATACTTGTCGGCCAGACATACCGTCACCCCAACAGCTATGGAAAGCAGGCTTTTCCACAAAGGGCAAGGGCCGTGGGCTTGGGCTGGTCAATTTATCTGAACTTGTAGATGCTTATCCAAACGTCACGCTGACAACAACGATAAGCGAAAATAGCTTTCGGCAAGAACTGCTAATCGCTGATAACGGCTAAGGAAAGGAGGACACTATCATGATTTTATCAGTTCTCATCTGTGACGATGATCCTAAACAACGAGAGCGTATAGAGCGTATCGTGTGGGACTATATCGCCCTGAAAGATTACGATATCAAAATTGTGCTATCCACTGGCAGTCCGGCAGATTTATTAGAATATGTGAAATCGCATCCGGAGCAAAACAAGCTATACATTTTAGATGTGCGTTTAGGTGAGTGCGAAATTGACGGAATCACCTTAGCCAAGCAGGTCAGAGAGTACGACTCTGTCGGAAAGCTTGTATTTGTAACCATGCATACAGAGCTATCTCATTTGACCTTCAAATATCATATCGAAGCAATGGACTATATCAGCAAAGCCGACACAAAAAATGTGGCAACACGGGTGCAAGAGTGCATAGAAGTCGCATACAACCGCTGTCTGACCACCCTAGAGAAAGCAGAATACTTTCAACTAAAAACCAGTAGCGGTATTCAAAAAATTCTAATTGACGACATTATCTCCTTTGAGAGCTGTAAGTCTGCCAGCAAGAAATTAATTTTATACACCATGCGCAATCGGTTTGAGTTCCGCGGCACACTCAAAGATGTTACAGCAAAAAATTCATCTTTTTATCGTTGCCACAATGCGTATGTTGTTAATACAAAAAACATCAAAGGTGTAACACGTTTAAGTACCGCTACAGGAGAAGCTGAAATGGTAAACGGCGCCATCGTCCCCGTTAGCAAGTCCAATATCGTACCACTCAAAAAGTTTATAATGACATAGTTAAAGCATTAACACCATATGCTAATGCTTGGCGGTGCTGGAAACGAGAAAGGGAGCAGCATGTATAGCTACTCCCTCAAAGTTGGCTGCAGAGCTTCGTAGAAATTCGAGAATGTATCATATTCTCAAATCCCATACGTCAACTCCGCATGGTCACAGTGGTGATACAGGACTTCCCACGAAATCCTGTAATTCCAATGGTTCTAGCGTAACCGATAGCCCTCATTTACATCATAATACATCAAAAATCAGGCAAAAACAAGGGGACGGCGCTAATTTCACGCTATCCCCTTTGGTATTTTGTGGGTTATTTATAGTAGGGCATAAAGGTCACATCGTCCCTGTCATTGTCTGGATTGTTCAGCCTATAAACTTCAAAATCAGAACCCCCAGCTTTTTTATTGAGGATTATTTGTTTTTTAAGGTCATAAATCCCGCAGACTTCAAAGCCCTCTCGTTCCCCATCAAGGGTATAGTAAACTACATAGGATTTCATGTCGCTACCCTCACGGTTTCATTTAACTTTGTTGTTCCTCGGCTATTCATTTCACCGCTTGTCCCATACATGGAGCGGATTTCATCAAGAGCATATTCCTTTCGGCTACGCTTGCGGTAATCATCAGGAGCAAGATACCACGCTAGTTTTTTAGTGTGCCATTTGAATTTGAGGGCTTTTAACTGCTCCTTGTGTGGCTTAGTATCACCAGTGACCCAAACAAAGCAACCGATGACCTCAATTGTGATATTATCCATTTTCATCAGTTCAGAGATTAGGTCTTTGAATTGGTCGGCGGTTTCGGTGGTGGATTGTCTGGCGGTATAGGTTTCGCCGTCTTTGGTTTTATGTACATCTTTCAGATTCGGGAAAAGTGCATCATATTCAGCGTTAACCGTTTTCATGGTTTCGGTATCACCGCCACGGTCGGGGTGATGAAGCATTGCAAGTTTGCGGTACATGGCTTTTAGTTCCTCTAAAGTTTCGGGGGTAGGTGTAAAAAATCGATTCATGTTGTTGTCCTCCTACTGTTTGGATGTTTAATTTAGGCGAAGCCCGTGCGGCTTACGCACCTTGATACCCACACCCCAACAGCTAGACGGCGGTGTCAATAAAACCATGAAATAAAATCAAATACGCTCCACAGAGCACACAAATGAACACCCCTTTTATGTCGTGAAAGTTTATTTACACCGCTGGCTAGATGTGGTACGTCTGCAAGAGGGCATAAAAAAACGACCACACCTTGATAGTGTAGCCGTTCCACTTTATTCGTTTATCACGCTATTAAGTAGCTTTTAGTTCGCTAACCATCTTGACAATTAAAGCCACTTGCGAATCAGAAAGCCCTGTCACATCAACAGACTTTGCCTTGTCAAAGCCTAGCAGATAATCCGTTGTGATTCCGTACAGCGAAGCAAACTTGATAAGCACGTCATACGAGGGTAGCCTAACCCCCGTTTCATAAGAACTTACCATTGCCTTACTAATGTGCAGTCGTTGGGCAACTTGGAGCTGGGTTAATCCCATACCGAGCCGCAGATGCTTTATTCTATCACCGAAGTCAACCATAATAATCACCCCCGTCAACTCATTGTTTACAGCATATTGCAATGAAGTGCTCGTTGGGTGGATTTTTATATTCGCATATGTTGACTTGATTTGTGCTTCCTGTTATGATGTATAGGTCAGAAATTATTTAGACCGAAATGATTTGTAAAGGCGGGCGTACTTATGTCACACTATTTAGATGGAAGACTCCCATCATGGATAACAGATGCGGACAACATAGGTTCATGGATAGCATATGAATGCTTGACACATGATAGACCAATTCCTGATTATATTCATCCAGATATTGCAAAGGAAGCAAGAAGCAGATATATAAAAGCTGGAGCTAGAATAGACAATTCTGGTAATGATATTTTAGGAAACAAGATGGAACAACACAAGCGAGAAATCTATCTTGCAAAGTTGTATCGTGAAAAGCCACCCTCACGTCCGATGCTTAAGCATGAATTTGAAGAACTTGTTTCTGGGGAGGCTATCGCACGAGAGAAGCAAAGAAAAGAGCAGAGAAAAGAAGCTTATAAGCTACGTCGTGAGTATAGTAGTCTTCCATCTCGAATTGTTATGGTATTGAGACCGGGTGCATTTGATACTCGCAGTCGTTCTGTTGCATGGTTTTTTACCCTTTTCTTCGGTGCATTTGGTGTACAAAACTTATGGCTTAAAAGACCGCTTCGTTTTTGGTTTCACATCGCTATTTTGCTTGGCTTTACTTTTCTTGCTCCAAGAATCGAAGCAGATTGGGCTAGAAATTTAGGGTTTGCAGTAGGATTTGGGGTTTGCATATTCATTTCTATTATTGACCTTATTTTGATTCCATTCTCACAAGATATCGACAAAAAAAGGAAGTAACCGTTGTGAAAAAATTTGTTGTAGTTGTGGGCGTGATTCTTGCATTGTCGCTGTTGTTAACGGCAATCATGGGGAGATTTTTTGACAACCTTACACTTGTAAGCGCATTTGTTGGCATTCCGTTTTTGATTATCAATTACCTTGTTGGCAGAGGGAAACGCACTGTGGCAACGTATGCAAAAAACAAAGCGGATAAGAAAGCACGCCGAATCGAATTTGAAGAGGAAAAAAGAAAAAAGGCAGAACGTGAGGCCAACTGCACACTATACGATGCGATGGGAGTAAGCTATCTCGTAAAAAAACGTATTCCGGAAGATATTGTGGCAAAACTTCAATCTATTAAGTGTAGCACACTCACAGCCGACAAAATTAATACCTTTCAGCAAGGGCTTGCAATGTACATAGCTTTTGAGAGTTCTGCCGAGAGAGAAGCCCTAAAAGAAGTCGAAAGTAGGTACAGCCATTGGACAAACATACCTCGTGACGAATACGACCTATTGAATGAACGCAAGCAAATGAAAGAAATAGATGGTGCAGTTAAATATCTACGAGAGATATTTCCAGAAACGCAACAAACCCCTCGCCAAAATGACGAAGAGGAAAATGAAGATGTCGATGATTGTTTAAAACCATTGCCTGATAGTTTTAGAGATTTGAGAAAAGAAAAAGATGACGATGACAGCTTTAAGCCATTGCCAAACAGTTTTAGAGAGTGGAAGTAAGTTGTTGAATCCTAAATAGCAGTATATAATCAATTCGACAGGGAGCTAATGACATATGAAACGAAATTATAAAATTCTAAGCATCATACTCGCCCTACTATTTATCAGTGTAACATTTGCCGCCTGCGGTGACACGCCAGAGCCTACACCAGAACCGCCGCCAGCAATAGCGGAATTAGTGCCAGACACAACGGCAGAGATGGAAATAGCTGAACCTACACCAGAGCGGGTCAATATTTGGGATTTTGCCGGACGCAATCTGGATGAAGTGAAAGACCAGTTCGGGCAACTGATAGAGGAAAATGAGTTCTCGTATCACGTTGAACATCCATATGTCGAACATACCTTTGAAGATGGCGTGAGAATTACAACGATAAACAATATTATTTCCATGTTCTCCGTTGATTTCCGTTTGGCACATCCCGAGGCGTTCCATTATGATATCATTGACGGCACATCCACCCGTGCAGATGTAATGGAACGGTTTGGCTCACCAATCTATGTTGTAACAGAGCCGATTGATTGGTTAGAAGAACTTGGAGTTGCGGTTATCTACACCTACTATAACGATAGTGATACACGGATTGATTTTTGGTTTAGTGAGGCCGAGCAAGTCATGCACATATCATTTGGGCCGTTCTTTGGCACAGAGCCGACACAAGAATCCCTGCCAGAGTTAACGGTAAGCGATGATATAAGAAACCTACTCGGCATGAGCCACCATGATATATTCGGAGGAGAATCCCACACCGCCGCTGGATGGTTACAGGCAACAGTTTATACGGCTGTTCCGTGGGAGCAGGACATGCTTGTAGGTTCTTGTTGTTGCACTCGGACAAGCAACTTGAGCATAGGTACGGTATTCGCTCCAATCAACAGGGTATTTTCGGGGATAGATTCTTTGTATCTCGCAGATTTACAAGAGAAATTTGGAGATGATTTTTCCATAGGGCGCACAGATACATATGCCGGATTGATTGATTCGGTGCATTTTGAGCCGGGATGGGAACATGCTACGGGGTTGTATCGTGGTTCTGTACAGATTGATGGTTTGAGTTTTCGGTTTTATTGGAATCCGGGAGATACATATGTTACTCATGTATGGGTTGATTCGCTTTGATATGTTGTCGGCAGAAATGAAAATCGACATATATAAAAGTACAGAATAATTTACGAGGGAGAATTACAAATGAGAAAGACAAAAAGAGCAATCACGGTTTTATTGGCAATCATAATGATTGTCGGGCTTGCAACGCCAGCGATGGCGAACACAAGCGCAGTCGAACCCACATGGGGCGTTGGTCAATCACAGCTTATAGATGTTAGCCCCGGCGCATGGTACTATGACGCTGTAGAGTTTGTATTTGAGAGAGGGATTATGCAAGGCGTAGGCGGTAACCGCTTTGACCCACAGGGCAACTTTACAAGAGCGGCATCAACGGCTACATTATTCAGAGTACATAATAACCGAGTAGCCAATACCACAGACAGCCGACAGAACAATTTTAATGATGTAGGCAATACATGGTATGCACCGTATGTCACATGGGCAAGCAATAACAGCATTGTCAACGGTACAAGCCCAACGACATTTGCACCGAATCAAAATATCACTCGTCAAGAGATTGTAACGCTTTTATTTAGGTTCGCACAGTTCAGAGGGTACAATACAGATGCCCCCTCTGGTCAATTAAACCGATTCACAGACAGAGGGCAGATAGCGACATGGGCTAACACGGCGATGAATTGGGCGGTTTATACTGGTGTTATGAGCGGACGTCCAAACAATATAATTGCACCGACAGATAATTTGACCAGAGCAGAAGCGGCTCAACTGATGATGAACTTTTTACGGACTGATTTTGGTAATGTTGACCCACAGCCACAAGGGGTTGATATTCGCAATTTAATCGGGATGACCTATAATGAAGTGGTGGCAAGATACGGTCATTTGTTTGGTACGTTTTCACGAGATGACAGAATGGGAAGTAGTGGAGTTTTGTTCCGTGAGGTTGGACTTGCTCTTTATTTTGACGTACACGTTCCACATCCATCATTTCCAGAGTTTGGAGACCAAAATTGGGCTACAACCGGCAGAGTGATTGAAGCCTTGCTTGTTTCGGAGATATGGATGAATGATAACGATGAACCGTTTGCCCCTCAGATGCTTGATGTGCTCCACCTAAATGGTGTCTTTCTCAGCACACCGGCAACCACGGCATATCAAATGCTAGGAGGGTGGACGGTTGGCTCTGGTGGCCATGTTGTGCCAGAACAGGCCGATGACGGAAGCCTAACCGGGAGACTTGCATTTATTGCTTACCAAGCACCACAAAATTAGCTGAACAACCCATCATAAAGCAGAACAGACACTTACAATAAATGTAGGTGTCTGTTTTTGTATGGAGATTAGCCCCTAATTATAGAGCGGGTGGGAAAATGGATATTAGGCAGTATATTCATCTCCGACACGTTCGAGCAGTAGTTTTCCATCTGGGGGGCTGTCTTTGGCATATCTAAATGTTCCGAGGAACGTATAATCACTACTGCGACTGCTTTTCATAAAAATAACCCATAGGGCAGTATCTGCACCAGATTCTTGACAAGCCGTCATAGCGTTACTGAAAAGAAGTGGGTCACTGTTTTCCATGGTAATTATATTTTGGCACGAGGATAAGCTGTTTTTCCAACCATCAACACCAGTTTTCCCATCAATAACACCAGACCAAATGAGGTCACCATTTGGAAGTTTATAATTTGCAGGTTGTACCCGCTTAGATGTAATTCCGAAAAGCGGATAGAAGTTTAGTTTAACTTTGAAAGATTGCCCATCTCCTACTTTGAATATATGACCCATAATTTTTCCATCCTCTCGTTTTATGTAGGGAAAATGCTATGCAGAGTGTACCACATTTTGGCGAATCATGCAAAGGGGGGTATGGGGATGTTATTATTCAGCGGTGCGGGCTTTCTTCTTATTTTCAACTGTGTACCATTTTTCTTTTACAGCTTGTTTGTCAAGGGAACGCTCATAGGCTTTCAAATTTTCGACAGAAGAAAGGGCTTTTATTTTATCTTCGTGCAAGTCACATTTCCTTTCAAATTGTCTACGAGTATCCTCGCTATAGTAATTGTTCAAATGCGTATAAATGACTTTTCTGCGACGTGCCAGTTTTTGTTTTATGTTTCGGACGGCTTGTTCACAGTCTAAATGCTCATATTTTTCATAAGGGCTATTTTGAGTGCAATATTTATGCTTTAGGCTTTTTGTTGCAAAGTAAGTACCGCAGTGGTGGCATTGATTAAATTTTGTATAGCCGTTAAATATCAGATAGTGCCAAAGGGCAAAAAAAGCTTCTTCAAGGGAGTAACAAGTATAAGCAAAACGGATTGGATTTTCCGCTTCCTCTAGGTAGCCCTGCCAAATTTCGAAAGTAACATGAGCGTTGAAGTACACCCCATAATACACAAATTCAGAGTTAATATCATGACCTTCTCCTTTGATAAAATCCAAGCCGCCAGTTTTTTTTGCCCAATCATCGTAAAACGTACCACCGTCACGGTAATAGGGGTTTTCATGGCGTTCCTCGACCTCAAAGGTAAACGTAAATTGATTTAGTGACTTAATTAGTTCGAGTTCATTCATTGAAATGCTGTTGCCTTGCTCAAAACAATCATGCAACCGCTCCCCAATACTAAGCAAAGAAGCGAGTTCGTTCATCAAGTCAGCGGAATTATCTATGTTCTTGTGGGGGTAAAGTGCTTTGTACTGGCAAAGCTCAATTTTGCGTTTAATATCTTCGCCTTGGAAAAATGGGTGTTGATGATAAGACTCTCTGAAAGAATTTGTCCATATTATCGGTTCTGGTGAATTTATTTTTTCATAGTCGATAGCTGTACTCAGCAATTCACCAAACACCGTGAGTGGGTCAAAACGAATGAGTTCATCATCAAAACTTGTACCGCTAAGATAGCCATATATATGGTTATCTTTTTTACCCTCATTCACAATCGCAAGATAATATTTTTTATCGTCCATATTGTATACCTCGAAAACGTTTCCTTTCACCGCAAAACAAAAGGCGGCAAATTGGCGTAGGGTTGTGGCGTAAAAGTATGTCATAATGGTCTTACAGTCAATCAATTAGATAGCGCAATCTGATTGAAAAACAAAAACGACTGTGACACCGGTGTCCTTCTTGAAAGGACAATTATTATGAATAACTCTTACTTGACATTCAATTCCAAAAACGAACTGACCCACATTACATACTTCTTTGTAAACAACCAAAAATCAACTGTTGATGTCTCAAATGAATCTGATGAACTTAAAAACGAATTGATAACGCTACATCGTGAAAATGAAACGCTATCTCGTTACCAACGTCACCTAAATTGTGTACCCATTGATGACTTCCATTATGTTGAATGTAATAACCCCCTGTTTGATTGTTATGATAAACCCCAACACGTTGCCACCCATGAATATTTTGAAACTGCACTCAAAAAACTCACACCCCAACAATACGAATTGCTTTATGAAATCTATTTTTTGAAAACCCCTGCAACTGAAATCGCAAAACGTGAAAATGTTTCTAAAGCTGCTATTTCAAATCGTTTAGGTCGTGCCCATACTGCATTGGAACGCCATCTTCTACGACATGACCTTTTTCGTGACCGTTATTCTGATTTTGATGCTGCTGCATAATGAATAATCTTAATACAAAATCGTTGTTTGATGTTCTCTGTCAAATGATGATTTTGTATTTTCACAAACTTTTTTGACTAGACCGTTAACTTTCTATCCTATTAAGTGGGGAGAGAAACACATCCGCACACAATAACAGTCTGAAAGGTGGTCAAGTCATGTCAAAACAAAATCGCATAATAGCTCTACCGTGGTCGGGGTTCATATGATTTTTGAACAGAAACGATATTATTACTTACTCAATCTCGCTTGCGTGGAGCGCAGGCAACACAGAAAATAAAAAACCTAAATTAAAAGGAGAAAAATTATTATGATTAAAAACAAATATCAAGAAACAAAAGTCCTCGGAGACAAGTTCATTCAAGACACAGGAAACGAGTATTGTGTCGTTGCTCAACGTCCATACAGGGACAAGAAAAACAAACTGCCCGATGGAGTTTTTCTGACCTTACAGATTACCAAAGACCTCAATCAGTATGATAAGGGTGAGGATGATATGACAATGGGAACATTTGAAGCCTATGTTTTGTGTGGTCAGACTGACATGGGGCTGAAAAAGGGAGACCTCGTTAGTCTGCATGGGTTCAGAAAAGATATTTCCTATTTCATCAATTTCAACTACATTCTTCGCTTCGATGGCGTGAAGAAGATTGACAAAGCAGGGGGCTTACCAAAACTTGATAACCAAAAGTAAGGATACGCATTTTATGGCGGTGAGTGGGGTTTTGCACCCTGCTCACCAGAAAGGGGAACATGACCATGAATAGATACAAGGTATTTGTTATTATAGCATATCCTGTGACGGTATTTCTACTTTGGATTCGGAGCGGTGGCAATCCGCAGATATTCACTAACATTTCATTTCAATCTATATTGCATGGTTTTATACTGCTGTTTGCTTTTGTGGTGTGGATTGTTTTGACATATGCACTTGCCACCTGTTTGCTGTCTAGATGGATAATACAGAGGAAACTAAAACAGGCAGAACGCCCCCTCGGTCATATCGCAACGGCAAAACTGGTGAAGTACAAGCCTAGCAGAACAGGCAACTATGTTACATTTTACTTTCGTTCGCCTGGTGTACCAGAGGACGAGTGGGAGAGAAAACGTACCGCCGTGCAAAGTGCAATGAATTATACGATTATAGGTGACATTGAACACGGTGAGGACAATCGGGGCATTGTGGTCTTTCGAGCAAAGAAAGGCTGTCCTCGTGTGAATCAAGAGGTGCTGTACGATGAAGAACTTTGATTTTACACTTGGCTATGATTTGGACGATTGGCATTACTACGGAGAGAAAACCCCGATTGTCACGGATATTACACCGCCGCTCAACAGTAACACCGTGATTTGTGGCATGGCAGGGAGTGGCAAAAGCTACTTTGAAAGTCAGTTTTTCGCACGATTAGTCAAGGCAGAGCCCACAGGGGAGGTCTATTTTGCCGACTACAAACGTGAGGACGCTTTCGCCCATCTACAGGCTTGTACACGCTACTATCCGTATGAACAGACCCTAGACGCATTAGACACTGTATATTGCCGCTTAAACGCTCGACAGTCGGGGGAAGATATGAGCCGTAACCCTATTACGCTGATTTGGGATGAGTATATTGCCAATATCTTAGCGTTATTGAATGAGGACAAGAAAAAGGCAGAAATGGTCATGCGTCAAGTCAGTAAAATTTTAATGCTAGGTAGGTCAATGGCGATACGGCTTATCATCTCATGCCAGAGGCCGGATGCAGTAGCTTTTCCAGTCGGTTCACGTTTGAACTATGGCATTATTGTAGTGCTTGGGGCGTTCAATCGCTCTGTTTACGAAATGATGATGCCAGAGTACATGGATAAGGTCAAAGGTCGAGAGTTCAGACGTGGAGAGGGGTCTGTGTGGTTAGAACGCTCTGGGCTTCATTTTATTAAAATTCCGCAAGTTCGGGATATTACGGGAATGAATGATGTGTGTCGGCTTGCCTTATCGTAATCGGCACAGACACATAATTGCAGATGTGATACCCGCCTGTGCGGAGCGTAAAGGCGGGTGTCACCCCTGCGAAGCAGGGGTAGGTTATATGCCTAGTATTACATATAACCTACACGTCATACGTCAATAAATAATGATATTTCTTGAAAAACAAAAGAAAAGGAGAACATTTTGAATGTCTAAAAATACAAAGCATAGTAGATATATGCTTACAATCAATAATCCTCTGCCAGAGTGGACACATGAGAACATTAAACAAGCCCTTAGTCAAATGAAGCTGAGGTATTGGGCTATGGCAGATGAACAGGGATTAGAGGAAAGCACACCCCATACGCATCTATATTTTGTTGCCGAACGGTCTCAAATTCGTTTTGCTACCGTCAAGAAATTGTTTCCCACTGCACATATCGAGCCAGCAAGGGCAACGAGTGAAGAATGTCGGGCATACGTCCAAAAGTCGGGCAAATGGCACGAGGACGAGAAAGCCGAAACTTCCATTGAGGGTACTTTTGAAGAATGGGGAGAATTGCCCGAAGAAAGACAGGGACAACGTACTGACTGGGATTTAGCTTATGAGATGCTAGATGAGGGCAACGATGTAATGACGGTTATCAATGCTCAAAGGCACATGATGAGATACAAAAACACCTTAGAGCAAGTCAGACAGGAGATGATTGCCCAAGAGTTCCGCAACACATTCCGCAAGCTGGAAGTTACATATATTCAAGGTGCTACAGGACTTGGAAAATCTCGCCATGTCATGGAAAAGTACGGCTATGAGAACGTATGCCAGATTACAGGCTATCTGCATGGATGCTTTGATAAGTATCAATGTGAAGATGTTTTAATCTTGGACGAGTTCGCCCAAGGCTTCAAGATTCAAGACATGAACAACTACCTTGACGGCTACCCTCTCATGCTTCCGTGCCGATATGCTAACAAGGTTGCTTGTTACACCAAGGTTTATATTATCAGCAATATTCCCCTTGAATTGCAGTACCCCACTGAAAGGGTACAAAATCCTCTCGTATGGGATGCCCTTATGAGACGGATTAATACGGTTCTTGTGTTTTTTGACCTTGGGGAATATGACGAGTTTACCACAAAAGAGTATTTGGATTCTGTAAGACGTAAGCCGTCTAAAGGATGGGAGAAAGCAACGAAAGAAGAAATGGGGGGATTTTTCAATGAATAAAAGATATGAATATTGGTGGCAGTCATCGCTAGGTGACGGAGCAAGGCAGTGTCTGCACACGATGGAAAATTTAGAGAAGTCTTTCTGTTACACGCAACGCATGGTGAACGCCGCCGATGAAATCAACTATCATCGCAGATATAAAGTAAAAGTTATCCGTTCGTTTCTGACTTTTACCTGGGTTGAAAATGTAGAGGTAAGCGGCCAAGGTCTTTATTACCTATTACGGCAGGATGACAATATCTCCTTTGATGACTATTGGTTGATGGTCACGGAGGGATGGGTAGACAAAGAATGGGCAGAGTTTGTCAAATTTAATTCCGAATGGGAGGGGCAAGATGAGTAATCAAGAAGCCCCCTCCTACGAGTACAAAATTGACGATAAAAGGGTATTCATCGTAAGCCCTGTCTATCGGGAAGATTCAAACAAGACCGTCCATGACGCTTTACTTAGTCTGATGTTAAAACACGAGTAAACCTACTGAAAACAGTAGGTTTTTATTGAGTTTGGGCAACTGATATGTTATAATAGTACCATGATGTAAATGAGGAAATATAACTATCGGTTGCCAGAAAGGAGTACAGAATGAGGCAACCAAAAAACAAAATCACAGCTCTATATCTCCGCATTAGTCGTGAAGATAGTAGCCGTGACGAAAGTTATTCTATCGTAAATCAAAATAAGCTATTGACCTACATGGCAAAGCAAATGAACTTGACCAATATCAAGGTCTATGTGGATGATGGGGTCAGCGGTTCAAAACTCGACCGTGAGCAATTCATGGTTATGTGCAAGGACATTGAACGTGGACTTGTGGGGGTCGTGATGGTAAAAGACCTCTCCCGACTTTCAAGAGACAAGTCACAAGCAAATGACCTTGTAGAGCAGTTCTTTCCACTGCATGATGTACGCTTTATTTCGGTTTCTGATGGCACGGATTCAGACGAGGGCGAAGATGAATTTTTAGGTTTTCGCACTTTGATGAATGAATCCTATGCCAGAGATATTTCAAAGAAACGCAAGCTGACGAATGTAGTCAAGAACAATGCAAAAGAGCCGTTATCTCTACCACCCTACGGGTACATGAAAGACCCTAACGGTAAAGGGTGGGTCATCGAACCAGACGCCGCAGAAGTGGTACGCCGCATTTTTCAGATGTCACTTGATGGAAAAGGCACAGAACAAATTGCCAGCACCCTTTCAAAAGAGAGAATCCTATCACCCATTTATTATTGGAAAAGCAAGGGTTTCAATCGTGGGGGAATTAAATCAGACAGAGCACCCCACAGATGGCACGTCTCGACCATTACAGGGATTCTCGCCAAGCAAGAGTATTGCGGTGACATTATCAATCACAAGACCTATGCTAAGACGTTCAAGCTAAAAAAACGGTTTGACAATCCGAACAAATCTATTCACAGGGATGTACACGAAGCAATTATTGACCGTGCAGTATGGGAACAGATTGACGAAAAGCGTAGGAATAAGCAACGCAAACGCAAGGGGAAAGACGGCACAAAAAATATGTTCTCTGGTTTCTTAGTCTGCGCTGATTGTGGCAAAAACCTTTGGTTCAATATCAATTCAAGTAATGCAGACATTAGATTCTTTGGGTGTTCCAATTACAAGGGCAACCGTGGAACGTGTGAGGACAGGCACTATATCCGAGTGGAGTTCTTAGAACAGGTGATTTTGCATGAGTTCAAGCGACTATCGCAGTTTGCAAAGAAGAACGAAAAAACATTTGCCGAGTTAATCATGGGTCAAGCTGAACAGTCTGGCGTAGAAGAACGGCAGAAAAAGCAAAAAGAATTATATGCTTTGAACGCTCGTAATCGGGAGCTTGATAAACTGTTTAACCGTATGTATGAGGACAACGTAAATTCCAAGATTGACGATGCCCGCTTTGCTAAGATGTCCGCACAATATACAGTGGAACAGGCAGAGATTGCAGAGAGAGTACAGACCATTACGTCAGAACTCTCAAAGCAGGAAGCAAAGGCAATGACCGCCGATGTGTTCTTATCAGTCGTTCGTAAGTATACGAGGGCTAAAAAACTCAATGAACGTATGCTAAATGAATTGATTGAACGTGTAGAGGTATTCAAAACCAACAAGATTGACGGTGTACATTATCAGCAGTTAAGAATCCACTACCACGTTATCGGTGCAATCGAGATTCCCGACACGCTCCCCATACCAGACATAATAATACACACAAGAAAAGGCGTATGGGTTAAATATTATCCCTATCAGCACGTCGCATAAAAGAAAGAAGTGTCCTTACCATACTCAAGTACGGTAAGAACACTCCTACTGGTCGAGGCGACAGGATTTGAACCTGCGGCCCCCTGCTCCCAAAGCAGGTGCGCTACCAAACTGCGCTACGCCTCGATAGGATGGGTACGTGACCATGCCGTACCACACCACGACATTATAACGGATATTTTCAAAATTGGCAACTATTATTTTGAGCTTTTTCAAAATTTGTGGTATAATCGGTGTCACACATGTGGATTGAGGAGATGGAAACCCCCATGCGGATGCGCCGGAAAAAGAATTTGAATGCCCGCCTAGCACGTTGCGGTGGGCTTTGGATCAAAGAGCCCCAAACCCTGCGGAGCCAATGGCTTGCGGGGCGCAAACAGAAGGAAGTACATGTAGAAATCGGTTGTGGAAAAGGGAAATTCACCACCGAGACCGCAGCGAAAAACCCCGTGGCATTGTTAGTCGCCATTGAACGGGAACAAAATGTATTTTGCATCGCCATGGAGCGAACAGGAGAGCTAGAGTTACAAAATCTCCTGTTTATCGACGGAGATGCAGCAAAATTGCCGGAATTTTTCGGGCCTAGAGAGGTCGCTCGGATTTACCTTAACTTTTCCGACCCGTGGCCGGGAAGGCGGCATGAGAAACGGCGGCTGACGGCCCCTGGGTTCCTCGACCGCTACAAACAAATCCTTATCCCCGGCGGGGAGATACATATGAAAACGGACAATCGGCCTCTGTTTGACTACTCGATTGCTCAGTTTCCCGCTTGTGGGTTCCGGTTAGAGGAAGTGACCTTTGACCTCCATGGCGGAGGCGTGCAAGGTGTGATGACCGATTACGAGGCGAAATTTCACGACATGGGCAACCCCATTTGCCGATGCGTGGCCCGATGGGAGGGAGAGTGACACGGTGAAACTGATTTCATGGAACGTCAACGGCCTGCGGGCTTGTGTGGGGAAGGGTTTTTTAGAGTCTTTTGAGACCCTAGATGCCGATATATTCTGTTTGCAAGAGACCAAGCTACAGGCGGGGCAAATTGACTTGCAATTGCCGGAGAGCTATCGAGACTACTGGAACTATGCCGAGAAAAAGGGCTATTCCGGCACAGCGGTATTTACACGGTTAAAGCCGTTATCTGTTACCTACGGTCTTGGCATCGAGGAACACGACCAAGAGGGGCGGGTCATTACATTAGAATTTGACCAGTTTTATTTGGTCACAGTTTACACCCCAAATTCTGGGCAAGAGCTAAAGCGATTGGACTACCGCATGACGTGGGACACGGCATTTCGCCAGTATGTGGCGGGGCTGGACAAGCGCAAGCCCGTGGTGATAAATGGGGACTTAAACGTGGCCCATCAGGAGATTGACCTGAAAAACCCCAAGTCCAACCGCAAAAACGCCGGGTTTACAGACCAAGAGCGGGAGAGTTTCGGTGCGTTACTGGACGCTGGCTTCGTTGACACCTTCCGCACCCTGTATCCGGATCGAGAAGGGGCTTACTCTTGGTGGTCGTATCAGTTTGGGGCCAGAGCCAGAAACGCCGGATGGCGGATTGATTATTTCTTGGTGTCAGAGCGGCTAAAGGAACAGATAAAAGAGGCGGCCATCTACCCGGAAATGTTTGGCTCGGACCATTGCCCTGTAGGAGTAGAATTAGAACTATGAAAATCGGAAACATTGAAATCAAAGGCAAACTGGCTTTAGCGCCCTTGGCAGGGGTGTCGGATTTGCCCTTTCGCACCATTTGCAGAGAGCACGGTGCGGCCCTCTGTTATACTGAGATGGTCAGTGCCAAGGCGTTGGTGTACCAAGACGGTAAGACCAAGGGATTGTTGCAGACCACCGAGGCCGACCATCCATTAGGAGTACAAATCTTCGGCAGTGACCCCGCCAGCATGGGAGAAGGGGCAGCAAAAGCCCTTGCCATTTCTGGGGCGGATTTTGTGGATATCAACATGGGATGTCCCGTGGGTAAGATTGTCAAAAGCGGGGACGGCAGTGCCTTGATGAAAACGCCGGAACTGGCTCGGGATATTATCGAATCCGTCCGCCGGAATGTGGATGTTCCGGTAACGGTGAAATTTCGCAAGGGTTGGGATTCCGGTAACGTCAATGCTGTAGCCTTCGCCCAAATGGCGGAAGCGGCGGGGGTGGCAGCCCTTACCGTCCACGGGCGGACACGGGTACAGATGTATTCGGGGCTGGCAGATTGGGACATTATCCGGCAGGTGAAAGAGGCGGTAACCGTACCCGTCATCGCAAACGGCGACGTGTTTGAGCCGAAGGACGCGCCCCGCATCCTAGCCCGCACCGGGGCGGATATGGCCATGATTGCGAGAGGTTCTTTCGGAGACCCTTGGCTGTTTGAACAGGCAAATGCGCTATTGGCCGGGGAACCCATGCCGGACAAACCGCCCCTGCACAAGCGGGTACAAGTGGCCCTGCGGCAAATTGAGATGGCCATGGAACAAAAAGGGGAAAAAATCGGCTGTTTAGAGGCACGAAAGCATCTGGCTTGGTATTTGCGGGGCGTACCCCACGGGTCAAAGATGCGGACGTTGCTCAACACCATTGCGGTACGGGACGATATCTACCGGGTGGTAGAAGATATTTTGCGGGAATTGGGGTGATGAGGTGACACGAGAGGAAGAAGCAAGAATCCTAGCACGGATCGGGGACGGTGAGACGGAGGCCTTTGAGATGCTGGTTAAAGCCCATGAGCGAAAGGTCTATAGCCTGTGCCTGCGAATGACAGGAACCCCGGAGGATGCAGAGGACTTAGCCCAAGAGGCCTTCGTGCGGGCCTATCAAAGCATATCTGGCTTTAAGGGCGAGAGCGGGTTCGGGTCGTGGCTGTATCGGCTGGCGAAAAATATCTGCATCGACTTCCTGCGCCGGGAAAAACGGCGGGAAAAAAGCTCCCTCACCTACTTAGACGAGGGTGGGAATGCCGTGGAGATGGAAGTACCGGACGAGCGGTTCACCCCGGAGGGTGCCTTTGCACAACGACAAATGGCAGAGGCCATCGGCCGGGGGCTAGACACCTTGACACCGGAGCATCGGGACATTTTGATATTGCGGGAGATACACGGCAAAAGTTATGACGAGATTGCAGCGGCTCTGGCCATCACCGCCGGGACGGTAAAATCCCGAATATCACGGGCTAGGATGGTGCTTTGCAAATTCTTATTAGAGGACGGGAACTTTTCACTGCCGAACTCGTCTAAACAGACAAAGGTTCAAGAAAGGGGGGGAAGCGCATGAAACAGTGCAACGAATATTTCGAACAAATCAGCAGCTTTGTAGACGGCGCATTGCCGGACACAGAGCAAATTAACCTGTTTATTCACCTAGAATCCTGCCCCTCTTGCCCCAAAGTATTAGAGATGTATCAAAACATGTCCGGGGCCTTTGCGCATGTTGATGTAGACCCGCCTGTTGGCTTTTCTGACCGCGTGATGGATCGAATTGCAGAGAAATCTCAGACCCCAACTGTCAAAGTGCGGCACCGGACTGCCATGCGCCGTTTTGTGGCCGTAGCTGCTGTGTTTGCGGTAGTGGCGGTGATTGGGTTTGGTTCCATGTGGGGACAGTTCGGCAACGATAGCCTTGAGGCGGCAGATATGCTGATGGACATGAGTCCAGAAGCGACAGCAGATGCAGATACACCTGTAGCTGAATCGGCAACCGAAGTCATGCCGGATGCGTTGCGTATGGTTCCCGCCGAAGAAGCAGAGAACTTCATGGGCTTTGAAGACCCAGTTCCTTATGATGAGTTGGATCAGCCTCTCCAGTCCTTGGTTGTGGCCCCAGACACCCGGTTGTTAGAAACTGTCTTTACCGGTGCCCCATGGCAGTGGGCGGCACTCTCCGCCTTGTTTGCCGAGGGGGGGTATCCAGTACAATTGTTTGACGGCAGTATGTTTGAGGTGAGAGACCCGTATAACCCCGGCAGCCTGTTATACGGACAACTGACCGACGACCCCGCCCACGCTGACGACGTGGTGGTGTCCATCCTCGGCTATCAGTTTATATCCGAGGACGTGAACCGCCGAGTAGAAGCACGTCTACTCGACGGGATGGTGTATTACTACTACAACATCACAGCAGCTTGGGAAGGCGGCAACCGCGCAGCGGACTGGGAAAGTTTACGAAACTTTATTGTGCAGTAGATGGCATAGATTTCTTTTTTGAAGGGGCGACAAAAAATGTCGCCCCTTTTTTCTATCTCTGGCTCCCAACACTAAACCTTCCGCCGCTTCTTCCCCGCTCCCACAAACCCCGCCGCTGCGCCGCCCAGCAGGGCGGCTAGGAACAACGGAAGACTCCATGCCCCGAACAATGCGGGTGCCGGAGACATGGCCCCGCCGATTATGGTGATGGCATACAGCACCGCCCCCTGTAGCAACCCCACAAATAACGCCCGGGTGCGGTGCCGCCGTATGGCGATTCTAGCCCCTAGGAAGGAACTCAAAAACAATGCGACCACGGTTATGGCCCCCATCATCCCCTCCGGCAGCCAGCCGGACACCACAAATATAGATAAGACAAATAATAACGCCAAGGTTATCCCCAGTGCGATAAACACCCCGATGATGCCATTGACAATCAGCCCCCGTGGTTCTTGCTTGTTTTCCTTTACACGCCGCAAACAAATCCCCTCCTGTCTATTCATGCTTGTTACACCCTATTCTTTGGACGGGGCAAACATGTACAAAACTTTGCTTTTGCGCAACTTCTCTTGATTTCCAGTTAATTCTACCAAAAACAACTATGCCAATTTAAGCAGAATCACCAAAAATTCTTTGTCTTTCTTGGCCAAAATATTTGTTGTAATTCTGCCGAGGTTCATGTATACTATACAATATACGCTACAAGCTACAAAAGGAGTGGAAGTAGACCATGGGATATGCAACGAAGAACATCCGCAACATCTGTTTGTTGGGACACGGCGGGTCCGGGAAAACTGACTTGGCCGAGGCACTGCTCAAAGTCACAGGTATGATTAACCGTCAAGGCAAGATTGCAGACGGAAATACCGTGTCTGACTATGACCAGGAAGAGATCAGGCGGCAAAACTCCATTTCCGCCACCACCATGTACTTAAAGTACAAAGACTTAAAGGTCAACATGATCGATACCCCCGGCTATTTTGATTTCTCTGGTGAGGTGTTCCAAGCCCTTCGTGCCGCAGATTCCGGCATCATCGTGGGTACCGCCAAAGACGGTATCGGTGTCGGCGGGGAGAAAGCTTGGAAATATTTAGCCGAGCGCAATATGCCTCGAATTTTCTTCATCTCAAAAGTGGATGATGAAAATGCCCGGTATAAGCGCACCTTTGCTGAACTGCGTGAGAAATACGGCAACAGCGTCTGTCCTATGACCGCGCCCATTTTCGATGCCGACAGTAAATGTATCGGTATCGTGGATCTGATTACCAGAGAGGCGTTTGCCATAGACGCCTCCGGCAACTACACTGCGTGTGACCCACCGGCAGAGATGGCTGATGAGTTAGAAGAACTCTACAACGCCGTCAACGAGAGTGTGGCAGAGACTTCGGAAGAGTTCATGGAAAAGTTCTTCGCCGGTGAGCCCTTCACGGAAGAAGAGCGCGTAGAAGGCCTGCGCCAAGGCATCCGTGACTTGACCCTGTTCCCGGTCTTTACCGGCAGTGCGGTCAACGGACTGGGCGTAAAAAGCCTGCTTCGTGCCATTGGCGACTTATTACCCAGCCCCTGTGACATCGGCGGTGAGGTCGGTGTCTTAAACGGCGAAGAAGTGGAAATTACCTATGACGAGTCCGGCGAGACTTGTGCGCTGGTCTATAAAACTGTATCGGATCAGTACGGCAAGTTCTCGTTCTTCAAAGTCCTCTCCGGTAAAGTGACGCCGGACATGACCCTCACCAACGTCCGCACCGGCACCGGGGAAAAGATGAACCGGATTTACGTCATGCAGGGTAAAAAGAGTGAGGAAGTCACAGAAGTCGGCTGCGGCGATATTGGTGCCGTGAGTAAACTGACTGACACCAAAACCGGCGACAGCCTCTGTAGCCCCAAGCGCCTTGTTGCGGCCAAAGGCGTCGAATACGCCGCCCCGGCCTATTCGCAAGCCATCTCGCCCAAGGTGAAAGGACAAGAGGATAAGATTGCACAGGGCCTCGCCAGACTGCGGGAAGAGGATCCGTCTTTTGTCATTGTAAATAACGCTGAAACCCGGCAAATGGTTCTCTCCGGGGCAGGAGATGTGCATTTAGACGTGCTTTGCTCGAAACTCAAAAACCGCTTCGGTGTAGAGGTCGAACTTTCTCCCGCCTGGGTTCCTTACCGGGAGAAGGTACGGAAAAAAGTCAAGGTACAGGGCAAGCACAAGAAGCAATCCGGCGGTTCCGGACAGTTTGGTGACGTATGGGTCGAGTTTGAGCCCGGCGACACTGAAGAGATGATCTTCGAGGACAAAACCGTAGGCGGTTGTGTCCCGAAAGAATATATTCCATCCGTAGAAAAGGGTCTGCGGGAGAGTTGCCGTGCCGGTGTCTTGGCGGGCTATCCTGTTGTCTTCTTGAAAGCCACGTTGGTGTTTGGTTCGTCTCACTCCGTAGACTCCTCTGGGGATGCGTTTAAGATGGCGGCCTACTTGGCCTATAAGGCAGGCCTCACCGAGGCAAGCCCTGCATTGCTAGAGCCGATTGGCTCTCTAGAAGTCACGGTTCCCGATGCCAACATGGGCGACATCATCGGCGACTTAAACAAGCGTCGTGGTCGTATTTTGGGCATGAACCCGGCGGAGGACGGTTATCAAATCGTAGAAGCTGAGGTACCCATGGCTGAGATGTCCAGCTACGCCATTGACCTCCGCTCTATGACCCAAGGACGTGGTAGCTTTACCATGGAGTTTGTGCGGTATGAGGAAGCACCACCGAATGTACAAGAAAAAGTAATCGCAGATACGAAGGCTCGCACGGAAAAGTAAGTAAGAGATAAATAGCCCCCACCGTTTGGTGGGGGGCGTAAAACAGCATAGGTTCTTTATTATATAGACGGCGTAGCAGTTGCTACGCCGTCTATATAAATGCGGGATTTGTATTTAAGAACCCATTGTGCTATACTATGGTAATCGAATCGCTTTGCATAGCAAATACACCCAGCAACCACGCCGCAAAAGGAGGGCACCATGAAAAAACAAATTACAGTGTTGGCTTTGGGGCTCATCCTCCTTGGCCTGTTCACCGGATGCGGACTGTTTGGCAGGTCGGATATTGACGCCTATCGGGCTCTTATGCAAGAGATGACGGAACTCGCTGAATACCGGTTTACCGGGAACATGACCCTGACTCTGGGGGAAGATGCGTTAAGGGACGAGGCCGACTTCTTGTTTGCCGGTCTTATGCCCATGCGGCTGGATATGGACGGCACGGCTTCTTCCATACATGGTGAGGTGCAAGCCTTCCACCAACACCGCTCCGGCGATGGGCAGACCTTATTTTCTATGGATATGATTGTCACCGATGGGGCCATGTATGTGGGTCTGGTGTCCGCCCTTGAACACATGTGGCGGCCCATACTCCAAGCCCAGGGCGCAGACATGACCGGATTTTCCGTGGCTGACCTACTCTCCGGGTATCAATATCTGATCGTACCTCATGAACAGGCCTTTGCATCTATGATGTTCTCCCCCGCTGATATGGGGGCAGGGCTTAATCTAGAACCATTCCTAACCCGAGAGGGCGATCGGTTCACCATCACCATGTTCGGCGAAGAGGTTCGCCCTCTGTCAGAACCAATCAGCGAGATGCTGGGGCAATTTGTCCTCGGCACCGGCAATATGGCCGGCGGGGACGAGATGGGAGCGGCCTTGGGCGATGTGGCCGCACTGCTCCATGCGCATCCTTTGATCGGTGCCCGGATGGCCATGACCACCTCCCGTTCAGGGGACATCTTTTTCCAAAACATAGAACTGGAAGTGCCCAATCTGCTCTATCTGGAAGCAAATTTCAGCTTCCTCGCAGAAGAAATCCCTTCTGTGGGTACACCGGAACGTGCCCTGACAGCGGCGGAGTTTGAAACCCTCATGGCGGGTATAGACTTTGGCATCGTATCTGACGGGCCCACTTCCCCGGCGTCACCCCCGCCCGCCTCAGAAGGTGCTGCGGGCGACGTGGTCTATGACTTAACGAACCTCAATCTGCTTCAAACCCACCTAGGGTCGGAGAATTACTTTCTGGAGTTGGCCATCTTGACCGCCAGTGACGGGTCAGGCCACTATGTGCCAATCCCCGCAGACAGCCACCTGTCCAGAGAGGACAGCGCCACCTTGTTCAGCGAGACCACTGCCATGGAGTTCGATTACGCCATCATCCGCAACACAACCCCACCAGATGCGATTCGGGAGGCAGTGGCATTGGATATGGTCAGCTTCTTCAGACCCGGTGCGAATCTAACGCAGAGTCCCCTTCACACCAACCACAGCTACACCATTGCCCTGCAAGGGATTGTGGAGGATGCAGAGGCCGGAATGGGTACTTGGTCCGTGCTTTACTTGGCCCAGAACATTCCCGGCACCGGGGACACCATTCACTTGACATTGACGCTGGATATGCACATGCTCTCAGGAGAAGAGTATCAGATTTTGATACAACTGGGTGATGTGTTCGGATTTGATTTGCTTGGGTTTGTGATGGAGCTTGCTTGGTAGTCCAAGGTGCTCAAACCTACCCTTCATTCACATAGATAACATTGTCTGAAAAATAATTTAGGCCGCCATCTGCGTTGCCTCCAGCAAGCCCGCTCATGACTTCCGGCGGCCCTAGGTTAGTGCCTTTTGCACGGAGGTGGAATTTAATCTTCGATGCGCCCGCTTTTGCGTTCATTCTGGCCGCATCGGCGGAAATCCCTGTGCCGATTACATATGCATATCGATGTCCCATAGAAGCGGGTGGTATAAGAACACTTCCTTTCTTTGGTTTGATATACACTTGTGCTACACCCGGGCTATTCTGCGCCAACGTTTTCCCTGTGACCTTAATCAATGTTCCCTCACCCGGCACAACGACATATTGAAGAAACGCCTCTTTTTTGTATTTCCGCCTCAGGTCTGATTCTTGCCCTAAGGCGGATTTCAGCGTTTCTTTCGCTAAATTAATTCCATACGCTGTCTCAATCAATACATTCATCGCACCCCCTGATATTCTGGGGTTTGCTTCAATCAGCTTCCATTCCGTTCCAAAGCACCGGAGTTCAAGGTGACAGGGCCCATCACGCATTCCGTGAGTTCGTACAATTTCACGGACAGCCTGCTTTAGGCACTGGAAAAACCCACCCTCGGCATCGGTCATCACTTGATACCCCGTTACAATAAACCTGCCGGAAAAGATAATTTCTTGCTTGATAATCGCTACAATATGCACCCTGCCGTTTACTGTGAGTGTCTCCACCAAATACTGCGGACTGGGGATATAGTTCTCCACAAGAACAGGAGCGTCCGGATATCGCTTGCGGAGGGTTGCAAACGCATTTTGATACTGACTGGCCGTTGTCGCCACATGGACATCCTTAGAGGCAGACGACCGTGGGGCCTTTAGCACCACAGGCAATTCGAGCTTTGTCTCTGAGAGTGGCATGTCGTCATCTATCACCCGAAAAGGCGGGGAGTACGGCGTCTCACGTAAAACTTCTCTTGATTTGGTTTTGTCCAGCATAAGCCTGATTGCGCCTGCGGTGAACGGTTTTAGCCCAAACTCGTGAGATAACAGGGCCGCAGTATGACAATACGGGTCGATAAAACTCAAGATTGCTGAAATTGTAAAGCGGTCTTGGGCAATCCGAGCAATGGCACTTTTGATGTCGTTTATATTATCTAGATTGCACATCCGCATGGAATGTACATGGGGAAAGTCCATCCTCTTATCAAAAAAAGTCTTTCGATCCGTGAGCAAAACGGTGTAGTAATGCAATTCTTCCGAGGCTTTTATGGCTTCATAGCTGGAGCCGGATTTATTCGCACCGATAAACACAATCGTGTTCATTTACAGTCCCTCGCTTTCTGCCCGATTGGCGAGGTACATGGCGTACTGAACCGTGTGCTTTATCACACTCAAATTGATATTGGTAAACGGAGGATGTCCGGGCCTCCAGTTGACTTCATACACAAATATTTTTTGTGCGTCATCCAGACCAATGTCGATACCCAGTTCATTTAACTCCTCGCCATAAAGTTCTTTTTGTATTTCGTCCATGTGTGCGGCAAGTTGCAGTGAAAACAGCTCCACATATTTTCGGACATCATAATGCTGCGCACCAAATTCCCCCTTTAAAAAACCGGTGAGGTCACTTGTGTATCCGCCTTGACCAATATTGCATACGATGCTACCATTTGAAGATATTCTAGGGTAGATAATGGGGTTTACCCACTTGCCGCCACGCCCCTTTTGTACATGTAGCCTCAAATCATACGGAACGCCTGTTTTTGTCCTGCAATTGATATATGGCTGGACAATATAGTCTTCTTGTTTTCGTTTACTCTGTATGAAATCCGCTGTTTTCTTTGCATCATACCTAGCTTCTTCCGCACCAAGCAATATCAGAAACACATCGCCTTCTTTTTTGATATGATACACATCCATCCCCTGATGGCCCCAAGTGGGCTTAAATACCACTTCTGTGTATTTCTCTAGACAAGCAAAAAAATGCTCTGCCGACAAGACCTTTTCCGATGGGACAAGGTAATCTGCGTACTGTTCATATTTCATCAGATTCCGATACACCGTCTCTTTGCTACCGATCGAGTAACTCGTAAAAGGGATTTCTTGATGCAATAGTTCAACTGCTCGTATTTGCTTCTCTTGCGAGAAGCTGTTCGTGTTATAAATCACATCTGGAAAGCGGCTGACGATCCTTTTCCACTCCCCGTCCTCGTATTGATATCCGTTTATCATGCCTTTCCCAAAACTAACCGCACCGGGAGAAAAATACAATAGCTTGGCCCCTTCCGCAAGGGCCGCTGCGGCAAACGCATAGGCTCTGTTTAGTCCCACAGGGTTTTTTCTGTAGTGCATATAACCTATCAACATATATAACTCCAGCGCTGATTGCGCACTATATTTTTTTGCCCTATAGCCTATGTATCCGGCATGAGATAGGTGTGAGGTCTATATATACTCGAGCCCTTGAACCTGCTTCAATTTATAGTCGATACCCTCGAAATTTTTGTTTGGTTTTTTTGTTGTTTTGTGGTATATTGTCAGAAGGCGGTTTTTATCTATGCGTAAACATGCCGCAGATTGCCGGAGGATAATTTGCTATGCTGAAACGTAAATGGTCAAACTCTTTTACGGCATCCTTGCGTACCGCTGTTTTGAATCGGCCGCTGGCCTCGTTTACTATCGCATTCGCCATGGCTACAGCAATCTGGCAGATTGTTCCCGCTTGGTACTGGCTTTTACTCCCCGCTGTCGCCCTCGCTGTGGGTGCGGGGTTTTTACGAGAATCTTCACGAATCGTGGTCATCGTACTCACCACCGGGTTCTTACTCGGCTCTGCGTGGTGTATCGGCCACGATTTTCTCTTTTTGCAACCGGCACGAGAATTGGACCATGAGCGTGGTGAAATCACCGTCCACATCACAACATTACCACGAGAGACACCCTATTTCACCGATGTGCGTGGACGGCTTATGCGAGAGGACGGGGTCAACATCCCCATGACACTCCGCTTAGATGAGATGGGTGCGCCCTTAGAACCCGGAGATACAATCACAGTAACCGCCATGCTGTATCGTGCAGACCAAATCGGGGGCGACCGTGTCTGGCGACACACGGCTGATGGGGTATTCCTTCGTGGCTTCGCTACGGGAGCGTATACAGTCATTGATTCCGGTAGCCGGGCTTGGTATTTCCCGCAATACTTAAATCGTGCTGTCGTAGAGCGGGTTTCAGAAATATTCACAGCAGATACTGTCGGGTTTCTAACCGCTGTACTCACCGGCGACCGCTCGTATATGGATCCTGTCGTCTTTGAAAACTTGCGCCAGAGCGGGATTGCACATCTTGTGGCAGTTTCAGGAATGCATGTGGTACTGCTCACCAGTTTGCTGATGCTTCTCTTGGGCAAAAGCCGCCGGACGGCGTTGATTGCAATTCCGCTGGTGATCCTCTTCGCCGTCATGACAGGTGCCTCACCCTCTACCGCCCGCGCGGCATTGATGCAAACGATGATACTCTCGGCACCTCTGTTCCGCCGTGAAACCGACAAGATCACCTCTTTGAGTACGGCACTGTTGATATTGCTGGCCTTCAACCCGACAGTCATTGCCAGTGTGAATCTTCAGCTATCCTTTTTGGCGATTGTGGGGATGTTTGGACTCACGCCGCGGGTTTACCGCTATCTCACAGAGTCGGTGCCAGCGAAAACAACTCCCGGAATTTGGACAAGAAAGTTTGTCGCTACCAGTATTGCAACAAGCTTGGGGGCGACTGCGTTCACCACGCCGATTTTGGTATTCCACATGGGGGCGATTCCGCTTTATGCGGCCCTCACGGATTTACTCACCGTTTGGGCGGCTACGTTCATTTTCGGGGCAGGTGTGATTGTATCCGCCATCGGATTCCTGTTCCTGCCCCTTGCGCAAATTCTCGCTTGGCCGGTGGTGCTCTTGGTACGCTATGTGCAATGGATCGCCTCCGGTATCGCACAGTTTCCTGTGGCGATGATTTGGACGCAAAGCGGCTATATCCGGGTATGGCTGGTTGTGGTGGCGGCTATGGTGTCCTTTTATTGCCTCTATCGCAGCGAGAAGCCGAAACCGTTTTTACCTGTGTCCCTCTGTGCGGGACTTTTGGTTTTCTGCCTTTTCTTGGGTAATTTAGAGGCCCGGTCAGGCGGAACCACAGTGACAGTCCTAGACGTGGGCCAGGGGTCGGCAACGGTTCTGACCACGCCGGAGATTACTGCGATAGTAGACATCGGCAGCGGTCGTGGGATGGGCAGCCGGGCGGGACATATTGCCAGCGAGTATCTTTTTCGTCGCAACATCTACGCTCTGGACTTCCTGATTCTCACCCATTTCCACCAAGACCATGTCAACGGCGTGGGACACCTGCTACAGCGTATGCCGGTTCGTCGAATCCTAATTCCCGACCGTCCAGAAGAGACATGGGCCAAAGACCGCATCCTAGAGCAAGCGGAGACGTGGGGTGTGCCGGTTTATATCATCCGAGACGACAGGGTATACCCCATGCACGGCGGGACACTGACGGTGTTCGCACCCTTCACCGCAGTGACCGGAGCAAGCGAGAACAACCGGGGACTAGCTGTACTCAAATCTGCCGGGGACTTCGATGTGCTGATTACAGGTGACATGTATACAGATATGGAGCAACGTCTGGTTGCGTTGCATGATCTGCCGGATTTAAACGTGCTGGTGGTGGGACACCACGGGTCGCGAACCTCCACCTCGGAAGAGTTGCTTATGGCCACAACACCCACGGTAGCAATTATCTCTGCGGGGCTGGACAATCAATTCGGCCACCCGCACGCAGAAGTGAAGGTGCGGCTACATGAGTTTGGGAGCTCGATTTACCGCACAGATCGGTCGGGTACGGTCACCGTGCGGGTAGGTGATTGATAGCGCAGCCTTGCCTTTAGCAACAAAACAAGCCCACGGGGAATAAGATGTAATTCAAATACTTCGGAAACGGCGGTGTTTTGTATTGCATCTTTTCCTTTTGTTTCAAGCGTTTCTCTTGGCATCGGCCCTGTCGGTTGACGCCCTGCTGGCCTCTTTTGCCTATGGTAGCCGGAGCATTCGGATTCCTGTTCGATCGCTTCTTCTAATCAGCTTCATCTGTAGCGGGGTTTTGGGGCTTACTTTGCTTTTGGGCTCGCAGATGGCCGGTTTTTTTAACGCGGGCGTTGCGGCCTGGCTTAGTTTTGGAATTTTATTTGTTTTGGGTGTGATCCGCATATTTGACAGTTGGCTAAAAAGCTGGCTTCGGAGGTGCGGCACGTCCGGCGGTAAGATTAAACTTCGTATGTTCCGCCTGAAGTTCATCTTACAGGTTTACATAGAGCCAGAAGCGGCAGACGCTGACGGCTCACGCACCCTGTCCATCGGCGAAGCCACGGCACTTGCCATTGCGCTATCACTTGACGCAATGGCGGCAGGATTAGGCATCGGACTCAGTGGCGCAGAGGTCTTGCCGGTAACAGTCATTAAATTTTTCATGACCATAGCGGCAGTGTTCCTTGGCTGCAAATTAGGCGGCAGACTGGCTACAAAGACGAACAAAGACCTTTCTTGGCTTTCCGGCGGCCTTTTGATTTTGCTCGCCGTGTTGCAAATCATATAAGGAGTTTTAGCCGTTCGGGTACAATAAGCAAGCGAAAAGGCCCTCCTCGCCACATGCCCCTGCACTTGCATCGGTGCAGGGGTATATGGCGGTTCCTCATGCCAACGCAGTATATCCATTGCCCCTACCTCCCTCTTGACAAATACAAAAAAATCCGTTATACTCATGAAGCATAAAGTATAACCCCTTTACACAGAGGACACCACATTGGAAAAACAAACGGTGGAACTAGCCCTGCTGTTAGATTTCTACGGCGGATTGCTCACGGAAAAGCAGCGGGAGTATATTGAACTGTATTACCACGAGGATTTCTCCCTCGCCGAAATCGCACGGCTCAGTGGCATCACACCCCAAGGCGTGCGGGACGTGATTAGCCGGGGAGAACATATGCTCCGTGAAGTAGAGCGGAAAACCGGGCTCATCAAACGGTTCGGGACAGACATTTATCAAGGAGGTGACCGGCATGGCGTTTGAAAACTTAGCTGACAAATTAAGCGCAACCTTCAAAAAGCTCCGCGGCAAGGGCCGCCTTTCCCCGGCAGATATCAAAGAAGCCATGCGGGAAGTGCGCTTGGCTTTGCTGGAAGCGGATGTAAACTTTAAGGTCGTCAAAGATTTTGTCAAAACCGTCAGCGAACGGGCCAGCGGTGCCGACGTGCTGGAAAGCCTGACCCCCGCCCAGATGGTCATTAAAATCGTCAACGAAGAACTCACCGCCCTCATGGGCAGCGAGAACGCAAAAATCAATATGGGTTCTAAGCCGCCCACGGTAGTCATGATGGTGGGGCTGCAAGGTGCGGGTAAAACCACAAACTGCGCCAAACTGGCCGGGTTGATGCGGAGCCAAAACGGGAAACGTCCCCTTTTGGCGGCCTGTGACATCTACCGCCCGGCGGCGATTCAGCAGTTGGAGACAGTAGGCAGACAGTTAAATATCCCCGTGTTCCAAATGGGCCAATCTGACCCGGTGGACATTGCCAAGGCCGCCATCGCTCACGCCAAAAAGCACGGCAACGACATGGTATTTCTCGACACAGCAGGACGACTGCATATTGACGAAGCCCTGATGACCGAACTTAAACAAGTCAAGGCCGCCGTAGAGCCGGACGAGATTTTATTAGTCGTAGATGCCATGACCGGGCAAGACGCGGTCAGTGCCGCCTCTGCCTTTGATGAGGCGTTGGGGATTGACGGCATCTTACTCACCAAGACAGACGGTGATGCCCGTGGCGGTGCCGCCCTCTCCGTCAAAGCGGTGACGGGCAAGCCCATTAAATTCATTGGCACCGGGGAGAAGTTAGAACAAATCGAACCCTTCCACCCAGACAGAATGGCCTCACGCATCCTGGGCATGGGGGATGTATTGACCTTGATTGAAAAGGCCGAACAGGCCTTTGACGAAAAAAAGGCCGAAGAGATGGCCAAAAAATTAGAGCAGAACAAGTTCACATTGACGGACTACTACGACCAACTGGTACAGCTCCGGGGCATGGGCGGTATGGATGAGATTATGGGGATGATTCCCGGTCTCAACGCTAAGGCCCTGCAAGGTGCCACGGTGGATGAGGATGCCCTTAACCGGACAGAGGCCATCATCCTCTCCATGACCCCTTATGAGCGGGATAACCCGTCTTGTCTGGGTTCCAGCCGGAAAAAGCGGATTGCCAGAGGCGCCGGTACGGAAGTGGTGGAGGTTAACCGTCTACTCAAACAGTTTGACGCCATGCAAAATATGGCCAAGCAGATGAGCGGCAAGAAGATGTCCAAAGCCATGAAGCGGGGCGGCAAAAAAGGCGGTATGTTCGGCGGCCTCGGCGACCTGTTCGGTTGAGTTGACTGTCGCTTAATTGAGTGACATTAACTAATAGATAAAATTCTCCTCAGGAGGTGAAAGAAGATGGTAAAGATCAGACTGCGCAGAATGGGTGCCAAAAAGCGGCCCTTCTACCGGATTGTGGTAGCGGATTCCCGCAGCCCTCGGGACGGGCGGAGCATTGAAGAGATTGGCACATACAATCCCCTCACCGACCCCGCGGAAATCACCGTGGACGCAGAGCGTGCCCAAGCGTGGATCAAAAACGGTGCCCAGCCCACGGAAACAGTCCGGGCCCTGCTCAAAAAAGCCGGCGCTATATAAGGAGTATTGCGATGAAAGAGTTGCTCGTTTATATCGCACAAAACCTAGTCGAACACCCTGACCAAGTCAGTGTAACCGAAGTGGACAAGGGCGGTGAGACCGTGCTAGAGCTCCGGGTTGCGTCCACTGACATGGGCAAGGTCATCGGCCGTCAGGGCCGGATTGCCAAAGAGATTCGTTCTCTCATGCGGTCTGTGGCCCAGCGGAAAGGTGTACGGATTTCTGTGGACATTGTAGATTAGAATTGTTAGGGCGGGGAGTTTTCCTCGCCCTTGGTTTTTTCTGCTTTTTTGTGGGGTTTTCTAAAACAACAGCATTAAACGGTATTGCAATAAGAACCAAAATAGCCGACAATATAATAGCTGCCATTTTTCTAATGTATTCATTTTAGGAACCTCGACGGCTCCAAAGAACACCGAGTTCTTCTTGCGAAATGAGATTGCGTTCAAATGCAATATCAAACTGCATAATATCAGAACTATCAATGTGATAAAAGAATAGCGTAACTTCTCCTGTGGCAAAATAGAAAATATATCCACCTACAACGATACTTATTACTAGAGGTGGACCCAGATGTGGGCGAAAAACCTCTACTACCACACCATTGCTGTAAGTAGCGGAAAATGTAATGTGAAGGTCATCAACAGTATACTCTTGCGATCCCCCTTTTTCTTGCCAGTGTTGCAAATAAGCCTTTCTAATCCTAGCCTCCAACTCTGGATCCAGTTGCGGCTCTGGCTCCGGCACAGATGTAACATGTTGTTCAACAAACCGCATCAAAAGTGTTGCGGCCTCCGCTCTGGTTGCATTACCATGTGGGTTTAACATCCCCGCATCGGTACCGACCATAATCCCGCTATACACAGCCCATCCCATCTCCGCCCCCGCCCAATCGTTTATCAGGTTCGCATCCGGGAAATCCAACGCAACGCTGGACGAAAGCGTTACATCATAGCCTTGGGCTGTTGCAAAGCGGTATAAAATCGTTGCCATTTCTTGGCGGGTAATATTGACCATGGGCGCAAAGCGGCCACCGCCCACACCACGCACAATATCGTTGTCGTGTGCCCACGCAACTGCATCAGAATACCACCGCTCCGGTTCCACGTCGGTAAATGCCGACGCAGATGCAATTTCCGGCTCTCCCGCCATACGATACAAAATCGTCGCCGCCATGGCACGAGAGAACGCAAGATTCGGCGCAAAGGTGGTATCTGACGTGCCCTGCATATAGCCACACTCAACCATAAATCCAATGGCCCCATACGCCCAGTGTCCCGCTATGTCGGCAAAAGAAGGACTGACTTCATCCGCAACCGCTACCCCCGGCACCATCCCAATCACCAGACAAACGACCAACAACAAACAGACAACATGTTTGCGGCAATACGTCCTTATACCCACTAAAAACCACTCCCTCGCTTGAAATGCAATATATACCATACCATCATATGATAAGGACATCTACACAGTCAACAAATTTCGTTGTAGGCTAACTCCTGCCGGACGGGCTTTCTTTTTGTCTCGTCAAAGCGGGAAGATTACAACATATAATTCCGTTGCCTTTACAAGTTCCAAGTGATATCAATTTTACCGTTTGCAATGTGTATCACTTTGATTAGAGTGTCTATAACCGACTGCTTATCTTCAAAAGATATTTTCTCCCAGTCCTCCACATGGTCATATACTGTGTTGAACATGTCCGTTTTTACAGTCTGCGTGATTGAGACAATCTCTTGCTGAACTTTTTTTCTCTTTTGGTCTAGTTCTTCTATTCTCTTGTTTATATACTCCATTAAAACAGGAGTTGCACCAGTGACCTTATCCAGTAGCTCGCCTATCTCATTATCAATCTGTACAAGTTTTAACTCTTTTTCTCTAATTTTAGGCTTGACCTCATTTTTTGTATAGTCTGATAATGATTGAAACCTTGCCAGCTTGTCCTTTATCATGTTAAAGACATCTTCTTCTAGCAAGTCAAGGTGTATAGTACTTCCTGTACCCTCGCATAGCCTCATTGCCTTTTTGTTAGTACATGTACCATATCCAATATTTCTTGCACCTAACATTTTTTTAGTTATTGCAATTGCATAGCCACAGTTACCACACTTTAGTTTTCCTACTAGCCAAGAGTTTTTACCTTTACAGGTTATTGTAGAGTTCTTACTGTTTAAGGAACGTAATCTACATTTTAGCCATACATCGGAAGAAATAACTCCCTTATGCTGTGCTAAAACTATTTCCTTGTCTGCTAAGTCATTTTGGTTTCTTGTAGTAGATACAGTGCCTTTGTACAGATAGCAACCTCGACCATCAAACTCTGATACATCATTTATTATGTTTGCTCCTTGGCTCTTGAAGAACTCATATACAGATAAATCCGATTGTACATACACAGGATTGGAGAACATTTTACTAATCATTGACGTACTCCAAGGTTTCCCTGTTAGCTTCTCTATTCCATTATTTATCAGATATTTTAGTATGTCATTTAACGAACGTCCTTCTGCATACATGGAGTAGATTAGTTTAATCTGTGCGATTTCTTCTTCATTGGCAACAAGTTTAGATGTCTTTATCCCATCTATTACAGTGCCTTCTGTTCTAAAGCCGTACTGGAGCCTTCCGCCCATGTAGAAACCTTTTTTGCTTCTCGAATGGTATGAGTCCGTTACCCTTTGTTGTATGGTCTCTCTTTCAAGTTGTGCAAATACAATACAGATGTTTAACATTGCACGTCCTACAGGGGTGCTTGTATCGAATTTCTCCGTTACCGATACAAACTCTACACCGTGTTCTTGAAAGAATAGCATTAGACCAGAGAAATCTAGTATTGAACGGCTTATCCTATCTAGCTTGTAGACGATAACCTTCGTTACTAGACCTTTTTTTATGTCGTCTACTAACCTCGCAAAGTCGGGACGGTCTAGGTTCTTTCCACTGTACCCTTTGTCACTGTATTTTTTGAACTCTTGCCCTTGTACTTCATGTTCGCACATGGCAAACTGGCTTTCTATGGATATACTATCTTTTTTGTCGATTGATTGTCTTGTGTATAACGCTTTATACATCGTTTACCTCCTATCACGATGTATAAAAGATAACAATCCCACTAGGCCAATTATACATCATTTTATTAGGAATTTCAACATGTTTCGTGTTCTTATTACTTGTATTTTATAAAGACTTCAAACAGTCTTTTTTCTATGTCTCTCATATTTTTTTCACAGTGTTCAGGATGATGATTTACTATTACATAATTCGTTTTTCTCTTGCTTGAAGTGTTTTTATGTACTTTATCTTTGGTATTATCTTTCACCTTCTTTGTTTCATTCATAATACCCCCCATTTCCCTTTTCAGACTATGGCTAAGAATATGATGGATAAGCAACATATATGAGAAAAGTACCACTAGAGGGAGCGAAAACTCCTGTTTAGTGGTACTTTCATTTTAGCATTTCTTTATGTAAACACAGTGTTTTATGCGATATTGGAATAATAAGATGTTTCATATATGAATTATGCCATTATGGAATAATTCGACAAAAATAGAGAATATATTTGTTAATATTCATTCTGGGGTGATTAAAAAGTGCGTTTACGCATTCGGGAGAATTAAGAGAAGATAACGATATCAAGCAAGAGATAATTGCAAAGATGCTTAATATAAAGCAGTCAACATATTCAAAATATGAAAGCCGGATTTTTGGAAATACCTATTCCTTGCCTTGTGATACTAGCGAAATTCTATAACACCAGCATTGATTATCTGCTTGGTCTAACAGACGAAAAAGCCCCATATAAGAGAGCAAAAACACATAATTACCCTATGCCCCAAATGTACTAATCACATCAGCCATTTCATATAAATAAATTGAAAATGTTGTACCCGCCAGCCCCCGCCGAACTACTACATTTCTTTCCTCTGTAGTAATAGAGTGGTCTCGGCTTGCGGTGGGTCTGCAACCCGAGACCACTCTATTACTACATGATATATCTGTATGGATATATACGGAAATAAATATAGTAGTCCGGCGGGGGATGGCGGGTGGTAGTAAGTTGGTTGGTGGTAGTGGTAGTAGAGTAATTATATATATTTTTTTATTTTAGGTTAGGTGGTGGTTTTTAGTGCAGTTAAGGGAAAGGGATTTTAGGGTTTTCCGAGAGATAGAGCGTTGGCGTTTCTGTTTGGGTAGGCACATTCAGTTTTTGGCGGGTTTCCCCTCACAGAGAACTTGCGACAGGAGATTGAGGCTTCTTCTGGCTGATGGGTACTTAACCCGTCACATGGTGCTTTATGGAGTGCCGAATGTGTATCAGCTGACAAGGAAAGCAAAAACCCTTATTTTTGCAAACCAAAGACAAGGCAGTATCAGACTAGACCAGATTATACATGATGTAACGGTACTTGATGTGGCTATTGCTCTGATGAAGTCTCTGGGGCTATCCCCATCAGATATAAAGACGGAGAAACAATTACACCAAGAAACTGGCTTCGGCACTAGAACCCATCACCCCGACTTTGTTTTTACCAAGGACAACAAAACATACTGTGTAGAGGTGGAGTTATCTCTAAAAGCCAAGACCAGACTAGAGAAAAACATTAAATCTAATTTCCTAAAATATGATATCCAAATATGGATAACAGATGGAAATGGTGGCGTAAATAGTACGAAGCTACTTCGCATGTTAGAGGGCTTCAAGACCGCCTACCCCAATATCCAAATTACAAATACAAAGGAGGTTCAAAATTATGCTAGTAGATTTTTTAACTGATTTTTCAAATCGGATTGACGGCTCGTCCTGTACTTACTTTAGTTCTGCTATCAATTATCCCGATTTCCATTATTATATATGAACAGAGAAAAACATACCGTATTAACAAGATTTTCAACTTTAGGAAGGAGCTAAAGCGTATCAAGAAGCTAAAGGCTGGCAAGACTGTGAACACTGCTGATACAACGCTAATCGGAAAAACTTCTGGTAAAAGAGAAGTCCGAACGCCAGACAACGCAAAGCATATATTTATATGTGGTACGACCGGCAGTGGGAAAACCGTTGCTTTATCGAATTATATAAAATCGGGAGTAGAAAAAGATTATCCCATGCTTATTGTTGACGGCAAGGGCGATACTGGGGATGGCTCTATTTATGATATTGTGAAAAGACTGAAAGGAAACAAGAAATTGTATGTGATTAACCTTACAAATCCCTTGAAATCAGACTTTTACAATCCATTCCAAAATGCAACGCCCACGGTAGCAAAGGATATGTTAATCAACCTCACCGATTGGAGCGAGGAACATTACAAGCTAAATACAGAAAGATATTTGCAAAGATTATTAAAATTGCTTGTATTAAATGGAACACCCCTATCTTTTAAATCCATTTTAGAACACATGAGCATAGATAAATTTTCTAAATTAAGCGGTGAACTGCTAAAGCAAGAACTAATTAACAAAGATGAACACTTGGATAATATAGAAATGACCAAGACCAATGGCAAGATTTCCGAGAGTGCCTTTGCCCGCTTTAGCCTACTTGCAGAAAGTGAACTGGGGTACATATTTAATGAAACAGGGGTTGATATACATACTGCAATACAAGAAAAAGCTATTATTCTATTTATATTAAATCCCCTTATCTTCCCTGAAACTTCACCACTTATAGGGCGATTGATACTTATTGACAGCAAGAAAGCACTAAGCAAACTATATGGGAGCGGTAACAAAAGAATATTTTTCATCATGGATGAAATCAATTCTTATGCTTCCCCTGTCTTGGTTGACCTAGTGAACAAGTCCCGAAGTGCGAATATAACTTGTATTTTGGCTACACAAAGCCTGTCCGATTTGGATTATGCTTCCGGTGAAGCCTTTAAGGAACAGATAATAGAGAATTGCAACAATTATCTGGTCATGAGACAAAACAGTGCCGTAAACTCTGAAAACTGGGCTAATATTCTAGGCACAAGAGCAACGCTAGAGGTTACATATCAGCTACAACAAAAGGGCTTAAATACTGCCGAGACGGGCTTTGGCTCTGCGAAAAGGGTTAGAGAATATTTATATCACCCAGACGATATTAAGACGTTGCAGACTGGAAATGCGATATTGCTTTCTAGGGATAATGGATTTCATAGTAAAATTGTGGTGTATAAGCCGTTTTAAGTATCCTTTTTATTACTCCCAACATGTTAGAAAAATTCTAATATGTTGGGATTTTTTTGTTTATATATGCCTTTTGAATAATAAAACCCTCTGCGTTATATACCACAGGAAAAGGGCGGTGTAAATAGACTTTCACGGCATAAAGGAGTTTCTATAGTATCGCCCTGCGGGGCGGTATTTCATTTTATTTCATGGTTCTATTGACACCGCCCTTCTCCTGCTGGGGTGTAGTAGTTAAGGCATGTAAGCCATGCAAGGCTTCGCCAAATATTAACTACCTATAAGGAGAATTAGAAAATGAACAAGTATTTTACACCAGTTCCAAAGACATTAGAGGAATTAAAAACCATGTATCGCCAGTTGGCAATGACATATCACCCCGACCGCAAAGGTGATACCGAAATCATGAAAGAGGTCAATGCTGAATATGACATGCTATTTGCAGTATTAAAAGATACGCATAAGGACAAAGATGGTGAAACTTAAAAAAGAGCTATTCGCTTTGTAAATATGGTTAATAGCTCTTTTGTCTTTGCAACACGAATGATTATATTTCCCTAATTGGAACATAAGTTTGAAATGAAAAATTATTTTCAAGAAAACTCATTGAAAACTGACTATTTTAATAGTGACTTTATTTTATAAATAAGCTTGTAAAATGATGAATGTTGATGTATACTGAAAAAATAGGAAATTATGTGGTAGTTAGAACTCAACTTAATGGGAGGTAGTGATGATGACTCTTTTGTTAGAAGAGTTAGATGAGCGGTGGAACATAGCATGTGAAACGCTGAAGAGCATTCTCAAAAACCATTGGGTAACCACAGAAAATATTGATTATTTTTCAAACTTTTTAAAAAGCTTGCAAAATCAGTATACTGTAATTGGCTTAGCCGGGCCAGGTGCTTCTGGAAAAACTACAATTTTGAATAAACTTAAATTGGAATATGGATTCCACCATTTACTAAATGTTACAACTAGGCAAGCACGAGATAACGAACAGAATGGTACAGATTATTGCTTTTTGACAGAAAATGAATTTAAAGAGTGTTTGGAAAATAAAAAATTTTTCTCTACGGTTGAAAAGTCAGGCCGAGGAAATTACGGTATTTATCAAAGAGATTTTAATAATGTTGTCAATGGCATTTACAAAAAAATAACATTAATTGAAAGCCCTTTAGTATTATCAAACTTTTACAATACTTTGATTAAGAAAAGCGAATTCTTGCATTCTTGTATAATTATTTACCTTTTGCCCAATAAACCTATTATTAATACTCTTGTGAGGCATCTGAGCAATAGACAAAGAAATATTTGTGTTGAAGAAATAGCTATCAATTTCGGTTGGAGGCAAATAGAAGAATTTTCATCTCTTATTTCACTTGATAAGAGGATTCAGCTTTTTGTAGTTGAAGGACTTGCTCCGAAGAATTTATCGGAGCTAATAGGAAACTTAACGTAACAGATTATTTTGTTTGTTGTAAAGATGCAGAAGTGGTTATACGAACTTTAGTGAAAATACAAGCTACAAGTCAATTAAAAAATACAAATAATTTAAAAGGAGATTTATACATGTTAAATTCTGTGAAAGATTATGTAAAAATTGAGAAGTTAGGAACTGAAAAAAACCCGAAAGGTCTTGAGCAAGATGGAAAAGGTTACAGAATATATAAGAAAGATGCTTTAACAGTTTTATATCATAATGGCGAACCTATGCGTTTTTTAGGGTATATTGAATTCGTGCCAGAGGAAACCCGAGGAGATCATTATCATAAAGAAAAATATGAAAACATGTGTGTTGTTTCTGGGGAAATAAAAGCAAAATATCTTTTGCCAGAAAATCCAGATGATGTTTTAGAGGTAGTTTTATTGCCGGGTGACATAGTCCGAATTATTCCGGGATGTGCACATAGTTACTTGTCAGATACAGGTGCAGTTGCATTAGAGTTTTCACCACAAAAGTTTGAAACTTCGGACACAATTGATCATGAATTTGCCTGGTAATACATTGTTATGCTAATATAATTAAACTTATTGCCTCCATTTATAAATGTTGGAAATGGGAGGTATGCCATTTCCAGAAATTACTTTAGAGGAGGTTTAGGTTGTTGGTATGCAAGATTTTAATGATTTGCAAGCACATGTTGTCTCTTCTATACAAGAGGGTAAAGTCCAATCGGTTATTAAATGGCTAACCGCATCGATTCATACCTCTGAAAAAGAAGTTGCACATGCACTACATCTTTTATGTGCCGAGTGTTATCAATTAATCGGTAGGGTTGATTGTGCCCTTTCTGAGATTAATAATATTGTTACCAATAGTGTAACTGATAGTATACTTAGAAGTGCGAGTCTACTTAAATTTAAAATGTGTACCCAAGTAGGAGATTTTGATCAGGCCAATATTACATTAGAAAAACTGAATTTGCCACCTAACGACATACCAGCAAGTGTACTCTGGCGTGCATCGCTAATAACCGGTATACAGGGGAATCAGCGAGAGGCTGAAAGATTTCAAAATAGTCATCGTGAACGTGTTGTATCTGGTGGTTTCCAAGAAGCAAATAATATCTTATATACAGAAGCTATTCCTCAGTTAGTCACGAAAATTTTGCCTGAAAAGAGAATGTCTATATTAGACCCTATCGAAAGTACAAAATATGCTTACTCACAGTCAACAGTTGATTTTTCAGGGCGTATCGGAATTCGTAACAAGAGCCTTTGCCAATCTCTAATTGTTGAATCATATATTTACTGGGAATATGCCAGCTATTATGATTCTTACAAGGCAATTTGCACTGCTGGCCTTCTCTTAGCTCAAGATGGAATTACTTCAAAAGCCGAAGGAATAGGCGAGATTATTCATATATTACATAAACCACAAAGCCCGTTATTAGAAATATTAAATTTGTGTTGCAATGCTAATGTTTCGCCAGATGTTTTTTTCAAACACATAAAACGCTATGCACATGCAGATATAATAAATCCAGCATACAAAGAAGCCTTAGACTTTATTTTTTATGAAAATAAAGAAGAATCGTTGAAATCCATCATTTTTCCGAATAAAATTCATCAAAAAAATAAGATTATTTCCAAAGAGGGTAATGCTATGATATCTAAACAAATAGAACAACGGAGATTAGCTTTAGTAGGGCATATAAACGAAGCGCTGCTTACTCGTAGTGCATACAAAGTGGAGATCATAAAAGAACGTGATCCACAAAAAAGACTTGACTATCAAAAGGAAATTGAAAACAGAGAGCAGTTAATTGTAGAATTTTCGATTGAGTTGAATGAAACACTTTCTAATGAAGAGCAAATTGTTGATTTATTAGGGAATAATTTAGTGACTGTTATGAAAATTTGTTCTAATGCAATCGATGGAACAGAAGCGGAGGCTCTTCAAAATAATATAATTGACCTTTTAAGCCATTATAGTAGCAGTGCTGAAATAAGTGAAGTGGATAGAAGTCAAATTGAGAAAACAAAAAAAGAATTGGAGTTATCAGTAAGTACTAAATTGGAGCTGACTATTCCGTTGATTCCATTTTTGCTTAACTATAAGATTGATGCAGGAGTAGGTTTGAAAGAATTCGTATCAACTTTTTTTCAAAAAATAAGACGTTTGGCATAGTCAAAATTTACTATTATAATATAATAAAATTATAGCAGGGTTACACCCATAAAGTCTTGTGATATAAATAGTCACAAGGCTTTTTTGATTCACTTTGGTATTATTGGGTAAGTCAGACGATATAAGCATAAGAAGAACCGCTTATATTTGGACATAGGCGGTTCTTCTTTATTATATTGTTTTGTCGTGTCAACTCTAGTTGGATATTATCTTTTATACATCTCTTTTTATTAGTGTTTAGTGGGGTTAAGAGTTGAAACAGAGTTTTGTTTCAATCTTCCCGTTTTGATTCACCAAAAAGAAACAAAAAGGCGAATCAGGAACCCCCTGATTCGCCTTCTATCCGACATCTTTATAGTTCATCTTCCTCCGCCAACGGCATCTGCCGTGTTGGCGGTTGCTCTACATGTGTGTCTCGCATATTCCCCGCTACAGAGCGGAACCGGGCCCGAGAACTCCGCACCTCTTCTAAGGCGGACGCAATGGCTTCTTCTGTGCGCTGCAAGGTATCGTCGGCGTAAATGTTGGCCATTTTTTTGAGTTCTGTGGCCTTGCCTTCGGCCTTGTCTAGCACTTCATTGGCCTGGCTTTTCGCCTCTCTGGCGATCTCTTGCTCGTCTACTTTTTGCCGGGCGTGCTCTTCGGCTACACGGCGGATACTCTCCGCTTCCCGCTTGGCGCCGGCAATATACTCGGCACGGGCGGCAATTAACTTGCGACTCTCTTCAATCTCCGCCGGAAGCTGGGCTTTGAGTTCGTCTAACACATCTAAAAACCGTCCCCGCTCAATCATACACCGATCTCTGCCCAGCGGTACACTTGTCGCCTCCGAGACCATATCGTACATCATTTCTACCAGTTCTAAGACTCCGTTATCCATTTGCCTATATCCTCCTAAATCTGTGTAGTACATCACTTAAAATTTCCTGTGGAACCAACCCTTCTAAGTCGCCCCCGTACTTGGCAAGGTCTTTGACGATGGACGAGCTGAGATAGGTAAACTGCTCTGTGGCCGGGAGAAATAGCGTGTCTAATGCCGGGTTCATTTTCTTGTTCATGAGCGCCATCTGACACTCTCGCTCGTAGTCGCTGATGACCCGCAGACCCTTAACAATGATGCTGGCCCCTTTTCCCCTTGCGTATTCCGCTAGGAGCATATCCGCCGTGTCGGCCTCCACGTTGTCAAACTTCGCCGTGGCCTGTCGCACCATATCCAGCCGCTCTTGCTGGTTGAACATGGGGTTTTTCTCGGCATTGACCATGACGCAAATAATCAATTTATCGAAAATCGCAGCGGCCCGCCGGACAATGTCTAGATGCCCCAGTGTAATCGGATCGAAGCTGCCGGGATAGATCGCAATTTTCATGTCGGCTCCTTATGTTGACTCTTTGGTGTAAATCGTAATGTTCACCTTGCCGTACCGGTATGAACGGCCTTTTACGTAAGGTGCCATCGCCTCGGGTAAGGGTTCTTCCACTTTCGTTTCACACACCATTATACCATGTTGGTTCAATATGTCAAATCGCATCAAATCCGCAACGACTGCGTCGATGTGTTCCATATCATACGGCGGGTCGATAAAAACCAAATCATACTGCCCGCCCCGCCGGAGAAACGATACTGCATCGCTCTGATACACTTGCCCGCCCTGTAGCTCTGTACCGGCCAAATTGGCCCGCACCAGCGCACAGGCAACCTTGGAACTATCCACAAAATCACATGCGGCAGCCCCGCGGCTGAGGGCTTCAATCCCCAACTGCCCGGTTCCTGCGAACAGGTCGAGCACCCTTCGGCCTGGGATATCGAACTGGACAATATTGAATATCGCCTCTTTCACCATGTCGGTGGTGGGCCGGATGGCGTCTCCTGTCGGCGCCTCTAACTTTCTGCCTCTGGCGAGGCCGGTGATGACTCGCATATCGGCTCATACTCCTTGGAAAAATAATCTAGTATGGCTTGCGCCGTATTTTTTGGTACCACTGCTTGCAACTCATCCATGGTGGCGGCACGGATACGTTTGACCGTTTTGAAGTGCTTTAACAAATCATCCCGCCGCTTCTGCCCTACGCCAGGGACATTGTCTAGGGTAGAGCCGTAGTGCTTCATCCGCAGGCTCCGCTGATAGGTGATTGCAAACCGGTGGGTCTCTTCCTGAATGGTGCCGATAAACGAGAACACCTGTGGCACCGCCCCCATACTGATTTCCGCCCCATCGGGGGACACCAAGGCCCTCGTGCGGTGCCGATGGTCTTTCACCATCCCGAACACAGGTACAGACAATTCCATCTGCTCTATGACACGCCGAGCCACCTTGGCATGATTCTGCCCGCCATCGATTAACACCAAGTCCGGCAGTTCGGCAAAAGAACTATCCCCATTTATATACCGCCCAAAGCGCCGTGTCAAGACCTCTTCCATACTTTGGTAATCGTCTTGTATCGCAGTGGATTTAATCTGGAATTTCCGATAGTCCCGCTTGAGTGACCGGGCGTTTTGGAACACGGTCATCGCAGCCACAATGTCGTCAGAACCCAGATTCGAGATGTCATACGCCTCAATCCGCATGGGCGGGGTATTTAAATCTAATGCCTTTTGCAGCCACTGTAGTATGCCCCGGATTTTTTCTTCTTGGCTGGCGGCCCGCTCGGCCTCTACCTTGGCGTTTTCCATGGCGATCTCAATAAGTTTCCGCTTCTCTCCCCGTTGGGGCGCATAAAGCCGTACCCGGTGTCCGGCGAGCTCTGTTAAAAATTCACCCAAAGGCTCTATATCATCCGGCTCGACAGGCAGATAGATGTGTTTGGGATACCGTTCTCGCCGCTGATAGTATTGGCGGACGATGGCCGACACCGCCTCGACTGTGTCCTCTAAGGGATTTTCTAACAGCTCGTAATCCTTGTCCAACAGCCGCCCGTCAATATAGTGTAACACCGCGAAAGCGCTCTTCGCCGCACCCCGGTAAAACCCCACCACATCCGTATCCGCCATGGATAGGCTAACCACGTTTTGCTTGGTCTCTAAGCCCTCTAAGGCCCGGATTCTGTCTCGCAGGCTTGCAGCCATCTCAAACCGCATTTCACCTGCCGCCTGTTCCATTTCCTGTTGCAGGGTTTGGGCCAAGTCATCGCTCTTGCCCTCTAACAGCATCACCGCTTCTTTTATCGCTTGGTCATAAGACGCCTTTGGCGTGTCCGCCAGACAGTATGCCAAACACAGGCCCATGTGGTGGTTTAAGCAAGGCCGCTCTTTGCCGATGTCTTTGGGGAATTTCCGGCTACAGGTGGGCAACCGCAAAGCATGGCTCACGGCCCGGATGACCTCTTTGGTAATATATCGTGCACTGTAGGGCCCGAAATATCTGGCACCATCGTCTTGACGTTTGGAAACAATACTAAATCGAGGGTAAGAACTTTTTATATCCAACCGGATATAAGGGTAATAGCCTTTGTCATCTTTGAGCAGGATATTATACCGTGGGGATATCTCTTTGATGAGAGAATTTTCTAGTACCAGCGCCTCAAACTCAGTGGCGCAGACGATAACAGCAAAATCGACTACCTTGGATACCATGGCGGCCGTCTTGTCGTCATGGCTACCTGTGAAGTAGCTACTGACCCGGTTTTTTAAACTTTTGGCTTTGCCAACGTAGATAATCTCCCCATCGGCGGCCAGCATCTGGTAAACACCGGGCTTTTGGGGGAGGTTGTTGGATTTTTTGTAGAGGTTATGCGACATAGGGGGTTCACCTGTTTGGGTTTGTTGGTAAGGACACCACCATTATTATAAATCTTCTCACAATTCTACCACACCTCACCCAAAAGCACCATACCCCACCAACATAAACCCACAGAGCACCTTTCAATAGAACATCCCACTAGCGGCGAAAACCGCCCTTGTAGGTTCCGAGGCACCCGAACTTCTGGTAGGTGACTCCTGTCGCCAGTGCAGAGCATAACATGAAAACGATCTCTACCTTTGCCCTTGACCTTAGCGGGTACACAGGGGCGCAGCCCCTGTGTTTCTTTTGCTTCTTTGCGAAACGGCAAAGAAGGCCCGTCCGGCAGGACAAAAGCCCTCGGCCTACGCCAAGCCAAAATCGGCGGCAACGCCGAAAGAGAAAGACCAAGAAACCACCCAAACAGAAAAAAGCAAGCAACATGGATGCTTACTTTCCCCTCCTACCCCACATCATACTCCAATTCCCTCAACCTCGTTCGTACATCTGCAATTGGCCGCTCTAACTCTGCAGCAATCTCTTCCACACTCATACCGCCCAAAACTTGGGCTTCTAGCATGGTGTTTTCATAGACGCCCCAAGGCTTGTCTGATAGATAGGTTGCCGTATCTGCAACCTTTTCTGCGGTGCGTGTGCTTCTCGCTTCCGGCACTTGTTCCGGTCGATGGGCTTTGAGTACCGCTAAAAAGTCTGCGCCGTAGCGTTCCAGTTTCCGACCGCCTACGCCGTTGATGCCCAGTAACGCTTCCTCTGTCACCGGCACCACTTCACTCATCTCTACCAGGGTAGCGTCAGAAAACACCATGTAAGGCGGCACCCCTTGGAGCCGGGCAAGTTCTGTGCGGAGACCACGGAGCCTTTCAAACAAGGTGGCATCAGGCAGGGTGATGTCTTCTAATTCTGCCCGCTTTCTGGCGCGGCGTTGTTTCTTGGGCCGCTCTGGCTCGTTTCGTACACGAATCGTTACTTGTTCCCCGTCAAACAACACACCTTTGGCCCGGGAACCCAGTTTGACGACGGGGTACAGACCTCGCCGGATATCTGATTCGGTGATATGTAAATAGCCCAGCTCCACAAGGGCGTCAATCAGCTCTAAAATCCGCTTCCCGGTTAACTCTCGCAACACGCCGTAAGTACTGAGCCGGTTTAGGCCGAACTCAATGGGCTTTCCCGTCTCTTTGCCTTTGAGCACCTCAGCGACTAGGATTTTCCCATACCGTTCGTTCATTCGCTTGACACAGGATAGTATCTTCTGGGCCTCTACCGTAATATCCTGTTCGGCAAAGGTCTGTTTGCAATTTGCACAATTCCCACAATCGTCCTCCCGCTGTTCCCCGAAATAGGCGAGGATGTGGTTCCGCAGGCAGGCGGTGGTTTTACAGTAGCTGACCATATGGCTTAAGCGGGCCTTGTCTCTGGCGATTAACGCCTCCCGCAGTTCCGGATCCATTTCTCGCTGCTCTTCGCTGTCCATCTGGATGAAAAACGTGTTGGTGGCAATGTCTTGAGCCGCATAAAACAGCACACACGTAGCAGGCGACCCGTCTCGTCCGGCACGGCCCGCCTCTTGGTAATAGCTCTCTAAATTTTTCGGCATCCCGCAGTGTAACACGTAGGCCACGTTGGATTTATCAATCCCCATACCAAAGGCATTGGTGGCCACCATAACGGGCCGCTCGTCGGTCTGAAAGCTTTCTTGGTTTTCTCGCCGCTCGGTTTCCGACAGCCCTGCGTGATAGCGGGTGGCGGGAATCCCCGCCTCATTCAACCGCTCACAGACCGCCTCTACATCTTTGCGGGTGAGACAATAGACAATCCCGCTTTTGCCCGGGCGGTCTTGGATGTAGTGAATAATCGCATCCCTGCGGCCTGGCCCGTGGCGCACATCGAAGTATAAGTTCTCCCGGTCGAACCCGGTCATGGCCCGGACAGGGTCAGAGAGGTGCAAAAACTCCTCAATATCCTGCCGTACCCGGTCTGTGGCCGTGGCCGTAAAGGCCGCCACCACGGGACGCTTGGGCAGTGCCGCAATGAACTGTGGAATGTCCAAATAATGGGGCCTGAAATCCTGTCCCCACTGGGAGACGCAGTGGGCCTCATCCACTGCCACCAAAGAGATATCCACCCGTGACACGGCCTCTAAGAAGCGGTCATGGAGCAGCCGTTCCGGTGCGACATAGACCAACTTATACTGGCCATATCCCATATTTTCCAATACTTGGGTCACTTGACTCGGCGTGAGAGAGCTGTTGATATATGCCGCCCGCACCCCCGCCTGTACCAAGGCCCCCACTTGGTCTTTCATGAGTGAAATCAAAGGCGACACCACCAACGTCACACCGTCTAAGAGTAGCGCCGGAACCTGATAGCACAGGCTTTTCCCCGCACCGGTGGGCATGATGCCCATGGCGTCTTGCCTGTCTAAGATGGCGTCCATCAACGGCTCTTGCCCGCCCCGAAAGGTGTTGTAGCCAAATATTTGCTCTAAAACCTCTCGCTTATCCTTCATTATAGCAGGTGCCCCAAGAAGATGCTGACAAATACAAAGTAAATCATCAGCCCCACAATATCCTTGATGGATGTAATAATCGGTGCTGACCCTGCCGCTTGATCCACATTAAACTTAATGAGCACAAAGGGTACCAAAAAGCCAAGCAATGCCGCCAAAGTCATGGTCACCACCAAAGCCAGGCCCACAGCTAACCCCAACATGGGCATCCCTTGCCAAAGTCCGGCGATCAAACCGGCAACGATGCCCACCAATACGCCGATACTAAGCCCGACACCGACTTCTTTGACAAAATGCGGTAAAAACTTTCGCATTTGAATGTGCCCCAGTACCACACCACGGGCAAAGACAGTAGAGGACTGGGTTCCCACATTTCCGCCCATGTCCATGATAAGGGGGATAAAGACAGCCACAACAGCAATGGACTCCAGTACTTCTTCAAACCCCTCAATTACCATCCCGGCGAGAAACCCCGCAACCAGTGTGATGAGCAAGAACGGCAATCGCACTTTCCAAATGGCCCATAAACTGCCGTGGATTAATACCTCGCTCCGGCTGGCCTCATTGCCTGTAATGTCCGCCAAACCCGCTTGGTCGTAAATGTCCTCGGTGACTTCTTCTTCCAAAATATCCACAGCATCGTCAATGGTGACAATACCGACTAAGCGCCCCTCTTTGTCTAAAATAGGCAAGGACAATAAATCCATTTCTTGTAGGGTTCGCGCCACTTCTTCTTGGTCTGTATCGGTAAATGCACTGATGGGCTTTTTGTGCATCACACTTTCAATTGTGGTGCCCTCGGCGGCCATGAGTAGTTCTTTGAGTGATAGCACACCCTCTAACTCTCTTGAGGCATTGGTCACATACAAGGTATAAATGGTTTCCTTATCCTTGGCCTGCCGCCGCACCTTCACTAAGGCTTGTTCCGCAGTCATCTCTTTTTTCAACGAGATATATTCTGTGGTCATGTTCCGCCCGGCGGTCTCTGGCGCATAGCCTAAGAGGACATTGGTGGCTTTTCGTTCGGCCGGGGATAGGGCGTTGATCAGCTTTTTTGCCACCATGGCGGGTAACTCGTCTAACAGCCGTACCCGGTCATCTGGGGCCAGTTCGTTGATGAACTCTTGGGCCCGCTCATCGGTAAACGAGCGGAGCAGGTTGTGCTGCTCGTCGGTGTCTAGCTGTTCAAACACCTCCAGCGCTTTGTTTTTCTTTAATAGCCGGAACGCAATCACTTGCTCTTTGTCTGATAAGTCGTGGAATGCGTGTAAAATCTCCATGTCTTCTGCGTTATTGAGTAAAGCCTTTAAGGCCTCCATATCCTTGGCCTTGATGAGAGATAAAATGTTTTCCAGTAGCATCATGCACCTCCATGTATAGTAATCTGCAAACTCTCTCTGTGCAATACATCCTTCTACTGCCGTCCGGGTCCATCTCTCTCACCACCTTTATTTAACGAAAAAATCCCATACCGAAACGACGCCCCGGCAAGGGAAACAGAAACCATGCAACTACGCATGTTGCGTACCGTCACACCACCGTTTGAGCTTTAGCTTCACAGGGCTTGTCATTGCATTAGACTATGCCTTGGTTTCGACATAATCTGGTAACCTGCTCATCGTGTCTCCACGATTTTGCGGCAGCAACCCGTATCCCTGTGGTAGCCTCACCTACCGGGTATATGTTGTTGTGGCTATAGTTTACACCCCCGTTGTGGGGTTTGTCAAGATTTTTTCGGTTGTATTGTATGGTTGGTTTATAAAAACTCGTAGGGGGGTGTATTCTATGAACAGGCCCCCTAAAAACGGACATTGCGAAAAAGGGACTCCTGATGTAGAATGAGAAACTACGTTAGGAGTCATTATTATGAAGAATCAATATGGACATCTCATAGTTGAGAAAGTATTGGCGATGAAATTGGACGGCAATAGTCACCGTGAAATTGCGAAGGAACTGGGGTATACGCATAATCAGATAAACAAGCTAATCGAGCGGCACAACAAGAACCAACGGAAAA
>Ga0131853_10000869_pt1 | contig 54424 bp, 52 predicted proteins | sample TergutLab28metaG_FD_92764 | JGI IMG/M metagenome (GOLD analysis project Ga0131853, IMG submission 92764) | Labiotermes labralis P1 segment gut microbial communities from Petit-Saut dam, French Guiana - Lab288 P1 (version 2) (version 2) | ecosystem: Host-associated > Arthropoda: Insects >...
CTCACCTCCACGTGCTCTGTAGTGTGTCCGCTTCCTCAAACTCAAGTATATCAGAAAACAAAATAGTGTAGGCACTTAGGTTCCATCGCCTTTTGTGCCTTTCGAAGAAAGGAATGGTCATAACTATGGCAAAAATCAGCAGGGAAAAATATATTGAGATGCTGGAGAAAATGCTGCTCACCCGCCGTTTTGAGGAGAAAGTCGGCTACTTCTTTTCTATGGGTTCTATCCACGGGACAACCCATCTTTACATAGGCGAAGAGGCGGTTGCCACCGGAGTCTGCGCCGCGCTTGCAAAAGAAGACTTGATACTCAGCACCCATAGAGGCCACGGGCACTGCATTTCTAAGGGAATTGACCTGGGCAAAATGATGGCCGAGCTGTTGGGCAAAGCCACCGGTTACTGCAAAGGCAAAGGCGGTTCGATGCACATTGCCGACTTGGATGTAGGCAACCTTGGAGCCAACGGTATAGTTGGTGGCGGGCTGCCACTATCGGTGGGTGCCGGTCTAAGCATACAGATGAAGGCCCTCGACAGCATAGTTGTTTGCTTTTTCGGTGATGGGGCGACCAACCAAGGCGTTTTCCACGAGTCGCTGAATTTGGCCTCGGTCTGGAAGCTGCCAATTATCTTCGTCTGTGAGGACAATAAATACGGCATGTCTAACAGCGTGAAGGACAGCATGAACATAATAAACATTGCGAAACGGGCAGAGAGTTATGGCATAAATGGCGTAAATGTCGATGGCATGGATGTAATCAAAGTTTACGAGGAGACTTTAAAGGCGCGAAGCCATGTGCGGAGCAACGGCCCCATGCTGATGGTCTGCGACACTTACCGCTACCTTGGCCACTCCAAAAGCGACGCGAATGTCTACCGCACCAAAGAGGAGATTGAGAGTTGGAAGCAGAAAGACGCTATCCTGCGCCTTGAGAAGTATTTGGAAGACGAAGGCATACTCACCGGGGAAGAGATTGCAGGCATACAAAAAGATACGCGGAAGGCTATCGAGGATGCAACAGCTTACGCGCAGGCCAGCCAGTACCCGGATATAGACGACGTTGAAAACGACGTATACGCATAGGAGGATGGCGCTATGAGAGAGCTGACTTACGCGCAGGCGATAAACGAAGCAATGTCGCAAGAGATGCGCCGGGATGAATCGGTATTTTTGATGGGCGAGGACGTTGGGTTGTACGGCGGCGCTTTTGGTGTTTCTGTCGGCATGTTTGAGGAATTCGGTCCCGAGCGTGTGAGAGACACACCAATATCCGAAGCCGTGATAGCTGGCGCAGCAGCCGGCGCAGCGATGACCGGCATGCGCCCAATAGCCGAAATCATGTTCAGCGACTTCTGCACAATTTCGATGGATCAGCTGGTCAACCAGGCCGCTAAGATTCGGTATATGTTTGGTGGCAAGGCCAAGGTGCCCATGGTGCTCAGAGCTCCCATAGGGAGCGGAACAGGTGCGGCTGCACAGCACAGCCAAAGCCTTGAAGCCTGGTTCTGCCATGTGCCCGGGCTCAAAGTTGTTTCTGCCTCCACCCCAGCCGATGCGAAAGGGCTGCTTACCGCTGCCATTCGGGATGAGAATCCGGTGATGTTTTTTGAGCAAAAACTGCTCTACCGTGTCAAGGGCGAGGTGCCAGAAGGCGAGTACATCATTCCACTAGGTAAGTCCCATATTGTGCGGGAAGGTGCTGACATCACGCTAGTCACATATGGCCGTATGCTGCAAATGTGCCTGGACATAGCTGACGAAGCAGCCAAAGAAGGCATAAGTATTGAGATAATTGATCCGCGCACCCTCTACCCGATGGACACCGCGACCATAATAGAGTCGGTGAAGAAGACCTCACGGGCGCTGATTGTTCACGAGGCTTGTAAGACCGGCGGGTTGGGCGGCGAGGTAGCCGCGGTAATTGCTGGCAGTGACGCGATTTACTACCTGGACGCCCCTATAAAGCGGGTCTGCGGTTTGGATGTGCCTATCCCATATTGCCCGGAGCTTGAGAAAAATGTTGTGCCGACTGCGACCAAAGTAACTGCCGCGGTTCGCGAGCTAATGGGCTAGAAAGGCAGGTGACCTAGGTGGCGGAGAAAATCGTAATGCCTAAGGCCGGAATGGCTATGGAAAAAGGGGTTATCGTAGCGTGGCTCAAGGAGATAGGGGAGAAGGTCGAGTTTGGGGAGCCGATTCTCGAAATAGAGACAGACAAGACCACCATGCAGGTAGAGGCTATGAGCGAAGGCTACCTGCTATCTAAACTATATGACGCCGGGGACGAAGTTCCGGTGATTACTACCATAGGGTATATAGGCCAACTTGGCGAGGAGTTTCCGCACAGTGAGGAGATACCTGCGCAGAGCGTGCCTAGCGCCGCAAAAACTCAGCCGAGCCTAGAGGCGAAGTTCGCGAGTATAGCGCCTACTGCCGGCAGGATTTTGGCCACCCCGGCTGCCCGCCGGTTGGCCCGCGAGCGGGGTGTGAAGCTGGAAGATATACCCGCTGTCGGCATAATCCATGCGCGGGACATTCCGATTGGGAAAGCCGTAAAAGCTACACCCCTTGCCAAAAGGCAGGCGGATGCGCGGGGTATCGACCTTGGGGGAATTCGCGGGAGCGGGCATGGCGGCAAAGTTTTCAGCGCCGATCTGACCAGTTCAAACAAAGGGAATCCACAAAAGCTCAGCGGTATGCGCAGGACCATTGCAGCGCGAATGCTGCGCTCCCACACCGAAATCCCACCGGTGACCCTCAATTCCGAGGCCGACATCACCGAGCTTTACACATTGCGCCAGCAATTCAATCAGCTCCAGGGTGTAAAGATTACCTTCAACGACCTGGTTGTAAAGGCTTGTGCCACCGCGCTCAGGGAGTTCCCAGGGATAAACGCATCTTTTACCGAAGAGGGGATAGTTCATCACGAACAGGTCAACATCGGGATTGCCGTGGGGTTGGATGACGGCCTCATTGTGCCGGTGCTTAAAAACGCAGACGAACTCTCGCTGAAGGCTCTTTCCGCCAAAGCGAAAGCCTTGGCAGAAAAAGCACGAGGCGGTAAGCTATTGCCGGACGAATACAGCGGGGGCACGTTTACAATATCCAACCTTGGGATGTTCGGCATTACCTCTTTTACGCCGATAATAAACCTGCCAGAAGCTTGTATTCTGGGTGTCTGCGCGATTAATGATAGGCTGGCGTTGGCGGCTGACGGCACCGTTCAATCCCGCAAATATTTGGGGCTAAGCCTTACACATGACCACCGGTGCGTAGACGGCGCGGGTGGGGCAAAGTTTTTGCAGCGCCTGGCTTGGCTGCTGGAAAACCCAGCCGAGCTCCTAATTTAGCTGAAAGGGCCACTCCGATATGCGATTTGAGAATGAGAGGATCGAAGTAATTAAGGCGGCGCTTAAGCTTGACCGCTACGGACTGATAGCGCTTTCCGGCGGGAATGTGAGTATGCGCCTGCAAAACGGGGAGATTCTCGTAACACCTTCCGGCATGGTATACGAGGATATGGCACCACAAGATGTGCTTGTCGCAGACCTTGAGGGCAACATTCTTGACGGCACAAGAGCGGCCTCGGTAGACACCCAGGCGCTGCTTTACATTTACAAACACCTGCCGGCGGTAAACGCGATCATACACACACACCAGCCCTATGCTACAGCTGTTGGCCTTGTGGCTGACGAGCTGCCCTGCTGTGTGACCACATTGCCAAATGCCACTAAAGGCGCTGTGAAGGTATGCCCCTTTGCATCGGCAGCCAGCATCGACATGGGGGTTCAGACAGTGGAAAACATAGGCGATCAGCTTGCCGTAATACTCAGAAACCATGGGGTGATCGCTCTCGGTGATAGCCTTAGCCAAGCACTTTACGCATGTGTTTACCTAGAAGAAGCAGCCAAAACCTATGTTTTTGCCCGTGCTATGAGTGGCGAGGTAGCTGCCCTTACGCCCGCCCAGGTGGAACAAGCTGTAGATGTTTTTAAGTATTATGGCCAAGGAAAGGACGCCATGCCCGATGAAGTAACTCGCAAACGGTAGGAGGCGACGACATGCGGTACCGTAAGGACGAAATATCAGGCAATGAGCTCTCAGTGCTGGGGCTTGGCTGTATGCGCTTCCCGGGCAAGAAGGCTGAAGCACAGCGCATAGTTTCGGCAGCTATCGAGGGTGGCGTAAATTTTTTCGACACAGCCTACCTTTACCCCGGCAACGAGAAGATGTTGGGCGCGATCCTCGAGAATCTCGGCAAGCGCGGAGATGTCTACATCGCGACCAAGTTGCCTGTAGCCATCTGCAAAAATGCGAACGACTTTAACAAATATTTTGCCGTGCAGCTTGAACGGTTACGTACAGACTATATTGACTACTACTTTATGCACAACCTTACCAGCTTTGCCCAATGGGAGGCGCTGCGAGAGCTTGGAATCGAGCGGTGGCTAGCCGAAAAAAAGGAGAGTGGGCAGCTGCGCCGGGTTGGCTTCTCCTACCACGGCACCTGCGACGACTTTTTGAAAATCCTTGACTCCTACCCCTGGGAGTTCTGCATGATACAGTATAACTACTGCGGCGAAAACTACCAGGCTGGGAAAAAGGGCCTGCAGGCCGCTGGGGAAAAGGGTATCCCGGTTATAATAATGGAGCCCCTGCTTGGGGGCAAGCTGGCAACCGGGCTGCCGAAACAAGCTGTGGAAATGTTGGCGAAGGCGAACCCCACCCTTACACCCGCCGACTGGGCCTTGTGGTGGCTGTGGAATCAGAGCGAAGTGACAGTTGTGCTGAGCGGGATGAACACCCCACAGCAGATGGAGAGCAACTTGTACAGCGCCGATAGTTTCCGCCCGCTAACTGACGAAGAACTGCCAGTTTATGCAGACGTGGTCGAGCTACTTAAAAAGTCGCACAAGATACCATGCACCGGCTGCAACTACTGCCTGCCCTGCCCAGTGGGAATAAATATTCCCGCCTGTTTGTCAGCGTACAACGCGAGCTATGTCCAGGGCTACAAAACCGGGATGACTCTTTATATGACGAGTATTGCCGTGCTCACCAAAAACCCAGGTAGCCCTCGCGTCTGCAACAGGTGCGGCAAATGCGAGAAAGCTTGCCCGCAGTTTATCCCCATCCGCAAAGAGCTAAAAAGGGTATCTAGGCGTTTTGAACCGTTGCCGGTGCGCTTGGCGGTGGCCGTTGCTAGGCGGATAATTGCAAGGTAGATATTTTGCCTGCGTGGCACAAATAAGACATACTGCTGTCGTGTTTAGCGTGGTATAGTTAACTTATAATACAATAGGGAGGAGCTACTGTGAACAACTACACTTGGTTGGAAGAGTATATGCTCGCAAAGCCCGGCGCGGCAAAAGACTACAAAGCTGAGTGGGATTGGCACTTGTACTTAGTGGGCGACAAAATGTTCGCATCGGTTTTTTGTCCGCCCAATAATTACGCCCCGCTTATGCCGGAAAAGACCTTATTAGCTTGAAATGCGATCCGCTGCTGGCCGAGCTTCTGCGCAGCGAGCACCCCGAGGTGGTGCCCGGTTTTTACTGCGACAAGCGCAACTGGAATTCTGTGGACTTGGGCGGTGCACTGCACGATGACGCTCTCCGGCAGATGATCGACGACAGCTACAAACTGGTATTCGAGAAGCTCACGAAAAAACTGCAAAAAGAAATATCTGAAGCGGCACAGTAAAGGGGGAATATATACAAGCAGCATGCTCTTAGGGGAAGTGGGACTTTTCATGGAGAAGCAACTTAGTTGTTTCTTTTTTTGCGCCAGCCCTTGACTTTATTGTTGCGGGCAGTTATAATACCCCATAGACGATTCGTATTAGACGAACTATACTAGCCATAACAACCAGCATTATCAAGGCGAAGGAGACCGAGTGATGGGGAACAATTTGGCGCTGGAAAAATTCTTCCAGATACGAGCCGAAAAGCAAAAGCATATAGTTAACGCCGCATTTGCGATTTTCGGTCGACAGGGGTACCGAAAGGCTTCGATAGCGGACATAGCCAAAGAAGCGGGCATTACTAAGGGCATGATTACTTACTACTTTGGCAGTAAGAAGACCCTCTACCTTTTTTTGGTTGAGACGATTAATTCCGGCCTTATAGAGACACTCAAAGAAAGACTTGCCCCCGATATTACAGATTTTTTTGAGAAAATGCGAATCATAACTGACATACAGGTAACTGCTATCAAAGAATTCCCGGCGTTAATCAGTTTTGTAAACAGCACATATTACGAGAAAGACCCAGAGGTAGCAGAGGACTTAGAGAAGATATCCACAGTTGATAACGCCGAACTTATCCGTATGCTTATGGAAGAGACAGGATCCTCGAGATTTAAGACCCAATCCGACTCAGGGATAATTCGGAAATTTACCCACTGGGCAGCCGTTGGTTTTTTGGAAGAATTGTGCGACAATGGCAGCGCAGATAAAGTAGACGAAATGGCAGCGCAGTTTTACGCGTGCTTGGATACAATGCGCAAAGTGTTTTATAAGTAAGCTATCTATCTTTCACCCAGAGGTGCTATGTGTCAAAAGTTTTTGAATTCATGAAGCCGTATACCGGCTTGCTACTGTGCGCCGGCGCCCTCCTTTTTGTGGAGGCTATGTGTGCGCTGGTGTTGCCGGGCTATATGGCGGACATTGTTAACGACGGCGTATTGCCAGGAAATATCCCGTTTATCTGGCGCAATGGCCTTATTATGCTGCTGATAACGCTGCTCAGTGTTGTAGTTGCTCTAATTGCAGGCTTCTTTGCCGCCAGGATATCTACCGGTGTGGCCAACGATTTGCGAGGCGCGGTTTTCCAAAAAGTGCTGAGTTTTTCCAACGCTGAGATTAACCACTTCTCGACATCGTCGCTAATTACCCGCACTACCAACGACATCACGCAGATTCAAAATACGCTGATGATGGCAATACGGCAATTTATCTACGCGCCTATTATAGGCATTGGCGGGATAATCCGCGCACTGGATCGCAGCGCGTCTATGACCTGGATTATAGCCCTAGCCGCCATCAGCATGGTTGGAATCTTGCTGGTTCTCTTCTTTGTGGCGCTGCCCAAATTTAAGATTATACAAAGCCTTATCGACCGGCTAAATTTGGTCTCGCGGGAGAACTTGAGCGGTATTCTGGTAGTGCGGGCTTTCAGCACCCAGAGCTTTGAGAAGAAGCGCTTTGAGAAGGCAAACAGAGATCTTGCTGAAACAAATCTGTTCGTGGACACAGCGTTTGCAGGAATAACCCCGGTTATTATGCTTATCCTCAATCTCACAACGGCTTTGATTGTTTGGGTGGGTGCGGGGCAAGTTTCCGCCTTCAGGATTGACATAGGCGATATATTCGCATTTTTGCAGTACGGTATGCTTATAATCTTCGCGTTCTTGATGGTTGCGATTATGTTTGTGCTGCTGCCGCGGGCTGTTGTGTCCGCCGAGCGAGTGAAGGAAGTAATAGACGCGCATGGTAGCATCGTGTATAAGAAGAACCCCACCAAGCTGCCGGAGAACTTCAAGGGCGTCGTCGAGTTTAGGGACGTGAGCTTCCGTTACCCAGACGCGGTCGAGGACACCGACAGCATTCTGGATGGCGTTAGCTTTACAGCAAAACCGGGCGAGACGACCGCTATTATCGGCGCAACCGGTTCGGGGAAGACAACTATACTCCAGCTGTTGCTGCGCTTTTACGATGTGACCGGCGGTGCGGTCTGTGTTGACGGTATAGACATCCGCGACATCAAAAAGGAAGATCTGCACAACAAGATTGGCTACGTGCCCCAGAAGGCTATGTTGTTTTCGGGCAGTATACGCACCAACTTGCGCTACGCAGACAAAACCGCCAACGAAGAGCGAATCGCAGACGCCGCCGACACCGCTCAGGCAGCCGCCTTCATCGGGGAGAACGAAGAAGGGTACGATGCGAATATTGCCCAGGGCGGCTCGAATCTGTCCGGCGGGCAACGGCAGCGACTTTCTATTGCCCGCGCTCTTGTCAAGAATGCACCGATATACTTATTCGATGACAGCTTCTCGGCACTTGACTTAAAGACAGACGCTCTACTACGAGCTGCCCTCAAAAAGAAAACAGGGGGAAGTACCATGGTGGTGGTAGCTCAAAGAATTTCCACCATAATGGACGCAGACCAGATTGTAGTGCTCGACAACGGCAAGATTGCCGGGCAAGGCAGGCACTCCGAGCTGATGAAAACCTGCGAAGTCTACAGAGAAATCGCGGTTTCGCAGCTCAGCGAGGAGGAGATGAACCTGTGAGCCAAGAAACACAAAACGGGGCCGGTAACCAGCACGAAAGCCAGCAGGACCACAGCAACATAATGGGCGAGGGCGGTGAAGCTCTTGCGCAAAAGGCAAAAGACCCCAAAAAAGCGATAAAAAATTTGATGGCCTACCTTGCACCACACAAAGCCGCGCTTATCATCTCTATGGTCTTTGCCGTATTTTCCACCGTGTTCTCGGTCATAGGGCCGCGGCTTATGGGCCGAGTGACCACTGCCTTGGTAGATGGTATAGTGGCCCACTGGTTTGGCACCGGGCTGCTAACCAACTTCCCATATATGTTCAGACTCACCGGATGGCTGATAGCGCTATATATAATATCGGCGCTCTGCAATCTTGCTCAAGAGATCATCATGGCGCGCCTGGCAATGAAAGTCACTTACAAGCTGCGCGGAGAAATATCCGAAAAAATGCACCGGTTGCCTATCAACTACTACGACACCCGCTCTCAGGGGGAGATTCTCTCCCGCGTTACAAACGACGTGGACGCGATAAGCCAGACACTTAACGAAAACATTACCCGGCTGATTTCATCAGTGACGACCTTGATCGGTGTACTGGTTATGATGCTCTGGATAAGCCCGCTGATGACCATCGCCGCACTGGCCGTAATTCCGCCCTCTATGCTGATTATGATGGCTGTGCTCAAACGCTCATACGTATACTTCGGCACACAACAAGAAGCATTGGGCGAGGTCAGTGGCATTGTGGACGAAACCTACGGTGGCCTGGGCATTGTTCGCTCTTACAACGGAGAGACCGATGCTGAGGAGAAATTTACCAAAGCCAATAGCAAGCTCCGCTCGGCTTCTTGGAAGGCGCAGTTTATGTCCAACATCGTGGAGCCGATTTTCTCATTCGTGGGCAACCTGGGCTATGTGCTGGTCTGTGTATTAGGCGGATTCCTGGTAGTGCAAAGGGTAATTACCATCGGCGACGTCCAGGCATTCATACAGTATATACAGACTTTTACCCAGCCTCTAGGCGAGCTGGGCGCCTCAAGCAACATGATGCAGGGTACAATCGCCGCTGCCGAGCGGGTATTCGAGTTCTTGGAAGAAGAGGAAGAAGTACGCGAGTCCCAAAAGCCTCACCGCAAAGAGCGATACGAGGGCTGGGTGAGCTTCCAAAATGTCCGCTTTGGCTACAACCCAGAGAAGATTATACTCAACGACTTCTCGGCGGAGATAGAACCCGGGCAAACGGTCGCGATTGTAGGGCCGACGGGAGCAGGTAAAACGACGGTGGTAAAGCTGCTCATGCGGTTTTACGAGCTGGGCGGGGGCAAAATCCTGATCGACGGGCACGACGCCACCGACTTTACAAGGGCTGACCTGCGCGATATATTCGGCATGGTGCTCCAAGACACCTGGATTTACAACGCCAGCATCATGGATAATATACGCTATGGCTCCCCGAACGCCACCGAAGAGGAAGTTATTGCCGCTTGTAAAGCCGCCCACTGTCACAAGTTTATCAAGACTCTGCCGGGTGGCTACGAGATGGTGCTCAACGAAGAAGCATCCAATGTCTCCCAAGGCCAAAAGTAGCTCTTTACCATCGCTAGGGTGATTCTCAAAAACCCGGCAATACTAATCCTGGACGAGGCGACCAGCTCTATTGACACAAGGACAGAAATCCTGATACAAAAGACAATGCAGGAAATCATGCAAGGGCGCACAAGCTTTGTAATTGCCCACAGATTGTCCACCATTCGCAACGCCGACATGATTCTGGTCATGAAGGACGGCGACATAATAGAGAAGGGCAACCACGGGCAACTATTGGAAGCGGGCGGGTTTTACGCCGATTTATACAACTCACAGTTTGAGTAGAAGATACTACTAGAAGGAGCAGGATCTATGAGTCAAGAGTTAACCACAACCGAAGTGACGGAAACTAAAGCAACGCAGACCGAGGAGACTAAAACCGAAGCAACGGAAACAGAAGAAGTTGAGAAGAAAAAAGGCAAAGGCAAGATCATCCTGGTTCTGGTGTTGACGTTGGTGATGGCGGGCGGCGCCTTCTTCGGGTTTAGCTTTTACATGCGGGGTGTAAACTACATTTCAACCGACAACGCCAGGGTGACAACCAACATAGTCAGTGTCATCTCCCCAGGTGTGGGTAGACTGGAAAGATACACAGCCTTTGAGGGCCAGCGTGTAGAGCGAGACGAAATTATTGGCTGGGTAGAAGACGGCGGCCCGCTGCGCGCGCCCATAGACGGGATGGTTATACGCTCCTACGCGGTTGAAAACCAAGTGATTACACCGATGGAACCGGTGGCTGTCGTAGCTGATATTGGCCGGATACATATCGAGGCCAACATAGAGGAAACCGACATCTTGCGCATACAGAGAGGTCAGGCAGCAACCATCACCATAGATGCTCTGGGCAGGCAGCAGTTTACCGGCTATGTTGCCGAAATCGGGCGGATAACTCAGGCCGAGCTCTCCGGCAGCGCGCTGTTCTTTAACACCGGCGGTACTTTCACTCGAGTGACGCACCTTATCCCGGTGGAGATAAACATCATCGACGATGTTGAGCTGAGCCATCTTATTGGCGTGAACGCAAGAGTTCAGATCAGTGTGAATTAGGTTTGACCAAGGAGGCCATGTGTATGGGCGTGGGGAGCAACAAAGGTGTGCAAATACTGTTATATATCGTCCACTGTACGCTTGTGGCGGCGGTGTATGGTGTTGCTACATTCTTTGTTATACATAGAAGCTTATCCGGCGGCGTATTGCTGTACGCTTACTTATGGAACATTGCGTTTATAGTTGTGCTCTTAGTTTTCGACAAGCTGGCCAATGACGCCTTGCTCTCGAAAGAATTTGCCGTCAACAGCCGGAATTACTTGATTGCCATGGTAGTTCACTCAGCCAGCCTGATTTCATTCAAGACGACACTCTACCTGTTCTATACATTTGTGCTTATAGTTTCAAGGGTGTCGATTCTTGAACCCAGCCTAATCAGCAGTGATCTTCAGAACTTTGTTCTGCCAATCGAATATTGCCTTATACTACTGGTGGTATTTGACAAGTTTATAGAGCACTTAATGAAGGACGACAAACGAATAAAGCGCATTACCGCAAAATTTGATAAATTTGCCGCGCGGCTAATGGTTGTGAAGAAAAGTAAAGATAAGAAGAGCGCCTGAGTACTAATGCATATGGAGGTAACACGTATGAAAAAGATAATTGCGCTTGCGAGCGCAGTGGTGGTAACTTTGTCGCTAGGCATATTTTTCCTGACCGGTGTGTTGAGCGGCGAAACCAATGACAGACCGGCAGTGGTTAGCACGCTAACGCTGGAAAGGCAAGATCTTGAGATGGCCCTGAGCTTGACAGGAACTGTCTACAGCGCCCAGTCTACAGAGGTGCACTCTACATTGCATTTTCCGGTGGAGTCAGTCAACGTGCGAGTTGGGGATAGGGTAAGTGAGGGAGATGTACTCGCCATACTAGATATGTCAACCATGGAGATGGACGTGCGGCAGTTACAGGCCAGCTTGTCGGCTGCCCAGGCATCTGCAAGCCAAGGTCTAACTTCCGCGAGAAATGCCCTTGAGACCGCCCAGCGCAACGTGGAAACCGGTAACGATCCGACCCTCATGGCAGCACGATTCGCTGTGGACAGCGCTCAACTGGCAGTACAGGCGGCTGACGCTCAGATTACCTCGGCGGGGTCGGCACTCAATGACGCTAGGCAGAACCTAAACGAGTACCGCCGCGAGCTTCGCCGTGTGGGTGACGACCGCTACGAGGATTTTGACCATGTTCTCAGCCAGCTAAGGGGCGCCGTTATAGCCGCCGAAGGTGCGCTCAGGAGCGCTCGCAGCAACTACTATATGGCAAACGAAAACCTGCGAATCGCCGAGGAAAGCTATGAAGCGGCTAAAATTCTTAGCGCCGATATTATCGTCGCTCACGAGGACATGGTGAGCGCGGCGCAAGTTTCCACAAACTTCAACGATATGCAAATAGCGATAGAGCAGTTGCAAAACGAGCTTGAAAGGGCTGAAGTTCTCTCGCCTGTTACAGGTACTATAACCGCGGTAGTGGCCGAAGAAGGCGCTATGGGAATGGGACTGCTGTTCGTGATTCAGGATGCCGACAACCTGATAGTAAAGACAAATATCAGGGAGCTGGACATTGCGTCGGTTAACCTGGGCGATCGGGTGGATATAAGGGCGGACGCCACCGGCAACGCGGTTTTCACCGGAACCCTTACCAGGATTGCGCCTACTTCCATCCAAATGGCTTACGGTTCTAACCAACACAGCACCTACGCCGAGTTTGAAAGCGAGGTTGCGGTGCCTTCCGGCAGCGGCCTTAGAATAGGAATGAACGCAAGGCTTTCAGTCGCTACACAGCAGAGCAGGGGAGTATTCGCCGTGCCCGCACACGCAATCACAACGGGCGAGCAAGGTGAGAGTATAATCTTCATTGCGACCCCGGGTGAGGAAGGCAACTATTTTGTGGAGGCAGTTGTAGTGACCACCGGGCTGCAAACGCAAGGGTTGGTCGAGGTTTCGGCGCAGACCCTCGTAGCCGGTAATTTGGTCATCGAAAACGCAATGGGAATACAAGCTGGGATGCCTGTAACTCTACAGTCTAATAGATAAGACAGAATATCAAAAAGCCGCGATTAGTCAAAAAGCTTGACTAAATCGTGGCTTTTTGGTAGATTGAGATAATACCGCAAAAAGGAAAGCCAATAAAGAATGTAAACGCATGCAGATTTACTCGATTAGTTGGCATTATTTGGGAATACTTAATATAACGCAAGTGCAACATTCAGAACGGACATACGGGAGGGCCCGGAGTGAAATTCAAACAGAACCATAGGTACAACACTATAGCGATATACGCTCTGGGTGTAATTGTCGTGTCCCTGATAATCTTTATGCTGCTTGGGCAGTTGGGTGAGATGATGGCCTTCTTGGGGCGTATTGTGCGGCATCTAATGGCTGTGGTTTACGGCATAGTATTTGCCTTTTTGCTTAGCCCATTACTTAAACTGTTTGAAAAGCGGCTGCTGCCGGCGGTTTTTTCCAAAACTAAAATAAGGCCAGGCGCGATCCGCGCCATATCTCTGGTCCTCACTTACCTGGTAACGTTTACTCTTATTTCGATAGTTCTTGCCATCGTCATCCCCGAAATAATAAATTCCATTACCGGCATATGGGGCCAAATACCCCTATTCCGCAGAACACTAAATATCTGGTACTTTAACGTCAACGCCTACATTGCGCAGTTTTCCGCCGGTGGTACAGACGCCGATATATTTGCGGTCTTCCTAGCTGACTTGGCCGAGAGTTCATGGAATTCGGTTAACCTTTTGATGGAAAGATCCTTTGACATTGTAAACGATTCCCTGACCTCGTTGGTTGTGGCTGCCACCACCATAACCACCAGTGTTATAAATATCGTTTTAGGCATCGTAATTTCTATTTATATCCTCAAAGACAAAAAGCGGATTTTCGCCCAGCTTAATAAGAGCGCCATAGCGATTTTTCCCAAGCGCACCTACCTGCTTATATACGACACCGCCCAGGACATAAGCCGAATATTCAGCGGCTTCGTGACCGGCAGAACCATCGACTCTATAATCATAGGTGTAATTTGCGCAATAGGCATGAGCGTATTAAGCATCCCCCATGTGGCGCTGATAACGGTTATTATAGCTATAACCAACTTTGTTCCCATCTTTGGACCGATTATCGGTGCGATCCCCAGTATACTCATCCTGCTTGTAGTAGAACCAATGATGGCGTTGAGATTTGGTCTGTTTATCCTGGTGTTGCAGCAACTTGAGGGCAACATCATAGGGCCCAAGATAACCGGGGACATCATTGGTCTCCCGCCGATTATGGTAATCATATCTCTGGTGCTCTTTGCCGGCTTGTGGGGGTTCTTGGGTATGCTTATCGGTGTGCCTGTGTTTGCGGTTATCTACTCGATTGCTCGGCGATTTGTCGCTTATCTGCTAGCCAGGAAGGGCTACCCCACTGCGACTATGGAATATTCTATTGAGCGCAACCCACTGCTAAACGAGCCGGACGAACCTGCACCAGAACTCGAAGGCAAAGAGAGTTAGGGGGCAGCAGCGCATGCGCCTGTTTGCAGCAATAAACTTTGGCCCTGACGTGCATGCGCGGTTGCTTGCGTTGCAAAGTGAGCTACGCGCTAAATCTCAACGCGGAAACTTCACCGTGCCCGAGAACGTTCACCTGACTCTTGTATTCCTGGGTGAGTGCAATGAAAAGCAGACAACGGACGCAAAGGCTGCGATGGACGCCCTAAGCTTTGAAGCGTTTGCCGTAGAGATAGACCGTATAGGGTGCTTTGAGCGCGATGATGGCAATATTTGGTGGGTGGGGGTGCGCGAAAGCCGCCCTCTGCTTACTTTACAGCGGGAGTTGACGGACAAGCTGACCTTTAAAGGCTTTGCGCTCCAGCGTCGCAAGTACAATCCCCATATTACCCTAGGGCGTAAGGTTGAGGGAAACATTGCGGGCTGGGAGATAGAGCCGTTTAACGAAACAGCAGCGTCTATAGAATTGATGAAGTCTGAGCGTGTGCATGGTAAATTAATGTATACGGCAATCCACAGGAAGGTAGCACGCCTGATATGATGATTGAGACAAAAAGTTTAACCCTGCGCCAGCTCAGCCCCAATGACTTTGAAGCTGTCCATTCATGGGCAGGTAGCCCTGAAAATACGCGATATATGTCGTGGGGGCCGAACACCGAATGGCAGACGCGAGAGTTTTTGGTTTCAGCACAAGAGGGCAAAGATTTTGCTGTTGTCTTGAGAGAAGGCGGCAAAGTCATCGGTAGCTGTGGGGTATACCCCGACGACAAAAACGACACCGGCTTGCTTGGCTGGATACTTCACAAGGATTTTTGGAAGCGCGGCTATGGCACCGAGCTTTGTGGCGCACTGATTCGGCACAGCTTCGAAACCTTAAAGCTGCGCAGGGTTCAAGCCCCCATGTGCGGCGGAGAACTATGGCTCCTGGCGAGTGATGGAGCGCAATGGTATGCGCCGCGAGGCCCTTCATCGGGAGGCGTTTTGGGCGCGCGTGGATAAGAAGTGGATTGACTGTGTCGAATACGCCCTGCTCGCGGAGGAGTACTGTCAATGATATTTACTTACGGCAAAACGGAAACAAGTCATCTCAAAAAGCGGGATAAAGCGTTGGGTGCCGCCATAGACGCAATAGGGCCAATAGAACGTGCCGTCAACCCTGATCTTTTCTCGGCCCTCGTAAACTCTATTGTAGGCCAGCAAATATCTACCAAGGCGCAGGCGACTATCTGGGCGCGAATGCAAACCGACCTTGGGGAAGTCACCCCGCGGACTGTACTGAACTGCACTCTGAACGAGCTGCAGAGCTACGGAATATCCTTCAGGAAGGCCGCTTACATTATGGGCGCGGCGGAAAAGGCCGCGAACGGCAGGCTGGACTTAAATGCGCTGCAGCACAAGACCGACGCTGAAATCTGTAAAGAGCTGTGTGCGCTTGATGGCGTTGGCGTCTGGACAGCCGAGATGATTATGTTGTTCTCAATGCAGCGCCCAGATATTTTAAGCTTTGGCGACTTGGCAATCCTACGCGGAATGCGTTTGCTCTATCGCCACCGGGAGATAACTAAACTGCTTTTTGAGAAGTATAGGCGGCGGTACTCGCCCTACGGTTCGGTGGCCAGTTTGTATTTGTGGGCGATTGCGGGCGGGGCGCTTGATGAGAGGGAGGTCGATATTTTGTGAATAAGATAAGCGCCACCACTTTTGCAATATCGCTGCTGGCTTTTGCGGTGCCGTTTTTTGTGTATGCGGCTATTTTACATAGTCAAAATTCACGATTGGGCGATGAGCTTGCAAGAGTGGAACTGGAGCTTATCGCAGCAGAAGAAACAACCACCGCCAACGGCGACATTGATGAGTACGAGCGTAGGTTGGAGGAGGCGCGGCTGGAGATCAAAAGGTTAGAACAGCGGATGCAGAGTGTGATGGACAATTCGCCAAGGCGCTTCCCGCACCAGCAATATCTTAGGCTGGATGACGGGCGGTATCTCAGATATTCAACTCCCATGATAGGTTTGCGGTGGGTTGATTATATCCATATCATAGAAGAGATTGACGGCTGGGAGATATCGGATTACTCAGCTATTTTTGAGAGGCAAGATGGAACCAACCTGGCATTTTCATGGGCGTGGTCAGTATCGCAGCCATCAATCTCACCCTGCAACAATCTGCTTGCTTTTGTTCCCATAGGTGAAGATTGGCACACTACACTGGTAATTTACGATCTGAGCACAATGGAATACCAGATGTCCGAGCTAATGGCGCACTGGGATCGTAACCACACGTCTCCACACATTACTGGCGATTCCTCCATCCGCCACGCCGCATGGCTGGATGAGCGCACGATTCTAACTTTGCATAAATTCAGCTACGGCACCCCACTGCGGGGCGGTACACTGTACGCGTACGACATCCATGACAGAACACTTACATCGTTGGACATCCCTATACCCAACGATGACAGCATATTTTCACTGCGAGTAGCTGGAGGGATGGTCCATATGGATATTCTTCACCAAACCGTAGCGACCGTGTATTACTATGTTTATCCCCACGCTGTATCCGTTTCTGAAATCTACCGCCTTATTGAGGCCGGCGAAACTTGGTCTTCCGAAAGACAAGGCTAGCAAAAGTGTATTTGCGGGCGGGGACGCTTGATGAAAAGGAGAGTGAGTGACAATGAAGCCAGGCAAAAATATCGCCATTATGGTTGGGTTATCGCTGGTTATTACTGTGGCGGTGGTTGTTTATGCTATTGGGCTGCATGGCGAGAATGCGCAGTTGGGCGCGGAGCTTGTTGTGGCAAACGACACAATTGCCGACTACAGGCATAGATATGAGCAGGCACAGTTGGAGCTAGGCGAAGAACAAATAGTACACGGCGAAGAAGAAATAGAATTTCACTTCTGGAGAACGCCGATTAAAGACAGACAAGCCCAAGTGATTGACGACATCCAGAATCGTCCGGAACTGGCAGGTTGGGAGGGGCGGCACGGCCTGGTGTTTATAAATGTGCGACATGTGGAAGCGCGCCATCCCGGCGTGAACGGTTTTGTATTGGTGACCTCCGACGACGGTTACAACGACATGCTTCAAGTCTTCTACTATGAAATCCTGCAAAATGATGGGAGCTTCCTATTCACAAACGATATGGAAAACGATGGCGAGATAGTCTGGACACACGTCGCAACACTTTTTGATAGGCTGAATCACGAGTAGCCTAAAAGCATACAAGCCCTGCCTCCCGCATATACATTTACCAATGAATCTACCGGGAGGGCAAGTGTATGGCGGAAGAGAAAAAAGTGTTCAAAACGCCCCACAATGTTATTATAGAGAGCCGTAAAAACATCACAGTTACCGGTGTGATGGACATAGACAGCTTCGACGAAGAGAGCGTTGTTCTCTTCACCGAGCTGGGTGAGCTGAGCATAAAGGGCCAGAATTTACACATCAACAAGATCGACATAAACTCCGGCGATCTGACTATGGAAGGGGAAATCGAGAGCCTCAGCTACTCCGAGGCTGGGCCACAAAAGGGGTCGTCAGGCTTTTTCTCCAAGCTCTTCCGGTAGGGGGAGAGCGCCTTGGGAATGGGAGTATATTTAGCCGAACAGACGACTATTTTTTTGCAGGCTGTCTTACTAGGGTTTGTCTATGGGATATTGTACGACGCTTTTCGCATAACGCGGATAGCTGTGCCAACTGCCAGATGGGTGGTCTTCACCCAAGATATACTTTTCTTTTTTATTTGTGCGGTGAGTACCTTCTTTTTCTTGATGCGCACTATGGACGGTCAGGTGCGATTCTTCGTACTGCTCGGTGTGATCCTGGGAATGATTATCTATTTTTACTCTCTAAGCATTCTTGTCATGGGTGTGAGCACGGCTATTATACGCGCGATAAAAGCTGTGTTACGGTTTATTTATCGATGGGTTATGATGCCAATCTGGCGGTTAATTTACAGTTTTGTTGTGCTTATTATGCGCCCAATACGGTTTTTAGGTGCGCGGATTGAAAAAACTGTCCAAAGATGCAAATATAGCTTGAAAGTTAGACGCAAGATGTTGTATAATCAATTTAGCAGTAAACTTACAGCTAAGCTGGTCCGAAAACGTGGCAGTGGCCAGGCAACAAAAAAGAGGAAGTCAAAGCCTGATGGCAAGAAGCGGACAAAAAGCAGCGACAAATAAAAATAAGCGCGGCAGCTTAATTTTAAGGGTATGTATCTTTGCGTTTGTGGTTTACGCGATGGTGCATTTAATTGATATGCAAATAAATATGGTGAGCCGCAGACGGCAGCTGGTGGAGCTTGAACAAAGGGTAGAGGCCCAGCGAATTGCCAATAGAGAGCTGGAAAGGCAGCTAGCCCAAGGAATGGATGAACAATACATCGAACGCATAGCCCGTGAGAGGCTGGGTTTTGTAGCCCCGAACGAGACAGTGTACATAGATATTTCCGGCAGCTAGGCAGCAACTATCGATATGAAAAGCCCAGGCTTTCTCATAAAATATTTGGGGGAACCCAAGGAGGAAATCTTTTCAGTATGCAGCTTGAGATTGGCGCAATTATTGAGGGCAAGGTAACGGGCATTACAAAGTTTGGCGCGTTTGTCGAGCTTCCCGGCGGTAAAACCGGGATGGTACATATTTCCGAGGTGAGCACCGCGTACGTTAAAGAAATTGGCGACCACCTGAGCGATAATCAGATTGTCAAGGTTAAAGTTCTCAAAATATCGCCGGATGGAAAGGTCAGCTTATCCATCAAAAAGTGCATGGAGGCGCCGGCTCAGTCTATACCCCCCACATCATCCCATTCAGGCGGCCCACGCCCTGGTTCAGAGCGCCCGCCACGCTCACAGGGCCGCTCTTTTAGAGACTCGGGCTGGCAAGGTAAAAAACCTGCGGCGGAAGCTACTTCTTTCGAGGATATGCTCAATCGCTTTAAGCAGACCAGTGAGGACAAAATGTCCGACCTCAAGCGCACTGTGGATATGAGAAAAGGCTCGTCCCGCCGTGGGGGTACCCGCTAGGAATTCCGAGCGATACGGGAAAGATGCGGAGTTGCCACACAATTTTCCGACAAGGTGTTTCCCTTTACGGGGAGGCACCTTATATATTTTCCAAACAAAAGTAAATAAATTTTGTAAACATTGTACTCGCTGGAATATAGAAAAATCGCTTGTGCGTTCAGGTATTGTGGTGTATAATTCAAAGGCAAATCATTTTTTACTGAAGGAGTTGACTAGAAGTGAAAAATAAACCCCAAATAAAGCTGGTAGTCTTGTTGATTGCCTTAATTATGCTATTTACTATGCTGCCAATGGCGTCTTTAGCTAACCAAGGCTACACGTCTATAGCATCCCACGACGCAACAAGGCAACGACATACCGTAACATTCAGAGGCAATGGCGGTACACCTGCTTCCACCGTGCTACTGATTTTTGACGGCGAAAGAGCTTCGGAACCATCTGTTTCCCGCAATGGCTGGCGGCTGGTTGGCTGGTACACCAGTCAAAGCGGCGGAGATCGCTGGGATTTCAATAATACCATTGACCGCAACCTAACCCTGCATGCAAGGTGGGAAGCCGAAGGCGGTACTGCCGGTAGCGGAAACATTGTTGTCACGTTTGTGGGCAATGGAGGTTTTCCCGCCAACACTACACGCAGAGTACAGGCTGGCCGTACAGTTTCGGCGCCCAATGTTACTCGTAACGGCCACGAGCTGGTTGGCTGGTACACCGAGCGCAACGGCGGAACTCGCTGGAGGTTCTCCGATGCTCCTGGTAACGACATAACTTTGTACGCCAGGTGGCGGCGCACAACAACGACAACAACGTCTCCTCCCACTGTTATAACGACCGAACCGCCTGCTGGAACAGCAAGCATCAGCGCAGCCGCAGCACCCGGCTTGACGCGAGAAGCCATTAGTAATGCGCCCACAGGGACAGTTCCTACCATTCGTCTAGTAGGCCCTGGCAATATTCCTCTTGAATCCATGCAGGCGATTACCACAGCTGCACAGGGGCGCACTATGCGCATCAACGGAGATAGCATGCGCGGCAATTCAGTTGATGTACGCATATCGGTAAATCCCGCATTGGCTACTCAATCTGTCAATCTTGCGGCTTCGACGTCCTCTCAGAGCGCACTGAATACAGCAAGCATTTTCCAGCGGCACTTCGGTGGAGTAAAGACAGTTGTTAGCGTACAACAGCAGCAAACCTTCGGTATGGAAGTTCGTATCGTAGCCATGCCGGACAGTCGTTTAAACACAAATGCCGCTGCCCTACACTTCTACTCATACGACAGAGCGTCGAACACTTTCCGCCATTTTGTTCCCACCAACATCTGGGTTGATAATATTGGCTATCTTCACTTTAATACCACCATGGCCGGCGATATTGTTATCACCAACAATAGAATCCACTAATTAAATCCGATTTAGCTCGTGCCTTGTACGGAGCCTGCGATATAAGTCGCAGATTGGCGTATACACGGTTTCCCGGCGGTACGCGACGGTTTTTGTCGCACTTTCAAAAGCGGGCTTCTTTTGATATGTGTGATTAATTTGCACCAAAACCAGAAAAGCAGCAAGGCCGAGAGTTTATACTTTCGGCCTTAGTCTTTACCTATTGTGATAGTTTATATTGTATGCTACCCATTTTTGGCATTTGCAAGCACCCGCTCACTTTTCTTTTTGGACAAGTTGTGGTACAATAAAGCAACAAAACCCATTCAAAGGAGCTGAGTCAATGAACATCAAGCTGACCGCGAGAAACACCAGCGTACGTGACTCGTTCAAAGAGAGTCTGGACAAAAAACTCTCCAAGCTAGACCGCTTTTTTGATGACAACACAACCGCAGCCGTTACCATAATCCACGAGAGTGGGCGGGAGACAGTCGAGGTTACTATCAAAGACGGCGGGGGAATTTACCGTGCCGAAAGAACAACCGGTGACCGCCTTGACAGCCTTGATGCGGTTGTAGATGCACTTTTCCGCCAGATTGTTAAGAACAAAAATAAGCTGGAAAAACGTCTGCGTCAGACTGCCTTCGAGCCCGGCTACGACGACGACTTTGTCGGAGCAACAAACAATAGCTACGAGCTTGTAAAGTCTAAGCGCTTCCAGGTGAAGCCGATGGATGTAGAAGAGGCAATTTTGCAGATGAATCTTATCGGCCACGAGTTTTACATGTTCCGTAATATGGACGGCGGGGAAGTCTGCGTGGTTTACAAGCGCAAGGATGGGAATTATGGGCTCTTAGAGCCGGAAGGATAAACGAGAAATAGTTGTTGGGCCGATTCCCGAGAATCGGCCCAACTGATTGTTGTGCGCATACGCAGTTTACTTACACCTTAGGCTCGAGGCAATTTTGGTCCGGCAGACGAGTGGAGGAATTTATGGTGAAGCTTTTGCTGGTTATTATCCTAATATTGGCTATGCTGCTGGCCGCCTGCCGCAGCGAACCGACAGATATTCCTATTGAGCCGGAAGAGGACTATTACGAGCAAGTGTCGGAGCCTGTCTACGAACCTTTTCCGCCTCCGGAGCCCGAACCTGAAACCGATCAGGAACCGGTGTCAGAGCCCGAACTATATGCAACCGAACCGGAGCTCGTGCCGGCACCAATACCTCCCGAGGCTACGCCGGAAGAGCTGGGCATCATTCTGGAGTTTGTGCGATACAGCCCGGATGCTATTGATCTTGTCATAGCAAACAACTCCGAGCTTGAGGTGAGGCACGAAGAAGGGTTTACGCTAAGCCGAAACTGGTTGGGGTCTTCACACGCAATCGTAGGCACCATTGGCTTCGAGGCTGATGTGCGGTTGCTGCCCGGTCAGCGTCGCGAGGTGCAAGTTATAGATACCGCACCGTTTGACATTCACGAGCAGGGTGGCGAGTTCCGGGTGACTAAGAGAATTGAAGTTGGCCCGGTGGGCAACGCACGAGAGCTAGAATTGCACGCCGAGTTTGCGCTCGATGATCCGACAATTCCCCAAAGGTTGCAGACTGTCGCAATAGCTGTGGAGCTTGCCATGCCGGTAGGCGCGGTGGTTGCGATTACAAATGGCTTTAGTGAGGGGCGGTTGTTCTACGGCAGGAACTATGCGATTCATCGCAATGTCGGCGGTGTCTGGCAAGACGTGCCAAGGATAAATATATCCGGCGCTTTGCCCCCCGACACCCGTTCGCTGGGGCCGAGACAGCAAAATGACTATTTGGTCAGGTATTGGGCCTGGCTGTATGGTGAGCTGCCTGCCGGGCGGTACAGGATAATGAAGACCCTTTTGCACGACACGGGCGAGGGTGATCCCGAACAGGTTGTGCGGTACGCCGAGTTTACCCTGGACGGCCAGCCGGTGCCCGAGTATATTCCATTAGCTGGTGGAGGTCACTGGGTGCACCCCTTTGGGGGAATAGCTACCTTGCGTGCGCAGGCCATAAAGATGCCGGAAGACATGCGGCAGTTTTACGCAGATGGAACACTACTGGTCAGAACTTCGGAATGGCAAGGAATCGAAGATGAAGAAGCGAGGGCTTCTATCTGGGATAATCACACCGTCACAGTGCTTGACGCAAACGGCAACCAGATACCGTTTTCTGAAATTCCAATGGGCGCGCTGCTAGACGTTACATATGTCGGGTTTATGCTTATGCCGGCTATTCCGCCTATCGACGCGTTGCTTATCGAGATTGTGGGATAAAAAACAAAACCGTGGTGCCACTTGCCGGAGGCACCACGGTTTTGTATAATTCTACTCAATCCCTAAAAGCCTTTGATACAACCCAATATACTCCACTGCCGAGCGCCCCCAAGAAAAGTCAGCCTGCATTGCGGCTTTCACGCGCTGTGGCCAAAGCATCTTGTCCGAGTAATCGTCCAAGACGCGATGGGTGGCTGCCAGCATATCGTCTGCGTCATAAGTTAGGAAGGTGTAGCCGTTGCCGCCCTCGCTGCCAAAATCACTCACGCTGTCGGCCAGCCCACCGGTCAGTCGAACGATAGGTGGTGTACCGTAGCGCATGGCAATCATCTGACTGAGCCCGCAAGGCTCACTGCGGCTGGGCATGAGGAAGACATCTGATCCCGCGTACACTTTGTGAGAAAGCGCCGCATCGAATCCCAGGTAAACACCCACCTTGCCTGGATATTTCTCGGCCTGTTCGCGCATGAACTCCTCGTATTCCTCGTCCCCCGAGCCCAGTACGGCCAATTGCACTGGCAGCTCCATCAGTCGCTCGAATGCAAATTTGATGAGATATAAACCCTTGTGAGATACCAGCCGGGTGACCATCCCTATAACCATAGGCGCGGAGTTAACATCAAGACCAAGCAGCTTTTGGAGTTCGGTTTTGTTTTTGGCTTTGCCGGCAAGGTTCGAGGCTGTATAGTTTTTGACTATATTGGGGTCGGTGGCAGGATCGTAGGTTTTAACATCGATACCGTTGAGGATACCGTGCATCTTGTATTTTTTGGTCAACAAAAGCTTGTCGAGCCCATGAGCGAACCATTCGTCCATCAGCTCTACGGCATAAGTTGGGCTGACAGTGGTGAGCACATCGCATTGTTCAATAGCGCCCTTCATAAAATTGCAGGCACCGCCAAACTCCAAGATGTTGCCCGCGCTCTCGGGCATTCCCAAAACATCCTGCATGATCTTATAGTCAAAGGTGCCCTGATACTGCACGTTGTGGATGGTAAAGGCGGTTTTAATCAGCCGGAACTTTTCATTTAAGCGGTAGAAGACGTCCAGGTAGACCGGTATCAGCGCGGCTTGCCAGTCGTGGCAGTGGATGACGTCGGGTTCGAAGTCAATCCGCCCCAACATCTCAAGCACTGCCCGGGAGAAAAACGCAAAGCGCTCTGCGTCGTCAAAGTAGCCGTACAGCTTTGTGCGCTTGAAGTAATACTCGTTGTCCAGGAAGTAATACTTTACGCCGTCATGGTTGGCTTCAAATACTCCGCAGTATTGGTTGCGCCAGGCCAGTGGAGTGTTGAAGTATGTAACGAATTTCATGCCGGCGCGCAGCCGCTCGGGAATGCCCTGGTAAAGTGGCATAACAACACGACAAGCGTGGCCGCGGTTGCGCACAGCCTTCGAGAGTGCTCCTGCAACGTCAGCCAGCCCCCCGGATTTTGCAAAGGGTACAGCCTCACTGGTAGCAAACAGGATGTTCATATTCTTCACTCCTTTACTGTAATTTGTCGGCTTTTTTAAACCATCGCACCTTTGGAAATATATACAGGGTAGGTGCTAAACCCCGCCAGCACCCGATTTTCGCCTATGATAACATTCTTGTCGGTTATAACGCAGTCCAGGCTGGAACCCTCACTGATGACGGTGTTCTGCAATATAACGCTATTTTTCACTTTAGCGCCTTTGGCAACTGTAACCCCACGGAAGATAACGCTGTCCTCGACTTCACCTTCAATAAGGCAGCCGTCCGCCAACAGGGAGTTTGTAACCTTCGCGACAAGCCCGTAGCGCGCTGGGGCATCGTCTTTTACTCTGGTGTATACGGGCAGCTCGCGTGGGAAGAGGCTATGGCGGGTTATGGGGTCGAGAAGGGCTAAGTTGGCGTTGTAATAGGTTTGCAGGGAGGTCAAGCGCGAGACGTAGCCAGTATATTCGTAAGCATTGATTCGGTGTTGGTTCAATCTTGCCTGAAGTACGTCTTGCTCAAAGTTGAAGTGGTTGCGGCTGTAGCAGCTATTCACTAGGTACTCAAGCAGGCTGGTGGAAGCTATCATTACGTTTAGATATACGTTATGCTCTCCGGCCGTGGGCGGGTTTGCAAGAACCTCCGAAATACTGCCATCTGGTTTAAGGTCAAATACATAAGCGTCTTTGTTTGAGCCTGCATCAAGTGGCATTTTCTTATACATAACTGTTATGTCCGCGCCGGTGTCTATATGTGAAGCGAGCATAGCCTCAAAAGTGGTGTTGAACACCATGTCGCAGTCGGTGGTGATTACGTACTGCGCGTCTCGACTCTTTATAAAATCCATCACTCCGTGCAAAGCCTCGATCCTGCCGCGATACATCCCAGACTGCGTACTGGAAAAAGGTGGCAAGATTACAAGGCCGCCGTTTTTATTGCTCAAATCCCACTCGCGGCCATTGCCCAGATGCCCCATAAGGCTCTGGAAGTTGGTCTTGGTTATGACACCCACATTGCTGATTCCGGAATGCACCAGAGAGGAAAGGGCGAAGTCAATCAAACGGTACCTGCCGCCTATGGGAATAGAGCCCATACAGCGGTGGGGGGTAAGGTCGCTCATCATATGTTCATGCATGTTGGAAAACACAAGGCCTAAAACTTTGTTCATACAAGCGCCTCCTTTTCCTCTTCCAGAGCTATTGGGCCGCTAGGCCAGTCCTCCTCCACGATGGCTTTTGCCGGAACCACGCCGCCCGGGGCGACGATTACCTCGTTCCCCAGAACAGTGATCCCCCAATTATCCTTGTCAGGAGTATCCTCGGGCCGGGCGCCTATTTGCGCATTTTCGCCCACCACACAGTCTTCGGCTAGAATAGAGTATTCGACAACTGCACCCTTCTTTACAACGGTGCCGGGCATTAAAATGCTAGAGCGAACCGAAGCACCCTCTTCGATGGTTACATCAGGAAATAAGACGGAAAAGTCAACCTCACCAAAAATTTCAACGCCTTCCGAGACAATGGAATCCTCGACTTTTGCGCCGGGGCCGACATACTGTGGCGGGCGCACAGCGGTGCGGGCGTATATTTTCCAGTCCGGGGTTCGCAGGTTCAAGGGCATGGCGGGGTCAAGAAGATCCATATTGGCTTCCCAGAGGCTGTCGATTGTGCCCACGTCTTTCCAGTACCCCTCGAAAGGGTAAGCGAAAAGCCGCGCGTCGCTGCCCAGCATGGCCGGGATCACGTTCTTGCCAAAGTCCTTATTGGAGATGGGGTCTTTGTCGTCGTCCTGCAAGTAACGGACAAGCGTGTCAGTCGAGAAGATGTAAATTCCCATAGAGGCGTCGCAGCTCTTGGGGTTTGCCGGTTTTTCTTCAAAATCGGTAATGCGCCCATTTTCGTCGCTGGAGAGAATACCGAATCTGTGGGCCTCGTGCTTGGGCACCTCCAGGGTGGCTATGGTGCAGTCAGCCTGATTTTCTTGGTGGAAAGCGAGCATCTTGGCGTAGTTCATTTTGTAGATGTGGTCGCCGGAAAGTACAAGCACATAATCCGGGTTGTAGCGCAAGATAAACTGCATGTTCTGGTATATAGCGTTAGCGGTTCCTGTGTACCAATTAGACCCAGAACTCTTTTGGTAGGGGGGCAACACGTATACGCCACCATGCACTCGGTCAAGATCCCAAGGCTGGCCGCTACCGATGTACTCGTTGAGCTCGAGGGGTTGATACTGGGTGAGCACGCCCACTGTGTCTATGCCGGAATTCACGCAGTTGCTCAGGGTAAAGTCGATAATACGGTATTTGCCGCCAAAGGGAACAGCGGGCTTGGCAAGACGATGGGTCAGGGCGTAAAGGCGGCTGCCTTGACCTCCGGCGAGTATCATGCCTATCCACTTTTTCTTGGTTTTATTCACAGCGAATCACCCCCGTGGTATATGTTAGAGTATTGAAGCTAGGTGTCGGTATGACATGTAGCCTTGACATGGGTTGATTGGTGGTTATGTGCCCGGAAGTTTTTTGTCCTGTTGTTTGTGTAATCCCTCCGGCCCTAGAAAAAGCACACTAAGAGGAGGTAGGTTTATCTTGATGCTCTGCGAAAATCCGTGAGATGGTATGTCCTCGCAGGCAATTTTGCTCTTGGGGTGACGTCCGCCCCCGCCAAAGTGCTCTTCATCTGAGCTCAGCAGGCAGGTGTATCCACTGGCTTGCACTACGCCAAAGCGATACCCATGCCGCTCCACCGGGCTGAAATTGCAGACAACTACGACCTCGTTTTCGTTCTCGTCAATCCGGCGGAAGACGATGATGTTTTGGACAGAGTCGTCGGCTACAACCCACTGGAAACCGTCCCAAGAATCCTCTATCTGCCAGAAGCAGCTGTGCTCCAGGTAGAACTGGTTGAGGGCGCGGACGTAGTCTTGGAAGGCGCGGTGGTGGTCGTATTCAAGGAGCAGCCAGTCGATTTCCCGCTCGTAGTCCCATTCGATGAACTGGCCGATCTCGCAGCCCATGAATAGCAGCTTTTTGCCGGGGTGGGCCATCATGTAACCCAAAAACAGGCGTGCACCTGACAGTTTCATCTCGTTGTCGCCTGGCATTTTACTGAGCAGGGAGCATTTGCCGTGGACAACTTCATCGTGGGAGATGGGCAGCACGTAGTTCTCGCTAAAGGCGTAATACATCGAGAATGTTAGCTTGTCGTGGTTGAAGGCGCGGTAAATGGGGTCGAGGGAGTTGTACTGCAAAACGTCGTTCATCCAGCCCATATTCCACTTGAAGTTAAAGCCGAGACCACCTACATAAGGCGGCTTGGTTACCAGCGGCCAGGCTGTGCTCTCTTCAGCTATCATGGCGACATCAGGGAACTGGGTCAAAACAGCCGAGTTGAGCTGCTGCAAAAACTCGACGGCCTCGAGGTTTTCCCGCCCACCATGGACGTTTGGTATCCAGTCCCCGCCCTCCCGGTCATAGTCCAGATAGAGCATAGAAGCCACCGCATCTAGCCGCAGACCGTCCAGGTGGAAGTGTTCAACCCAAAAAATAGCGCTGGAAATTAAGAAGCTGCGCACCTGCCCCTTACCAAAGTCAAACACCCTGGTGCCCCAGCCCTTGTGTTCGCTTTTTCGCTCGTCGGCGTACTCGTAGCAGGGGGTGCCGTCAAATTCGTAAAGGCCGTATTCGTCCTTGGGGAAGTGGGCCGGCACCCAATCCACGATAACGCCAATGTTTGCTCTGTGCAAAATGTTCACAAATTCCTTGAATTGAGCCGGTGTACCAAATCGGGAGGTTGGGGCAAAGTATCCGGTTACCTGGTACCCCCAGGAGCCGCCGAACGGGTATTCAGTCACAGGCATAACCTCGACATGGGTATAGCCCATATAGTTTAGATAAGTCGCAAGCTCGCTGGCCAGCTTTACGTAGTCGAATGTGTTGCCGTCCGGGTAATGTCGCCAGGAACCAAGGTGCATTTCGTATACGTTCATTGGCTGAGAGAAAAGCTTGCCCTCAGCACGGTTTTTCATCCAGCGGGAATCCGACCATCTAAATTTATCGTTTTCCAAAACTTTTGAGGCATTGGCTGGCGGGGTCTCGTAGTGCATAGCGAAGGGGTCGGATTTGAGTACCTGGCTGCCATCTTGCCTGGTGATAGCGTACTTGTAGGCAGACATGCTCTCCACACCAGGGACAAAGCACTCCCAAATGCCGTAGTGCTGCAAGGGCTCGCAAGGGGTTGCCTCGGCCTGCCAATCGTTAAAATCACCCACCACCGAGACCGCTTGGGCATGAGGCGCCCAAACACGAAAGCGCACACCCGGCACTTTTTTTTGAGTGGCTTTGTGGTTGCCGAGCACTTCGTACAGTCGGTAGTTTTCGCCGCGCAAAAAGTCGTCCAGCTGCTTTGCGAGCTTTTTAGTCATTGGCATGCTGCATCCCTCGCTTTGCTCATCGTGTTGTCGCCAGACACCATTGAGCTTCGTCACAAATATATTCTGCCGTGCTTACTTACGCCCATTCTATCAAATTTCTTGAAATTTGACAAGCTTTTTGGACAAAATGATAAAAATTTACTAATACAATCGAGAGCCTGTTGTCATAATTGACTACAAAGCTCTTGACTATCCGCCTAGGGTTACGTCGCAGTTTTGGTACCATTCCAAGGCATCAAAAAAATGCTTGTCCTTAAAATCGGGCCAGTAGTCGTCTATAATGTAGAAGTCGGCGTAGACGCTCTGCACCGGCAAAAAACCGCTCAGCCTGCGTCGGCCGCCCCAACGGATTAGCAGGTCGACCCGTGGAATCTGGTTGGAGGCGATTTTGCCGCCGTTTGTCAGCGCGGTGCCCAGGTCCCACTCCCAGTCGTAGTTGACCAGGAAGTTTACGTTCATTCCGCCTTCTTTTAGCACCACGCGCTTGTTTGCATAGGGCTTTAGTTCGGCGGGGAAGACAGAGGATTTGTCGTTGCCTATAACCAGCAGATTTGCGTTGTGGTCTTTAAGCAGCTCAACAGCGTCAACGCAGGCCTTGGTGAAGGCTGCGCGCTGCTCGACTGCTCGCTTGTTGTTGTCCCTGGTAAAGCCGTAAAAGGTGGCCTCTTTCACGCCGTGCTGGGCAAAGAGCTCAAACAGCCTAAAGCCGGGCGGCAACCCTTTTTGGTAGCCGTCCTTTTTCTCCATTCCCTCCCGTAGGGCCCACCTTCTGTTTCCGTCCGGAATGACGCCAATATGCGCGGGTATGCGTTTAAACATCTTTTGTTCCCCCGTTAATCGCTTTTTGTAAGTATACCACAATTTATCCGTGGAAACAAAGCGTATGCCTTTTTAAAACCCGAAAATAAGCCGAACCATATGCGCGCTCATCACAAAGCCGACAAGGTCTGCGGCGAGAGAGGCGGAAAGCGTATATTTTGTCTTACTGACCTTTACCGCGCCAAAGTAGACGGCTATTGTGTAAAAGGTAGTCTCGCTCGAGCCCTCAATCACGCTGGCTACCCGCCCAACAAAGCTGTCCGGGCCGTATGTATCCAGAATGTCGTTGAAGATTACCAGCGCGCCGCTGCCCGAGATTGGCCGCAAGATAGCCAGAGGCAAAACCTCCTGTGGAAGCACCAGCAGCCGGGCCAGCGGCGAAAACACCCATACAAGAATATCCAACGTACCCGAGACTTTTAGCATCCCGATGCAGGTCATTAGCGCAATCAAAGCTGGGGCGATATTGGCCGCTGTTTTTAGACCTTCCTTGGCGCCCTCCAAGAAAACCCCGAAGACGTCGACTTTCTTGTAAAGCCCAAATCCGAGTATTCCGGCAACTGTTACAGGTATTACGAAATTGCTGAATGCTGTCATACCAAGGTGCGCTCCCTCCTGCGCCACGCCAAAAATTTTACCATAAGTACGCCAGTGAGGATTGAGGCTGCCGAGGCGGCCCAGCTAGCCGGCATGATTTCCATTGGTGCGACCGAGCCCGCGTTTGCCCGCAAAAGTGCGGTGGTAGTGGGTATAAGCTGTAACGAAGCTGTATTGAGTACCACAAACATGCACATGTGGTCGCTGGCAGTGTCGCTGTGGCCGTTCAGCTCGGCGAGGCGGGTCATCGCCGCTATGCCCAGTGGGGTGGCCGCATTACCCAACCCCAGAAGGTTTGCCGATATATTTAAGCAGATAGCCTGTGCCGCCTCGCTTTTAGGGGAGAGCCCTTTGAACAACATGCGGATAAACGGCGCAAACAGTCCGCTTATAAGCTCGGTCAGCTTTGCCTGCCTGGCAACCTTCATTAGCCCGCTCCAAAGGCACATTGCACCGGCCAGGGTAAGCGTGAGCTGGATAGCGTCCCCACCGGAAGAGATAACCGCACCGGAAACTTCACTCATCCTCCCCAGTGCCGCCCCAACAGTCAGGGAGACAAAAACAATTCCGCCAAAGACCCACTTCATCATAACAAGCTCACCCCACGCCCCAGTTTGTCTGCCGCACTATAAATTTTATGTACAGGGCCCCAACAATCATTCCTGACGATGGCGCAAATGCCTAAATTAAAGCTAATCAAACAACATTTGACAAAATTGGAAAAACGAGTTATAATTACCAATAGTATGCAAATAGTATATTTTTCGCGGTACTTAAACTTACTAAGAGGGTGTAAACAATGAAATCGACAGGCATTGTAAGGAAAATTGACGACCTTGGCAGAATCGTGCTGCCCAGAGAACTGCGCAAAGTACTTGAAATCAACGAGCGGGACTCTATAGAGATATTCGTGGACGGCAGCTTTATTATGTTGCAAAAGTATGAGCCCAGCTGTATTTTCTGCGGCAACGCCGAAAACGTCAACGGGTACAAGGGCAGGAACATCTGCGCGCTATGCATGAATGAATTGAAAAAATCCACTTAAACACAAAGCCACTTACCTAGCGGCGCAAAGACAGGCGGTACTTAGTGTACCGCCTGTCTTTTTGTGCTTTTTCATAACTGTCGCTGATTTTGCTTTTGAGAAGTTTACTGGGTTACTTCTTGCGGCGGCGTGTTACCAGTGCGCCGGCACCGAGGAGGGAGATGGTGCCGAGGCCCATCAGAAGGCTATTGCCGCCCATTGCAACACCCATGGGAGGGTTGTTAGTCTCAGGGAATTCAGGCTCTTCGGGCTCCTGAACTTCAGGCTCTTCGGGTTGAGCAATGAGGTTGAGGTCGGTTATCTCAATGTCTGTCATTACGAAGGAGCCGAGGAAGTTTGTGCGGAAATAGATCATATCATCGAGAGAATCGTAGTTAGTGCTGATAGGTGTGAGGTTGCCGTTGCGGTAGAGATAGGTGTAGATGCGATTCCAATCGTCGCTCACGTCGCTCACGTCAATGCGCAGCTCACCATTGGCGGGGAAAGTTACCCCAGCTGGCAGAGAAAGGAACTTGAAGTCTTGATCAAAGCGGTTCATGAGGGCGGGGATAACGTCCTGAGTGGTGAAAAAGTTGGTGTCACCCATGCCAGACATACGGCCGGTGTATTCCCAGCTACCGTCTTCAAACGCCAGGTGGATAGGCCTGTAGCTGTGGTTGCGAACCAGGCGCTCAAGCTGCCTTCTCATGATAACCGGGTAGTCGTTAGAGATGGTTACGGTGTCGCCATCAGAGTAGCTGTCAACGTCTTCATCAGACATCCGTGGCCAGCCCACTTCAAAGGTTACGGTGGATTGAATCACAGCGGCAGTACCAACTGCAGGGGTCGGAAGTACGCCGGAGGTCAACAAGGTAAAGCTGACTTCGGTCTGGCGGGTGTTGTAGCTGGCTCTAGTATCCAACTGGATGTGGTAGGTGCGGGCAGAGCCGGTGCCGCGGGTTCTCAGCTCAGAGCGGGAGATGGTAGTGGTACCTCTGCCCGAGCGCAGACGCAATCTACCTGTTGTGGTGTCATTAAGAGGTCCGGAAATCGACTCTTCGGTCAATGGTACAAGACCGGCGTCCATGGCACTATTAATGTTTTGGTTAATGTCAGCGGCTGTGCTATTGAAATAGATATCAAAGAGATATTCGGTGTTGGGGATAAGCAGAGTCTCAGGCAGCACTATTTGTCCGTCCGAAACAAGGAACATCTCACCAGGGCGGATTCTCAGTTCGTTTTCGTTTATAAAGTTAATGCTCGGAACTATACTTACATATTCATCTGAAAAACCGTCGGCGGTGTAGAGTCCATCGTGACCGTCATCATATGCCTGTACACCAGACCGCGAGTTGCGCGTACCATCTGCCATATGATTGTTTCTGCCAGGCATATTTGTACCCTCGTTGAGGGTGGCGCCGTTACGGCTGGTACCGTGAAGAGCGGTGGGATCTTCAGCTGCGAAAGCGGTTGTGCCCATACTAAGCACAAATGCGACAATCAGCAGCAGTGAGGCAATTTTTTTCATTGGTTAGTTTCCTCCAATTTTTGTATTTGTCAAATTTTATCCAGCGGGCCTTCTGCTCTGGAAATTAGTATGTGATAATTTGCCTTTGTTAATAATGGTTGTTTCTACCAAAAAACAAACGCACACATTCTCTTGACAAAAAGGTTACATTTTTAGTGCAAAGGCCATTTCTGCAGCGCGGCTACGCCGAAGAAGCAAACACGGATAAAACTTTGACACGAATAGGTTTTCCAAATGCGCGCTAAAAAACTACTGGCAAAACAAAGTGGCCCTTGGCAATGTTTGGCTTTACCACTTTAGCGCGATTTGTAAAGGTTTTTTAACTGCGCCGGCATAACGCAGGAATAAGAAAAACGCGTGCAATGGGCGCACGCGCTTACTGTAATTTACCTGTGAAGACGAAATTTTTGGGCGGTTGTAATTTTTTTGCGGCCTACCTGTTGGTGTTTGGCCCGAGTCCCTCTTTTTTTGCGTTGTGTGGCTGAAAAGGTCCGGGTGCGCTGCCGGGAGAGTTTTCTTTTTGGGGAAGATTTTTATTGGTGGGTGCATTGTTCTTGGGGTTTGCGTTTTTACTTGATTTTTTTGACATGCATATCACCTCGCACTTAGCATACCCGGATAGTTGCTAAAAAATAGAAAAGCGCTGACAAATGCGGTGAACTACCGATTTTGTCAGCGCTTATACTTAATTCATTTCAAAAGAAGAACAACATTAAGATATTTAGGCATTATCTAAGCGATTGCACTATACCTTGCGCTATCCCTCTGGCTGATTGGCGGATGACTTCTGGGTTGGTCATGCGCTCGTATTCCACTGGGTGAGACATAAAGCCCAGCTCAAGGAGCATAGAGGGTGCCCGTGCCAGAAGTGTCACCCGGAACGAGCCCTGGTTGACCTGGCGTCTGTTTCGGCCGGTTGCTTCGATTACGCCGTCAAGAACGTTGCGCGCCGGGCCCTGAGAGTTGGGAGTGAAAAAGAAAATTTCAGAGCCGGTGACTGTGTTTGCGTTGGTACTTTCAAGCAAGGCATTGTGGTGCACCGAGATGAAGAAGTCAGCGTCACTAATTTCAAATGCCCGCAAACGCTCGTCTAGACTGAGAGTCTGGTTGAGCTGAGTGCGGGTGAACAATACTGTCGCGCCCATTGCGACCAGCTCATCCCGCAAAGCGAAGGATACTGCCATGTTAAGGGTGTTTTCGTCGGGACCAAAACCTGCGGCTATACCAAGCGCGCCAGGGTCGGTGCCGCCGTGGCCGGGGTCAATCATCACGGTTACACCACTGAGCGGGGTAGCGCCAGCCGAGAGACTGGGCCTGTACTGGAAGCGCAGCACGGTGTTTTCGCCATCGTACCAGACTTGGTATCCCCACCAGAGGCCGGGATTGCGCAATGTAAATGCATAGGTTACGCTATTTCTTCCCGGATTGGCAGTCGCAGTAACCGACGAGAACAGTCGGGAGTTCGCAAAGTTGGGCAGGGGAGTGCCCGCGCTATTGAATAGGGTAAAGTAGAACACATTATCCCGTAGCTGAGTATGGAAGGCCGTGCGGTTGATGCCGGTAAACAGATAAGTTTCCCGGCGCTCGTGCATGAAAGAAGTCGCGGCAGAAATGGTATTGCCTATACGGACTTCTCCCTCAATTATCTCGGCGCTGTTTTTGTTCAGGTACCCACCCGAAAACAGTCGGAAATGCGTGTTGTTTTCGGCATAGACAAAATCGGTGGCGCCGGTCTTTAGAACTTGATGAATTGCCAGGGGCTGCGCGGGGTTGGGAATTATGAGTCCAAGGTAGGTGTTGACCCGCACAGCAATATGGCTGCCTTGCCCAGCCACGAAGATATCCCCGCTGCTTTGGAAGTTTGTAACAGTGCCGCCGTGGTTGAGTTGGTAACTGACCGGGCCCACCCTAGTTGTAACGCCTGCCGGGTGATTTTGTCCCACAGGCAGCTGGCCTCTAAAGGTTGCGGGGATGCCCGGGGCTGCGTTGGCCACCTGCTGCAAGGTGACAGACTGCCCGCTAAAAGACGCGGTTACAGTGCTACCGGAAGGGGCGGTAGCCTCTACGGGGATGGAGCCGCCAACCCGAACTCCCCCTTGGGTAGCCGGGTACATCGAATTTTGGATAATAGCGGTAATCGGCACGACTGCCGCGGGTGCCCGCCTGGTTATGGTTATAGTGGTGGTTTGGCCACCCTGGCTCGCGGTAAAGACGTTGTCGCCAAGGTTCAGCGGCACATGAACGCCCCAGGTACCCAAGGTGCCTAGCCGTTCAACCTGGTTACCACCAAACAAAAGTGGTTGGTTGGGGTTAGAAGTCCCTGTTATGAAATAATTGGCAAGTTCGGTGGTGACCCGGTAGTTGTTTTGCCTGGATGGGCGGGTCACATGAAAATCCTGCGAGATTGAAAGGTCAAGCTGTGGGGCGGCGGTGGCAAGGGGAGTAAGCTCCAAAAGCCCGGATTGAGCTCTGCTGGAAAAAAGCTCGGCAGGCAAGTTATCCAGCTCATAGTTTATGGGGATAACAGGCTCAGCCTCTTCGTAAGTTATGTCCGGTTGTGCGCTCTCATATGTTTGTATCTGCGGAGGCGGTGCCGAGCGCTGAGGCATACACGCGCTAAGCATAAGCAGTGCTAAAAATACTGACAAAACAGCGGACCATCTGAGCTTATTCAAGAACATTCTCTCCTTTGCGGTGGCGGATACACGATATTCTAAAGCGCGAACTCATCATCATCAAACTTTTCCAGCTCCAAGGGTGGGCGTGGAGTGCGGGAAATGGGATCGTAACGGTAGTGACGGCAAGAAAAATCCGCCATGACAACCCCTTTTTTGTGGCAAATCAAAAAACCTTCCCGCCCGGATGGTACGGCAAATTCACAGTATTTACAGGCCGGTGGTATCCGGCTGCCAAAGAGCGAGCTTTCGCTCACAAACTACACCTCCCAAACCGGGGGAATATTACAGGCTATTGGTGCAATTCGCTGGGGAGTAAATTGCACTAATATTCATTTTAACAAATCTACCACGAAAAATCTACCGCTTGTCGAAAAAAGTTATTTTTGGTTGTGCAGCTTGTATATTTTTAGAAATCGCAAATATTTGTCAAACAGGCAAGCCCGTTGACTTTTCGGGGAGCAATTAGTAATATTAATATATACAAATACAATAAACTAATACGAGCCCCCGGCTTCCTGTGTGGGAGGCCGGGGGCTGCTGATATTCTGCGTCTGTGTCTTTATTTTTTACGTAGGCGCTCATATTTTGTCTTGGTGGCCATGCCGCCGCGGATATGGCGCTCGCTTTTGTTTTGCAGGAGCACTTGCTTAACGCTTTCGTATAGCCCTTCGTTTATTGTCCTCAGTCTTTCGCTGACGTCCTTATGTACTGTAGACTTGCTTATAGCAAACTTTTTTGCTGTCTGACGCACGGTGGCGTTATTTTCGATGATATACTGGGCGAGCAAAACCGCTCTCTCCTCGGGCAACCCTTTCAAAACCAACCCTCCCTACGATGTACTGTGGTAATGTATATGCGTAGTAATCGTAAGGATATGACAAGTAAAGAGGGCTACAGGAGTTAGTAGCAGGGCAAGGGCCAAAAGATGAGCCCCCGGCCGATTGCCGAGGGCATTTGCGATATATGCTGTTGGCTGATGTTTGCCTTATAAACGCCTTTCAAAATTGCCGCTGACATCCACTTTGTTACTTAGTATAATGAAGGCGTGGGGGTCGGCCTCGGTGACAATCCGTTTGAGTCGGTGTACTTCGTACTTGGAAACTACCGTGGTGAAGATATGCGAGTGTTTGCCGGTGTAGGCTCCCTTGCCCTCCCAACAGGTGGCTCCACGCCCCAGCGTATGAATAACGGCCTCAACGGCCTCGGGGTTGGTGGTGAAGATAAGAGCGCTGGTCTTTATGTTCTGGTAGTGGGTTTGGTCTAGCGCCACGACATAAAACGCGGTAAATAGCGCCGAGTAGACAACGGTTTCGAAGTCGTAGGCAATGAGGCAATAGCTGAAAACGATGGCGCCAATAATAACAGACACTTTGCCAACAGTAAAGTTTGGGAACTTGACGGAACAGTATACGCCGATTATATCCGTACCACCGCCCGAACCACCGCAGCGCAGTGTAAAGCCCGCACCAAACCCGGCAAGAGCTCCGGCAACTATACACGCGGTGAGCAGATCTGCGATAAGCGGGGCAGAAGGGATAGGTATGACCGACATGCTGAGAGTCATAAAGACGATAGTCACTATCGACTTGAGCAGAAAATTTTTGCCGGTCACTTGCAGGGCCAGCACCAACAATGGAATGTTGAGCAGGAGCAATACAGTTCCCGTTAGGTTGGAACCTTCCGGCAGTTGAATGCCCGCGAAAGTAAGCAACAGCGACTCGATCATTTGGGCGATACCCATCAAAGTTCCGCTATAGAGCTGGTGGGGAACTATTATCAAATTCATCGCGACAACAAAAAGAAGCGCGCCAAACAGCGACCCAGCGTAGCTGGTTAGTACACTCCGCACCGATTTTGGCATTATCCAAGGCACCTCCTTAAAAATCCTGCACAAGCCGCTCAAGAGCGGCACCGGCGGCCTCTTCGTCTTCTCCCGCCACCTTGATACTTATAAATTCTCCCTGCTTTACTCCTAAGCTTAACAGCGAGAAGATTTTTTTGCCGTCTCCTTGCCTTTCCCCGCAAACAACGGTAATGCTGCTTGCAAAACGACAGGACTCCTTTACAATAAGGCCGGCAGGGCGGGCATGCAGACCCAACGGGTTCGCGATAATACACTCGATTATCCTCACTGTAACCACCTCCTAAGCGGGAAAAAACGTGCGACTAATCATACCACAGGCGAACATAGGTATCAAGAATAAATACTTTGGAGGCGCGTATGAGCGAGAAAACATTAATGGTCTCGGCGGCACTTTGCCAAACCCCAGCAGTCAAAAGCAAGAGTGACAGTCTCGAGACTGCCATACGGTATGTGGAGAATGCGGCGATCCAGGGCGCAAAGCTGGTGGTGTTGCCTGAAATGTTCTGTTGCCCCTACCAGAACGATGCGTTCTCTCCAAATGCCGAGCCGGCGGGGGGAACTATCTGGCGGGCGCTTTCGGGAGTGGCTAAAGCCTGCGAGGTAACTTTGGTTGGCGGCTCGTTCCCGGAGCTGGGCGACGACGGGCGAATCTACAACACCTGCTTTGTCTTCGATGAGCGCGGGGAGCAGATCGCCCGGCACCGTAAGGTGCACTTGTTTGACATAGACATTCCCGGTGGGCAGCGCTTTAAAGAGAGCGATACCCTCGCCGCCGGGAACGAAATAACCACCTTTGACACCCCATGGGGCAAGCTGGGGGCTATGATTTGCTTCGACGTGCGCTTCCCTGAGCTTGCCAGGCTGATGGCGCTTGGTGGCGCAAAGGCTATTATTGTCCCCGCTGCCTTCAACATGACCACTGGGCCGGCTCATTGGGAATTGCTGATGCGGGCCCGCGCAGTGGACAACTTCACACATATCTTGGCCTGTGCCCCCGCTCGCGGCGAGTCTACTGGGTACGTCAGCTATGCGAATTCGCTGGTAGTCTCGCCCTGGGGGAAGACTATCGCTCGCTTGGACACAAAGCCCGACATACTACATGCCCAGCTGGATATTGGAGAAGTAGCCTGTGCTCAACAACAGATACCAGTCTTCACCGCCAGGAGAACAGATTTATACGACATCGCAATTAAAAAGTAGCAAGAAATTATTCGCTCAAGGTATCAAAGTGCTGCCGATACCGCTTGGGTATGCTAATATCGGCAAAACACCCGAGTTCGGAGAGAAAGGCTGAAATAGCTTTGAATCCGTCGGCGTAAAATGCGGCTATTCTCCGCTGTTTATCGGCGATACCTTTATAGCTTGGCGGACAGATGAAAGTCCAGTCGGAGCTCTCGTTGTCAAAAATAATCCGAAAATATTTGTCAATGTCACCGCTGGGCAGCCCGACCTTATGAAGCAGTAAATATGGCCCATGTATGCCTGCTTGCCGTCAAACGCGATAATGGCAAGCAGGGGCTCGTTTTCATTAATAGCTTTGTCGAGGTCTTCATGCTCGCTGTATCTTGTTATGTTCACCCTTCAGCCTCCTCCTCTACCTCCACCTTAGGATCCCCGAACTTCTTGCGCTCAAAGTAGGCGATAGTTTCGTCGACCATATCCTTGAGCACCGCGACTATTGGGATAGCCACCAGCATACCAAGGACACCCGCCCATGCCCCGCCTATGGTTATGCTTATGATGACAAGCAGCGGGCTGAGAGAGAACGAACCGCTCATCAGTTTTGGTTGTATGATATTAGCGTCGATCTGCTGGACTATAAACAGTGTCACAGTGGCGATCAGCCCCATTGTTATTCCTTGAGTGAAGGCGACCACCAGCACCGCCACAAGGGTGCCTATTATAGACCCAAAGTATGGCACGTAGTTGACTATTCCCAACATGACCCCAAGCACCAAGAAAAAGGGTGAGCCCAATATAAACAAGAGAATGGTGGCGAGCGTGCCCAGTATCAGTCCATCTATCGTTTGGGTGCGGATGTACTGCCTGCAATTCTGATTGAGCTTATCCATATATTGGACGATAGCCGAATAGACGTCGTGGGAAGCGAACACCCGCAATACCCTATGAGCAAACGCCTTGAATTTGTCCTTTTCCACCAAGATGTAAATGGAGGAAATAAAGGCCAACAGCCCGGTAAAGAGCGCGCCTCCAACGCCTATAAGCGCATTGAGCGGCGCTGAAAGATCCTCGAGGTTAAAGCCCGCAAGCAACTCGCCAATCGTGACCATCACTGCGTCTACGCTGATGTACATTCCCAAGATATCCAAGCTGTTGAAGTATTCGATAAACTCAATGGTGTTGGCATAGTAGACAGGGATGTTAGTAAAGAATAGTATGACGCTGCTCACTACAGCGGGAATTATGAGGTTGAGCGCTAAGGATAAGACCAGCGCAAACAAAATGAGCACAATGACAACGCTGAGCGCCCGATTGCGCTTGCGAATGAACTCGTTCTCCGACCTCATCAACAGCTTTTGAAAGCTTCCGCAGGGAATATTGACGATATACGCCAACAAAAATCCGTAGAAGAACGGCGTTATAATTCCCCATACCCGCCTTATAGCGCCGGTGAAAAACTCGATTTCACTCACCGCCCTATAGGCAACGATAATCGCCAGAGCCAGCAAAAAGTAGGGCAATAGAGCCTTGAATTCCTTCGATTTGAATCTGCCGTTCATGCTTGTCCTCCTATGTTGTCTGTATACATGCTGCCCGCATTCTGGGTGAGCCAGACACAAGGCTCACTCAGGACAAGTGTTGACAGCTTCTTACAAAAAGTTCTTATACCTGCAATGCCACTCATATATTAAAGCATGACCATTAACTGAAAGGGCTGTGGCAATGCTTAAAAGAGGGTTGCTCTTTTCTACCTTAATACTGAGCGCATCGGCGCTCTTTGTGCGACTTATGGGATTTGGGTTCCGGGTATATCTCTCCAACAATATGGGTGCACAGGGTATGGGCCTTTTCTCTCTTGTTATGTCGGTGTATATGCTCAGCGTTACAGTGGCCACTTCGGGGATTAGCTCGGCGGTCTCTAAGCTGGCAGCCGAGCGCCTGGCCAAAGGCGAGAAGGCCGAGGCCCGCCAAGTTTTGCGCAAAGCCGTCATGCTTTCGTTGCTTATAAGCTGTGCGGTAGCGGCCATACTGTTCTTTCTCTCTGGGCCGATAGCGGCAAATATCTTGATGGATATACGCGCCGAACAATCCTTGCGTCTACTGGCTCCCGGTTTGCCTTTCCTGGCGATTTGCTCCTGCTTTAGGGGGTACTTTATAGCCTATCGCCGGGTGGCTGTGCCGGCTAGCGCCCAAATTCTTGAGCAGTTGTTCAAGATGGGCTTTATAATTCTTATGCTTGGCGGCGCGATAAACAGAGGAATCGAGCACGCGACTGCGGTAGTTGTGCTGGGCATCACATTTGCGGAGGTGCTTTGCTTCATCTACACGATGATTGGTTATGGTCTGGATAAGCGCAAGCACCGGGAGAAAGACAAGGCGACCGATAAAGGTGTGTTGGGTGCAATATTCGCATTTGCGCTGCCGATTTCGGTGGGATCGTACTATCGCAGCGCCATGCGCCTACTCGAAGACGTCCTGATTGTAACCGGGCTTACACGCTTTGGCGGGAACCATGGAGAGGCCACCGGGTACTACGGTATCCTGCGCGGGATGGTAATGCCACTGCTGATATTCCCGCTCAATTTGCTTTCGGCCTTTGTAATTACCCTCACGCCCGAGGTCTCCCGGCTATACGCCCTGAGCGAAAAGCGCAAGCTCTCGCAAATAGTCTCGCGGATACTCCAGGTAACGTCAATTGTGGGCGTCTTTATGGTATGCGTGATGATGAGCTTCTCTTACGAGCTGGGCACATTAATCTACCGCGAACCCCAGGTAGGGGAGATGCTGCGTATTATGGCATTCCTGGCCCCGTTTATGTGCCTTGAGCTTGTAGTTGTGGGCATTTTGCACGGTATGGGTCAGCAGACTTATTCGAGCGCCTATTCGGTGCTGGACTGCACTTTGCGGGTAGGGCTTGCTTGGCTGCTTATCCCCCGATACGGGGTCTGGGGGTTTGTAATAATGGTAGTGGTCAGCAACCTATTTACCTCATTGTTGAACTTGCGAAGGCTGCTAAAAATTACGGACATCTCAATGCGGGTGGGCGACTGGATAATAAAACCGGCCCTTGCCGCTCTCGCCGCCAGTCAAGGAGTGCGCGCGCTTTACCTGTACACCGCAGTTGACAGGCTGCCGCTCTGGGCTGGGTTGGGCATCGGTTTTGCGGCAATCTGCGCTATTTATGCTGTGGCGCTCTTTTCGTTAGGCTGCGTGACAAAGCAGGATATAGCTTGGGCGGCAGAGCGCTTCCGCGTGGTGCCCAGCCAGATGAACGCCGTCTCGCAGAAAGGCCTTTCGTAGGGGCGACCGCCTAACTAAAGTCGCTAAACCGTGTCGGTTGTCTGTCCATACCGGTATGGTGCCGGGCTGCGGACGACCGAGGGCGGTCGTCCCTACAAAAGAAATACTTGCAAACTCTGCCACTTCGCGTTATGATTAACGTGGTGGTTTTGGTTGTTCCAGCTTTTTTAATTCCCATTTTCCAACCACCATAGGCGGTGAAATAGGACTTGCCCATACTGATAGCCAAGGCTATAAGACGCAGAGTATATCACGCACTAAACCTTGAGCGGATGAGCGACAAGTTCGGTGTGCTCGCGCTCAACCTGATTTTCCTCATGGCGTATTTTAACCTTGAGGGCATATTTGTAAATACTCTGCTTTTGCGGGTATCTGGCGGCGAGATGCAAGTTGTGCTTGTTTACCGCGCGGTCACCTTTGTTTTTTCGGCGATGGGCATGTGGATTGCCACACTGTTTTCCGGCAAGATAAACTCGGTTATGGCAATTCGCCTAGGGTGTGTGCTGTACGCGACCGCCTTTATGATTTTATTTTTTGGTATGGATCATCTAACCTCCCTTATGTATGTTGTGGGGGCCCTTATTGGCGCTGCCGGCGGGATTTACTTTTTGGGACACAACATGCTGCTCACCCACTACACCACCCCACAAAACCGCGCACTGGGCCTTTCTATTATGACTATAATACAGGGGGCCTTAGCGCTGCTTATGCCGCTGGTCTCGGGGTTTGTAATTGGCACAGTACCCGGGATGCTGGGTTACCGGATAATGTTTGGTGCGGCCATTTGCGCCATTATAGCGCAGATTTCGTTTGCACGCAAGCTTTCGCCTGTCGAGGTTGTAGCCAAAAAGGGGCAGTTGCGTGTTGCGTTTAGGCTGATACTCGGGCGGCTAACCCTGCGTCTGGTGCTGCTTTTAGAGTTTTTTCGGGGGCTGCGCGAAGGCGTGTTTGCGTTTTTTCTCAGTATTGTGCTCTTCGAGATTGTCGCTAGCGAATCTATTGTTGGGGTAAATGCGTTTTTGGCCGGGGCCGCGACAATTGTGGCCGCATGGCTGTACGGCAGAATATCCACTCCCAGCAACAGGGCAGGCCTAGTGGGAATTTGTGCTTGCGTAGCGGTGGGATTCTGCGCCTTGTTGTTGCTCAACCTTGGGCCGTTTGCTATTATTATGTTCAGTATTATCAATGCTTTTTTAACTATGCTTGTAATGAACAGCGTAGTCAACACAAGCTTTGATATTTTGGCTCATGACGAAGCCAGCCGCAGCGTAATGACTGAGCTTATGGCTTTTCGGGAGTTGCCTATGCAGACAGGCAGGCTTGGGGGTATTTTGGTGGTTGGTCTTTTCCCGGCTACTCTGCTGGGATATATCCACGCCATGCTAACGCTCAGCGCAACTTTATTCATTGTGGCGCTGCTGCTGCATATGATTCGCCGGGTGCGGGAAAAAGAAGCAGAACAGGTGGGGGCCGCCGTTGAAAGCTAAAAATTATGTTTCCGGGCTCACCGATCCAAGGCTACTGGCAGTAGCCGGGATGGTTCGCCGGGACAGCGTGGTTGCCGACATAGGTGCCGACCACGGCCACCTTATTTGCCACTTAGTCGGAGAGGGCATTTCCCCGCGGGGCTTTGCCTGCGATATAAACGCAGGACCGCTTGCCGCCTGTGCCAAAACCGTTGCCCGCCACGGTTTGGAAGACAAAATAGCTCTCCTCCAAACCGACGGCCTGCGTGGGCTGCCTCTTGAGGAGATCGACGACGTTGTTATCGCGGGTATGGGCGGGGAGCTTATCGCCGAAATTCTGGCGGCGGCCCCGGCAACTCGGGATGGCCGGCTGAGATTTATTCTCCAGCCGATGACCAAGTCAAGTCGATTGCGCTCTTCTCTCTACCGAATGGGCTACGCCCTTGAGCGGGAAGTTGTGGTGCGTGCTGGCGGAAACCTTTATACCGTTATGTGGGTGTCCTTCACCGGCCGGAGTGTAAAGGTGGACGAACTGTTTGCCCTGGTGGGGCTGCTGCCGGAAGAAAATACTCCCGAAAGTCGGGAGTTAATGGCGCAAATCGCTGAGCGTTTGAGAAAAGCTGCCCAAGGTCTCTCACAGTCACAAGAACCGCAGGGAATAGAAAAAGCCGCCAGCTGTCGAAGCCTTGCAGCTGCAATCGAAGAGAGGGGAGCTTGTCCATGAAAAGATATGCCGCCGGAGATTACCGCGACTCCATCAACGTCTTTGCGCCCTTTGCCCGTGCCGAAAGCTGGGACAACGTTGGGCTGCTTATAGGCTCTCAGGAAAAAGAAGTGACCTGCGCCCTCGTGGCACTTGACGCTACCAGCGCCGTAATCGACGAGGCGGTCAAGGAGGGGGCTCAGCTGGTAATCACCCACCACCCGATAATTTTCAAGAGCTTGAAGAGCGTGCCCGCTCACAGCCCGGTCTACCGCGCCATCAAGGGCGACATTGCGGTAATTTGCGCTCACACCAACCTGGATATTGCCACCGGCGGGGTTAACGACGTCCTTGCCGAGCTGCTGGGGCTCCGCGAGATTGCGCCATTGGAGATCATGGCTGCCGTTTCTTATCGCAAGGTGGTGGTTTATGTGCCGGTCGATAACGCTGAGGCTGTCTACGCCGCCATGACCAAAGCCGGTGCGGGCAGGCAAGGGGACTACGCCGGCGCAGCCTTCCTAAGCGATGGGGAAGGGCGGTTCACCCCGCTGGAAGGGGCAAACCCAACCATAGGCAGGGTAGGTCAGCTTGAGAAGGTGCCCGAGCAGCGCTTGGAAATGCTGGTGGCGCCCCGCGACCTCCCCGCCGTTCTTATGGCGCTGAGAGCTGCTCACCCCTATGAAGAGCCGGCATTTGACGTCTTTGAGACCCACAGTATCAAAGAGCGCAACGGTCTGGGTAGAGTCGGCAAGCTGCCGGTGCCGCTAGCTCCGGAACAACTGGCTACCCTGTTGCGAAAAAAACTTGACTGCCCACCGCTGAGATACGTACCAGGCAAGGAGCCGGTGGAGCGGGTGGCTGTCTGCGGTGGTTCGGGGGGCGACTTGCTGGAGCGTGCATGGGGCCTAGGAGCTGATGCCCTAGTCACCGCCGACGTAAAGCACAGCCAGCTGCTGGCCGCCCAGGATTTAAGGATGACCTTAATTGACGCAGGGCACTACGCCACCGAGGCCGCAGTCCTGCCCGCTTTGCTGGAGAAGCTAAAAGCCGCGCTGCCCGGAGCGGATATTCGCAGGGCAAACAGCTGCTCGGAGCCAACAAGATTCGCTTAAGCAAAAAGGAGGCCTCATGCCACTAGACGGACTATTCCTACACTTCCTAAAACACGAGATAACCGAGAAATCCCTTGGCAGCCGGGTAGAGAAAATCGCCCAGCCCGGCAGAGACGAGCTTGTTCTTCACTTTCGCGGGCATGGGGGTACACACAAGCTGCTGCTCTGCGGCGGGGCGCAAAACCCGCGTCTTCATTTTGTCGAGGAGGCCCCAGAGAACCCGCAGTCCCCGCCCATGTTCTGTATGCTGTTGCGCAAACATCTGGGTGGTGCGCGGCTTATCGGTCTGCGCCAAATCGGGATCGATCGGATACTTCACTTAGACTTTGCCGCACACAATGAGCTGGGCGACCCAGTGGGAATAACTGTGGTCATCGAAATCATGGGACAGCACAGCAACGTAGTGGTGATGGACGCGGAGCGCAAAATACTCGACTGCCTGCGCCGGGTAGACGCCGCGACCTCTCGGGTACGGCAGGTGTTGCCGGGTATGCGTTACGTTCTGCCGCCGAGCCAGCAAAAGATAAGCCTGCTGGAAACCGACCCTTCCGCCGTTGTAGAGCAACTGCGAAGCAAAGGAGACATCCCGCTTGACAAAACCATCCCCCAGTTATTGGAGGGTTTTTCTACGCTGGCTGGGCGGGAGGCGGCCTCCTACGCGGCCAGGGGCAGCGATATTCTGGCCGAAGACCTCACCGATGAGCAGGCAGGGCGACTTGCTTTCTACCTGGGGCAGCTCAAGACTGCGCTGGAAGAGGGCAGACCGACTCCGGTGATGATTCTAGAGAAGGAAGGTCGCCCTCGTGACTTTTCCTGCCTACAGGTCAGGCAGTACGGCGCTGCTATGTTGGTTAAAGACTACCCCAGTTGCAGCGCCCTGTTGGAAAGTTTTTTTGCACAGCGTGCCGCTTCCGAGCAGCTTAGGCAGCGTTCCGGAGATTTGCTGACCCTGCTGGCAAACGCCAGTGAGCGAGTCACTCGCAAGGTAGCTATCCAAAAGGAAGAGCTGGAACACTGCCGAGGCCGCGAAGCCCTCAAGCAGAAAGGTGACCTTGTCAGCGCCAACCTTTACAACATTCGCAAAGGGGACACGTCAGCGGAGGTAGAAAACTTTTACAACCCCGAGGGTGGGCAGCTGGCAATCGAGCTCGACCCGCTGCTCACCCCCACCCAAAACGCTCAGCGCTACTATACCCTTTACCGCAAGGCCGATACCGCCGAGAAGCACCTAACCAAGCTGATAGCCCAAGGGGAAGACGACGTCGCTTACCTGGATTCGGTCTTTGATGCGTTGACCAGGGCCGGCAGCCGCGCCGAGCTGGACGCTATAAGAAGCGAATTGGCCGGCAGCGGGTACCTGCGCAGGGCAGCAGCTAAAAAAGACGGCCGTGCGGGCAAAGTACAAAAGCTGCCCCCGCTGCGCTACCGCTCAAGCGATGGGTTCGCCATACTATGCGGGCGAAACAACCTGCAGAACGACGCGCTCACTCTAAAGCAGGCCGCCAAAACAGATCTCTGGCTGCACACGAAGATTATACCGGGTGCTCACGTTATTGTGCTCACAGAGGGACGCGAGGTTCCCGATACAACCGTAACGCAGGCTGCGGCGATTGCTGCTTACAACTCAAAAGGGCGGGAGTCCAGTAAGGTGCCGGTGGACTACGCGCCGGTGAAAAACGTGAAAAAACCTAGCGGAGCTAAGCCTGGGATGGTAATATACGAAAACTACCGGACAATCCTCGTAGACCCAGACGAAGAGCTGGTACGTTCGTTGGTGGAAAAATAAAACAACGCCGCTAAGCTGCGCAAAGGCTTAGCGGCGTTGTTCTGTTTACGCGGACGGGGTGTTCCCGCCACACTATAAGTTGTTATTCAAGCAACCCGTCGGTGATAACGATGCTCCCGGCCAGAGGCGTGCTGAAGTGCAGGAACCCGTTCCCGTCGATTGAATAGTTGGGTGCTACTATTCTCGTGCCTATATTTGTCTGAGCGTCGTAGCTGTAGAAGTGCAGGTTATCGGTGTTCATGCCGGTGAGGTCGACTCTGGCGGCGACCCGCACCTCTTGTCCCCACTCACCCCGGTGGTCAAAGTGGACAACCCGCACCTGTCTGCCGGGGTGCCATCGCTCAAAGAGGCTGCGCACACTGGCTACCTCGCTGCCGGTCACCCAGCCGGAGACAAGGGTATCGGTTCTTATCAATTCGGGCTGGTTAATCATAAGTCGAACTTGTACTCCCGCGGCGTTCGTCGTGTCGTGCATGAAGCTTTGCCCGCCCAGCGTTGCCCATGTCGGCCCGCGAACGCCACTTACAGCGCTATGCCGAGAGTGCCTGAAGCTTTGCCCGCCTGCGGTGGTGGCTTGCGTTAAACCAGCCGCCCCTGTTGGGGTTAGCCACGACTTAAGCGCAGTGTGGGTAGCACCGGCCCAAGTGGTGGTCGTAGTGCCTGCCCAAGCGTTAAGAACACCCTGGGCCTGTGTGATATTGCGCCGCTCGTCGGCATCCCGGCTTCTGTCTCTGTCGCTGTACCAGCGGTCACGGTACCAGTTGTCGCGATACCAACTGCTCTGCCAATTAGTAGTGGATACCCGCGCCCACTGTGCGGTAAAAGTTACCGGGGCGGTAATCTGACCGGGCCAGACGCTGTGCACACTGCTGGTCCACCCAGTGAAGACGTAGCCGGAGCGCCACACTGTGGGTTGAGTTGCCGCGTTCCCTGCCGCCACGACTTGTGTAAGCTGGCCACCACCCGTACGCGAACCGCCGTTAAGGAAGAAGGTAACGGAATGTTGTGTGGGATGTGGGGTCGGTGGAGGCGGCGATATCGACGCCCACGTAGCGGTTATAGTTCTGGTACTATTAACACCAAGGTGGCCGTTGTTTGGGCTCCACCCTGTGAAATTATAGCCAGAACGCGACACAACGGGCAAAGTTACGCTGCCGCCGTTGTGAGTTGTTTGCACTAGTGCGCCGCCACCGGTACGCGTACCGCCCGCGGCGTTAAAGGTGACGGTATGCACGTGCGGAAGCCACTGGGCGGTTACCGTTCTATCACTTGTAACATTGTTGTAAGAACCGGCTGGGCTCCACCCGTCAAAAGTGCGGCTGCTGTGCGTAACAGTGGGCAGGGTTGCATTGCCGTCCGGCAAGACTGCTTGCAGCAGATTCCCACCAACAATCGTACCGGCGAACCCGCTTGCGAACGTGCCCTCATTAGGGTCAAACGTAACGGTCCAAGACGACAGTGGTATAACCCCAACAGTGGCGGGTTCAAATACCAGGTAAAGGTCTTCTTCGACACGGTAGGTCACATCAACATCGTTGGGGTCGGGCTCTGCAGGCACACCGCTATAATCGGGGGCAGGCTCATCCTCCGGTTGTGCGGCGGGGCATTCGTCTACGGGCTCGGTCGTTGTTGGGTATTCGGGGGCTGGGCCTGCCCCGTTTTCGTTGTAAAGCACATTGCCTGTTTCCGCAACGACTTCGTATGTCGGCAAGTCCTCCGGCGGCGGTGCCGCGCCCATTAACAAGGTCGCGCACAGCGACAGGGCCAGTACAATTGCCAGTAATTTTCTTGTTCTTGTGTTTTTGGTTTTCATCTGTTTTGCCTCCTAATTGTGTTGTAATGGCCAAAAGCTTGCCACCTATTAGGAATTTATTATACCACAAAATGTTACAAAAACAGACTAAGCAGACAAAAACTTCTCAAAATTTCATGTTTATTTCATCGGCAACCACGATGTGTGCATGCAGCTAGGCCACCAGTTGAACAGGTGGCCGCCTATAAGGCGATAGTACCAGCCGCGCTTGAGGGCACATTGAATGGTAAGTTTTACGTTCTTGGCTAAATTTTCATTCTTGCCTTATATTCTAAGGGCGATATGCTTTGTCCCTTTGTCTCTTCAAATCGAAGCTTTCTTTGTTTTGATATGGTTGTCAAACTCTTATCGCCCAACAGGTGGCTTATCCGCGCTAAAGTCACAAAAAGACGCCGCTAAGCTGTGTAATGGCTTAGCGGCGTTGTTGTTATTTATAGAGTTGTGTGAGAGTGTTATTCAAGCAACCCATCTGTGATGACGATGCTTCCGGCCAGAGGTGTGCTGAAGTGCAGGAATCCGTTCCCGTCGATTGAGTAGTCGGGCGCTACTATTCGCGTGGCGACGTTCGTCTGGGCGTCGTAGCTGTAGAAGTGTAGGTTATCGTTGCTCATGCCAGTCAGATCGACTTTGGCAGCAACCCGCACTGTCTGGCTCCACTCGCCCTGGTGGTCAAAGTGGATAACCCTAACCTGCCTGCCGGGATGCCACCGCTCAAAGAAACTGCGTACCCTAGTGACATCGCTGCCGGCCAGATGGCCGGAGACCATAACATCGCCGGTCATTGCGCGGGGATTGTCAATAATCACCCGAACCTGCACGTTCCCGGACATGTCAACTGTGTCGTGGATATAACGCTGGCTGCCTAAAGTAGCCCATGTTGTGGCTCTAACGCCACCCCGACCGCTATGATGTGAGCGAGTGAATTCTTGCCCAGCTGTGGTTGCGGCGTGCATCAAAACGGAAGCTGTGTCAAGAGTCAGCCACCAATCTTGCCGCGGCGCACTCCATGTAGAAGCGCGCTGTGCCCCGCTGACGTTGCGGTCATCGCGGTCTGATGAAGAAGAGCTGCGCTCGTTAAAGGTGCCCGGTGCTCCCAACCACCACCAGTGCCAGTCAATCGGAACGAATGCACCTTGGCCGCCTTGGTTGCCTTGGTTAATGACGTTAGGGGGAGGGAGAGGAGGAAGAACCGGAGTAATATCGACGCCCGGAGTTGGGAAGAATGCACCGTTTATAATAAGCCCAGGGTCACCGCTTTGGATTGCCCAAGTGCCTATCACTGTTCCCGGAGGGTTAGGCAAAGCGTCCAAAGTGATTGTGGTGCCTTCTACATACGGTCCTCCCGCAATAAGGGTTGCGAGATCCCACGAAATGGTCGGGTGGGCTGGGTCGACGGTAATTGTGCCATTAGGTGCCTGAATAGTAGGGGCACCGCTGCTATTGATGACTGTACCGCCGTTAACCGTAACATTGCCGGTTGCGGTGTTTGGGAGATTAATCGTGGACCAACCGGATGAGACTACCTCGCCGCCGTTTACTACGACATTACCGCTTCCGCCGCCTGGCATACTAACAGCCGCGCCGTTAACAGCGTAAATTGCACCATTATTGACTGTAACATCACCGGTAGCAGACAATCCATTGCCTTGTGCGGTAACAGTTCCACCGCTAATAGTAATACCGCCAGCTCCAGCATTGATCGCATTAGTGCCGCCGCCTGTGCCATGTGCGATAACATCTCCGCCAGTCATGATGACGCCTCCGGCACCTCCGTTTATTCCTAAGCCTGCATAAGTAGTAATTGTACCGTTATTGAGGGTAACGCCGCCGGAGCCTCCGGTTACGGCATTGACCTGTGCGGTAACAGTACCGCCGTTTACTATAACAGAGTTGCCCGTAACTCCGTTAAAGGTTGTGCTTGTTATATCCCCGCCGTTAATTACTATATCACCGCTTGGGAAGTTGACGGCTATGCCGGCTGCAGCTGTAATTGTGCCACCAGCGATTGTTAAATCGCCGCCACCCTGCAAGTTAATTCCGCCGGTTGCACTGCTATCAAGATTGGCGTTCCATGTGATATGATTACCCGCTGCGTTAAAAACAAGCTGACTTGATGTAGCTGCATTGCCAATAATAGTAACATTGCCAGTGATTGTAAAGGTGTTTCCTGCGACTGACCAGTTGGTATAAGTGCTTGATGGTACATTCCATGGTACATCCCCAACAAAAGATGAAAGATCGATAACGTCGTTGCTGTGGGCAAGCGGCATAATGCCCACATATGCACCCAAAGCCGCTACCGGGTATTCGTATTCTTCCTCATCCTCGCCGTAAAGCTCGTCTTCACCTTTGCCGTCATCTTCGGCTTGGAACTCGTCTTCAGACTCGGGGTAAAGGTCTTTTTCTTTTTCAGGTTCATCGGCGGGGTCTGCTTCGCTTTCACTGTAAAGTATATCGCCCGTTTCTGCAATAAAATCACTCGCTGGCAGGTCTTCCGGCAATGGTGCTGCGCCCAGCAATAAGCCTGCGCACAACGAGATAGTCAGTATAATTGCCAGCAATTTTCGTGTTCCTGTATTATTAGTTTTCATCCATTTTTGCCCCCTATTGTGTTTTCAAGACGGCAAAAGAACCAGCGTGCAGGCTCTTTTGTCCATGTTCTCACGAAATAGATTATAGCATAAAAATTCAAACAAAACACATTAAACTTTCAAATTTGGTCAACTTTTTGTCGACAAATTTTTACAAAAGTTGATGTAAAGCGCTTGGCCAGCGGTTTGGGCATGGATAAGCCCTCGGCGTTTGATTCCCGAGGGCCTAGTTTTATTTATATTCCTTGCTCTCCTTAGAATCCAAGAGAAATGGGAGCAGCCACCAAGGGAAATGATCGCGTCGTTGGCGATAGTACTGCTCGCCCCTGTGGGCAAAGCCATTTGGCTTATCTTGCGTATTGTAGGTAGGCTGTGCCCTTTCCCCTGCGAATCGGTAGTTGTAATGATTGGGCATACGTGTTTTCCTTTCGGGTGATTAATCGTACGCTATATTTTATGAAGCCATCCGTCGGCCTGTTCTTCTACAGCCCTGGGCTGTAAATGCCTTGTCCTAGCTTCGCATATCCAGAAATTTGATATTAAAAAGCACACTTTTTGCTTCGCAGGTGAATATGATTGAAAAAAGGCGATACGGGGGACTGTGCATGTGGCGAAAAAAAAGAAGGCGCCCGCTCAGCCGGGCCTCAGTTGCTGTGGCGGGGCTTTTGGGGCTGCTCACGATTGTGATGATTACTTACTTTCAGTTGCGCCCAGCGGTTGAGAGCGCGGCAGCTTACCAAGTAAATATATTTGCCACACGGATAATCAACGCCGCTATCTTGGAGCAGCTCGGCAACCGGGAGGTGGCCTACGCCGACCTTGTTCGCATTAGCCGCGGTGCAAACGGCGAGGTAGTCGCTATAGAGAGTGACATGGCTGCGATAAACCGGCTCAAAGCTAACATTACGCTATCGGTCGTAGACAAGTTGGAAGATATGGGCACGGCTAGCCTATGGATTCCGGTAGGAACTCTTTTGGGTAACGAAATTACATCCGGCAGGGGACCGCTTGTCGAGATACGGCTCTATCCCATAGGTTACGTGCAGACCGACCTGCACTCCCAGTTCACGCAGGCGGGAATAAACCAAACCCTGCACCAAATCATGCTCAGCTCTAGTGTGCGTATGAGGGCGGTTATTCCGGGCTACACCATCCAGACAGAGATAACCACCAGCTACGGTATCGCAGAGACCGTGATAGTGGGCAGTATCCCTGATGTCTACGCGAATATTGGGTGGGGCGAGGGGCCGGTTTTGGCGAGGATTGGGGAGGGGTTGGGTTAATCGACAATCTGCGGTGGACAATTTGTTAGCTGCGATGTACAATAAAAGTTAAATGGGGTAGGGCCGGGGTTCCATCCCGCCCGGGTCCGTTGTAAGGGTCGTACCCCTATGCGTCCCGGCCAATTCCGCACACGCTCGTTGTAGGGGCGATTTTCAATCGCCCGCGGCTTACCGGGAATCCGCCACTGTAGGGGCGGCCATTGGCCGTCCTGGTCTTTAAGGTCCAGTTCAAGTTCGAGACCAAATCATAGAATCAGCCTTCGGGCTGGGAACATTGTACCGCTCATGCCGCGGAGGCACTTACTTTTTGTTTCGCCAAAAAGCAAGCAAAAAGCGACTTAAGGGGGCGCGGGGGCTCTGCCCCCGTGGCGCCTCCAACTACTGCGCCAAAGGCATGCAGTAGTCGCAAAGACCGCGTAAGAACCCCCTCACCCCCCCCCGTCCATACCACGTAACGCTGGTCGAAATTTTGCCCGGGTAGCCGCTTCGTATCTGTTAGGCACTGTCAATACCGGGCAAAACCATTTGCTCATGCGGTCACCAAACGCCCGGCAATCACGGAGCAGGCTTTGAGTCGGTAGGCTGGAATCTAGGCCGATTGGCCGCCAACAAACCTCCCCAGCCGCTATGCGAGCCCGGGTTTAGAATAGGGAATTCTCGCGGTGAGGTGTTCGCTGCAAACTGTGCCGTTACTGACGAACACGCTGGCTGCGGAGCTATATCGCCCAAGAACCCAATTACCGCCATATCCCACCTGCCCTTGCCCTACCAGTGGGGGTCTGGGGGAGTTGTTTGCGACTGACCTTGGAGCAAACCCGGTCCTCCCCCAGTCGCCTTTCTTTTGCTTACTTTGTCTTTGGCGAGCCACCCCGAACAATGTACAACTATCCACAAAGTAAGGTGTAGCATGTAAAGCCTTATATTTTCCACTCAATCCGCATAGTATCATTGGTTGCGTGGATTTTAGATATAAGCCCATCTGCTACAAGCCGCCTATCCTCAAAGTCGGCATTATCCCAATTATGCAAATACCCAATTATGCAAATACCCGGATATGCGTTTCATGTGTTCCGGCGATACTGCTTCCGCGCTCATGTCGGCTATGGCTTTAATAATACCCTGCCGCCTTGTGTCCAATTCTTCTATCTTGTCATTAGCATAAGATAGAAGAATTTTATTTGCGCCGGATAGTGTGTCAAGCAGTTTTTCAATCTCGGCCTCTATCTGCAATAGTTCAACATTCAAGGCTGTTAGCTTGGGGTTGGCTTTCATGGGGTTGCCGCCTGTAAGGGTTTGAAATTCGTCCATCTTCTCTAACATCTTTTCATAGATGAAATATTCAGGGGCTTGACTAGCACAGAGGATATTCTCTGAACATTTTCAGCAATACCTGATGCAAGTCATTGCCCCGATTGTTGAACCTAAATTCAGTCTCTTTCAAGTACAACTCAAACAGATTGTTGGGGACACCATTGAATTTTACCAGCCTGTGTTTGGCATAGCCCCAGAAACTTTCGATGCCGTTAATGTGGCTACTGCCATCGCTCTTCACAAACTCGTTCTTTGAGTGATGGACACGGAAATGCTTCTCGTAGCCCAAGTCTACCAGCCCATCGTAACCACGCCAGCCATCGGTGTGGATGACCGATTCGATGTCAACATGA
>Ga0131853_10000870_pt1 | contig 54422 bp, 45 predicted proteins | sample TergutLab28metaG_FD_92764 | JGI IMG/M metagenome (GOLD analysis project Ga0131853, IMG submission 92764) | Labiotermes labralis P1 segment gut microbial communities from Petit-Saut dam, French Guiana - Lab288 P1 (version 2) (version 2) | ecosystem: Host-associated > Arthropoda: Insects >...
AGGTCATAAAATCGTTGGTCGTTACGGCACGCACGGCGACGACATAGTTGTAAGTGCGCTTGCCGCCCTTGATGCCGACGGAAAGCGTGTCGGTCAGCAGCGCGAAATATTGGCCGGGGCGCTCGTCGAGCGCATCCAGCTCTTGCCGCACAATGGCATCGGCCTGCCGTACAGTTTCCAATTTGTCAAAGGTAATCTCGCCGACCACACGCAATGCCAGACCCGGGCCGGGCAAGGGTTGCCGCTCGGTTAAACTTGCCGGCAAACCAAGTTGCCGTCCCAGTTCGCGCACTTGGTCCTTGTACAGTTCACGCAACGGCTCGACAAGGCCGATAAAGCCTAAGTCTTGGGGCAGGCCACCGACATTGTGATGGCTTTTAATCACCGCGCCGTGTTCGCCGCCGGACTCCACGATATCAGGATAAATCGTGCCTTGTGCTAAGAATGGAATATCGCCCAGTTTCCGCGACTCTTCCTCAAACACGCGGATGAACTCCTCACCGATGCGTTTGCGTTTTTCCTCGGGTTCGCGGATGTCCGCGACTTTGGCAAGAAATCTGTCTTGTGCGTTGACGCGGATGAAAGTCAAATTGTCATTGGCAAAAGCCTGCTCGATTTGATCGCCTTCGTTGAGGCGCATAAAGCCGTGGTCAACAAAAATGCATGTCAGCTGCCCCGGCACAGCGCGCGACAGCAAGGTCGCGCACACCGACGAATCGACGCCGCCGGAGAGTGCAAGGAGCACTCTCCGGTCGCCGACTTGTTGCTGTATATCGGAAATCAGCTTGTTGATGTAATCGCTGTTGATAGTGATACGAGTCATAGTTCACAGCCTCCTCCGTTAGTTGCGTTTCAAAACATTCTTTTTCAAGGGCCTAATTTATAATTCGATAACGCCCTCAAAGACTTTTTGGCAATCTCCCGTAAGGTAGACTGTGTCGTCTGCGCAGCGCACGAGGAGGTTGCCGCCGGGGAGCTGAACCTTAACATCGACGTCTTTGTCACAATGCTCGGTGCGCACTGCCGCGACAACGGCGGCACCTGCACCCGAACCGCAAGATTGCGTTTCACCTGAGCCGCGCTCCCATACGCGCATTTTGAGGTGATTGCGCCCCAGTACCTCAACAAACACTGCGTTGATTCTGTCAGGGAATAGGGGGCTGTTTTCAATATTCGGGCCGATGCAGTTCAAGTTGAGCGATTCAACATCGTCGCTGAATATTACGGCATATGGATTGCCTAGCTTGAAGCAGATGAGGTTGTACGGCACATTATTTATTTCGATTGATGTTGGTGCGACGGTCTCAATCTCTTCCGGCGCGCCCATATCAACGCGCACGCTCGACGCTAAGCCGTTGCGCAGAGTGAGTTGCAACGTTTTGATGCCATCCAGTGTCTCGAGTGTTATCTTGCGCTTTTTGACAATGCCATTGTCGTACAGATATTTGCCCACACAGCGTGCCGCGTTGCCGCACATGCTGCCTTCACTGCCGTCGAGGTTGAACATTCGCATTTTGGCATCGGCGACATCTGAGCGCATCATCAGTACCACGCCGTCACCACCGATGCCGGTATGGCGGTCGGACAGGAAGACAGACAGCGACTCAGGTGAGTTGATGTCCATATCAAAGCTGTTGATGTAGATATAATCGTTGCGGCAGGTTTGCATTTTAGTAAACGGCAATTTCAGCCGCTCGGTGCGCATTTGGTTGATGTCAACCAGTTCGGTATTGATTTCGCTGTAACCGGACAGTAGGCTGTCCGCCAGCGCGTTGGCCGTGTCGATGCTGGTCAGGCAAGGAATGCCCAAAATACAAGCTCGGCGGCGAATTTTAATATCATCGCGTGCTGTGTCGCGGCGGTTTTGCGATGTTGAGATAATGTAGCTGATTTTTTTGCTCTCAATCAGCGTTTCGGTGTTGTTTTCGGCACATTCATGGATTTTCTTGACAGCTTCGACATGTACGCCCTTGCCGCGCAAGAACTTCGCCGTGCCTGCCGTGGCATATAGGTCAAAGCCGCACTTTGCCAGCTTTTTGGCAACGTCGGTAACTTCGGCGTAGTCGCTTTGGCGCACGGTAATTAATACGCCGCCGCTCTTTTTTAGTTCATATTTCGCGCCGGCAAGTCCTTTGTACAAGGCTTCTTCTAAGTTTTTGCCGATGCCCAACACTTCGCCTGTTGATTTCATCTCGGGGCCCAGGTGTGTGTCGACACCCGCCAGCTTTTCAAATGAGAAGACAGGAACCTTGACGGTGACATAGGGCGGGATGGGAGCAATGCCCGATGTATAACCATTGTCGCTCAACAGCTCGCCGGCACTGACTCTTGTCGCCAATTCGCACATTGGTACGCCCGTGACTTTGCTGATATACGGCACGGTGCGTGAGGCGCGGGGATTTACTTCAATGACGTAGATTTCACCGTCGTACAGCACATATTGGATGTTGACCAGGCCGCGTACGTCGAGTGCCGTACAAATTTTCTTGGTCAGCTCGAAGAGATCTTGCGCCAAGTCGTCGTCAACATTCAAGGCCGGATAGACTGAGATACTGTCACCCGAATGCACACCGGTGCGCTCGATATGCTCCATAATGCCGGGGATGAGGATGTCCTTGCCGTCACAGATGGCGTCAACTTCGATCTCGCGACCGCTGAGGTACTTGTCAATCAGTACGGGATTTTCCTGTTTTTGACGCAAGATAATTTCCATGTACTCTTTGACATCCTCGGGCGCGAAAGCAATAACCATATTCTGTCCGCCCAAAACATAAGAAGGGCGCAGCAGCACGGGATATCCCAGCTTTTCCGCAGCTGCGAGGGCTTCGGCTTCGGTCATGACGCCAAAGCCTTTTGGGCGTTTGACGTTGAGTTTTTCGAGCAGTTGATCAAAGCGTTCGCGATCCTCACAGATGTCAATGGAATCGGCAGATGTACCGATGATTTTGACACCGCGCTCGTGCAGCGTTTTGGTCAATTTAATGGCTGTACCGCCGCCGAACGCGACGATGACGCCCTCGGGCTGTTCTAAGTCGATAATGCGCATGACGTCGTCGATATACAGCGGCTCGAAGTATAGCCTGTCCGCCGTATCAAAGTCGGTTGAAACGGTTTCGGGGTTGTTGTTGATAACGATGACCTCGTAGCCCATTTTGCGCAGCGTCCACACGCAATGCACGCAGGCGTAGTCAAACTCAATGCCCTGGCCGATGCGAATTGGACCGCTGCCCAGTACGACGATACGGGGCTTTTTGCTCTTTTCGATAAAGGGCAATGCCTCGTTTTCTTCGCCCTCCCGAACCGAATAAAAATAGGGTGCCTGGGCTTCGTGTTCGCCTGCGCAAGTATCTACCATCTTGTATATAAGCTCGTTTTTCGGATCGTCCTCTGCCTTTATGATGTTGAGAAGGCAGTGCAAGAACCACGGGTCGATGGCGGTGACTTCATGCAGTTTTTCTACGCTGATGCCGCGTTTGAGGGCAGCGTATACTAAGAAAAGCCGTTCATCGGTTTTGGCACCGGCTTCTTTGAGGATTTCGTCGTCTGACATGGCTGCCAGTTTAGGCATGTTTAAGTCTTTCAGCCCAATTTCGGCACCGCGCACGGCCTTTAAGATGGCTTCTTCAAATGTGTCGGCCACCGCCATGACCTCGCCGGTGGCTTTCATCTGTGTGCCAAGCGTTTTTTGCGCATAGACGAATTTGTCGAACGGCCATTTGGGAAATTTGACGGCAACGTAGTCAAGCGCCGGTTCAGCAATGGCATATGTCGTACCTGTCATGGCGTTGGTGATTTCGTCGAGTGTATATCCGATGGCAACTTTGGTCGAAACCTTGGCAATAGGGTAGCCGGTTGCTTTACTCGCCAGTGCCGATGAACGCGATACACGTGGATTTACTTCGATAACGGCGTATTCAAAGCTGGTGGGATGCAGTGCCAACTGCACGTTACAGCCGCCCTCAACGCCAAGCGCCGTGACGATGTCAAGTGATGCACTACGCAGCATTTGCAATTCCTTGTCAGCCAATGTTACTGCCGGCGCGATGACAATGCTGTCGCCGGTATGTATGCCCACAGGATCGAAGTTTTCCATCGAGCAGACGGTGATGGCATTACCTGCACGGTCGCGCATACACTCGAATTCGATTTCCTTCCAGCCTTCGATCGACTTCTCGACCAAGATTTGCCCGATGGGTGACAACGCGATGCCGTTTGCCGCGATGGCTTTGAATTGCTCCTCATCCTTGGCGATGCCGCCACCTGAGCCGCCCAATGTAAATGCCGGACGGACAACAACGGGATAGCCAAGCTTTCGCGCAATGGCAACTGCCGCATCCAGCTCGGTGGCAACTTCCGACGGAATGCAGGGTTGCCCGATAGACTCCATTGTTTCTTTGAACAGCAATCTGTCTTCAGCCTTGTCGATGGTTTCGGGCAGGCTGCCCAATAAGCGAACATTGTACTTATCCAAGAAGCCGGAGCGCGCCAGTTTCATGCTGAGCGTCAAGCCGGTTTGTCCACCCAAGCCAGATAAAATGCCGTCTGGGCGTTCTTTTTTGATAATACGTTTGACTGTTTCGAGCGTCAGCGGCTCAATGTAAATTTTATCGGCAATATTGCTGTCGGTCATAATGGTGGCGGGGTTGGAGTTGGCAAGCACGATTTCGATGCCTTCGTCACGCAGGACACGACAGGCTTGTGTGCCGGCGTAGTCAAATTCGGCCGCTTGACCGATGACGATGGGGCCTGAGCCAATGACCAGAACTTTTTTGATACTTTTATCGAGTGGCATTATTTCTCCATCCTTTCTGCAAATACGTTGAACAAGAACTCGGTGTCGAGCGGGCCGCCGGTGCTGCCGGGGTAGAACTGTACTGAGAATGAGCTTCCGTAATCCAAGCCCTCGCAGCTGTCGTCGTTGACGTTGATGAACCAACTATCGTCAGCAATAACAGCATAGCCGTGATTTTGGCCGGTATTGTATACGCGCCCTGTTTTCAGGTCTTTGACCGGCTGGTTGCCGCCGCGATTGCCGAATTTCATCTTCTCGGTTTTGTAGCCTTTGACAATGGCAAGCAATTGATGTCCCAGCCCGATGCCAAAGATGGGGATGCCGCTGATATCGAGCTTGGCAATGGTATCGATAATAGGCTTGTTTTCAGGTGCGGCCGGGTTGCCTGGACCATTAGACAGCACAATGCCATCGGGGTTAGCCGCTAAGATGTCCTCGGCCGACGCATCGTGCGGGAATGACCACACCTCACAACCGTGAGCAATTAAGGCGTTGGCAATGCTGTTCTTGGCGCCGAGGTTGAGCATGACAACTTTGCGTCCCTCACCGCCGATTTTCTTGATGCCACGTGGTGAAACGGCTGCCACGGCATTGGATATGGTATAGGCTTTGGCTTCGGATTGGTCGGCAGCTGTTGGCGGCGTGGTAGTAATTTTGCCATTCATGACGCCGTTGTCGCGGATCAGCTTGGTCAGCTTGCGTGTATCGATGCCGCTGAGGCCAATAACACCGCGTTCTCTTAAAAAAATGTCAAGCTCGCCCTCACATCGGAAATTAGAGGGGTCTTGACACGGATGTTTAATAATATAGGCACGGGCGGCGATTTCAGGAGCTTCGAAGTCAGCGGGGATAACGCCGTAGTTGCCGATGAGCGGGAAAGTTTGAACAATCATTTGTCCGTGGTAGCTGGAGTCGGTTACGGTTTCCAAATAACCTGTCATGCCTGTGGTGAAGACGATTTCGCCGACAACATCGCCGGATGCGCCTATGGACTTGCCTTCAAAGATGGTGCCGTTTTCCAGAATGAGATACGCTTTGTTTGCCATTGTTTTCTTCCTCCTATATTCTTTCGTTTTCCTCCCAATTGCCCCTCTTGCGCAGAAGGGCTGCGTAGTGGTGGGGTGGTTAACCCTGCACAATCCTGCTGTTACTCCTTCTTTCCCCCTGTGATGATGGTTTGGTCTGCTTGGCAGCTCTATTGATGCCCCATAAAGCATGCGGTGCAAAACGACCGTGCGCTATTGCCGCACGCGCGAACCAACCCGTTCATACTTATATATCCTAAACTATCCGCACCAATTTGTCGACATATTTTGTCTAAATCCATTTTGTTGGCAATTAGGTTTTCTTGTGCGTCTAAATCAGTGCCGTAGCCGCAGACATACTTTAAGGGCGGTGAGGCAAAGCGCATATGTACTTCGGCGGCCCCGGCGGCTTTGAGGTTGCGGATAATTTTTGCAGTTGTTGTGCCGCGCACAAGCGAGTCGTCAACCAGTACAATGCGTTTGCCTTTGATGCTGGCGGCGAGTACGTTTAATTTTAAGCGGACGGCTGCGTCGCGCTGTGCCTGTGTGGGGTAGATAAAGCTGCGTCCGATGTAGCGGTTTCTGACAAGTGCCGAGCCGAGTGTGATGCCGCTTTTTTGGCTGTACCCGTAAGCTGCCTCTAATCCACTGTCCGGTACGCCGCAGACTAAGTCGGCTTCCACAGGATGCTCTTCGGCCAAAATTGCGCCGGCTTTGCGCCGCGCGTCATAGACACTTAATCCATCAATGATTGAGTCCGGTCGCGCGAAATAGACATACTCAAAGATACACAGTCCGCGGTTTGGCACTTTCTCGGTCAGCAACACACCTTTGCTATTGACTTCGCCATTTTCGACGACAATGACCTCGCCGGGTAAAATGTCGCGCACAAAGTTAAAACCGCAAGATTCCAACGCGCAGCTTTCTGAGGCGACCGCTACGCCGAGCTCACTTTCACCCAAGCAGAGCGGACGGAAGCCGTTGGCGTCGCGGATGGCAATCAGTCGGTTTTTTCCTGTGGCAATGACTAAAGAAAATGCGCCGCGCAGTTCTTTGGCCGCTGCGATGGACCCTTTGACGGTATTGCTGTTGTCGAGTGTATGGTGGACAATCAGCGAGCTGATGACCTCGCTGTCGCTGGTTGCCTTAAAGCGTACGCCGCTGTCGTACAGTTGCTTGCGAATTTCATCGGCGTTGGTAATGGCACCATTGTGCGCCGTAGCAATGCGCCCGGTGAAATATTCGGTGACAAAAGGACCTATATTTTCGGGGCGGCGGTTGCCGCTGGTGGAATAGCTTGTATGTCCGACGGCAACGCTGCCGTGCGGCAAATTCTCCAACACATCGCCGGAGAACACTTCGGTTACCAATCCGGCGGCTTTGTGGCAAAAAATGCGTTGATCCTTGACCACGGCGATGCCGGCACCTTCTTGCCCGCGATGCTGTAAGGCGACCAGCCCGTTATACGTCACGCCGACGGCTTCGTCAGAGCGCAAACTGACGCCGAATACGGCACATTCTTCGCTTAATTTGTCGTTGCGTATCATAAAAATCTCAATACCCCTTCGCATATTCTGCTCATTATTATAATCGAAATTTCTACAAAAAGTCAAGCGTATATTTTACTTGACAATCAGAAGATAATTCGTTATGTTGTAGGAGTGAACTGCATTCGACTGTACCATTAAAGCAGAGGTGAGGGAGCAACTATGCAAACATTTATCAACTGTATTGCCGACCATTCCAGCGAGGGGAAATTGCTTATCGGCAACACACAGACGGCTCTAATTGATTGTGGAATGATATTTTGTGCCGACGCTACCATTAAAAAAGTAAAAGACGCCCTTGACGGACGCTCTCTCGACTATATTTTATTTTCGCATACACACTATGATCACATTGGTGCACTGCCATTTTTTCGACAGGCGTTCCCGCAAGTCAAAGGCGTGACAACTGAAGTTGGCGCTACAGTTTTGCTTAAAGACACGCCGCGGCGCGTTATTAGAGAATTGTCACAAATTGCCGCGCAAAATCATGGTGTAATGGTGGGAGATTACAGCGATGACGCTTTTTGCGCCGATGTGATTGTCAAAGACGGCGACTGCATTGATTTAGGCGGCTTGACCGTGCAAATTATTGAAACGCCGGGACACACGCGGGATTCGTTGAGTTTTTTCGTGCCTGAGTTAGGTATTCTTTGTCTTAATGAAACAACCGGCGTATTGTTGCCCGACGGCAATGTATATGTTTGTTACTTGACGGGCTATCAAGATGCCATCAACGCTATCGAAAGATGCCGCAAGCTGCCATACAAGCATTTGTCGTTGCCGCACCGCGGCATTGTAGATGGCGCGGAGGCCGAAAATTATTTTGATAAGGCGTTGCAAGCGTACATGGACTGCCGTGCTTTTATTTTGGATATGTATGTGCAGGGCTTGGATGAGGAAGCCATGTTGGATGGGTTCTTTTTGAAATATGCTGACGAAATGTTGTTGCAGTTTCAACCTAAGGCGGCGTTTTATGCAAATGCAAAGGCAACGATTGCTTGTACGTTGAAGGAGGCAAACCCATGATTAATAAGTCAAACCTATCCGAGACGCAAGCCATGTTTGAGCAATGGTGGCGGCGCGAAAATGCGCAGCGCCCGATGATGCAAGTGCGCGCTTGGCTGGCCGAGCCGACAGCGAAGTTCAATGTTCCGGAAAATTACACTGCCGAGCAGCACCACAGCGACATTGACATCATCATGCCGCGCTTTCTCAACGAGATTCATAGCATGGAATTTCGTTGTGAAGCCGTACCCAACCTCAACATCAACTTCGGTCCCGGTTCGCTTGCTGCTTATATGGGTAGTGAGCCGCGCTTTGAGTACGACACAGTGTGGTATACAGAGTGTATAAAATGTGTCGAAAATTACCAGAACTTACAATTCGATCCAGAAAACTACTGGTTCAAACGTCATTTCGCGCTTGCCGCTGAGGCAAAACGCCGCAGCAACGACCAATTTTACGTCTGTATGCCCGACATTGTTGAAAATATTGACATCATCGCCGCCATGCGCGGGCCGGAAGATATGTGCTTTGACTTGTTCGATTCGCCCGAACATGTCAAGCGGCTGATTGACAGTGCCGACGACATTTATTTTGAGTATTTCGACCGCTTCCGCGATCTGCTGAAAATCGGTGACAGCATGATGTATACGGCGTTTGACGTGCTTGGCGAGGGCAAAGTTGCCAAGGTACAATGTGACTTCGCGGCGTTGATTTCGCCTGAGCATTTCTGCGAGTTCATTGTGCCGTCGCTGACAAAACAATGCAATCAGCTTGACCACTCGATTTTTCATTTAGACGGCAAGGAGTGCATTCGCCATTTGGACGCCATCATGGGCATCGAATCGTTGCAAGCTCTGCAATGGACGCCCAATCCGGGCATGCCCGACGGCGGCAACGAATACTGGCATGAACAAGTCTACGATAAGGCCAAAGAAGCGGGGAAGGCCATGCATGTCTTTATTCGCGACGGCGGCTTTGATGACTGGGTCAAGACGGCTGACAAGTTTGTCAGGCGTTATGGCTGCAAGGGCACCTATTTGCTTTTTCCGCCAATGTCGATGGCGGAGGCAATGAAACTGGAAGAAATCGCGTTGGAAAAATGGCACGCATAAAAAAACGGGCGGAATTTTCCGCCCGTCTTTCTAATCCAAATTCACTTTTCGTTTAACCAACCAATGGTTCAGCACAAACAACCCTACGGCAAAGACCGCTGTTATAATGGTCAAATTCAAATCAATATATGCGGTCATGCGGCCATCGATTGTGGAAAATCCTTCAACATCGCAACAAATGGTATAATACGCGTCACTCCAACGATAAATGCCCCAGTCACCGTTAAATTGTCCGATAAACCGTCCGTCAAGCAAACGCCCTAAGCCGGTGAAGGTCAAGCTTTGCACAATGACAATGCTGACAATGGCAATGCCCGCACCAATCCAGCGCGGCAATTTTCGCATCGCTACAAAACCGGCTGAAATGGCTGTGTATACGGCTTGTAAGACATTGAGCAGTATTAAGTTAAGCATTAGCACAAGGGAGGCCCACTCCAACCAATCGATGTTTGACAGTACGTAATCCACTTGTTGTGCATCTAGATACAAACGCATGATGATGATGGAAACAATCACCGCAAGGCCGATGAGATTTACCCACATGAGAGCCGTCAAGGTTTTAGACAGTAGTATATTGAATGGTTTGACCGGCAAAGTCATGGTCAGATAGCCTTGGTGGCCGAATAGCCCTTGATGGTATGAGCGGATAATCAAAACAACCGTTGCAATGGCAATGCCAAAAGGCAAAAATTGCACAAACAGCAGGGTGAGTCCGCCAATGAGCCCGCCGCGGTGTAAAAATGAATCTCCATTCGCCATCAGAGTGCCCATTGTTACGCCGTAGAATAATGTCACAATTGCGCAGAGTATATATACTTTGTAGCCATATAGTAAATCGTATTTCAATAATTTCCTCAGCATCTGAACACCTCCCGAAACAGTTCATCGAGTGACTTATTTTCTTTCTCACGCACAGCATCAACGCTATCATGCAACACAATGGCACCCTCTTTAAGGAAAATAACTTCATCGAAAACGCTCTCAACGTCGCTGACCAAGTGTGTGGATAAGAGGATGGAACTGCCTTCGTTGAAGTTGGTCAAAATCGTGTTGAGAATCACCTCACGTGCCGCCGGGTCCACGCCGGCAATCGGTTCATCAAGGATATAAAGTCGTGCACGGCGCGACATGACGAGCGTTAGGTGCAGTTTTTCGCGCATACCTTTGGAGAGTTGACGGACGCGCTTTTTGTCGTCGACATTGAGCGTTCGCAACATATTAAATGCTCGTACTTTGTCAAAGTCTTTATAAAAGTCGGCGTACATATCAACCGCTTGTGAAACTTTCATCCAGCCCGGCAGAATTTCGCGGTCGGGCAGATATGATACAATGGATTTACTTTCCATGCCGGGCTTATGTTCGCAAATGGTTAGTTCGCCATCGTAGTCGAGCAGCAGGCCGTTGATAATTTTAATCAGTGTCGTCTTGCCGCTGCCGTTTGGACCGAGCAAGCCGACAATTTTGCCTTCGGCAATGTCTAGGTTGATGCTGCGCAAGGCATGTGTTTGGCCATAATTTTTAGAAATGTGTTTGGCTGATAAAATATTACTCATTCTTCTTCCTCCCAATGTTGTTCAATATGCGCGATGGCGTTTTCTTTCGTAATGCCGAGGTCGCGAAATTTTGCCATGCTTTCGCGCAAAATTTGTGCTTGCAGTTGTTCGCGCAGTGTGTTGATAACGGATTCATCTTGTGTAACAAATCGACCGCTGGTGCGCTCGGTGTAGAGCAGCCCCTCGTCTTCAAGCAGTGTCAATGTGCGCTGCAATGTGTTGGGGTTGACGCCGTATTGCAATGCCATTTCGCGCACGGGCGTGATACGTCCGCCGGGCGGCGGCTTGCCGTTTAGAATGTCATGCCGCAATGCCTCGGCGATTTGTTCGAAAATAGGGCGGGCATTGTCGAAATGCAACTTCAAAAGCCTTACCTCCTTGTGTTATTGTGCTAGCCAACTAATACAATAACACAAGGAGGTAAGATTGTCAAGCTTTTTTTAGAAAAAAATTTAATTTTTTGGCAGCAAAAAGGGCAGGCATGAAAACCCGCCCCTACAACACAATTTCAATCTACCTGCATCACTGTACCAATAAATATCGGCAAATGCGTGGCATTGTCGATAATTGCAAACACAAATGGTCTGTCGAGAGTGACATATTCGCCGACAGGCATACTTTCTTCCTGTATCTCAACCGCCGTGGCAGCCGCGGCCCGCGTGCCGGCTTCATCGACCTCAATAAAGGTTTTGTGCAATACATTTCCGATGTAGATATTTCCGATAGGGGATGTGCCGATGCCGCTAAAATCGGCCGAGCCTGCATTAAAGGCATCGTTCATGCCGAGTGCTTGTAAGGACTCATTCATGTTTATTTCGTACTCAAAAGTAAATCGCGGCATTTGAACAAAAACATCGGTCTGCCGAGCACTGTTCATTAACGCCATAAATTCTTGCCCGGTGAGCGAATCAACAAAATCGTCAATATCGCCGTTAGGCAGCATTGCTGCAAAACTGAACTGCCCGCCGGCATAGGGCTTGATAAAGCCGGTCGCACGGTGGTTGGAAATAAATGTACTTTCGGTCGAGCGCATCATGTCAATATTCTGTACTGTGCCGCCGTGGGCATTAAACTGCCCCGAAAATACTGCGTCAAATGCGTCTTCCCAATCGGCCTCAAAGGCGATGGCGTTGATGAGGTACATAATGGTGTTGGCGGAGATTTCGTCGACAATACTGTCAATCATACCGTGCGTTTTGGCGTACACCCATGCGTTGATAACATCGGCGGCGGCAGGATTGAATGGCAATTGATAAGCTGCGGCGTTAAAATAATGGGCGTTGGTGTGCAAAAAGTTGTCTAACACATCAATGCGTCCGGCAGCAAACCAAATTGAGTTGGCGATATGCAAATCATCATTGGTCAGTCGTTCGTCTAATATACGCAGGTGTAAATTCAAATGGCTGATAGGCATGCCATTGCCCAGTACTTGCTCCATTTGATCGAGGGTGTCGCCCTGTGCGCCATTTGTTGTCATGGCGAGAGCCAGCAGTACCGACAGCGGTGAAATCAATGTGTTTTCGTTGCTCTCCGATAGCGAAAGTCGAAACAAGTCCAAAGCAAAATTGGCTGAGTTTTCGATAAATGCGTCGTCAAGCACATCAATATCAAGTGCACCATCTGATATGTCGTTTGATATTGTTTCCATTAAATTAACGACATCGGCTCTGCCGGCAAGCGGGTCAGCCGGGATAACATCGCTGCCGGTGCAGCCAAACAGACTGAGTAGCAAAGCTAACGCAGCAATCATGGCGAATGTTCTTTTGGTATTCATGTGAATCACGCTCCCTTCAATTATAATACAATCGAGCTGAGTAAAGTATCGGGTTGCCATCTCATTATATAACACCGGGAGATATCTTGTAAAGTTGCAGGCAAGCAGACATAAATTTTGCTTGAAATTTTTAGGCGGGTATGGTAGAGTATGTCGTGTAAGTAGAGAAGAGTTGAGCGGTTCGGCGTAAACTCCTTGTGAAAGGAGGTGACGCCAGTGTGGAAATGAGTATTACGGTACATAATAGCAGTTATTATAGCTTTGCTATTCGCCATAATTTCTTCGCCAAACGCAAAATAACCGCTCCCTCGGCAAAGGTAGAGCGGTTGTTTTGCATAAATAACTAATTTAGCTAGTGACCGAGCCGCTTAGCGGTGTCACGCACTGCGGCGAAAATGCAATTTCCGCCTTGGCGCTTCCCAGTGCGGCAGCCTCTATTTGCATTATAAACAGAAAAAGACCCATTGTCAAGTCTTTTTCGCAACATAGGAGGAACACTCATGAAAAAATTTGCCTTTATCGGCGGCGGTAGCTTTGGTTTTACCCGCACGCTGGTACGCGACCTACTGACCTTTCCGGCGTTTCGTGACGCCGAAATTGCGCTCATGGACATCGATTCTGAGCGGCTCGACTACATCAAGCAAGCCTGCGAGCAAATTGTAGAAAAGGGCGGTTATCCCGCCAAAGTCACGGCAACAACGGATCGCGTGGAAGCCCTCAAAGGTGCCGACGGTGTGCTTTGCACCATTCTGTCAGGCGATGTTGACGTCTGGCGGTATGACATTGAAATTCCTAAGAAGTACGGCGTGGATATCAACGTCGGTGATACGCGCGGTCCGGCGGGTATTTTCCGTATGTTGCGTACCATGCCGGTGATGCTCGACATTTGTAAAGACATCGAAGAGCATTGCCCCAACGCCGTTTTTCTTAACTACACCAACCCCATGGCTATGCTGTGCAGCGGTATGCAAAAGAAGTTCCCGAACCTCAAAATCACAGGACTTTGCCACAGTGTACAAGGTACGGTTGGTATGCTGTCGGTATTTATGGGCGTTGACGTTGAGGATATCACATATACCTGTGCAGGCATTAACCATCAGGCGTTTTACACTGAGTTTAAGTATAAAGGCGAAGATGCCTATCCGATGCTGCGTGAAGCATTGAAAGACCCAAAATGGTACAATCACGAAATTGTACGTAATAATATGTTTTTAAACTTAGGGTATTACATTACCGAAAGCAGCGGTCACAACTCCGAATATGTGGCGTGGTACCGCAAGCGCGACGATTTGATTGAAAAATACTGTCATCAAGACGACGGTTGGAATCCGGGTACATATGCCTTTATTCTCAACGAGTATTTGGCACGTAAAGACACGTGGCGTGACGCGATTAAGAACGACCTCAATGACAGCAATTTTAACCTGACGCGCGGTAACGAATACGCGGCATTTATCTTTAATGCCATGTTTGGCGACTGTAAGCCTTTTGTGTTTAACGGTAATGTCCCTAATAACGGCTCGATTCCGAACTTGCCCGAGTCGTGCTGCGTAGAAATCCCTGTACTGGCACGCAAAGGCGCACTTGAACCGTTGCAAGTTGGGCCTTTACCCGACCATTTGGCATTGATGCTAAACACCCCGGCTCGCAGCGAAGAATTGGCCGTCGATGGATATTTTACCGGCGATAAAGATAAAGTTTTCCATTCCATTGCGTTTGACCCATTGACGAGTGCTGTGCTGTCGCTGGACGAAATCCGTGAAATGGTGGATGAGATGTTTGAGGCGAATCGGGACTTCTTGGCGGGGCAGTTTAAGTATTAAGAATGTGGGCGCGCTTTGCGCGCCCCTGTGACTTTTTGGAAGGAAATTATGCAAAATAAACAAACCATTATATTTGACTTCGACGGCACATTGGTAGATTCGACCGCCATGATTTTAGCATCGTGGCGGCATACACTTGATGCGTTGAGGCTAGACGAACCAGAGGATTTAGCGTATTGTGTTATAGGCCCGGCGTTGCGAGATTCTTGGCGCAAGCTGTTCGGCATGAACGAAGATGAAGTTGAAGTTGCGGTAGAGATTTACCGTAAATATATGGCGAAAAATTATGGTTTAATAGAACCCTACGATGGCATTTGCGAACTGTTAGCAGAGTTAAAAGCACAGGGGAGAACCCTGCTGATTGCAACAGCGCGAAGCCAATTTACTTGTGAACTCATTCTTGAAAAAGCTGGTTTGGCGCAGTATTTTAGTGCGGTGTCCGGTGATGTGCCAGAAGGCGGACAAGCAGACAAGGCACTGAATATTGGGCGGGTGTTAGAGATGGTGGCAGTCAGTGACATAGCATCGTGTGTGATGATTGGTGATATGGATACAGACGTTGATGGCGCAAAGTCGTATGGCATGGATTGTATTGGCGTGTTATACGGTTATGGTGGTCGTGAGAAACTGGCCGGTGCGAGTGTGCTGGTTGAATCAGTAGCCGCACTGCGGGGACTGTTGAGGGGGACATAAATATGTCAAAAAGACGCCGCAGGCGTACCCGAAATCGAGGATGCAGAGCCTTTATCGTATTCTTAATTATAGCCGCCCTGGGTGCAGTTGGTTATTTTATCACCCAAAGTGGCTCGTCATTACCCGTCGTACTGCAAGACAACGAAGTTGCCGTACATTTCATCGATGTAGGACAAGGCGACGCTACGCTCATTCAAACAGGGCAGGGGAGTATGCTGATTGACGGCGGCGATAATCATATGCGCGAGCGGGTGGTGCAGTACCTGCGCGATGCGGGCATCGAACGGCTCGATTATGTTGTTGCCACCCACCCGCACGCTGACCATATTGGCGGTCTGATTGGTGTGTTTGACGCGTTTCAAATCGGGCAGATTCTTATGCCGAATATCACGCATACAACCGAAACATTCCGGCACTTTATCAATGCCATTGAGCGAAACGGCGCGTTGGTGCGAGAACCGATTGCTGGAGAGGTCATCATGTTGGGCAATGCGCAATTTACTGTGATTGCGCCGAATTCATCGGGTTATGCGAACCTGAATGATTACTCCATCGGCTTGCGGCTGGTTGTTGGCACAACAAGTTTTGTGTTCACCGGCGACGCTGAAGCATTGAGTGAGCAGGAGATGATTGACGCGGGACATGTGTTAAACTCGGATGTTTTGCGTGTGGGGCACCATGGCAGTCATACGAGTACAGCGCAAGAATTTTTTGCTGCCGTCAGTCCGGCAATCGCTGTCATCAGCGTGGGTGCGGACAATCGGTATGGCCACCCGCACAGGGCTGTGCGCGAACGGTTGGAAGATATTACCGTTTACCGCACCGACCGGCATGGGCATATCGTTATGGTGACGGACGGTACATACATTACAGTGACAACAGGGAGCGGCAACGGATGGCTGCAACAGGTGACGCAATGGTTTACGCAATTGATCGGATAGAAGGCGGCATTGCCGTTTGTGAGTGCATTGAAAGCGGTGCAAAACGGGATGTTGCCGTGAAAGATTTGCCCGAAAATGCTTGCGAAGGCGACTTGGTTCATGTGGTTGATGGGGTATGGGCGATTGATGTTGCATTGACGGCGCAACGGCGTGCAGAGATGGCGGAGCGGTTGAAGAAGTTATTTGATAAGTCATTTCCTTGAAGTTTACTCTCTCGATTTCGCGGATGAAGTCGAGTACAATATCTTTCGGCTCGTGCAATACTGCGCATTCGTCGTACATGCTGCATGCATAATCGTCGCTGCGGGTGCTGTGTATCAGCCCCATGTCTTCGTTTCGTTTGTTTTGCGGAGATAAGCATAGTGTAAACTCTTCCCAAAGGTAGAGGCAAGGGGGGGTGAAAACATTTTAACAATGCCCTCCTGCTATCGCAAGAGGGCATTGTTATATTTTTACACAATTTTAATTACATTCTTACGTGTCAGGAACCGCAGCAGCTCGCCGAAGAAGAAGGGGGTGGCCGATAGTACTGCCGTGATAACCCAATGCCAGGCACTCATATCCACAGTGCGGAATATGCCTTGGACAGGCCCGATGATTGCCGTGGCAACGAGTGCGGCAATTGAGAATACCGCGCCCCACATCAGTGCCATGTTGCCTCTAAATCCGGTTTTGAAGAACGATACGGTATTGCTCTTGACATTTACGATGTTGACAACGCTGCTAATGCCAACGACCATGTATGCCATCGTCATGGCGATGTCTGCCGAGGGGTTAAGCCCGCCAAGCGACATGGCATATCCGATCCAGTAAGCAACCAAGCCGGCAACGGCAAACATGCCCGCCATCAGGCCTAACCGAATGCCCAGGCCATTGCTGAATACACTCGCGCCTTTTTTGAGGGGTTTTTTGCGCATGACGTCGGCCTCGGCTTCTTCTTTATAGATAAACAGTGCCGGCACGCCGTCGGCGAGTACGTTGATCATGAGCAATTGCGTTACAAAGAGTGGGGTCTGCCAGAAGATAAATACGCCGAGCAGCATAATGAAAATTTCACTGATGTTGGCGCTCAACAGGAAGAACAACACTTTGCGGAGATTTTCGTAAATGCGCCGCCCCTCTTTGACCGCTGAGATGATAGATGAGAAGTTGTCATCGGTCAGAATCATTTCGCTGGCGTGCTTGCTGACGTCGGTGCCTGAACCCATGGCAACGCCGATGTCGGCAGCTTTGAGTGCCGGCGCGTCATTCACGCCGTCACCCGTCATGGCGACAACTTGGTCGTGTGCCTGCCATGCTTGCACAATGCGGATTTTATCGTTGGGGCTGACGCGGGCGTATACGCTGTAATCGCGGACGCGCGCGGTCAGCTCTTCATCGCTCATGTCGTTGAGCTCGGCACCGGTAATGGCCTTTTCACCCTCGTGCAGAATGCCGATTTCACGCGCAATGGCGGCCGCTGTAATGGCGTGGTCGCCGGTAATCATCACGGTGCGAATGCCGGCCTCGTCGGCTTGCCGCACGGCTTCCATACTCTCAGGACGCGGCGGGTCAATCATGCCAACAATACCGAGGAAGTTGAGATCTGTTTCCAGCACTTCCGAAGTCATCTCCGGCTTTGTATCAAATGTTTTGGTAGCTACGGAAAGCACACGCAAGGCATTTTGGGCAAATTCATCATGCACGGCTTGCGCTTTTTCCGCCGCGTCAGGTGTGAAATTGACAGGAATGCGGTCGAACGCGCCTTTGGTAATCGATACATACTTGCCGCCTTCTGTTTTATGCACCGTTGTCATGAGTTTGCGGTCGGAGTCAAATGGTATCTCAAAGATGCGCGGCTCATCTTCTTCTAATGATTTTTTTGTCATGCCTTTGTCAATCAGTAAACGCACAATTGCTGTCTCAGTCGGGTCGCCAATGGCAACTTCCTCACCGTTAAACGTATCAATTGTAGCGTTGGTGGCAAGACTGATTTTTTTGAGCAGATTGGTTTCGGCATCGTTGAAACCATCTTCAACGGCTGCGGGATCAAAACCCTGTGCCCAAACGCGTTTGATGGTCATGCGATTCATGGTCAATGTGCCAGTCTTATCAGAGCAAACTACTGTGGCCGAACCGAGAGATTCAACAGCGGCAAGACGGCGTATGATGGCATTTTTCTTGGCCATATTTTGTACGCTGAACGCCAGCGCGACAGTGACGATGACCGGTAATGCTTCCGGCACGGCGGCAACGGCTAATCCGATGGCATTGAGCAGCACGATATCTATATCGGCTTCACCGATGATAAGCAGTTGGAACGCGAATAGAATCACTGCTGACGCGATGGCAATAATGGCAAGTATCTTGCCTAAGCGATGTAGGCGGTCTTGTAACGGTGTACGTACTTTCTTAGTGTTCGACAGCAAGCTGGCAATGCGCCCCATTTCGGTATTCATGCCGGTAGTCGTTACGACAGCCAACGCACGGCCGTTGGTAATCAAACAACCCGAAAATAACATATTGAAGCGGTCACCGACAGTCGCCGTTTCACAGACGATAGCACCGGCATCTTTTTCGACAGGCACACTTTCCCCTGTCAAAATCGCCTCATCGACCCGCAAATTTACACTTTCAATCAGCCGTGCGTCGGCGGGAATCAAATCGCCGGTTGACAGCACAACAATGTCGCCCGGCACAAGCTCAGACGCGTCAATGGTCTGCTGTACGCCATTGCGCAATACCGTTGTTGTTGGCGCATTCATATTCCGTAATGCGTCAAGTGCTTTTTCTGCACCCAGTTCTTGGTAAATTGCCAACGCGATACTGATAATGACAATCGAGAAGATGATAATCCATTTGGCGTGTGCCTCTCCGGTGCCGCTTCTAATTGCCATAAACAGTGAAACTGCCGTGCCGAACAGCAGGATGAGCATAGTAAATTCCGTTGCGTGATGGAAGATTTTTTGCAGAATGGTTTCTTTTTTCTCTTCTTCAAATCTGTTTAGACCTTTTTTTTCCTGAATATCGGCGACCTGCGCATCAGATAGCCCTGTTTGCGGGTTTGCACCCAAATCCAGATAAACATCTTGCAGTGATTCTTTGATATACTTCATTCGCGTACCTCCTATAATTTTTTGATAGCAAAAAAAAGCGGAGAAATAGCATCTCAAAAACGCATGATGCGATTTTGCCCCGCTCTTATTATTTTTATTATACTATGCAGCAAGCGGGATGTCAATACCTCACATCCGCAATGTGTCAATAAATTCGCGCAAGTTGGTGCGTGTGCTCCAGGTAATTTCGCGGAAATTGACAATGCCGAGTGCAGCGATTGCTTGATCGTATTGCGCTTGTGTGACGGATTCGTCATTGACGTAGTAGCTTGACGACTCGCCGGTATCGTCTGCGCCCCAAGGGTTATGCCAGGTTGTTAGTATTGTCTCAAATGTACCGTCTTGCCAACGCATAAAAGTTCTGGCGATGGGGCCGTCGCCGATAGTTACACTAACAAAGTACCGTGCCATACCTTCGCCGACCTCAAACGTTACAGTAGTGGCAGCTTCTATCCATGTAGTGTCGTGATGAACAAGTTCTATCCGTCCTATGTATCGGAAAATATAAATGTCAGCGTGTGCCCATTGGTTCGGCATACTAAACGTCACCAAAAGCAACGGTATATCATCGCCAACATCTATTATTTCAACGTGAAGAACGCCGTAATACGGCCAGCGCCCATTATTGTCTGTTGTTGTTACTTCACCGTGAATTTCCCAAAGTTCGGTCAAAAATTCATAGTAGGCATTGATTGCCTCACCGCGTGTCGTCGCAGTCGGCGTAAAGTCAAACTGCAAGGCAACTTTTACAGGCTCATGACGGTCAAGCAAAAATGCGCCATCGCCGATTTCACCGTTGAGATTAGAGCCCCACGCCCAAATTTGCCCATCTTGCGTTACCGCCAATGTATGCGTGTCGCCGGCGGCAACGTGTGCAACGTTTTCCATAATGCGAACAGGCGTAGCGCGGTCTGTTACATGAGGGTTCTGCATCTCATGCTGCCAATGAAGTTGAATCGGGCTGACAGTGCCGCCGTCACCGACACGACCGTGAGTGTTGCTGCCCCAGCCGTACAGCGCGCCGTCGCGTGTAATCACCATACTGTGCCAAGAGCCCGCCGAAACATAGGCAACATTATCCATCAGCCGTGTGTGTGCCGGATTTTCATCAAAGCGAGTGTAGCGGGCATATAGCGCGCTGTCAGTGGTAACAATCAGCGTATGGTCCGGACCGGCCGCCACCATAGCCACATTTTCTTTGTCCATCACCGGTGTCGGCAGCAAAAAACTTTGCCACCATAACTCACCGTCTCCTGTAATAAAATATCCACCCGCCGAACTTCTTGCGGCAATTGAAACGACGTCCGTCCATAGCCGTTCTGCTGAATGCGGGGAAAAATTCCACGTGTACAGTTCACCATCTTTAGTTAACGTCATGCCATCGTCAATAGCGCGAACATTATCCATAAACGCATTAAAATACCCCGATGCGCTTAAATATGAAAGCTCGCCGTCAGTGTTAAGCACAAAATTATTTTCCCGGCTTGTCAAAACGGCGGCAATATTTTGGCCCACAGTCATCGGTTGAAACGCTGCACGCCACGTATCATTCGCGCCCCAACCCCACAAGTCCCCATTTGGCAACAACACAAACGACGTGCCGCGGCCGGCAATAACCCGGCTCATTGGATCTTGTTCCGGCGGTTGGCGACCGTCTTGCCCTGTGGTTGAGGTTGAGTTGTTTGCCGGCGGGCCGGTTATCGTTGGGTAATTCGGCTCATCCTCATGCGCGGCTAAAAACAACCCCACAGCAATTGCAAACGCAGCAACTGTTGTTGCCAACAAAACGAGCATAATTTTAACCGATTTTTTCATGTTATACGCTGACCCCTCTTTCGCGCAATGCTTCGGTTTTTTTTGCCGAGCAGTCTGCGCATCGAAATTGCGGCGTATTGTCGTCAGTTTTGTCGTAATTGTCGGTTTTGACAAGGCGATGTCCGAGGCATTTTGCGCCGCAATCGCTGCATTCGATGTCGGCGCGGGTTTCCCAAACGGTAAAAAAGTTTTTGGATTTAAAAATAAACCGGTCGACCCAAAAGAAAATCAAGCCGCCGATAAGGTTGGCGACAATCGTGGCAATCAAAGCGGAGGTATGGCTGGCCAGTAACCATAGCACTGCTGCCAAGATGGGTGTGGACAACTGCCAACGCAAGAGGTACATGGCATATTTTTTTAGCATGACGGCGTCCTCCGCGCAAAGTTTCCGTTGTTGTAGTTGTCGATGCTCTTTTGTATAATTTTCTCGGCTTCTTTTCTGTCCAGCACCTGGTCGACGACGGTATCTTTTTTCTCCAACTGCTTATACACCTCAAAAAAATGCATGATTTCTGTTGATATATGTGCCGGCAATTCAGAAATATCCTTGTACACGTTTAGAAACGGATCTTTTTTTGCAACGGCAATGATTTTTTCGTCGCGCTCATTTTGGTCGGTCATAATAATGGCGCCGATGGGATAGGTTTCAACCAGTGTCATGGGATCTATATTCTCTTGGCACAGCACCAAAACATCCAATGGGTCATTGTCGTCGGCATAGGTTCTGGGGATAAATCCATAGTTTGCCGGATAGTGCGTGGCTGTGTAGAGCACCCTATCCAGCATAAGCATGCCTGTTTCTTTGTCCAGCTCATATTTATTTTTGCAGCCTTTTGTGATTTCGATGACAGAAATAAAGCTGTCTTTCGCGATTCTGTCGGCGCGGATATCATGCCATATATTCATGTTTGCACCAACTCACTCCGGCGCTTCGGGCAATATAATCGCAGCAATCAAGTACGCCACCCAGCTTACCGGAACCACTATGGCAATGATGCGAACAATCATGGGGTCGATGTTGAAGTACTCTCCAATGCCGCCGCATACGCCGGTAAGTATTTTGCTTTTGCGGGAACGGTATAGGCGTTTGTACGGCTCCATGGGTATTCTCCTTTACAAAATAAATGGCCTGACTTCCGTCAGATATGCTGAAAACCAGCGCTCCGTTGGCGGCGTAATTGAACTGCTGTGTTTCTGGTGTTACATAAGATGCCTTGGCAACAATTATACCACATTGAACACGCTTTGACAAGAGTTGTATTCACTTATGATTGAGAAATCAATTTAGCTACACAATCACATCCCGTCGCTTGCAAAACGTCAGTCCACATACAGTTAAAGCCAATGCTATCACAGTCAAAGTCAACAGGGGAAACGTGCACATGCTCTCTAAGGGAAGTTGCGGTATATGGTGAAACGGCGACAGGCTCATTGCCCACGAGGGCATGTGCAGCAAGTCTCCAAAGAACCCGACAATGAAGATATAGATAAAGTACGCCCAGCAGAGAGCAGCTGCTTTCGGAAAAACACCGACGACAAAAATCCCCAACCCTAACATAAGCCATAAAGCAGGTATACAGACCATTATAGAATATATCAACAAACCAAAAAGGAACTCTTTCGTGTTCCCCGCGCACAGCACTTGGACGAGAGAGATATGCATCCCGATAGACTACATTCATCAGATACGCACCACTGCGCCAGTCAGGAGTTGTCCCCCATGATATTATCACGGCCTTGGCGGCTTTTTCAACTGACGTGACTGGCTGGGTTTTCACTTCACATTTGCAACCACATAGCGACTTGTCTTTTATTGTATTATAGCCTTCCTTATTTGTATCTTTGAGTACGATATGTTCATCTCGTTCGTGTAATGCTTCAACTTTATCTTTTATGCGTTGGGGCAAATCGATCGAAAATATATCATAGGCGTCAGCGAGGCAAGATTCGTCCGCAATGTAATAAAATTCGCGGATAAGCTGTTTTCCGCCACTGTATTTGATGTTTTCAAAGTGTTCACTGTAGTGCCCCTTTATCCATATAATAGCGTTTGTCTGCAGTTTTATGCCACGCTTACACCCTGTTACAGGGTGTAAGCGTAATAATGCAAAAGATTTTTAATTATGGTCTACCCAACAATCTCGAACTCAGTCCAAACCGGGCCGTCCCAAACTAGCTCCGTGCTTCGTGTCATTTCAGGGTAGCCCCTCGTTACTGTGCTCCGCATCAAACGAGCACCGGTGACAATGCGGTATATGCCGGGAGCGAGTCCGCGCCCGTTTGTATGAGGTGGACGTATGGGAGCAGCAGAATCGTAACTATAAAGAAATGCATATGAAACCACTTCCCCAAAACGCAATGGCTGTTGCACTATTAGTCGAATCTCTGCCACTCCAGGATCTGGAAACTCAATAACACCCCATCCCTGTTTTGTTTGTTTCACAAGAGTAAAGCCAAATCCAGGATACAAGGCATAATTCACTGTAATATGCCGCTCGTCTATCGGTTCCGTTGCATTTGTCAATATCGCCGAAATACGCGAAAAACGAATGGGGTAGGTCTCATGCTCCATGACAAAGCTTATCTCTTCCGGCCAAGTTTCGGTTGGGAACTCAAAAAGTTCACCCGGTTCAGGAAAACCCGGCTGTGTACATCCGGCAAGCAAAGCAAGTAGGATAATTACACAAAGAATACACCCTCTCTTTTTCATAAAATATACCCCTTATTTAACCCCACCATTGTAATTGGCCTCGCACCAACGCTATTTGATCTATCCAACTCTGATCAATTCTAATGGCGCGAGCCTCACCTGTTGTCAAAAGTAGCGTACTTTGGATACCTACAACTAAATTGTTAGCGGGGTTAATGATGGGCGAGCCGCTCATTCCACCAATCGCAAAAGTATTCATTAAAAAATATCCCGACTGGATATTACGAGTAGGCCCCCGACTATGCACCATTCTTCCGCGTGTATCTTGTTCCTTGAGGAGTCCAAAACCCAGGCCCTGGATAGCCAATTCCTCTAACTTCACCAGGCACATTTGTAGAGAGCCCGTGCAAATGTCAAGTGAAAACCCAGCCAGTCACGTCAGTTAAAAAAGCCAGCAAAACCGCATGGTTGCTGACTTTTTGGATGGCGGAGAGGAAGGGATTCGAACCCTTGTGAGCTTGCACTCTAACGGTTTTCAAGACCGCCCCGTTATGACCACTTCGGTACCTCTCCGTATGACGTTGACCTTGTGATGACCGCTCAGAAATCGGGCAACACTTTAAGGCAACAGCAGCAGATATTCAGTTGTTATGATACAGCAGAAACGCTGTGGTGTCAAGGATTTTCAGCCATTAGCGGATAGAAAAAATACCGCATTTCAAGACCGCCCCGTTATGACCACTTCACTATTCCTCCGTGACGCTGAATCACTATATCACATTCGTGCCGGGTTGTCAATGTATAAATTATCGCCGGACTGGTCAATACTACCATCATTACCAATTGGAGGTGTTGTACTTGAAAGGAGACAGAAGCACAGGACAATTTACCGGCAAGGGATTTTACATCGTATTATTGCTATGTGTTGCCGTAATCGGTGTAGCCGGATTTACACTGATGCGCTCAACCAACAGCTTGACCGTAAATCCCGTGCAAAATACGCCGTGGACTTTTCCTGCGGCAACCCCGAGCATTGCCCCGCCCGCGGGGAATATTTCGTCGCCCTCGCCGCGCCCCAGCCCCGCAGACGAAAATCGCTCTGCGGAAAATGTGACGCCACAACCGTCACCGCAACCGGCGGCAACCGTTGCACCGACACCCGTGCCTGTGATCAACGAGTATGAGGAGGCACAAGAAGTCGCTGCCGTATCGTTTTTTGTGCGGCCGGTTGAAGCAGCGTTGCCCACAATGTTTGCTGAGGACGAGCTGACGTATAACCCGACGCTGGGTGTGTGGCGGTTTCATGGCGGCATCGACATCTACGCTGAACTCGGCACACCGGTGATGGCTGTTGCCGATGGCGAAGTTGAGCGAGTGGACATTGATATGTTGTTGGGCAATCTCGTGGTCATTCGTCACGCAGGGGGGGTGATCAGCCTATATGCCAACCTTGACGACGCACTGTTCGTGAGCATCGGCGACCGTGTATCGGCGGGCGATGTCATTGGGGCCATCGGTGACAGCGCGCCGGGAAAAGCCTTGCAGGCGGCGCATCTGCATTTTGAGATGCGGCAGGATGGGGAAGTAGTGAATCCGTTGAAGTATTTACCGGGATAGGGGATTGCTCGGCAGTAAACAAGGCGCGATGAAGATATCGCGCCCTACATATATTTACAAGTGCACCCACTTTTAGCATAATCACAAACGTTAAAGAACTTTCCTAAATACGCAAAAATGACAGAGGGTGTAACTGTGAAAAAGAAACCTCATGGCTATATGATAGCGTTTGGCGCGGTTTGTCTGATTCTCGCTTCCATTCTGCTTTTTCTAGTGTGGGGTTTCATTTCAATGTTTTCCTCTTTCTTTTCAATAGAGCTTAATTTGGGGCGTCTAGCTTGTGCGCCATGTCACCGCAGGCGCAGGATTGTCATGCGTGTGAGTGATGAATATTTTGCGGCGGAGATGTTATCTTTGGATTTATATTATTTGAATCTATTGCAAAAGGGTGCAGGTGCAGCAATACAAGGTGCACACGGTGCGATGCTTTCGTCGTGCTGTGCTTGCATAAATATACCGGATATGTTACAATGTGGCCATGAATATACTTGATGCCAATGTAAAAAAAATGACGCCGGCACAGCTGGAACGGCTGGCTAAGCGGATTCGGTGTTTTTTGCTTGCCCATGTGTCGCAGACGGGCGGACATTTGGCGCCCAGTTTGGGCGCAGTAGACTTGATTGTAGCGTTGCACAAAGTCTTTGATACGTCAGTTGATCGCGTGGTTTTTGACGTGGGACACCAAGCCTATTCGCATAAAATTTTGACGGGACGGCGCGAAGGTTTCGATAAACTGCGACAATGGGGCGAAATGTCGGGTTTCCCCTGCCCCAATGAGAGCGTTCACGATGCTTTTGTCGGGGGTCACGCTTCGACGTCAATTTCGCTTGCCTTGGGGATGGCGCGTGCTGAGCGGTTGAAAGGCTCTGACGCGCGGTGTATTGCCGTATTGGGCGACGGCGCGCTGACCGGCGGACTGGCCTATGAGGCTATTAACGATGCGGGGCATAGTCGCGAGCCGTTGATTGTAGTCCTCAACGACAACGGCATGTCGATTTCACGTAATGTCGGCGGTATGTCGAAACATTTGGCGCGGCTGCGCTCGCGCCCGCAGTATATCAAAATGAAGATCGCCTATCATAAACTGACCGACCCGTTGCCGGGTGGAAAGACCATCAACCGTGCGCTGCATCGCATGAAACGCGGCGTGCGTGACACTATTTTATCCGATAGTTCTCTGTTTGAAAGCATGGGTTTCGCCTACTTGGGCCCTGCTGACGGGCATAATATTGACGAGATGGTGGAGTTGTTCCGCCACGCCAAGTCGCTCAAACGCCCGGTATTGATTCACTTGATGACCCGCAAGGGCAAAGGCTATAAGCAAGCCGAGCAGAACCCATCGGCGTTTCACGGTGTGCCGGCGTTTGATTTGCAGAATGGCTTGGCGGCTAAGAATGGTGAAACGTTTTCCGATCGCTTTGGCAAAACATTGTGCAAATTGGCGCAAAATGATAAAAAAATTGTTGCCATAACAGCGGCCATGCCTGATGGCACGGGGCTCTGTCAGTTTGTCAAGCAATATCCGTCGCGTTTTTTTGATGTCGGCATTGCCGAGGGTCATGCTGTTACGATGGCGGCGGCAATGGCGAAGCAAGGCATAAAGCCTGTGGTGGCTGTATATTCCAGTTTTTTGCAGCGGGCATATGACCATATTTTGCATGATGTGGCAATTGGCAATTTGCCTGTGGTCTTTTGCGTTGATCGCGCGGGGCTGGTTGGTGAGGATGGCGCGACACACCAAGGTACATTTGACGTTGGCTTTTTGTCACAGATTCCCAATTTGACGCTTTACGCACCGGCATCGCTGGATGAACTGGAAAGTATGCTCTCCGCGGCACTGGCCGACCTAAAAGGGCCGGTGGCCATCCGTTACCCGCGGGGCGGTGAGGGCGCATACAACGGAAATTATGCCGATTGTGACTTTGCCGTATTGCGGCCGGGGAACGATGCTTGCCTGCTGACTTACGGTACACTGACGCATACGGCGCTTGAAACGGCGGAGCGTTTGGCTAAGCAGGGCTTGCAAGTGTCTGTTATCAAACTGAATAAGCTGTCGCCCTTGCCGTGCGATTCGTTGCACGACAAGTTGCCGAAACGCTTTGCTGTTATTGAAGATGTTGTGCGAAACGGCTCGGTTGGGCAACGAATGGCGGCAGAGTGCGCGGCGCGCGGCGGTGAATTTTCGCCTGTGCTGTTTAATCTCGGGCAGACATTTATGCCGCACGGCTCAATTACAAAACAACGCGCGGCGGCGGGGCTGGATACGGATAGCTTGACGGAAAAGTTGACGGAAGCATGGTGCGGTTAGATGTAGCGTTGGTGCAGCGCGGGGTTGTTTCCAGCCGAACCGTTGCGGCAGAGGCAATTGCAGCGGAGTTTGTGACAGTGAACGGTGCGATTGCACACAAGGCAAGCATGAAAATCGTTGACAGCGATGATGTGCAGGTCAAAGCTCTGCCGCACAACTATGTTGGGCGCGGTGGCGTAAAATTGGCGCATGCGTTGGCGTGTTTTGGCATTGACGTGGGCGGTCGTGTGGCCTTAGATGTCGGTGCGTCAACAGGCGGCTTTACCGATTGTCTGTTGCAAAACGGCGCGGCACGTGTTTATGCCGTCGATGTGGGCAAGGGGCAGTTGCATAAACGTTTGCGAGCCGACGAGCGTGTTGTCGCGATGGAGCAGACGGATATTCGCGGACTGGCGTTGCCGGAGTTGGTCGATTTAATAGTCGTTGATGTGTCGTTCATTTCATTGACGAGAATTATCGACTACTTGGCAATTTACGCAAAATCGAATGCACTGGCTTTACTGCTCGTCAAGCCGCAGTTCGAAACATCAAAATCGCGCAAGAACAAGCATGGTGTTGTAATAGATAAAGCAGTGCGGGAGATCGCAGTGCAATCGGTGGCACAATCGGCAGAGGCGTGCGGATGGCGTGTGCTGGGGCGCGAGATTTCGCCGCTTGCGGGCGGTGACGGGAATATCGAGTATTTTTTACATGCGAGTAGGTGATAACGATGATCGAACGTGTATTGATTTGCCCGAATGGCAACAAGGATAAGGATTTGGCAGTGACAAACAAGTTGTGTGCAGTGTTGTTGGAAAACGGTCTTGACTCACTTATCGCGACACATGATGTCGATTGGCGGCAAGTGTTGGCGCGGGTGCAGTGTATTATTACGATCGGCGGTGACGGCACACTACTTCATGTTGCCAAACGTGCGGCGCAGGCGGGAGTGCCCGTTATTGGCGTCAATATGGGTAATTTGGGTTTTATGACTGAATTGGAAGTGGCCGAACTTGAACAATTGCCCGGTATTTTGCGCGGTGGTTGGCAGCCTGACCCGCGCATGATGTTGCAGTTGTCGGTCGAGCGCGGCGGCACGGAGATTTACGCTGATTATGCTTTAAATGATGCGGTGTTGAGTGGCGGCCCGGAGGCACGGATGGTGGAAATTAATGTTCGGAATGGTGATATGTCGCTGTTGCGTGTGACGGGCGATGGGTTGATTGTGTCAACGCCCACGGGGAGCACAGCATACTCGTTGTCGGCAGGCGGGCCAGTTGTTGAACCGTGTGCCGAATGCTTGCTTGTGACGGCAATTTGTCCGCACCGCATGGATGTGCGTAGCGTGGTCTTATCAGCAGAGCGCAAACTGGAGTTGTCGGTCAGTGCGCGTGCTGACGCATGGTTGAGTGTGGACGGCAACGAGGCGTTTGCTGTGCGGCAAGGCGATATTGTCACTGTGGCACGATGGGCGAAGAAGCTAACGCTGATGCGGGTCAAAGAGAACGGGTTTATGGAACGGATTGGAGAGAAATTGTCATGAGACAAGCCGTTACGGCACTTTGGATGCGCTCATGGCTTTTTAAGTACTCGTCACTATTCTTGGGTGTTTTTTTTGCCGTTTATTCACCGTTTTTGCTTTCGGGACGTACGTTCATCTGGGTCATTGACGGGTATAGGCATCATATTCCTTTCGTTATGGAAACGGGGCGGCTTTGGGGTGCCATGCTCTCGGGGCAAGAGTTTCAGTTCAGCAACTATTTTGGGCTTGGAAACTGTTCGGTAACTGCGCTGGCATTTTATTTTTGGTATCCACTTAATGTTTTAATGGTTGTTTTGCCGGACAGTATCATTGAAATCAGCCATTTTCTGAGTGTCGCGCTGCACTTTTATCTTGCCGGGCTTTTCTGTTTTATCATGCTTCGGCGTTTCAAGTTTAATCCGTGTGCCGCCATGACGGGGGCATTGATGTATGCCTTTTCGCCCATTATGCTGTCTGCGTTTACACGGCACTATTTTTTTGCGGCGGGGGCGGTGATGTTGCCGCTTCTTGTGATTGCAACTGAGAGATTTTTGGAGAACCATAGAAAATGGGGTCTCCTCGTGAGTGTTGTGGTCATTCATGCGTTTATGGGCTATTACTTCTTTTTCTTTAATAGCGTGTTTATCGCACTATATGTGCTGTTCAGAATGCGAGAGTTGTATAAAGGCGAGAATTGGGCAGCGTATACTCTGCGGCTTGGCAAGTTTGCGGCAGCCTATCTTACGGGAATCATTCTTTCATCTGTTGTTTTGCTTCCATTCGCGTATATGATTATTGACAGCTCTAGGGGAGCAGGGGCGGAGGGCATTCTCTTTTTTAGCGTTCAGAGCATAGCGTTAGGCATCGTCGGACTTTTTTTGCCTACGCCTTCACTAGATGTTTTTTCGCCGCCGTTTGCCAATATCTTGCTCCTTGCATTCCTGCCCTTTTTCTTTTTGCGCAAGGGCAATATCACAATGAAAATTATGCTTGTGTTCTGCGTTTCCGGGTTGGCTCTCCCTTTTGTCGGATATTTGATGAACGGGTTTGTCTATGTAAACAATCGCTGGAACTATATGGTGGCACTGGTCGGTATTTACGTCATTGTATATGGGCTCGAAAATCAAAAGCAGTTTTTTAAGAGGAAAATAAATACAAAAAAGGTCGGAGCGGTCGGTCTTGTGTTGTGTATTGCTTTTGGTTTCTCATTCAATTTAATTTACTCAAGGGAGTTTTTAAGATGGGGTGACTACGCACAAATCAATTATGCAAGGTATCGTAATTTTTCGCACACGACTTCTGACGGATCGTTTGACTTTTTCAGAGTTACACAACCGGTACGTTACAATGCCGTACGGCCTAACGTCCGACGCCCCAATTTAGGCACTGAAGGTCTTATTGACGGGTATTTTGCCACAAACGCCTATGTATCGTCGATGCATGCCGGCAAGTTTGATTTTGCAAGATTTTTTCATGCACATCACAATTTTTATAACGTGTCATACAACGGATTCGACAACAGAGGACATATTCTTGCCATTCTTAACAATCGCTACATGCTTTTGCAAAATGAGCAAACTTTCCTTGCCCCTTATGGTTATATACATGATGGGTCAAGAGGAAACCGGCACACACAAGTTTATACAAACAGCAACGCCCTGCCGTTTGGGTTTGTGTATCGGTCGTTTGTAACGCGAGAGCAAGCGGCCGCCCTCAACCCCATCGCCAGAGAGAGTCTCCTGACAAAAGCAGTTGTTTTGGAACAAGACGTTGCTTTGGGTCGCTTTGATGTCAATCGCATAGACAATGTGACAATGCTGACAGCCGGCGAGGGGCTTTCGATTGAGTGGGCCTGTGAGCGGGAATTTAATTTGACATTTCCGCGGGAGAGTGACAGTGAAGTGTTTGTACAGCTGTACATCAGAAACAAGACGCATCGCGGCGCATTTGTCGCCAATTTAAAGAGTGAAAGCGGGTACGTCAACCAAATTCAATCCTTTGCCGATATCAATTTATTCAATGACTGGAACAATTTTTTTGTGGTTAACATGGGCTATTTGGCCGAATGGCAAGACGACTATTCTGTCAGTGTATCCTTAACCGACGGGGATTTCGTCATTGCAGACATTGCCGTCTACTTGCGCGATATGGGCGGGTTTGCTGAAGAAATAGCGGCCGTCAATGCACGAGAATCGCTGATGCTTTACAGTTATGACGCCGGCAGAATACGTGGGAGTATAACCATGCGCGAGCCGGGAATTGTCTTCTTCAGCGTTCCGTATAGCAGAGGGTTCAATGCACATGTCAATGGAGAGCCGGCAGATATTCTGCAAGCCAACATTGGATTTATGGGTCTTTTGCTTGACGAGGGGGATTTTGAGATAGAAATTTGGTTCAGAACGCCCTTTCTAAGGCTGGGAGGCATTGTGACATTGGTTGGAGGTTTGGGCGTTGTTCTGTTTTGGGTGTTCGGGAAATTTGCGTTAAAACGGCTTGGCAAGGAGCAGAATGCCGCCGTAATGGAGGAGTAATGATATGAAACATGCACGGCACAAAATGATACTAGACCTCATTGTCAACGAGGTCATCGCTACGCAAGAGCAATTGACGCAACGTCTGCTTGAAATGCGTTGCCCGACCACGCAAGCCACGGTGTCGCGGGATATTCGGGAGTTAGGGCTACACAAGACGCTCGACGCTGCAAGCGGGCTGTACCGTTATGCCGCGCCATCTGACCCGATTGGCGCGTCGTCGCGACTGAACGCCATTTTCCGCGAAGCAGTGTTGGCGTGTGAACACGCGCAAAATCTTGTTGTTGTCAAAACTATGCCGGGACTGGCGAGTGCGGCGGGTGCGGCGATTGATGCGCTGCATCATGACGACATCGTTGGTACGATTTCAGGCGATGATACGGTATTTGTCGCCATGCGGAATGTTGCCGCGGCGAAGAAGTTTGCGCTGGACATTGGGAATTTGATTGCATAGTGGATTTATTTCAAGTGAGCGGAAATTTATATTTTATGCTATGGTAGACGGCAAGGCACACATCAAACATAAGGCAGGAAATGAGTATGCGTAATTGGCAATTTCAACTTCTTATGTGTATCATTGCCATTTTGGTAATAGTTGTTGCACCACTTGTATTCATCTATGGCAGGATGGTCAATAGCTCGTTAGTGTGGCTGATTCCTATTGTACTTGTGGCTGGATTTTGGGTGTTTATTATTAAAGTGAGCAAAATGTCAGGCGAATTTCTGACAATGAAAGACATCAAGGCAATGAAGATGGGCGAATGTAGTAGTTGTAAGCATGAAGATACGACCGGCTGTCCATTTTATGGACGACCAAAAATAGAAGCAGGTTGTGATTACTGGAATAAGTAAATACTATACCTAATAAGCATTTTCCCAGACATATCTTTCCACATACGAGGTCTATTATGTTGAGCAATTTACATATCGAGAATATGGCGATTTTCACGGCGGTGGACGTGTTTTTTGGCGATGGATTGAACGTGCTGACGGGCGAAACGGGTGCCGGTAAATCTATCATTTTGGACGCGCTAGGGTTGGCGTTGGGCGCGCGGGCGCAAAAAGAATTGGTGCGCTCAGGGCAAAACAAGGCACTTGTGACGGCTCTTTTTCAAGCCTTGCCCGATAGCGTGAATGTATGGATGAGCGAAAACGGCATGGATGGGTGTCCCGATGGTGAATTGTTACTTAGCCGTGAGTTGTCGGCAGACGGCAAGACAGTTTGCCGCGTCAATGGCAAAGTACAAACGGTCGCTATGCTAAAAGCCTTGGGTCAGTTAATTTTGAGTGTTCACGGGCAGCATGACACTTACCAATTATTTCGCCCTGAAAGTCATATGCGCTATGTAGACAGCTTCTTGGGCAACCGCACCGAACGCACGGCATACGGCGAGGCGTATCAGGCATGGCATGCGTTGTGCCGTGAGCGCGATGCCTTGCGGTTGAGTGAAGACGATAAGCGGGCGCGGATAGATTTATTGCGTTTTCATTTAGACGATTTAGAGCGTTTGGCGTTGCAGGACGGCGAATATGAGGAATTACAGGCGCGGCGCAAAATTTTACGTTCGGCCAGTAAGTTATCGGCGGTGGCGGCGGCGGTGCGTGAGTTGTTGAAAGGTGACGATGAGCTTGATGGCGCGATTGCGCAGCTGGAACAGGCTGCCGATACCATGCAGTCGACATCTTCGATGGGCGAGGCGTGGACGGCGGCGGCGGAACGATTGCAAGCCCTGTGTGCTGAGGTGAGCGACGCGGGTGAAGTCGCGTTGGATTTATTCGATGGCGTGGAGTTTTCCGAAGAAGAGCTGGAAGCCATCGAAATGCGGTTGGACATTATCGCGCGTGCCGAGCAGCGGCATGGTGTAATGGCGGCGGAACTCGTTGTACGGCGAGAGACATTGCAAGCCGAGCTGGATAAGCTGGACTATGCCGATATGCGCTTGGCTGAACTTGGGCGTGCCATTGCGGCGGCGGAAGGTGTTTTAGAGCAAGCGGCAAACGCGCTTACAGCCTCACGGCGCAGGGCGGCGGATGCATTAAAAGAGGCAGTCGAAGGCCAGTTGCAAGATTTGGACATGGCGCGTGTTTCATTTATAGCACAGATGATTGACACGGGAAACTATCAGCCTGACGGGCGTGAAACGGCATGCTTTATGATTGCTACCAACCCCGGCGAGCCTGAAAAGCCAATGGATAAAATTGCCTCGGGCGGCGAGCTGGCACGGATTATGCTGGCGTTGCAGAATGTGTTGAGCGACAGCATTTCGACATTGGTGTTTGATGAAGTAGATGCCGGTGTCAGCGGACGGGCAGCGCAGCGCGTTGCCGAGAAGATGAGCAACATCGGGCGGCAGAAACAGGTGTTGTGTGTCACGCATTTGCCGCAGGTTGCCGCATTTGCCGACACGCATTTACACGTTGTCAAGCGTATTGTCGACGGGCGTGCCGACACGCAGGTGGTGGCGTTAGATGAAGCCGGGCGCGTTGCTGAAATCGGCGGGTTGTTGGGTGCCGGCACAACGGGCGACATGGCGTTGGAGAATGCCAAAGCTCTTATAGAGAGTGCGAAAAAATATAAAATCGGGGATTGACAACCGGGAAGAGCCAGCGCTGTGAGCCGGTAAAATTGGAGCGGGGTTGCGGAAACCGACCTTTTCGCAAAAGTCGCGATTTTTTTCGTTTGTGAGCGTAGCGAGGGCTTGACAGGAAAAGTTTTCTGTGATATACTGCCACCATCTTTTGAAAAAGAGGGCATTGCCATGACACGCAACAACGTTTTCGGGACGGGGAACTATTACTGCAAGGAGTAATGGTAATTTGTGTTGCGCGGCATAGTAGCTCGGAAGAGTGACGACACCACACAGATTACGGATCTGGGTGGTATTTTTGTTTGGGGAAATGTTAGTGTAGAAAATGTATATGAGGGTCACTTCACGGGCTACACGGACGACAATCCCATAAACAAGCAGGAGGCTATTTCACTATGAAAAAGTATGTTAAATACGGCGTTATCGCAACTTCACTCCTTGTTGTAGTCATTTCGTTGCATTCTCTGATTGCTGGCACATATATGCTGTTCCGAGTCGAGCAATCGCTAGTTGTGATGCTTTGGTCACTGCTTTGGGGTTGTGATTATTGGCGGAAACGTAATGATGGAAAATCCAATAGAATATATCCTTACATTTGGTTTGGCATGGCACTGCTGTGGCTTATGACCTTGTTGAGTGGCTTGGGATTGTATTAGGTGCGGAACACATGCAGCAGTGACATCCAGTTTACGCCCTACATAGCGCGCATAATATGAGCATTTTCTACACACCAAAGGAGAAAAACCATGACATTATTTGAAGAACTCAAAGCCCGCGAAATTATCGCACAAACATCGGGTGACGATGAGGTTGCCGAGCTGATTAACAACGGTAAGGCTGTATTCTATACAGGGTTTGACCCGTCTGCCGATAGCTTGACCGCAGGGCATTTTGTGCCGTTGACGTTGATGAAACGCCTGCAAAGTGCGGGCAACAAGCCTATTGTATTGACCGGCGGCGGCACGATGATGGTGGGCGATCCATCGGGGCGGACGGATATGCGCTCGATGTTAACCATTGATGATATTCGCGCCAATGCTAAGAGGTTTCAAGCGCAATTCGAGCGGTTTATGACGTTTGGAGACGGCAAAACTGACGCTATGGCGGTGGATAATTCCGATTGGCTGATGAAGTTAAATTATTTAGACTTCTTGCGCGACATCGGTGTGCACTTTTCGGTCAATCGCATGTTGGCTGCCGAATGCTACAAAAACCGCATGGCGCAAGGCTTGACGTTCCTCGAATTCAACTACATGATTATGCAAGCGTACGACTTTTACCATCTCAATGAGCAGTTTGGATGCAACTTGCAGCTTGGCGGCGACGATCAATGGTCAAATATATTGGCGGGTGCCGACTTGGTGCGGCGCAAATCGGGCAAACAGGCGCATGCGTTGACCATTGCATTGCTTTTGACGCATGACGGGCAGAAGATGGGAAAAACGCAAAAAGGCGCGTTGTGGCTGGACAAAAGCAAAACATCGCCATATGAATTTTTCCAATTTTTCCGCAATGTGCATGACGATGATGCCTTGCGCTATCTGAAACGCCTGACCTTCGTGACGATGGACGAAATTCGTGAATACGAGGGGCTGACAGGCAGTGCTGTCAATGAAATCAAGGAGCGGTTGGCGTTTGAAATGACGGCGATGGTGCATGGCGGGGAAGAGGCCAACAAGGCAAAAGAAACGGCACGTGGGCTATTTTCAGGCGGCGCAGCGGAAACCATGCCGTCAACGGAAATCACGGCGGCGCAATTGATGGACGACGCGCTGACCGTCATTGACGCGCTGGTGCTGTGTGGCATTGCCAAGTCTAAAGGTGAAGCACGGCGACTAATAGAACAAGGCGGCGTGACAGTGGATGAGCAGAAAGTGGCCGATATTGCGCAGACGATAGCGCGGGAAGTATTGCAAAACGGCGTGGTGTTGCGTAAAGGTAAAAAAGTTTACCACAAAATTACGTTGAGAGGCCCAATAAACCTTTGACATGCGGCGAATTCTGTGATACTATCAAGGTTGTGCAAATCAAACAAGGAGATACGCTTATGACAATTAAAATGCAATTGATGATTGAATTCGTGACGGCGTATCGAGGGTGATACTCCCTGTGATTTATGGATTTTGTCGTCTGTTGACGGCACGGCGCGCTGAAGATATCGCACCCTACATCGCAAAAAGCAATAAAACATAAATACTAAGGAGAATATCACTATGCTAATTCAACAAGAAATTGATTATATCAAGGCCAAAGACCCTGCGGTGGCGGACGCCATTACTGCCGAGCTGCAACGCCAGCGCAGTCACGTTGAGCTGATTGCCAGCGAGAATTTTGTCAGTGAAACGGTGCTTCACGCCGTCGGTTCGGTATTGACCAACAAGTACGCCGAGGGCTACCCCGGCAAACGTTATTATGGTGGTTGTCATTGTGTTGACGTGATGGAAGACATTGCGCGTGATCGTGCTAAAGAGCTGTTCGGCGCGGGACATGCCAACGTGCAATCGCACAGCGGTGCATCGGCCAATGCGGCGGTGCATTTCGCACTTGTCAAGCCGGGCGATACCGTGCTGGGTATGGATTTAGCCCATGGCGGACATCTGTCGCACGGTATGAAACTGAATCTCAGCGGCAAGCATTACAATGCAGTGTTCTACGGCGTTCGTGAGGACAGCTGCTTGATCGACTACGATGAAGTGCGCACCATTGCCAAGCGCGAACAACCTAAAATGATTATCGCCGGTGCGTCGGCGTACCCGCGGATCATTGACTTCAAAGCCTTTGCCGACATTGCTAAGGAGCTGGACATTCCGCTCTTTGTCGATATGGCACATATTGCCGGCTTGGTTGCGGCAGGCTTGCATCCGTCACCCATTCCACATGCGCGAGTGACGACGACGACGACACACAAGACATTGCGCGGACCGCGTGGTGGTATGATTTTGTGCAATGAAGAGGACGGCCCGCTGTTTGATAAAGCCGTCTTTCCCGGACAACAAGGCGGCCCGTTGATGCATGTTATCGCAGGCAAAGCCGTGGCGTTTGGCGAAGCATTGCAGCCCGATTTTAAGGTGTACCAGCAGCGTATTTTAGACAACGCGCAAGCATTGTCTAAAGCATTGTTGGCTAAGGGCTTTGATCTTGTTTCCGGCGGCACCGACAATCATTTGATGCTGGTAGACTTGCGGCCGTTCAAAATCACAGGTCGTGAGATGGAAAAACGTATGGATGCTGTGCATATTACAGCGAATAAGAACGCCATTCCATTTGACCCCGAAAAGCCGTTTGTGGCAAGCGGTGTACGGCTGGGTACGCCTGCCGTTACAGCACGTGGATTTACTACGGCGGACATGGAAACGGTTGCCGATTGCATCTATATGACGGCAACTGATTTTGAAAACAAAAAGGCAGAGATTGTAGCGACAATTGACGAGCTTTGTGGGCGGTATCCGTTATACGCATAGGGATTGGCAATAAATTTGTAGGGGACGCACACCCGAGGCCCTACATCGTATAAGTTGATTTTGTTTCAACGTGCACGGGACGTTCGGGTGTGCGTCCCCTGCAACGTATGATGGGAGGTTTATATGGCAGATTACAAAGCAAGGTACCATCACCTCGCAGGGCGTATGGAAACAGTCATTGAGCTGTTGGAAACAACGACAAACTCGTTGCACTCAATTTCTAAGGAATTGGTAGAGTTAACAGAAAAAGCGAAACTCGCTCAACAAAAGACGGAAGAATTATTTATTAACAGCCAAGATGAGTCAAAATAATCACACGCCATTTGCTGATGAGATTCGCCCGATAGCCTTTGACGAGGTTGCCGGGCAATCTCACATTTTGGGAGAAAAGGGGCTGTTGCGCAAGTTGATAGCGCGGGGCAATACGGGAAACTTAATTTTCTACGGTCCGCCCGGCACAGGCAAGACGACAGTTGCCAACATCATTGCGGCGCAGACAAAGCGGACGCTGTATAAACTAAATGCCACAACGGCAGGGTTGAGCGACATCAAAGACATTGTATCGCAGCTTGATACCATGATGGCAATGGACGGTGTGTTGCTGTATTTGGATGAAATCCAATATTTTAACAAAAAGCAGCAGCAGTCACTGCTCGAACATATGGAAAATGGTAAAATTACGCTGATTGCTTCGACGACGGAGAATCCGTATTTTTATGTCTATCCCGCCATTTTATCGCGCTCGACGGTTTTTGAATTTAAGCCTGTTGAGCCCGGTGATGTACTGAAAGCATTGCCGCGTGTGTTTGCACGAGCGGGGAAACTGTATCATTGTCAAGTAGAATGTGGCGATGAAGTATGCGATATATTGGCACACGGCTGTGGCGGTGATATGCGCAAGGCGGCAAACGCTGTGGAATTGCTTGTTTCAACAGCCGATGTGCATGACGGCGTGGCGACACTGACACTTGATGCGGCGGAAGCTGTTGTGCAGAAATCGGCATTGCGCTACGACCGTGACGGTGACGCGCATTACGACATTATTTCGGCGTTACAGAAGTCGATTCGCGGTTCTGACCCTGACGCGGCGCTACATTATTTGGCGCGGTTGTTGTTGGGTGGCGATTTGGCGATTGCCGTGCGGCGGTTGCTCGTTACGGCACATGAGGATATTGGTTTGGCGTACCCGCAGGCGTGCGCGATTGTGAAAAGTTGCTGTGACAGTGCTGTGCAATTGGGCTTGCCTGAAGCCATGCACCCATTGGCGGTGGCCACTGTATTATTGGCGACGGCACCGAAATCAAACAGTGCGTCGGGTGCGTTGGGCACGGCAATGTCCGATATTGAGCAAGGGCGTGGCGGCGAAGTGCCGCAACATTTGCGGGATTCGCATTACGGCGGGGCGGCAAATCTGGGGCGTGGTGTGACGTATCAGTACCCGCACAATTTTCCCAACCATTATGTGAAACAGCAATATTTGCCTGACGCGCTGGATTGTGTGGCGTATTATAGCTATGGTGACAACAAAGTTGAGCAAGCGGCAAAAACGTATTGGGACAAAATCGTAGGGCGCGGCGACCTCGACGCGCCGCAGCAATAACTATACTGTATTGTTTGCTTTAGTGCGCACGGTGTGTCGAGGTCGCCGTGCCCTGCAATCTGGGAGATTTTCATGAGACTAAGATTTAAGTTGCCAGAGCGAGAATTCTCGCTGCTGGAAGATAACGACATACAATATTGTGCGCCGTTTGATATTGATATGGCGGGTAATTACATTGAGAACGGTTGGTTTGCCGCGACGCGTACGGCGTTGACGGTCTTCTTAGATGGCGAAATTGTTCGGCAATTCCACTATGCTGACATTGACGAAATTAAATCGGAAGCCGGTGTTGGGTGCGGGTTTTTGTACGTTGAGAAAGATGGCGAAAAGACAGTTATTTTGCGTTACGGCATGCGGCATATGTCACGGTTTTCCTTTGTTGCACGAGGCGTCCGTGTCTTTGTCAAGGGCGGCTCGCACTTGATTGAGAGCACCGAGGTGGAAAACCATTGTCCGTTGTGCGGACTCGCTCTGCGTGGCACACGCCATTGTCCGAAGTGCGATGGGCGTAGTCGTTCAATACAACGGCTTTTGGAAGTCTGCAAACCGCATTGGAAACGGGTGGCGATGATTTCCTTGATGATGCTGGTAGGTGCCGGCATTATGATTTGGCAACAGGAATTTTTTAAGAACTTCATCGACGGTACGCTCGATCAATACCATGGTGATGGCGCAACACCGACAATGGTGCGCAGCTTGATTGTCTTTATCGCCGTCATCAGCTCGATTGCGTTCTTCAATATTTTCACAATGTACATGCGATTTCGCATGACAGTACGACTGGGTGCCGATATTACAGCCGATTTACGGCAGTCGTTGTACCATAAAATTCAGGAACTATCACTAGCGTTTATTGATAAGCGCAAGGCCGGTGAAATTATTGCGCGCGTGGGGCATGATACAGCGCATATTCAGCGATTTATCAATGACAACGTGACCTTCCTGTTCTCCAACATCATCACAATGGCAGGCGCGATTACTGTCATGTTTATCCTCAACTGGGCCTTTACGCTGCTCCTGTTGGCGATGGTGCCGGTGATTATCGTTCTCAACCAAGTGTTTTGGAAGTTTATCATCCGCATTTTCCGTATGCAGCGGCGGCGTTACGATGACATCAGCACACGCCTGCAAGATGTCATCAGCGGCATTCGCGTGGTCAAGGCATATGGGCGTGAGGCATCGGAGGCCGAGCGGTTTAACGAATTGACAGGACGATTTGCCGATGTTTCCAGCCGCAACGAAAAGTTCTTCTTTACCTTTTATCCCTTGTTGACGTTGTTGTTGAGCCTGACAACTTGCATTGTCATTTATTTCGGTGGACGCTTGATCTTAGGCGGCACAATGACGGTGGGTGAGCTGGTGCAGTTTATGGCGTATGCCAATATGTTGTACGGTCCGCTGGGCTGGATGAGCTTTTTGCCGCGCGACATTATTACGCTAATGACTTGCATGGAGCGCATTGGTGACGTGTTGGATGAAGAGCCAGATCAAGTTGACGCAGAAGATGCTGTCGACAAGCGCATGAAAGGGCACGTTGTGCTCGAAAACGTCAGTTTTGGGTATAAGTCCTATGAGCCAGTGTTGGAAAACATCAATTTGGAAGTGCAGCCCGGTGAAATGATAGGCTTAGTTGGCCCCAGCGGTGCGGGAAAGTCGACGCTGATCAATGTCATTATGCGGTTGTACGACGTTGATGAGGGTAAAATTCTCATTGACGGCGTTGACATCCGCGACTACAAGCAAGAGAGTTATCACAATCAAATCGGCGTGGTATTGCAAGAGCCGTTCTTGTTTGCCGGCACAATTTACAACAACATCAAATTTTCCAAGCCTGACGCTACTGAAGAAGATGTTATCTTGGCAGCCAAAATGGCAAACGCACACGATTTTATTTGCAAAACGCCCGACGGCTACAACACGCGCGTCGGCGAACGCGGCTTTATGCTCAGCGGTGGTGAACGACAGCGGTTATCCATCGCCCGCGCGATTTTGAACGACCCGTCGATTTTAATCCTGGATGAAGCCACCAGCAGCCTTGACAGTGAGAGCGAATTTCAAATCCAAGAAGCCCTCAATCGTTTGATCAAGGGCAGGACAACATTCTCGATTGCACATAGGTTGTCAACATTGCGCAATGCCGACAGGATTATGGTCATTGACAAACATACCTGTATGGAGCTTGGTACGCATGATGAGTTGTTGCGCAAAAAAGGCATTTATTACAACTTGGTGATGGCGCAGTTGCAGACGCATAGGGTGCGGGGAGCGAGTGCGTAAAATGGTCGGGGCGGGTTTCCATGCCCGCCTGTTTTATTTGAATATGGTGATTGCCGCCCCTACATGGCATACCGCTTAATATAAACTGCTGTGTTTCGCGGTGATGTTGCAAATGCTTGTTTACTGTGAAGTTAGCCGCATTTATCCAGCAGACGCACAATCCTCAACAGCAAATCTTTCTTTTTTATGGCATGGTTATTCCACGTTTCGCTATATTGCCCAACTTTGGAATAGTATCTATTTGTTAGTATCGATATAGAATCGTCGAGATTAACAAGCCTGTCACAGAGTGAATGCAAAAACGGCACGGTAGATTGCGCCATGAACTCGCCAAAATATCTGTTATGTGCGGCGTCTTCAAGTCCGGCCATCCAAAAAACGAAGCTTTTGTCATCGGGCATGACTAAGTCAGAGAGTTTAACTGCATCGAACGGGCCGTGGTCCCACCAATAAATCATATATGCGCGTTCTTTTTCATCGTTGAGCGTCCGCTCTGCCTGTATTTTCGCGACAAGCGGGTCATTAGGACAGAAGCTGTATAAAACATTGCAAGCCGGGGAAATATGCGTGGCGCGGTCACCTCGCCGATTATCACACGTGAACTCGCCAGTGATAATTTCACGGCATAATTTAAGGGTTTTAGCGACCATCTCATCATCGACTGGAAGTGACAAGTCGTGTAATCGCCTGATTGTGGACCTGTCAGTTATTTTATGCTTTTTCCTTGCGGAAGGGCTTGTGTCCATTGGGTAAAAATCGCCCCACGAACCGTCCGGAAACTGCTCCTCCGCCATTTCTGTGTACAACGTGAACCTTTTCGTCCATTCATATGCGTCATATATGGTCTGCGCATCGGATTGTAATAATTCTTTTTCGATAATATACTCACAAAACGGAGATGGCTCATTATCCAGCAGGTAATTTATATAAGGGTTCACCATCTTATTCATATCCTGTTCTCCGTGCAAATAATATAAATATTCCGCCCACATGGCGCGAGTATGCGTGATGTAGCGAGTGTTTCTACCGTGACTCTTTGGGCAGTAAGTCCTTCGCCAATTACCATTGTCCCCTATTCAACCGCCGGCGATTTCGCCGCCCCAATCGCCGTGGCAAATTCGGCATTCTCAGGTATCACAAACCGCTCATCAAACAGCACTTCCAGTCTGTCGAAAATATTACGCCCCAGCGGAGAAACGGATAGATTGCCAATCAGCACAATGTTTTTAATCCCTACTGACCGCGCCGCGAACCGTGATGTCATGCCGATGGTTTCGATGACCATGTTGACGATGCCGGCGGCGGTGTCGTTCTTAGTTGCCATGTCTTCAATTTTACCGAAATTTGAAGCGGTAATATCAGGCGGCAAGCCTGTCGATTCGCCGATGCTGATATCGCCGATGCGCAGGTCGACTTTGTGGCAGTCGCCCTGCAAGGCCATTTCCATCACGGCATCAAAGCCGCGCACATGGAGTAGCTCGTAGCCCAAGCCCAGCAATGTGCCGCCACCGACGCCGGTGCCGCCCAAGTGCGTCCAATCGTCGCCCTCAGCCAGCACAAACGCCGTACCGGTGCCCATGCTGACAATGAGTGCCTTGTCCATGCCGCTCAGGGTCAAACCACCTTTGCCGATGGCTTGGAATTCATTGACGCGATAGGTCGACAGGTCATACAACGGCCCTTCCACATAGCTGTTTCCCGTACCCGTAATCATCACGCGCTCAATGTCGTGCAGAGATAGCTTATTTTCGCTCAATAGTTTACCAAATGCGCCGTAAACGCTGGTAAGAGCGTCATCAGCGCGCACGAGCAGGGGTTGGAGCATGGTGCCGTCGCGCATGCCGACGATTTTGGTCGTCGAGCCGCCGACGTCAATGCCGATGATGATAGACATGAAATCACTTCTTTCAAGGTTGATGCCTCATTATGACATAGAAATGCCATGATTGCAAGTATACTCCTGCCCAAAACCGGCAATAATCCCCTTGATTACCATCATCAGGGGGATTATTCTATGGTCAAAGGCATTGCAAAGCGCGTCGTTGTTGTACGCTTTTCCGATGTGCAGCTGTTCGAGCAGGCAATCTTGCTTATGCGTGACGGTTGCGAAAATGAGGGCGTGACTGAGGCGCAGATTTTAGAAGAGGCCAATGAGCTTGCCGCGCAAGTTCAGCGTGAGCAAGCGTATCAGCCTGTGCAAATCTCTCATCGGTCGCGGCTGAGTTGGGGCGCGCGGATTTTTTGTCTTGTGTGGGGTGCGGGGCTGGCAAGTTTAGTTTGGGTGCTTGTGCATTGACGGCTGGCGGGAATTAACGTATAATACCAAAAGAGTAGTCATTGATTCGGCTCCGTGGTGTGTATTACTTTTATACTATATTTTAGGAGTGATTGTCATGCGTAAACTTGTCGTTATTCTGCTCGCCGCTGTTATCCTCGCACCGATGGGGTTGGCAGCTGCGCAGCCGCGGTGGGAATGGCCGTTTGTTGATGACGTGCCGGAAGCGACAGACTTTCCCTTTATAGAGCAACTTAATTGGCCGGACACTGCGCTGATTGATGCGCCGATGGTGATAGGCAGCGCATGGAGCGAAAGCATGCTTGACGCTACGGCTGTGCGGTTGTATATTTCAATCGACGAGGACGGAAAACTCAGACTCAATTATGACGGATACGAAAGCGACTTACGGCGTGTGTTGACGCTCTGCCAACGACATGGCATTTTGCCGATTTTCGAGGTTTGGGAAGAGGACGTTGTCGATGCTTTGCTTGAATTCCTCGATGACATCAATATGCAAGATGGCGTTATACTGAGCGTGAGTGCAGACATTTTGCGCCGAATGCACACGCAACGCCCGCAAATGTCGCGGGCGTTGTGGGCTATGGCGTCAGACGAGCCAAATGCCATTGAAGTCGCGGCCGAGGCGCATCGCGCCGGAGCAAGTATTGTTGTGACGCACAATGTCATGCCGACGGACGCCGAGATGGAGGCCTACATACGTGCCCTGCAACGACGTATGCTGACGGTATGGGTTAGCTTGCCCGATGGTCATTTTGATGCGTGGCATCAGTCGATACTGCAAGCTCCCGACGGCTTGATGGGCGACCCAACGCTGTTGCGCAACGCCATAGAACAATATACCGGCACGCCTATCCTGCTCCGTTCGCCGCTGCTGATCGGTCACCGCGGCGCACCGATGTGGGCGCCGGAGAATACGCTCGAAGGTGCGATGCTGGCGATGGCGCAAGGTGCCGATGGTGTTGAAATGGATGCACTACATACTGCCGACCGTCACCTGGTCCTTATGCATGACGACACCGTTGATGCCACGACGGACGGGCGCGGACGCGTGCGTGACATGACACTGGAACAAATCCGCGAGTTGACGGCCAACGTCATGGACACCAACTACACCAGCTCCGATGTCGCGCAATGGTTGCCGGAAGATTTTCCCGATATTCGCGTGCCGACATTGCGGGAATACTTTGAATATTTTGACGAAAATCATCTCGACGGCATATTATTTATCGAAATCAAGTCGCAAGGGCAATTGTTTGACATTGACGCTGAATTGTTGCGTGACTTAGTCGAAGAGTTCAATTTCCAAGACCGCATTGTCTTCATTTCGTTTAATTTGAGCCAGCAGTCGCAGCGCATGAAAGAATTGCTGCCTGAAGTGCCGATGACCTACTTGACATCGCGTTCGGGCGGACGTTTCGGCACGCGCACCCAGGTGCAATTGACAACGTCAAACTTCGCGGCCCTCAACCGTAACGCCGGCGATTTTACGATGGAGGAAGTGCGCGACGCCCGCGCCCGCGGTGTGCTGACAGGCGGTTGGACGTATAATTCATCGCTGCTCGGCCAAGAGGCAACGTTCCCGACCTTTGCGGCCAACTATGTCACGGGCATGGCCGTTATGACAACGGCTGATGTGACGGTCGGCGCGGCCATTCCCGTGCATTTGACGCGGGATGGCGTTGCTACGGCGCGGGATGGTACGCAAACTGAAGTTGAGATTGAAATTCTAACGCTTGCAGATGGTGTAGAAGTAGCTAAAACGATCATCTCGTTGGGTGAATATGAATTCGCGCTGCTCAGTGAGCCATTCGAGCAAGAGGGAACGGGAGATGCCGGTTCATTGGTTATAGAGAGACGTATTAACGCACTCACGCTCCTTCTAAGCGGCGTAGTGGTTGTTGCGGCAGTGGTGATAATTACACTGATAATACGGCGCACTAAAAAAAGGAGAAATAACCATGCGTAAATTTTCCGTTATTCTGCTGGTCTTTGCTGTATTCGTGCCGGTGGCATTTGCCGCCGCACCGCCGACAGTTCATCAATTTGACGTGCCGGAGGCCACAAGCTTTCCCGCGATTGAGCACCTCAACTTCCCCGAAACAGTGGTGCAAGACCCGCCGCACATTATCGCGTCGGGGGCATGGGATGAGCGTATGACAGACGCAACAGCTGTCGTATTGACCATGTCACTGCGGCATTGGTGGGACGATGCATATAACGAGTTAGAGCGCGAATTGCGCCTGACGCTCGAATGGGACGGCGGTGAAAGCGAATTGCGGCGCATTTTAACTGTCGGCCAACAATACGGCATTTTGCCCATTTTTTCGGTCTATGATGAAGACACGCTGGATGCTCTATTCAACTTATTTGATGAACTTGATCTGCAAGATGGCGTTATCATGAGCGAATACTTTATTATTTTGCGCCGTGTGGCGGCAGAGCGTCCGAACATGGCACGTGCCTTTTGGGTGCGGCCGATGTTTTGGGATATCCCTCTCGATGAACAGTCGCCGCCGGGCGATTCAAACATACCTATGCGGCCGGAAAATCCGGCATATATTGTTGAAGACGCGCGCCTTAGCGAGGCAAACATTGTTGTCTTGCCCGCAGGGCCGCCCGGTAGCAGTCGCGTAGAGACAGAATACATACAGGCCCTGCAAGACAGCGGATTAGAGGTCTGGGTCGATGTGCCGCCCGATGTCGCTGAAACCGACTTGCATGGTATGGTCGCTCAGGCGCCCGATGGCTTGATCACACACGACCCGTCACAGCTGCGTCGTATGTATGAGCAATATGGACAACCTGCCGGAAGCAATGCGTCGGTGCGTCGTTTCGGCGCAGTCGACTACCTCATCGCGGCGATAACCATCGCGGCGGCAGTGACGTTAACAATGCGTATCATACGCCGACGTAAAAATAAGGTTGCGCCAAATAGCGATTCATGATAGAATGGTCGGAAAGTGAAAGTATGCCCCACACAAAAGACAGGAGAACCACCATCATGCACTACCAAGAACTGCACCACATCGTCGAAAACATGGAAAAGGCTATCTTCGGCAAGCGACAAACCATCGAATTTCTGCTCATGGCACTGCTGTGCCAAGGTCATGTTCTTATTGAGGATGTGCCTGGCGTAGGCAAAACTTCTATGGTCGCCGCATTGGCAAAAAGTGTAGACTGCTCATTCAAACGCATCCAATTTACACCCGACTTGATGCCCAGCGACATTACCGGATTTAGCATTTATAACCAAAAGACCGGTGATTTCGATTTTCGCATGGGGCAAGTATCTGCGTCTTTCGTGTTAGCCGATGAAATCAACCGTGCATCACCTAAAACGCAGTCGGCATTGCTCGAAGCCATGGAAGAAGCGCAAGTTACCGTTGATGGCGTGACACATAAGTTGCCCGAGCCATTTATGGTATTGGCGACGCAAAACCCCATCGAATATGTTGGGACGTATCCGCTGCCCGAAGCGCAAATCGATCGTTTCTTGATGTGTATATCCATGGGCTATCCCGAAAAAGCTGAGGAAGCCGCTATTCTGAAAAACTATCAGGGCACCAACCCGCTCAAAGCCCTGCAAGCTGTTGTCAACGGCGCTGCCATCACGGCGCTGCAAGCCAAAGTCAACGAAATTTTTGTCGACGATTTGGTGCACCAATACATCGTTGACTTGGCGACCTATACGCGCAACCACGCGGCGGCAGCACTGGGTGTCAGCCCGCGTGGCAGTTTGTCGTTGTGCCGCGCGGCACAGGCCTGCGCGTTGTACAACAACCGTAGCTATGTTCTGCCCGATGACATCAAGTTGCTCGCTGTGCCCGTGCTGGCGCATCGCGTCATTCTCAAGCAAGAGGCGCGCTTGGGCGACATCACGGCACAGGCGATTGTTGAAGAGGCTTTGACGCGTGTCGCCGCGCCCATCGCCAAATTATAAAGTCATGGCAAAGCACAAGGTTGGTATGTATCCGGTGGGAAAAAAACAGCAGCGCAGGCATGTGCGCGTGCAGCTTCCCTTTTTGATTCTTACCGTTTTCATGTTTATCATGGCATCGCATTACGGTGGTTTTGTGCCGTATGCGCTGTTGTATATGCTTGGCGCATTGGTGATTCTCGTGCCGTTCAATATCTATTTTTTGCGAAAATCATTGCGTCTGCAGCTGCGGCACGGGAGCAGCCGCTATGTCAGTGGCGCGGCAACCAATCTGAATATGGTAGTGCGAAACGGTTCGCGCTTGCCTGTGTCGCTGTTTACCTGTACGTTGCAGTCGGACTTGCAAGGGTTTGAGCAACAGATGTACTGCTCATTTGCCGTGCCGCCCAGAGCGACAAGTGTGCAGGCAACGCCCATCACCATGCAATATCGCGGCGTATATGAATTTACTGCCACATCGGGTTTATACCGTGATATGTGGGGCATTGCGCGCTTTCGTGACAAGAGGCTCAATCAAAGTACGAAAATCACGGTTTTTCCTAAACTGCACCAAGTCAAAGTCATGGGGCGCAGTCGCATTTTATCCGAGCATGAGGAGCGTGTATTAAAGCGCGGCTTCGAAGAAAGCGGGCTGTACAGCGATATCCGCGAGTACCAACCCGGAGACAGTCAATCGCGCATCCACTGGAAATTGAGTGCGGCGCGCGATAATTTAATGAGCAAGCACTACGAAACAAGCGACGATGACGAGCTGTTGCTCTGGCTTGATATGTTTCGTCCCAACAGCAAAAACAGCCTGCAAATGCAGGAAAAGATGATGGAACTTGTGGCCTCTGTGGTCGATTTCTGCCTGCGCAACGCCATTCCGCTGATGGTATGCTATCATTGCGACGGCGCGCTTGTCACAAAAGAGGCGCGAACCATCGGCGATTTCGAAATGATTTACGCTGCGTTGGCATCGGCACCTTTTGATGAGGCAGTGTCGTTGCGCGATTTTATCAAGCAGCAAATGCCGGTGCGTGAGACACTTGTTTTCACCACACAAGAAGATGCCGATTTCAATGTGGTGCTGGACAACCCCAATCGCCGCGTCGAAGCCTTTGTTGTCAGCAATGACAACGACAAGCCGCGGACGCACACGCCGAGCCATTCACTTAAAGTACACACCGTCGCGCCCGACGCCGATGTGCGCCGCACATTGGAGGTGGCTTCATGAGCAAAAAGAGTATGACTAACGAGCAAATCGCCATTGGTAAAATGCCGAAGGATAAAACCAATATATGGAAGCTTCGCGGCATTGATTTAGGCTTTGCCGCGATGATTACGTTCTGTCTTTTGCTGGCAATGAGTGCCTTTTTCGCCATTCCGATCGAGCCGCTTTTTATTGTTACGCGGTTAATTTTATTTGCGCCTGTCATTATACTGCTCCACATCCGCGTGTTCCGCTTGGTGGTGTGGGGCGTGGGCATATTGCTAGCCGTACTTGTCGGTGTTTCATTTGCACTTTCGCTGGATAACTTTTTTGTCAACTTTATCAGCGATTATGCGCAGTGGCTGTACGAATTCATCGCGGTACAAATCCGCTACGACCGCGCTTATATTGACTTTACATATGGCGCATTGTTGCTTGCGTTTTTTGTCGCGGCGTACGTCTGTATGCGCATTCATTTGTATATCCCAATTTTTGTTGCCGGTGCCATGCTCTTTTTGTCGCAGCCGGTTGACGAGTTTTCACTCCCGCTCTTTGTGTTGTTCCTATTGCTGCTCGTGGTTGTCATGGCATGGCAAGTCGTATCAAAACATAATCGAACAGGGTTAAGTACGTTGTTTGGTGGCATCATTCCGTTGTGCGTGATTGCGTTGCTGTTGAGCGTCGTTACGCCGAAGTCGCCTTCGCCGCTGCAAATTCCCGCCGTCAGTGACATTGTCGATGCGCTCAACTTAGACGTTCGTAACTGGGCGATGTTTCGCCCCACGTTTGGCGCAGGAAACTTGGGCGGCGGACAGTTGGGCGGTCCATTTCGTGGCAGTGATACCGTAATGGTCAGCGTGACCAATGGCTATCAGACATACTTGCGCGCGTATACATTCTTGCATTATGATGGCTCGCGCTGGCATTCCGTGGGAATCGATGATGATCGCACGGCACGTTCGTATACCGAGATTTTTGATCAAGTGCTGTTCGAAGACGGACGCACGCGGCAAATGACCATCGAATATCAAGCCTTGCAAACCAATCTGTTGCTGCGGCCGCAATTTATGGTGCGCTATTCGGGGCCGGCAGAAGTGACCGTATTTGAAGATCCGGCGCGCGATGTTATCTATGTCGATACCGTGCAGGGACAAGGCTTTGAATACACCGTTACAGCATTCTACCCGCGCATTGACAGAGAAGACTACTATGCCATCTTGCGTATGCCGCAGGGCGTTGCCCGCATTACAGATAACATGACATCAGAGGAGCGGACAATCGCCGAGGAAATTGCGGCAGCCGAACGTGAAGCCGTGCGGGAGGCAGGCACGCTGTTCTTTGCGCACGGTGAATTGCTGCAAAACCGGCTTGTGCCGCGCTGGACGCCGGCCGAGGCACGCGAACTGCCGGGCGCGTTGCATTATCGACAAGGGCATCGTGTTGCAGTGCTGGCGCGTGAGATTACCGCGCCATACAACAATCAGTTCGATCGCGCTATGGCATTGGAGCGATATCTGCGCGAGAATTTTGAATATTATACCGAAATGAGGCACCCGCCGCGCAACGTCGATTTCGTTGATCACTTCTTGTTTGAGGAACAAAGAGGGCATTGTCAATATTTTGCCTCAGCCTTCGTCGTTATGGCGCGAACGCTGGGTATGCCGGCACGGTATGTGCAGGGCTTTGTGTTGCGTCCCGTTGAGGACGGCGAAGAGGGTGAATATGAGGCCACTGGCTGGGATGCGCACGCGTGGGGAGAGGTGTTTTTTGAGGGCCTTGGGTGGGTAATTTTTGAACCGACACCCGGCTTTGCCGATGCTGCGCCGCCGCCAATCGCGCCGCCGTTGCCGCCGTCACCGCCGCCGGGCGAACAAACGCCAACCCCGACCCCACCTCCACCAACCCCGACGCCTCCGCCCGGATATACGCCGACGCCGCCAGACAGGCCGGACATCACGCCGCCGCCAAGACCCGGTGACCCCGATTACCCCGGTGACACCGGTGGCATTGAGATTCCGCCATGGGTTTGGATTGTGTCAGGCATAGTCACAGCAAAGGCGGCCATGCTGCTATTTAACAACCGTCGTTCAGCACGTAAGGCAAGAAGAATTGCAGATGGCGGCGCAGATGGCGTAAAACTGTTATGGAAAACGGTGTTAAAAATTATGCCGTTGTATGGTTTGGGCAAACATGATGATGAAACCGTCCGTGAATATGCCGCGCGGTTGAGCAGTGAATTGTCGTTGCCCGAATTGCGCTCGTATGCCGCGCAGCTGGATGCCTTGGTTTACGGAAATGTGCCGCCGCAAGACGCGCCGTATGGCGAATTTTACGATGCGTGGCGCGATTCGCTGCGTTGCTTGTCATGGTGGCGGTACGCAATTTTACGTTTTGGTGCAGGGGTGATTTAATCTAATGGTAGGGGCGAACACAATTCGCCCCCTATACTCATAGAATGATATTATAAATCATCATGTGAGGTGTCCCATGAATTCCATTATTTCTCCTGACGAGACCGCGCGACTGAACACTTTGTGGAGCAACGTGCGCCAGCGTATTGATACAGTCGAAACACCGGCTGATTTTTTAATCCCCGCTGAACCGATGCCGGTGCCTGTCGAGATGCCGCTTGAAGAACCTGTCGAAACGACTTGTTTCGAATCGGCAGGGGAGGGTTTGCACGAGCATCTATTCACAGCCATTGAGTGCGAGCAATCGCTGGTACATACCTATACCTGTATGGCATCGCGTCTGCCAAACCGTCGCGCTACGCGGTTATTTGCCATGCTCAAAACACGGCAGATAATGTTGACGCGGCGGCTGGTTTCGGCGTGCTATTTGCTGACGGGACAGCGCCTGCCGCCATCAAAAAAAATGCCCTGCAAACCGTCGGACGACTGGCTGCTCGATGTGCGGGCATTGTTTTTCCAAGAGACAAAAGCGACAACGCAGTATCAACAAGCGGGCCTTATAGGTGACGATACTTGTCTGCGCGAATTATTCGAATATGCTTATAATACCAAGCGCGAAACGGCCGACACTTTGCGGAAATTGCTCGAAGAAATATTGTAGGGACAAACACTGTTTGCCCATTAAACCTCATACAATTTCCCCCGTCCGGTATACCGTTGCGGCAAATAATTGACCGATGAGATTTGGGGCTTGGGAACGCCGTATTTCGCGTTATAGCCAAATAAATTGATATAGCGGTCAAGGTCGTCGGCTTCTGTGCTCATTTTGCAAAGCAACTCAAACGTTGCGCGCGCGTCATCGCTTGCGCGGTGTGTATTGGGTGTGGTTACGGCATAGGCGGCAATGGCATTGACAAGCTTGTGCGGGAATGGCTTGCGGTCTTTATAAACAGTCATTGCGTCAAGCATTTTGAAGTTCTTTAACAATGCCTCATCTTGAAATTTTTGCAGAAAGTAATACAAAAAGCATAGATCAAACTGGGCGTTATATGCTACCAATAACGAATCGGGATGGCCGAGCATCTCTGCTAGCGCCTCATATGCCTCGTCTCGTGAGACACCTTCCGATATAAGCATCGCTTCAGTGATGCCTGTTAAGTTTGTAATGACAGCAGGCAATGTTTTATCGGGCGGCAATGTGACGAGAAGATTAAACTCGTCTTCAATTTCAGGTGAACCTTGCTTGCTGACCACCCGCAGTGCGGCGATTTCAATAATTTCCGCTTGCCTGGGGTTGAGGCCCGTTGTCTCGACATCAAAGACGATGATATTTTCAAATTGATGAAACAGCGAATCCGGCATTATACTACGCCTCCATTTTTCGCCATTATACATCGCTGGTGCCGATAATGCAAGCATGAATGCATAAGGGGCTGCTGTGTGTCGCAAGTGTCTACTTTGTCACTCTCGCTTGTTTCTCTAATTCCAACAATCTCTTTACACTGTTGAGTGTAACGTCATCGGGATCGTATAATATAGGCCACATTGATGAAGGGCAAACCTTTTTGAACTTTTTGCCATATAACATCTGTGTACCGCCGCCTATGCAGGGCTTTGCGGCGTCCAGACAGGCATGAGTGCATTTGTATATATTATTCCATAATATCTCTTGCAGTCCCTCGGCAATAACGATATCTTCCCCATATTTTTCCCAAAAGATATGGGGACAATATAACTTTACTTCCCACGAATACTTGCCGCGAATATGCCCTGAATTAGCCCAGTTTTTATCTATCAAACTAATTTTGCAAATCGTTTTGCTTCTGCATTTTGCATCCCATGCGTTGTGAACGCCCGACCATCCGGGAGCCATTTGACTTTCTCTTAGCCATTTGACAAAATCCAATGCGGTTTGTTGCTTATCGTCGGCAACAACGAAAGGGATAATATCCTCAATTTTCGGCCTTGTTTCCCTTTGTACTTTCAAAGTAGTGATGTCTGACATTTTGTACCTCTCCACTATTATACATTTTCAATACAAGCCATAAAAGTACCGCGTATCAGCGTGCCATCTTTACCCACAAACGGAAAAATATCAGCCGCAAACAACCACGATGCGGGCTTGAATTTATCCGACTTCTCAATCGCTACAAACATACTGCCTTCATCGGGCATTCCGATGTCGCCGCAAGGTTTTACTGTTTTCCACCCCTTGGCGATGTACATTTCTGAAATATCAATCCAGTCCATATCCTCCGGCACAGGTGTTTCGGCTTTCATAAACCGTCCGATTGTATACCCCAGAAGCTCATTTCCTCCGAATAACATTTGATCGGGCCAATGCGTCATAGTTTCATGTGGTTGACTAAACCGCTCCCAGTGTTGAATTGCGGCATTGTTGGCTACATCAGAATCAAACTCTTTCATCGCGTCCAATGTTTCAAATACCCAATTGCATTGCTTCCTGAAATTGCTGTGTAATTCCGGAGAGCCTTTTTTATCAAATGCCCGCGTGTACACGGATTTTCCAATAAAACGATACGGCCCGCATTTTTCGATTTCAAAGCGGTCATATTCCTTTGGCTCGTTAGGTTTATCATCCACCACAACACGCATCAACTGCTCGTCAACCACATCAGATGTATCAAGCAAGCCCGCAATGTCGGGACTTGCGCTTGTCAGCGACGTTTCAATCTCTATCGCTTTGTCAAATAACATTTTTACGTCGGTTTCGTTGTGAAAATCGGCTTGGCGCATTTGTCGTATGAATTCCAATACGATTTCTTTCAGTTCATGTAACAGTGCTACTTCGCTGTCAATGTCATCTACTTTTCTGTCCAACACAGACAACACAGCTTCGGAATTTTTTGCCGAA
>Ga0131853_10000871_pt1 | contig 54407 bp, 52 predicted proteins | sample TergutLab28metaG_FD_92764 | JGI IMG/M metagenome (GOLD analysis project Ga0131853, IMG submission 92764) | Labiotermes labralis P1 segment gut microbial communities from Petit-Saut dam, French Guiana - Lab288 P1 (version 2) (version 2) | ecosystem: Host-associated > Arthropoda: Insects >...
ACAGACAGTACAGTCAGTACAGACAGCACAATCAGTACAGACAGTACAGTCAGTACAGACAGCACAATCAGTACAGACAGCACAGTCAGTACAGACAGTACAGACAGCACAGTCAGCACAGACAGTACAGACAGCACAGTCAGCACAGACAGTACAGACAGTACAGACAGTACAGTCAGCACAGACAGTACAGACAGTACAGACAGTACAGTCAGCACAGACAGTACAGTCACTAGGCTACAGGCAGGATGAACTATGGCTTGAATCCTGACAGGGACAAAAAATGTTCTTCTTGAAAACAACAAAACTAGTTGCGCAGCTCACTCAGTATTGTATGCAATTGAAGCCATGGAACTGTGTACTGGCAGTGAAGTTGCCAGCATATGAGGCTGACCACTCATCTCCATCTAGTGCCAAGGTTAAGAATGAGTGGAGATATACCTCCACTCCCCTTATATACCTTTATGGTGTAAGCATGGATGGCTTTGCCTTTACAAATGTTAATGAGTTACACTTGAGATATGTGCAGAAACACAAGTATGGTGCCTGTGACTGCTGCTGACAGTTTAAATCAAGACTGCAATGTGCTGACCTGCTACAGTTAACTCCATACTGGCACACATTTTTCATGGCTTGCTAGACCCATACAGAAGGGCAGACAGATGTCACAAAGCCTATGGGGACACATTTTTAAGCATGTTTGCAAACTTGCAAAAGGTGATCATTGGCTTGGCCTGTTTGTTGGTCCATCCGCGTGCAATAACTCGGCTCCCACTGGGCAGATTGTCACGTAGATTTATATTTGAGTATTAATCATAAATCTGTTGAAAAAATTCAAGTTTTACGAAACTCTGACAAGAACAACAGTACTTTACATGCAGACCAATGCACAGTTATGATCATATCTCAGTAAGTTCTTCTCAGAATGAGAAATGGTACAGCAGGACAGGCCAGACATGACAATATAACACAGGCCAAGCGCATGGTATGCTGTATACCTAACACTACAAACACACACTCAATATATGTAATACTTTTTCTTTTCCACAGCAACACTGGTTACACCAATGCACGTCAATGTTGCATCTATACATACACTGCCGGTCAGCCTGTCTTGTGAACTCTGTTGCAAACACAACAAGAACTTCCTACAATGAATATCTGTAATAATGGGCTCAAAAGTTGGAAAGTAACATCCCTCCAAATAAGACATCAGGCTTCAAATCCTAACAAAACAAATCACACAATTACCGTTTTATTTAACCCAGTCTGTGTCTTGGAATGCACAAAGGATGATGCTGCCCACCATTATTTATAGACTTCAAGCTGTGAATGATTTGCTGTCCCAAAACACTGGCAAATAGGTAGCAACATGCGCTGCGTAACATTCTGGAAGAACGAAGGTCCTTTCCTGTCCTTTCATTATGACTTTCATCTCCATTTGTCATCACCGTCTTCAAATTCCTATATTTTTAAATATTCTTACATACTTTATTACTCACAGCTCCATTAACACAAAGGGAGTGATATTAATTTTGTCGTGTTGGTATCTGGATCTGCTACCCACTCTTTCACATTACGATCACACACAATATGAATATTATTAGTATACTGTAATAAAACTGTCCATAAATGTAACATGTAAATACCTCCTCCTTGCAGTCCAACTTTGTGTTTCATGTAAAGCAGTCAATATAAAATGAATTAATTTTCCAGCACATCAGTTGTTAAGATTATATAAAACTGATGCCAGATGAACAAATTAGTATGAAGCAATGGCAGAATGGCATTGACAGGAGGGGAAACTGAGGTATTTGCAGAAAAACTTGTCCAAGTGCCACACTTTCCACCACAAATCTCACATGGACTGGCTTGACATCAAGACCAGACTTCCAAAGTGACAGCACAGTGTCTAACCACCTGAGCACCAGCAAAGCCTAACATACACCATTAAAACACAACTACAAATAGAAAATACTACCAACATAACACTACATGGAACACTGTAAAGTACTGCCAACTGGAACATTTCTCCAAATTTAAAATCAGGCCTTAAAATAAACTGAACAGGCACAGGCAGCTCAAAACTCAAAATCATTCACACATCACACGATACCTATCACTAGGAAGTGCAACAAATACTACTATCAGACTTAACTGTGGAACTGAACAGGATTAATTAGGTCACTGAAAATAACAGTAATATCCAGAGTGTCTCACCTCATTTCAGAAGGGTGGAGTCCAGGAGGCATGCGTTTAACTGCAAACATTTGTGCTGCATCTTCAGGTTTGCTGAACAGGTTTACAAACATCAGGAATGCACAAACCAATGTTGCGGATCTGGCCTTTCCATCCTTCAAAAAACAGAAGGCAGTTCATGATTGCTGCTGAGTGTATACTTTTATAAGATATTTCAAACAGATGTATCATTTACATACACTTAACTGTGTATACAAGTCTCCTTGCTTCACATGTACACAGAACACATATTCCATTAAGCCAATTATACATGGTCATTATTTTTTCTGACAACTGTTGTTAGTCATTGCCTTACAGTTTACCTAACTTACAAAACTCTGATGTTCAATAAACAACATGTTAATTGGAAGTGACTCATGTCTGCTAGCCAGAAGACAATATTTCCAGTACCTCCATTAAATATGGCATGTAAAAACCTTATACAAGCTGCTATATATCAAACTGTAACTTATGAACTCCCACTCATAAGCACTCATAAGCAAACTGCAGCAGCAGTGAGTGTTGCATGCTTGCTGTCACTCTAACCAGTCTGGGTGAAATGGTGAAGTGATATGCCACATACAGTACAGTTCCTGTACAAAGTGATATGCCACATACAGTACAGTCCCTGTACAAAGTGATATGCCACATACAGTACAGTCCCTGTACAAAGTGATATGCCACATACAGTACAGTCCCTGTACAAAGTGATATGCCACATACAGTAGAGTCCCTGTACAAAGTGATATGCCACATACAGTACAGTCCCTGTACAAAGTGATATGCCACATACAGTACAGTCCCTGTACAAAGTGATATGCCACATACAGTAGAGTCCCTATACAAAGTTATATGCCACATACAGTACAGTCCCTGCACAAAGTGATATGCCACATACAGTACAGTCCCTGTACAAAGTGATATGCCACACACAGTACAGTCCCTGTACAAAGTGATATGCCACATACAGTAGAGTCCCTGTACAAAGTGATATGCCACATACAGTACAGTCCCTGTACAAAGTGATATGCCACATACAGTACATTCCCAGTACAAAGTCAACATACAACTGCAATAAGCTAAAAAAATCAGTTCAACTTGTAACAGCTTCCAAGTTCTCTTATCATTACAGAAAGACAGGGAACATCCTCAGTACTCATCTGAACTGTTAGAACTGTGTCCTTCTGTGTTAGGACACCATGCTACATGTTGGTGGTTAACAGCACTTTGGTGGAACCTTCTGACTGCATATCAAGGGCATAAGTTCCTTTGCAATACTAGTGACCACACACTGAATTCTCACTGCCATAACAAATACACATCTTATTTCTGAATGCATGCACGAAGTTACCAAAAGCAACTGTTGTGCATCATCATGCCTGTCTGTCCATCCATCTGCATGGCACAACTCAGCTCCCACTGAATAAATTTTCGTGTGATATTAGACTGGGGAGTATTACTAAGAATCTATCAAGAAAAATAAGTTTAGTTAAATCAGACAGAAATAACATGCACCTTACATAAAGACCTAAATACATGAATGACATTATGATTATTATCATCGTTACCAATGTCCCAACAGCTGCTGTGGTCATCCTTGTCATCAGGTTGCCATTTGACTTGCCATGGCTATCTTTGTTACAAGGTTATGATCCACATGGTTACTAAAGTTACCACTGATCTCTGGTTGATATGGTCATGCAAATTTGGCAGAGGTGTTTTCTTCTGCAGGCATTTCCTACTTTGTTTAAGTGTTTTATTGTTATGTTATTTGCTTGTGTTCGACACTTACGAGTGTTTAGTAATGGACCTACTGCAAAAGCAGAACAAGATTCATCCACCTGGAATGTGCAGGTGTGTGATGTGGTACATCAGGGTACATGGCATAACATCCCAGAAGCCTGTAACCTCAGTACTCTCTGCTGCAACAACCTCAAAGCTCAATGCACAAGGCAGAACTTACATGAACCCTTTTGCACCAACCTCTGCACACTCTACTAAGTTCAGGTATCATACAGTAGTTTCAATTTAAAACTGCTCCACCCAGGACATCAGTTGAAACATAAACACAGCATCACTCAATAGTTAAATGTACTGTAACAAGTATGTTAAAAGCAGCAGTATGTTGACAGTACATCTTTCAGACACTTACCATACAATGTATAATGCAAACATTCTTTGGATCTTGCTCCAAGAAGTTATACATGTCACTACAAAGGGTGTAGAGAGCATGAAGAGGGGGTGCATGTCTTGCTACATTGCCTGAAGAAACACCATGGGTCATACCCCATCCACATTCAACCACTCTCCCACTACCCAACCTTCCTGATGCATATGATCGACCAGACACATTGTAGATGGCATAACGACCTCCTGAATCAAGCAAAAGGCACAATCAAAATGCAATTAATCTAAAAGTCAGTTCTTCTCAATGTTTCCACGCAAGCAAAATGGAAAACCAATATTTCCAACACAATGTTCAGTGTATTTTGGTCTTTATCACAAAATAAGATACTGCAGTGGGCAACATAAGGAGAACCTGCAAAAAAACAAACACTATTTATTCAACAGAGCAAGCCATACATGAAAGAAACTGTGTCAAGTGGCTTACTGTTTAATGTGTAACACATATTTTGAAAATATTTGTAACTGATGACCTTGCACCGAACTAAGGAACAAAAATACCACATGCCTGGATGCCGGGATTCAAGAAGAGCACGAACGTCATCTGCGTGATTGGTGCGGTATGCAGATTCGAGGCCCTCTGCTGGGAATGGCATTACAACAAGGCGAGATGTAATATAACTGATGTCAACATCAGATCTTGCAATGCTCCTAGTTACAGAAAACAAGAATACATACAAAGAGGAAAGTCTTGAACTGTCATACTGCATCCACATCTGCTTTATAAGGCAACAGTAATTCTGAAAGACACTTGCCTGGTGTCTGCCTTGTCATTAAGATTGTATTTCCACTGTTCATTTGACTTGTCACATTTACTGACAGCTGGCAGGAAACAGACCAGTGTCCAATATTTGCACAAGTGCACCACTCCCACAATGTGGCAAATATCCACATGTGACAAACGTTTGGCAAACACTCCACATATCAAAACAATAGTGACGCTATTCATGTAACACTTACTGCTGTACTGTCTGCATAACTTTCCCTGTAGTGTCTTTCAGGTTCTTCAAAAAACTTCCTGCTCCACCCCTGAGAGATGAAAACAAACCACCACCAGCCTGAGCAGTTAGATGTGCACTGGGTTGAGATCTGGACTGGTGATGTTGTGATTGCTGTGCTGCTTGGTTAAATGGCAAAGGTCGAGATGGAGGTTGAGAAGGTCTACTGGGGGGCTCTGGATGAGTGTCTGGAGTTGAAGGTGGCCTTGCAAGCGGTGGTCGTGGAGGTGGGTGATGTGAAGTGTCTGAAGAATTCATATTATTGTCTGCTGCTGGTGGTGGTTCGATTACGGTATGGACTGTAATGCAAACAAAATGAACACAATGAGCACCTTCAATTAGCGCTTCTTTGCATGATGTTCCTCACTAATATCGTAACAATGAATCAAGGTTAAATTCCCAGTAAGGGTAAGGGATTTATCTGTTCTATGTAGCATCCAGTCCACACAATATCCAGTTCAACAGACACAGGGGGTTCTCTGTGTGAGACATGAAGTTGACCATTCCTTTTCGTCCAGTGCCAAACTTAAGAACACGTGGAGCTGTACCTCCACTTGCCCATGCCTTCAAGGGGAGCACAGGGACTTTAGATATTCCTTGCCTTCTTATGGAGATGTGTGACTGGACCTGAGAAGTGTCTAATTGAAAACGCTCAAAATATCATATATTCTTTGTATTTCAAAACAGAACTATATTAGTAACTTTGCAATGTCACATGTAGCTGTTACAAAATGTGTCATCACATTTTTAAAAGTAAGTACTTACACATTCAACTAATGAACAGCAGAACAAATGTTCATCAAGACATAACCTACAAACCTTAGGTCCAAAGGTATGCGATAAGCTTACATTCATAAGCTGTCACACTTACTGGACACTTTCGATTATCTTCTTTGGGTTAAAGAAACACAACCTGAAGAACAAGGACAATGAATGACACTGAAATCCTATGAACGAACCTGGGCTAGAAGTGAAGTCAATACGTTTGCCTTCCAGCACAAGAGGTTCTTTCAAATTTATATTTTTTGTTTCAGAAATTGCAGCCAGTCTTTCTAGAATGTCAGTAACTGTCATCCGATAAACAGGATTCACTTGTAGGCATCCACCTATAATTAACGACACACACATCACAAATACAGTCATCAGAGAATTCTGTAAACATCAATATGAACTGCATGTTACTATGAACCAACCACATAACACTCTGGTGACAAAACCTGCAGGTCAAGCACTGCCAAACCAGCCTCCAAGATACAGAACCATTAGTCTCCAATCTTCAAAACCTAATTTTCTAACAACCATATTAATATGATTATCCCACCTCTTTCTTCATATTCCAAATGTCCATTTTCTCAAAATTTCCCCGCCAAATTTTGTATGCACTCCTCGTTCCCCCATCCCAATGTAGGTACCAATATTTCAGCACTGTAATGTACTAAGCGTACACATAACACAAAGCAGCTCCTGAACAAAGAGACAACATGCTCCTCTAAAATCTTAAAGCTTACCACTGTGAGAAACTCAAATCTCATTTCCTGATCTGTTGGTAATTCTATTCCCACACGAATCACAATTTTACATCTCATTTTCGGCACACTACAGTACTTCTGGTATGCCAACACCTTTGGGACTATGGTGGTGCCAGACGATTGGACATGTTGGGCCATCACAAGGTACTCTTAACTGCTCAGTCAACACCAGAGTTACATGCTCTTTTAACACCACTACTACCACTAGCACCTTCACTAGCCTCTGGAACCATTATTACAAACAGATGGATATAAACATATGAAATAAAAGGCACAAACGGTCCACAAAATACAGGGCCTTCTAATCACAAAAAAATAAAAATGGCACCTGGAGATATATGCCTTTGTGATGAGCTGATCCACTACTGCTCAGGAGGCCTACTGCTCACTTCAGCTGATGCTGCTATGTGTTGCTCTCACTGAAGCTTACTCATAAGCAGTTGCTACTTCTGACGATGGACTATCAGAACTGCCAAATGATAAGATACCAGACTACTGGCATTTTGCTGTGTTTCGTATACACTTAAGTGTTATGTCACAAATCTTATGTCTGACATAGCATACTTACGTATTATATCATGATAGCAGGAATATTTCACATCCCCTGGCGGAATTGTGTAATTCCCATTTAATATCCTCAACTTTGCTGAATCTTCAAAAGGATGTTTCATATAGCAGAGTGTGTAAATGATACAGCCCAGTGCCCAGACATCTGACGCTACAGTTATCGCATGGTTACTCCATGTATCCACCATCTCTGGGGCTCGGTACATTGGAGTAGTATACCTTGCCATCTGCAGGAGAAATACAAACATAAACAGCTGTTTGTCCTTCACAGTGGACAGAGCTGAATACCCCCTTACAGCCAAGTAGTAACTGCATGTGCCATGATCAAATGACAAAACTCTGCACTGATCCAACGTAGTGTATTAATATATTAACATTGTTATCTGTAATGTAGGAACTGAATTTTTATATATAATTTTGACTAATCTTAGACTTTAAAGCAATATGGAAAAGTCAACTTTGTTCTGTGTTTAACTAAACACTGTGCCAAGACATCATCTAAGGGAACAAACATGTGTGTCCAGGCATTCACAAACTTAACACAAGACAAGAGTGAGTGGTCCAACTTCAAGCCTTGTTCACTCTAGCCCTAATGAGGAGCCCCCATTAACCAGGAGACAGGAGGTTAGGTGGACCCTACAGCCAGTCTGGATGCTGTGGATAACAGAATACCTGGCCCTGCTAATGACAGTACTTCCTCAGTCACACAGCCCATCTGCTTTTAACCGGTTATACTTGGATATTTTGTTCCATCTTGGATTTCACTTGTTCTGAGTTCCAGTTCTGGTGTGATAATATTGTTCCTGCTACTTCATCAAACCAGCAACACACATACTCTATGCAGCACAGTCACTCTTACCAAACAAACACCAGACAGCCATACAAGCCTTCTAATAACCTTTTAGCATCAAAGCAAAAAATTACTGTTGTCTGGTGGAACTTTCCTTCCACTTAACCCTTTAAACACCGAGTTAAATCCCACCTGCCATTTGCTAGTATTATTAGGAGCTCAACTTATACTCCACGTTACCAGGATAAGGGTTAAAGAAAATTATGTTATGTCAATAACATTTCAGGCACTATGTATACTTTTACTTTCACATGCTTTGCAAACTGCACGAGGTGCAAAATTCCATATCAGGTGAAGTTACTGTCAGGTAGAATACACCTATTAAACATATCAGCCACAGAGCAAACCAAATGTCCAATACAAAGCTTCTCATAACTAAGTCTATGGCAAAGATAAGGAACTACTGGCCCCAATGCTAAATGGCACAAATCGAGGTATCGGCCTACACCTGTAACTGGAGGTTACACTGATACAAAATCTTATGTTTATTGGACCTGCATCATCTTGATAGTTGAATAAAGATAGACCAACTTGATGTCACTTGCTTTATTATTTCATTATTTAATGCTCAACATGTTTCGAATGTTAATACGTCCATCCACAGGAGCTTGCGAAGTGCTTCAGCCTGCATCCGGATACCACACCACCCCAGCCGAACCACACCATAACACCAACACACATCGAACCAGAGCAATACAACCCATGAAATAACTCAACAAATAAGTCGCAAGCTCCTGTGGATGGATGTGCTAACATTCGAAACATATCGAGCATTAAATAATGAAATAATAGCAAGTGACATCAACTTGGTCTATCTTTATTCAACTGATACAAAAATTTGAAGCCAGTCCATTAAGCAACAGTTGCCCACATCAACAGTGTTCTGCATTAACTCCATTACTATTGTCACTAAAATGCAGTGACTTTCTCTCATGACTGTCCAGAACACCACTGCTGTCATGGCACAGCCCTGCATGTGATAAAGCTGCTGTGGTTGCATGGTGATAAAAGACAGGTTATGTGTATCCACACTGTTCAAGGAATTGTGGTTCATTTCCCAGAGTGGACAAGAAACTTTCTTCTCAAGGCCTTCCACATGAGCTCTGTGACCCTTCTGGCCTCCTCTTCAGTGAGTACCAGAGGCCCCTTCCCCAGTGGTAAAGTGGCCAGTGCATTACGATGACCTCTCACCTCCATCTAGTGTTAAGCTCAGTATGTGTGGAGCTACACTGCCACTCTCCCACATGCCTTCAGAGTGAGCAGAGGGGAAACTTTTATCTTTACTTTTACACTTGATACTCAGAACTACGTTACCCTGAGAAACAGAAAAGAAGCAAATGAAACCAGCCAATTTAGTGCAGACAGGTCCATTATGGCCGAATATTTTTAGACACATTCGCTTAGTTGCAAAAAGGACCTACTAGCTTCGTCATGACCGTCCATCAGTCTGTTTGTCTGCACATATCAGTATGGACAGATTTCTATGAAATTTGATATTGGGGACTTCTAAGAAAATCTGCTGAGAAAATCCCAACTTGTTTGCAATCGTGCAAAAATATGAGGCATTTTACATGAAGACTGAAGTACATTTATTGTTGCTGCTGACATAAAGTTGACATAATAGTGCTCTCTCTGAGTGAAATGGTATCAGGCTGAGAAGGAATAAACATTCCATGAACACACCACACAGTGCTGTGGTATACGTACATCACATACATTGTTCTTCATAGGCCCACATCTACACTGCACAGTACATGTTTCTAGCCCATGCTGATGACTTGCTGTTCCTACAGTGGCATAAGGTAGGGTGTATGTCTTCACACTTTTAAAGTTTGCATTTGCCTCCTCCTTGTCAATCATTGTACTGTCTTGCTATTGTGACCCACAACATATGTGACATGAAATACAAGAAGCTACACACAAACAAAATGACTGCAGTTTGTGTCACTCTCATAACAACATAAAAGCTAGAAACTGTTGAACAGACAGAAATCAGTGTTACCGAGTTCAGCAGGAAGAACTGAAGAAGTGAAGTAACAAGGACAGCTAGTAGCAAATGGTAGGTTTGACAGCCCTGCTGACACCGTGACCCACAATGGTCAGCAAGTTTACCAGCAACAGACAAAACCATATCACTTCACATTGCTACTGCAACACAATGTTACAGATGTAGCTTGTAAGAATATGCATCTACCTCTTCTTCCAGCAGTGCCCTCTGGTTAGCAGACCAAGCTGGGTCAGGTTGAAAACTCTGAGTTGTAGCACTACCGAAGTCACACAGCTTGATGCTGCCATCTGCTCCGACTAGAAGATTTTCAATCTAATGTATTAAAGGAAAGAAAAGATATCAATGACAACAATTTATAAACCACAGTCAAATTCCATCACAGCACAGCACTGCACAGCACACTCCACAATAATACACATATGCTTCTAATTCACATTTTATAGATTTAAAGTTTCATCAGTGATGATGGATAAGATCATAGTCTTTGAGGAAGTGAGGTGGGGTAGTACATTTCACATAATTCATATTTCATGTAACTGGTATAGCATAAGAAACAAGAGCACTCTTGCAGGAGGTCTATGTGTTTTTTGCAAACACAGTTTTTGTCTACATTCACACAAATATGAAACCTTTATATCAGAATGCAAATGAACAATAAATCATGGAAAAATAACAAATACTTACTCCCCAGACACTTCCAGCCTCAACTTATGAAAAATGCAGTTGAATATTACAACTTTCTGTTTGAATACAGCAGAGCACAGCACAGCACAGCAGAGCACAGCACAGCACAGTGCACATTAAAAACACATCTGAATAATATAACTGTAGAATTTAAATGAGTTTTTGTGTCAATAAAGATACATATTACAAAAAAAAATTATGCCTACGATGACTCAAACTGACATAGTCGACATATCAGTGCTAGTCTCCTACCACATCATTTACCAGTCAGTACAGGTGTCCAGTTACAGTACAGCTGCACTTTCACTTTGCAGTGGATTTAGAAACGTCATTACATTAATTCATATTTATTTTCATATTAGTTGGACATACTGACGTCTGCTGAACAGAGATCTGGTATAAATAAGTGTAACAACAACATGTAAAGAAAAGCCAAATATGAACAAACATAATGAAATCAGAAATAATTAGAATTATGATGCCAGCTGAACACTTCAATTACTTTCAAGTTAGGAACTGGAAAATTTTAACCACTTGATTTTCCATAGTACAATGTACAAATCTGATGCATCCCACCCTAAGGATGAAGGCAGCAGGCTTCTCTGAAACACTGACATCAATGTATCTCTATGTACAACATCATACCAAAAAATACTGCAATAATTAGTGTTGGTTACTTTTTTACTGACAGATGAGACAAAACCACAGAATTACAAAAACCACACCAGATATGTAAATCATGCCGATTTTAAAACCATCACCTTGAGATCTCTGTGAATTACTGGTGGTTGCTGACTATGCATATGCTGAACAGCTCTACAAGTCTGCCAGAAAATTCTACATATCACATCCACAGGCAGTGCAGAACTCCGATTTGTCAAGACATCCACTAAACTTCCACCTGGAAACATAACAAGTAATCACACAAACACCACAAACCTTTATTCACTTGACCAGAAAGACATACTGATGAACACTTTTTATATACTTATCAATTGACAAGCAATAAAAATAAAAGCATTTCTCTTAACAGTAATGTTTTATCACAATCATTTTTAACACGCAAATTCCCGTCCTGCCACCACCACAACTGGCAGTAGTAAGGAAACATACACACTACACAATATAAAAAACAATAATCATACCTGGGACACACCAGAACATGATAATCATATTAACAACTCTACACCTAGTCTTCACAATGACATACTGACTAGGACATGGGCTGGACAACTAATGAATCAATTCCCAACTGGGGTAACAGAGCCTTGTTTTGTCCATAACATCCTGACTGGGTCTGGGGCCCAACCTGCCTCCTATTCAATTGCTACCAGGGGCTCTTACCCTGGCAGTAAAGTGGCCAGGCCAAGAAGCTGACCACTCACCCCCATATAGTGTTGAGGTTCAGAATGAGTGGAGCGATACCTCCACTCCCCAAAAGCATTCACAGTGTACACCTGTACAATGGTACTCACTACATGAACTGCTCAACATACAAATGCAATATTATGTGACTTTCGGGGTTTTTGCAGTGGTGTCGCCGAAGATTCTGTTTGTCTCAGTTGTGACACTGTGTCACGTGGTGACTGGATCCCAGTGTTCTAAGGTGATGCAGTGTCCTATAACACTTACTGACCCTTAAACACTGCCTAAAAAATATGGGACCTGATCCCCCACTGATGCCACTGATGTAGCTTAACTTTCCTGGTACCAATTGACCAGGAGGCTAGTTGGGCCCACAGCCAGTATGGTTGCTTTACAGAACAGAAAAATCTCCTTCTCCTGCTGCTAATCAAACCCTGGATCACCAACTTAAAACCTAATCACTATAGTGACTGAGCTACCCTGGCACTGTCAGAATTTATACATGTTAAACTTAAACACAGTAATTTAAAAATGAACAGCTCATCCATTAATATATATCTCACCAAATAAAGTGAAACATCAGAAGATAAACAGCTGTCACAAGTGCCTTAAAGAACTGTGTGCTACACTTTGTATCTTACTTTTGTTTAGTGTGTCGACACACATAACTAGATTAGTGCAGCTGAATCAAATATAGACCTGCTAACCACACAGTGTGTCAATGAACAGCACTGCAGTAACAAACAGGAGTGCAGTAACAAACAGCACAGCATTAACAAACAGGAGTGCAGTAACAAACAGCACTGCAGTAACAAACAGCATTGCAGTAACAAACAGCACTGCAGTGACAAACAGCAGTGCAGTAACAAACAGCACTGCAGTAACAAACAGCATTGCAGTAACAAACAGCACTGCAGTAACAAACAGCATTGCAGTAACAAACAGCACTGCAGTAACAAACAGCATTGCAGTAACAAACAGCATTGCAGTAACAAACAGCACTGCAGTAACAAACAGCACTGCAGTAACAAACAGCACTGCATTAACAAACAGCATTGCAGTGACAAAGAGCACTGCAGTGACAAACAGCACTGCAGTAACAAACAGCACTGCAGTAAGAAACAGCACTGCAGTAAGAAACAGCACTGCAGTAACAAACAGCACTGCATTAACAGACAGCAGTGCAGTAACAGACAGCACTGCATTAACAGACAGCACTGCATTAACAGACAGCAGTGCAGTAACAAACAGCACTGCAGTAACAGACAGCAGTGCAGTAACAAACAGCACTGCATTAACAAACAGCAGTGCAGTAACAAACAGCACTGCAGTAACAAACAGCACTGCAGTAACAAACAGCACTGCATTAACAAACAGGAGTGCAGTAACAAACAAGAGTGCAGTAACAAACAGGAGTGCAGTAACAAACAGGAGTGCAGTAACAAACAGGAGTGCAGTGACAAACGGCACTGCAGTGACAAACGGCATTGCAGTGACAAACAGCACTGCAGTGACAAACAGCACTGAAGTAACAAACAGCAGTACAGTAACAAGCAGCATTGCAGTAACAAACAGCATTGCAGTAACAAACAGCAGTGCAGTATCAAACAGCACTGCAGTAACAAACAGCACTGCAGTAACAAACAGCACTGCTCTAACAAACAGCACTGCAGTAACAAACAGCATTGCAGTAACAAACAACAGTGCAGTAACAAACAACATTGCAGTAACAAACAGCATTGCAGTAACAAACAGCAGTACTTCCTGGAAGAACTAGGCATAAATGGAAGGGTAATATTAAAATGGACCTAAAAGAAATTGGATGGGAGGGCATGGGCTGGATTAATCTGGCTCAGGATAGGGATAGGGGGAAGGTCTTATCACCAAAGACATGGACCTTCAGGGAGCATAAAATGCATGTAATTTTGTGATTGGATGAGAATCTATCAGCTTGTTACGAAGTACTCCGCTCCATGCAGTTAGTTAGAAGTACCATTCTGCACCGCAGACACAGTTGCATTCTGTGCCAGAATCATGATATCCAAAACTACGAAGAAAGAATGATGCTCAAATCGAGAAACTGAAGTTTACTCTAAAAAAGCAAAACAGGGAAGGAGAAAATGAATCAAACAAACAAACAAACAAACAAACACTACTGCAATACTGCACCACCACATTTAACTGTCGATATATTCACACACATCTAGACCTACAAATTCCGGCGGGCAGGTTCACTCAATCATTATCAATGCAAGGAGACTGTGGTAATTTTCGTTATTTGTTGTCCAGTTTGGAAATTCACACATGATGGGGCCCTTTTGTTATATTGAACACCTTGAAGTACAAACAAAGTGCACTCAACACAGAGTGTGTACACCACTCTCCTCTGCAGTTTCTCTTTGGCACATTTTCACTCTGGTACATATATTGAGCTTCACTCAAAATGCTGTCAGAAATGCATGTGTGAAGCTATCATTACAACTGTCCAATCTAAATGAAAATTGAAATGACTTAGATCAATTTTGGTAAAATCAAAAGAAAATGCCACGCATATCCCCCTACTACTTCATAAGTTTTTTCATGCATATGAACAGACAGATGAACAAAGAGATTTTAATAGCTGCTCTGGAGGGATGCAACCAAAGTTTAATATGCTTTAAAATGAAATGGAACAGGTCACATGCAATACAAATTCCTACTTAATCCAGGTGGAAACAGTTTGGTAAAAATAACGACAAACATCATGCATAAAGGAACACAAGACATTAGACATGTGTCAGTGTCATTCAGATATGTCAGGTTCTCACAGCAGTCTTGCTAAGGATTCAAATCTTTGCTGATGTGCTGGTGTGTCACTGGGAGAGCAAAGGATTGTGACACCTTCATATTCAGGTCAAGCCCTTGAAGATAATGGCAACACAATCCTAGTGAAACAACACAAACCACTCATCCAGTGACACACTATCATGTCACAGGAGATTTAAACCCTGCTCATTCAGATATCCTCAGCCATTTTACTACACTTCAACAACAACAACTGCAAGACACACAAGGTAACTCACCAGTGCACAGTTCTGTAACAAGAAGATATTCACCACAACCATGTCCTGACTTTGCTTTGTCGATGTACGCTGCAGAGAGGTACTGGATGATGTTAGGATGCCCTGACAATTTCCTCTAAGAAATGTAAGTTAAGGAAGTAAATCAACATGTAAACATTTGGCACTATCAAAGGTGAACCCAAAAAACACAGTTACTACATTACAATCAGCACCTTGATCAATACAGTAACTAAATTATGCAAGATTTGTTACCACAGTGACATTCCTGTAAATTCATGTCTTCTGTGTCACTGGGATAGTGTTACCTGGTGATGCAAAGGAACATATTGCTTTCATCTTCAATGGCTGAGAGGTTCAAGCAGAACTCAAACTCAGCAACATGCAGTCATATCCCAGGAGACCTGTATCCTCTAATTAAATGACATATTAAAGATAACTACAAACTGTGCATACAGGTGGATGGCCACGGCCCATTTCAGGGCGTCCAGTAGCAACAACACACAGCATGCAAGGATAAAGAAGGGGGAAACATTAAATGTCATCAGATTAGACATTTTACAAACTGATTTAGGAATTCCTTACTCTCATCACACAAAAGTAATGCAAAATGAAATATGAATGGGAAATTCTCTCACATCCAAACCTACTATCAGTGACTACCACTAAACCTACTGAAATTATTAAGCATAAAATCTATGGAGAAAGCTATCTCTTGTGAGGTTTCCACAGCAACAGAATTGAGGATTCACATCTTTAGTGTTGCTGGGCTAATGGTTCCTTCAAGTGGCAAGAAGTGTATGAAGAATGGCCTTTATTCTTGAATTGTTTACCCCTAAAGACAGGCAGTAGGTTCCTTCAAATGTCAGCAACCTACAGAGCAACAGAGCTTCACACCCCTGAAGACCTGAATCCTCAAAGCTATTGAATGTTCAGGGATAACACTTTTCACCTCTGGAAACAGATTTAGTGAATAATACTTAAACTCTGTACAACAAAACATTGTATTTCACCTCACTATAAAACACAGAACTGTCACTGTCTAAATACCTTCTGAACACCAAACTTCTGCGATACCAACTGAAGCATGCCTTCCAGTGCCATTTATTTCTTCCATCTTTTGGTCCTATTTAGGTCTGTTAGCAACTCATAACTAACAAAATACCAAGCACCTGCTACCATCTTCTGGTCCTATTCACATCTACTTGCAAAGATATACAATGGCAGAATATCATTACATGTTTGCATTTATATATATGTCTACAGGGGCTAAATGTGCAATTACATTATTCATACTTCCACTGTCCTTTACAATAGAGCAAACTGCAGTTTAATTATTTAAAGGATACAAGAATGTTGATTTCTTGTTTTATTATACTGTTAGTGTCCTCATCTGCTGCAAGCAATCTCTGAAATGAAACAGTTTTATAATCCCAGACATTTCAACTCCTACTTTAATTAATAACCATAACTATTTATGTGTTATAGTTTCTGTAAAATATAAATATTCAAACTGTTGCTACTGTTGAGGATTCACATCCTCTGGAATGTGCCAGTGTTTCATTAGGCAAGTGGTTCCTACTATTTCAAATGAACGGAATGCCTACACCTTCAAGTGTCAAGCACGCACTAACTTCTTCCAACTATCAAGAACCACCCACCTAATGACACAACACCACAACACAGAAAACCTGAATCCTCAGCAACAATGCTACAAGACCTCAAATCTCATGCTGTGACTGATGTCACATAAAATTAATGTTCATTCAGAAAATCACAAGCTTCCATTCTCTTGAGATGGAAGCCTCTTTTTTCCCCAGACATTATGTCTGCCACATCACACATCACATCTGCCACATCACATATCATGTCTGCTACATCACACATCACATATCACATCTGTCACATTACACATCACACCTGTCACATTACACATCACACCTGTCACATCACACATCACATCTGCCACACCACACATCACATCTGCCACACCACACATTATGTCTGCCACACCACCTTTCCATGTCTAGGTGTGTATCCTCTCTGCAAAGCTGCTCAATATATCAAACATCACACACATCCTTATACAAGCTTTGAGGTTCTCAGTGGCGACTGCAAAGCCGTCCGAAGCAAGACACAACTAGAACTTCTGCTTCTGCAACCTTATATTTTATAATTATAATTTAAGACACATGGCAATGAAAATGCTTGGAATACAAACACTCTTCTAGGGTGTGATGCTATGTTAATTGGTAGATACATACCACTGTTTTGGAGGCAGGCCTATCTGCTGCTAGCTCTACCCTACAGATGAAGGCAGCGGGTATATCCCTAACAGTGCTTCCCAGCCAGCCAACTACACAGCATCACATGCCACAAAACCATAAACACAATGTCTCATCAAGATCACCTCTCTTTTGGGATAAGGTGTCATGTAGTGTGGCAGAAACCTTTTATGTTTATGTATGTACTACCTCCATCTTCAGGGTTACAAGCCAGAAGATTTCACCAAAATTCCAGTGTCTGTCTACCAAACAACATGGCATCACATAAGAGAACAGCACAGTCTTGATACCCATCAGTGTGAAATTCAAATCTCATGTATAGAATTATGCTCAAGAAATTCAAGAACACTTCAGTGCCACGCACCTTAAATTCCCATCCTACAATAAACACAACATGGCAGCAGACAAAATTCTCATGTGTGGGCAGAAATATAAATTTTACACTAAGGGATATACTAACTGCTTTTCATAAAAAGTGTAAATATATTTAACTTTTGTTCAGTCTATTTTGGGTATGCAGAAACAATGATTCCAAAACATTCTTCTGATTCATTTGGTGTACAGGATTTCTGGACACTGTACTCTCTCTGAACATAACAAAATATTTTGAAAACTGATCTGTTCAGTCTCCATGCAAAAAGATGGGAAAGCAACTAGTTAGTTGGACCTGTTAGAAAGCAATGGATCACTCGATCCCCCCAAAAAAATCACTGTTCAACAGAAAACTGTCTAAAGGCAATGTATGGAAATCTGTTAAACCTGTTTGCAGGAACTCGCTGCAAGGGCTGAGACAAGCATTCCACTGAGTTATAAAGTCATAGAGGAATTTCTTTAAAAAAATATTCTAATTTTATGTTAAAATGAACAATATACATTGTTCTATGCCACAACATCACACTCTAATCAGTATTCTCTGTGTGCCATTTTCAGAAGACTGATAACTGAAACCAGTCTTGAACTGCAGATGTCTCCACTGTATCCTGGCTTCTCTGTGGCATCCTCCCATGACAAGAATGGAGCATTCAGTCTTGGAGAACAACTAGGCCGTGGGGAAAAAAGAGGATAGATGGAGATGCAAAACAGCAAGGATAAGTGCACACAGGTGTAAGAAAAAAACTTACAAGTAAATGGGTGAGAATGAAGGACGTTTTGTTGTGAGATAACCCACTCTGGTGGAGAGGCCAACACAGAAAGTGTCCATGTGCCTTCATACAGGTACACCTCCACTCATTCTTAACCTTGACACTATATACAGCAACAGGTCAGGTTCATGTCCTGGCCACTGTACACCTGTGGATGAACCTCTGACACCCACTGAACAGGAAGCTGGGTGACCCCAGAACCAATATAAGCATTTCCAAAAAAGAAATAAAAATTTTCCCCTGCCAGGAGCTGATCTTGGATAGTCTGGCCCATGGCCTAGACAGTATACTGACTGAGCTTCAAAAGTGGGCAGACTAAGGAGGAAAGATATAAAGGTTTCACTTACAATGATAATGCTTTGCAGTTCTACAGATCTGCTGTTATTTTATCTGACTCTAGCAGTCACTTCCTATCAAGTCACTTACGCTGTAACAATAGCCCCACATACCAGCTTCTTTATATAACGCAAGGTCCCTATCTGTCAGCTGCAGTCACTATGCAAAATCCATCAAAGCAATAAGACTCTTTATGATACATATGCCAAATACAATTCAAACAAGAACTTTTATCATAAATTCAGGCCAAAGTTTACAAAACAGCATTGACAAGGCATGTGCCAACCAGGAACAAGTGGATGAAGTTGGTGCTAGACTAGAGAGATTGCCAAGAAAATCTCTAGCCTGACATGTGCAGAAAATGTGTGTTCCTGCTTCATCCACACAACATGCAATAATTTCCACATTTGCAATTACATGATGCAATTGGAAGGTAGTGTCTTCAGATTCACCAACAGAATTTGCATGAGTAATGATCATGTTTGTTACACATGGTTTGTTATATATGGACTATTGAATGGTGACAAACCGGAAAAAGCAGTTACCACTGTCCTCCCTGCCATCAAGCAAAATGTCTAAATGTCAATGTATGCGAGGGGGTTGATAAAATAATGTCCCTGACATACAAGTCCTTGAAAGACTGTCGTTTTGCAACTTACATGTGTGACTTACTGATAATTATACAAGTTAATCAAACGTCTATCTAAATATGTCAACACAATTACCGAATAAAAATACTTTACTATTCATCTGACTCAGTAACAACCTTCAGAGCAATGCTGAATGTGTTGGGACCTTCAGCCATTAATCATTTTACATTATCTCTTCACTAACCTTCAGTGCAAAATATTTCCCTGTACTTGGGTCCTGTGTCATAAATACAAACGCGAATCCACCTGAAACAATTTCATTCCATAAATTTTTTGACAGGGGCAAAGGTACATGAAGTTTGACAGCGGTTGTCAGTTATGTATTATGACAATACTGTCGCAGGTCTACGTACAAAAATACATCACTTTACCGTGCAATATGATTACATTGCACTTGTTCAATTGCCTCAAATCAACTGAACATAACACTAATTAAACACTTTCAAAACGTCAAAGGCAGTATTGACCTCAACCCTACCTTCAGCGATGACTTTCTTCACCTTTAATTTTACGTTTCCTACTTCAACCGTTTGACCTATCAACTCATTTTCAGCACCAGATGTGTTACTACTACTAAAATACCCTATTGCCGACTTAAATAGATCAGACATTTTTAAAAACTAGCCGTTTTTATCTTCGAGACATTACACACAACTCTGCGACTATTCAACCCCCCTTGAGTTGAAGACCCAAACATCCGGTCAAAGAACATACGATCTGTACTGAACTCTTGATCGAAGTAGGTCACGTATACCATGCGTTTGCAGCTTCCCTGAAGGTCACATTCATGATAACATACCTTTACATATCAGTTTAGTAAAATTTTGAGACAACGATGTATGTTCCTGTACCAATGACACACGAAACAATATGCCATGAATACAGTATTCATTTGGATATATTTTTGATGCAGAATGGGGAGAGTAAATTTAGTTGGCAGCCATGCTCACTAACGTTGTGACGTGTGTTTCGCACAAGTTGGCATAATTTTTACTATTTACAGCTGGTTTTCACATGTGGTGTGGTGTTGAGTAACCGAGCGTGCTGTGGACCGTGTGGCTAGCGAAGCATGGCGAAACTGTGTCTCAGTAAGATTATAGTTACAGTTACTATATTGATTATAAGTTTGGGGGGTTTTTCGGCATGTATTGCTCAAGTGATGGTCGTCTGTGTGGTTACATCCTGTAACATGAGTTGGTTCCGACATTTCGGAGGATGTGTTGCTCACGTGTTCAGGGTGATTGAATTTGGTTCGGCATCTCACTCCGCATTTTTTAGTCTTTTCTTTTGAACTACATGAATACGTTTTGATTTCGTTATTGGAAAATAACTATACTCTAGGCAAAGAATGAGTATTTCTACTTGTCAAGTATCAGAGCAGTGAATGGGTTATGACATCGTATAGTCTGGTAGGTGGCGACCACCTTAAATGCTACGGATATGTATAGTAGGAAATCCATTTAACTTGGAAATACATTGGCGTTCATTGTAAACCTTTTGAAAAACATTATGAATATCTGTTCCCTGTGATGAATTTCAGCTGTATATAGTTTTATTTTTCAGTTTCATTGATACAGATTACATCATTAAAATACGTAACATGCATGATATATCTGTGATTGACCTTATTTGGGAAATGCAGTTTCAGTACTGAATTTCCATGTAAAACAAAATTTTAATTAGAATGGAATTTATGATTTTCAGAGAAGACGAGCAAGAGGATATCATGTCGGAAACGTTATAAAATAGAGAAGAAAGTGAGAGAACACAACAGGAAAGTGAGGCGTGAGAAGAAAAAGAATCCGGGAAAGAGTAAGATTGAGATAATAACTCAGGATTTTTTTTTATGATACTGTGTAGAAGAATATAATAGTTACCTGAATAGAAGTCAAACCCTTACACAGTCTTCATTTTTCAGGAAAATACCTACACAGAACATGTTTAACTTTGTGTATGATTAAAAAGTGTCCCCCTCCCCTTCTTTTTTTCAGATGATGAATTAGGGTAAAATACTTGCCTTGTATTTGGGTAAGTATGCTAATTTGTGACTCATCCCATCATGTACTGGCAAAAATGCAAAATTCTAAAGGATTATATGTGATAAGTTTCTGGTTGTATGATAAATGGTACTTCAATTGAACAGAATATATGACAATTGTACAATAATTCATTACAGCAAGAATCAAAACTATAGGAAGGGCAACTAATGTGAATGACAGTTCCTTACAAAACTCATACCCTTGGAATTTATTGTTCATCTCTCCATTTATTGAAATGTTTCAAAATGTGACCAAATTATTTGGTACTCTCACAGTGAATTACCGCTGTATTTTTGACAATCTGAAATGTGTTCTTGGTTAGGGTTTGTAAAAAGTTGAGAAAGAGTAACAATAGTGGAAACAACTCCTCACACAGATCAAGTGCACAACGTTTATGATTCATTTACCGCTCCAATTTCACACAGCTGGCCACTGGCCATAACAGTTCTGGCAGTGTTGCTAGAATATGTGGAGCTCCCATACCCCTTTGGCAGAAATTTAAGAAACATTCATAGAAGTTCCATTGCTGTGTGTTGAAATACAACTTTCGCATTGTAATCTTATGGAAGCTTCTCCCTTATATTTTGAAGCTTTCCCTCCATTTGCCCTGCAAACTTCATGGATTTTTTATAAGATTTCAGAATATATTACTTGTTTACCAGATTACAGTGTACACTTCAAACCTTTGTAAAGTAAAACTGTTTAAGTTGTATGCAAAATCGGGCCTAGTCTGTGAAGGTGAGTATGCTCACTTCTGGATATCAAACGCCTGCTAAATGTGTAGTTAACGTCTTGATATAACTTAGCAATAGTTTCCTCAAAACTACACAGAACTACAGAATTGTAAATGAGGTCTTGGGACTTCTTAATGCAATGGATTACAATTTTTAAGACCATATTAGCTGTAGGGAACCACTGACCATGTTATCCTCAAAATTTGTGGTTCTAACATATGTTTATGTATATAGTGACTGTTTTATTTGACAACTGTCACATGTCACTTCCTGTCAACTTCTTGTTATATTAACATAGCCCACTAATCCAACTGCCCCCACACACAGCAGATTAATGACAGGAAGTGGCAAATGATAGTTGTCAGATAAAATAATGGCTTTGTGAAATGGACATGCTGTATGCAACACATTTTGCCATTGCAGATAAAAAGAAGAAGCTAATACAAGTACCAAATATTTGTCCATTCAAAGAAGATATTCTGAAAGAAGTAGAAGCATTGAAGAAACAAAAGGAAGAAGCTAAACAGAAACAAAAAGAAATCTGGAGGGAAGAGAAGAGGAAAGCAAAAGAAAAACAGGATGGAGTTGAAAGTGGTTTAGGGGGTTTTATAGAAAATGCTAAAAAAAGACAAACATTACATGAGAATGCCAGAGGCAGTGATGCATCAACCAGTGCAGGAATACCACATAAATCTGACATTTCTGTTAAAGCTTACTGTAGAGAATTTAGAAAGGTAATTTATGAGGAACTTATGTACCTTGCAGATTTTCATTAGGAAAGTTTAAGAAACTGGAAATGCAGTGGAGTTGCTGCAGTGATTATCAGATTATAGCCTTTAAATCTCAATAGATCATTGTACTGTACATTATCATAATCTTACAAATAAGGTACAGTGAGACTTCTGCCAATTTCACCTTCTTGTTATTTGTTACAATTATTTGCTTTGTTGATGTTACAAAACATACTTTTTTGATGGAAGTGCACTATTTGCATCCATTCATCTATATGTGAGCCATTCTGGAAACTCTTAGCTCCCATTGGCTCAGTACAAGCCCTATCGACTCTTCTCCTATCCATAACTCTTTGGCCAACATTCCTGCAAACCTGTATGTATAGCTAACACATTCCTTCTACCGAATTACTTAAGCATTGACCCAAACCACATTCAATTACCCTAAAGATGTAGGTAGTGTGTTCCTCCAAACAACAGAGCAGACCTGTACTGTGTAAATAAGACCCAGATAATTACCATCATGTGACCTTTCATGAAGGTTATCTAGCAGAGTAGTATCCAATTCCTAGCTCTGTGTTCAACATTGTTGCAAATGCAGGTCGCATCTTCTAAGCCATCTCATGTACAAGTGTAGTTATTATTTTTCAGGTTGTGGAAGCAGCAGATGTTGTGCTGGAAGTTGTAGACGCAAGGGATCCTCTCGGAACACGATGTAAACAAGTTGAGCAAGCCATTTTAGATAGTGGCAACAAGCGTCTAGTGTTAGTGCTGAATAAAGCAGGTTTGTAATTGGACTGTGATTCTAACTGCATAGAGCAGAGTCCTCAGACCCTGACACAGTGCAACATGCATAAGAGTTAACAGTTTGACAGGTTACAATATTTTCATTATTTGGTGCAAAAAATTTTTGTGCAAGGCCACTGTTATTTTAACTTACTGAATATGCATCCACACCAAATGATTTCTTGCATAGGAGGTACCATTTTAATATCATGATATTTACCCATTTTTTTGTTTTTCAGTAATTATTTTTGGCCACTGATTCATTCAGTAGAAATGCACCCATTTATATGTGATGGTTACAGTTTGATTTCCCCACTGGTTAGATTTCACATGCCAGAAACTGAGTGCAACATAACAGTTGTTCATATATTATGCTCTGTCTCTTGTACTTTTCTAGTGCTGGAAAGCATTTGCAACTAATCTTCTTTATGTCAGATGAGAAGCTTATGATTTTGTTATGAACATTTTAAAGTTTTGTATTTTATTCTTGTTGTATCAGTTTTTATGTCAGCTGATCGTGTGTTGGTATACTGTGAATTGTTCGCTTTAAAATTTATATTGATGTTTGAAGTTTAAAATACACAGCTGGCCTGCTGAACCATTTGTCCGGTGTGGGCAGCTTCTTCAAAATTTCGTCTGCATGCTGGCAAAATGAAATTCAACACACAGGCTGATGAATTAATCAGTATACATGTAATTTAATGTATAAGTTTACCTGTTTATTTTTCTGTGCCTCATGTGCAATAAAAATAACTGATAATGCTAGGAAAAGTTTATAAAAAATGCAGTTCACAACCTGCGACAGGGTGTCACTATTTTAGTACATTTTAACATAATTCACTAGCACTGTAAGTCTTCATAAATGAATGGCTTGTAAGTTTTCAAAATTCCTTTGGCATGCTATCTTAGTTTTGCTAGGGAAAGGGTTAAAAGACATTATTTCATTTCAGTTGCCTTCGTTGGCAACATAGCACTGTGTCAAGGACAGCATGTTTCCTGCAAGCTATGGGTTGAGTGGGCCTGTTGTGTGGGCTCATCCTGAGTGAGCTAAATTAAAAAAGGATATCTTAAAAATGGTTTCAAATGTTGATAGACCTTGTGCCACGAGAGAATCTGGAAGCATGGCTGAAGTACCTTCGAAGAAGTTTCCCAGCTCTTCCATTCAAAGCGAGTACACAGCTTCAGGGCAGACATTTGGGACACAGAAAGATGAAGAAAGCTTCTGCTGCTCATAAGAAAGCAGCAAATGCAATGTTAGATGAAAGCAAGGAGCTGCAGGGTTCAAAATGTTTTGGGGCAGAGCTTGTGATGTCACTTCTGGCTAATTACTGCCGCAGTAGGGGCATAAAAACATCCATATCTGTTGGGGTAGTGGGTAAGTGCAATTAATTGTACTTTGTTTGATAGAAATACATGTATGTCATTATCTAAGTGCTTAATTTTAATGCAAATTACTATTATATTTTTGCAATTTATTATAGGTTTGCCAAATGTTGGGAAAAGCAGTATTATCAACAGTCTCAAAAGAAGTCGTGCATGCAGTGTTGGAGCAACTCCAGGAGTGACGAAGTAATGACACTAACCTTTACGTTACTGTCAGATTACCAACCAGTTTAGTGGTTTGAGACATATACATTTGTGGGATATGAAAATGTGCACAGAATTAGAACTACTTTACAGTTGTGACAGAAAAGATTAAATATCTAAAGATTCAAGTCGTCCGACATATGACATTTCACTTCAAACGAATGGTACTGCTCTCCTGGCACACCGTATGCCAGAAGACCAAGTCTTCAGCAACATTGTTGTGAGAATGTCACATTTCATGGATAGAGAACTGCTTAACATATTTTGATGACACTTGATTTTTGGGTGTTTTAGTAGCATTTGTCAGATTGGTTAAAATTTTGGTTAAAGTTTTACATCAGTAGCAAAGACCTGCATGTGTTTCTGCTCTTATCTACAGTATAACTTGCACATACTTTGCTACAGACGTACATGATCAAAGAGAAAATTGAAGTACGCCCTGTATATTCGGTAGAGTTTTCCCTTAAGTCATGAGTTTTAACACAAATTGAGCAATGTTGAATACTGTTACACAAAGCTAACTTATTTTTATTACTCGTTAGGCAAAAATTAAAAGTTAAAATAAGGGAACTGTATTTGTTTGTTTTGTAGGAATATGCAGGTAGTACAGTTGGATTCTAAAATCAAATTGCTGGACAGTCCTGGCATTGTATTTGCCTCCAGTGCCAGTGGGACACATTCTGATGCTGTGATTGTCTTGAAGAATGCTGTGCGAACTGATGCTTTATCTGATCCTATCACACCTGCAACAGCTATACTGCATAGAGCAAACAAACAGCAGGTAGGGATTGATCTGTGCACAGTTGACAGTCATTGAGCTGTTAACTGTGAGACCTAAAGGTTTAGCGTCACAGTCATTGGGCCCTGTACAGCGCCTGTGCATTCACTGCACTTCTCCAGAGCCCCTTCTCCAATATCCAGTTTAGTACTGCTCATGCCTTATACTTGGTAGCATTACCTGTGTGTGAGGTTGTCTCCAGTACTGGATGCATCAGTTTCAAAATTTATCTGCAGGGAGACTACACAGAGTTGATTTTTTATCATGATGGAAGAAATGTCAGATTTGAGGTTCTCACATCAGTGACTAGGAAGATGACTAGAGTCTGTCTGGAGTGTGGGTACTCATCTACCGCACTACAGTAAAGTCCTAATTTATGGTAGTGAAATATTTGTATTCAGTGAATAGTCTTTCTGGTCACAGCCACAGTGTATTACTTTCCTTCATTTGGTGATTTTGAGTACAGTAAATAACCCGCATTTAGTGTAAGAAATATTTAGGTTTTGGAAACTTGTACATCAGTTTAGTGTGACTGTGGTCAAAATTACAAGTTGAATTCTCTTTGTGGATTCTGGTCTTCTGGGACCTGAAGAATTCCATCCTTCATGGATCACGAACCCTTGAAGATGGTGACACATTCTTCTGAAATGTCAGGAAACTCTAACCCAACAGCACAGCTGCACATCCCAGAAGACTAGAATCCTCATCTGCAGCACTGGGAAAACTTCACAAGTGACACAACATTTGTTTTTTCTGTCTTACGGAAACTGTAACCTGTAGCAAGTTATGCCAAGTACTGAACGCACAAAGATTGAGCAGGGGGTCACCTTATATTCAGGTACATGGTAAGGCTCATCAGGAGAGTCGCTTGATGTATTTTGCATAACCCCAGTTCAGTCAAATGCCAATTTTAGTGTGAAGATGGCCACTGCCACAGACATTCTTTAAACAGGAATTTCACTTGGTTACTTCTATTGATATTGATATCCAGCATGTCTGGACACTTGGAGGTGTTTGTTTCAAAGTTCATACCCAAAAAACCATGGGCGCAGCACAGATGCAGTATTGCAGTTGACTGTAACATCACAGGTTCAGTGTCTGTGTCTATTTCCTGCAGATAATGGAGCTGTATAATCTGAAAGATTTTACCACACCTGAGGAATTCTTTTCCCTCTTGGCACGCCGGAAGGGTCAGTTCAAGAAGGGAGGCATTCCAAATCCAATTGCAGCTGCAAGATCTCTTATTGAAGATTGGAACCAGTAAGTACACTGGCAGTCCTCTCTGATAAATCGTTTTATTATCCGTATTAGAACAGTTCCTTCAAAGACTGCTGTAATATTAAAAGACCCACACATAAATTTTTGCTCTTCTTTAAAGAACATAAATATTTATAGCATGTAAATGGGCTGAATTCTAATGTGAGCTTCATAATTTTGCAAAATTTCAATGGAGAAGTTCAAAATGTATATTGCTGAGTCATGTGAAGACCTGAAACACTTGTTCAGCTAATTTGGTGCAGATGGGTTCTTTACAGCTTTGTCAATTTGCAACACAGTCCCATATCTACCACACACAGCACATATTTCTAACCAACGCTGATGACTTGCTGGGCCTACAGCTGCACACAGTAGGGCGTTAATTTTTTTCACATTTCTAAGTTTTGTGTTTGACTGACCCTCATAATATATATGAGGGTGTAAAGACAACCAGCCAGCTAACTATGATGTGGCAGTTTTTGACGTGAACTGTGTGCTAATCTGCTGACAGGTGGTTGAGTGTGATTTGGTGTTATATTATCTAGCATTTGTACACTTGCCACCCTGCAAGCAGAATTTTTATGCTTCATTAACATGTTTGTATTTTCAAGAAAATTACAGTTGAAATTTTCAAAAGAAAATGCTGAACCAAACTTACCATTAAGGACAATCAGCATCACACAGTGCAGTTTTGGATTAACTATGGGCACTGTAATGAAGTGCCCAGTGACATCTCTGAAGGACTTGGGATTTAAATGGCCATCCATTACTTTGGGTGTTCTTTGTAATGACTTTAGTTGACTGTGAGTTTTCTCAGCATCATTCTGCATGTTGACTGCAGTCAACTTTCACTGCCAGAGGGCTAATACATGCATGAAAGTACTGACCCAGACATTCAACAACACACTAAAAATTAGTACTTCATTGCTGAGTGACAGCATCACTGTGACATACGTTACATTGAGAGACTGAAGGTTTTCAGTATCAAGGTGCTGAGGAAGACATATTTTGGTTGGCAGTCAGAAGTAACAGGAGACTGGAGGAAACTTCAAAATGATGAACTGCATGATTCATTCTCCTCACCAGAACAGTAGTACATGTGGCATTGCAGGGGTTTGTTGGGTCAACCGTAAGGAAGGGACAACTTTGAAGGCCTGTGTACAGGTGGGATGTGATCTTAAATTGATGTTAAAGAAATAGGATGGGAAGGCATTGACTGGATGAATCTGGCTAAGTCAGGGGCAGTTGGTGGGCTGTTGTGGAAATGGTAATGAACTTCCAGGTTCCATAAGTTTGGAGAATTTCTTGACTACCTGAGAAAATGTTGGTGCAACCTGTGTTGTTCCTGTAATGTACCAGACCAAGTTTCATACCCACAGTACACTAATACCTTTACAGGTGTGTAGAAATGCAGTTGAATGTTTTTGTGTAATCTGCATTGTGGATACAAATTCCACATTCAGGTAGCTGAGTGACCCAGAAGACCTCACTGCATGTATTCACCATGAAACTTTCAGATCATATCCCATATAAAACTATCAACAAGTTAAGTGTGTTCATTAGAGGGCCTGTATTACTTGTGTTTTAATATTGTTTAACAGTGGGAAAATCAGATACTATACAATTCCACCAGAGGATGAGCATGATCCTCATGTAAGTTCAGCAATTGTACAGCAAATGGCAGCAGAGTTTGACATCTCCTCATATGAAGCAATGGAGGTTCATACCCTTAATGCAGGCCTCACACAAGATCCATTGGCCAGAGGAATGGTGATACAGTCCACTGGACCCATAGAGGCCACAGATCAGTCCGAGGAGAGAATGGAGGAAGATGCAGGTGGTGCTGTAATGGGAATTGTAAGTATAGTGACTGTGAAATTAGGGGATATTTGTTTTGGAGAAGGGAGTCCATGACTAGCTGGCTTCTCTTGTTACTTTCTTTAATACTTTTCTGCTTTAGTTGAGTGACAATGTATCAGTGTCGGCCACTAAGAGCAGCAAAAAGAAACGGCATCGGAAAAAGAACAACAGAAAAGACAAGGAGGACAAGAAAACTGAGGCCCTAATGGCTCTTGAGGGCAACATGAAGCTGAATAAGGTGAAGAAAATTGAACAAAAGAAACAGAAAAAGGAGAAAGCTCGAAGAGGTAAGTGTCTTGTAGTACGGCATATTTTGGTTATGGTAGTTTAGCCAGTAAAGAGACCGACTGTGGAATGCAGGGTTATGACTGCCAGGTGCAGGTGTGTCACATGGTAATGGCCTCCTTCAGCACATGGCTGAAGGAGGCCATTACCATGTGATGAGCATGGATCTGGCTGGCCAGTCATATAACTACAGTAAGGCCACATGGGGACGTTCCATGACAATAAAACACACAGCACTCAACTCGTCACATACCCGACTCCCACTGTTTCCCTCCAGTCATGTAGCCATTCCATTTACATGAATGCTAATACTAACAGCCTTCGCTAGTCAGTAACACTTCAGGTTTGTTGACATATGCTAGAAGGGGATGGAGGGGAATACAGTAGGTCAAAGGTGGATGGCTCAAGCACTGTCGTCCTGTCCAAGGGTGGGATGTCTGAACATGGCCCAAGCATAGTCCTAAGGTTCAGCATGCCCAGAAGTATGCCTCTATAGAACATCAAGTATGACATTTTGGTGTAGAAATTACCTCGCAGGTTTTCCCATTATCTGCCTGATGGTAAAAGTTTGATGTACATATTGCTGTGGCTGCAGGAAGTCCTGTGAGTGAAATGTGGGCATGTCAACATACTTGCTCCTCTCTGCCTAATGTACTGTTATTCCCCTTTAGTCCTCTATGACCTTTATCAGTTAGCCCCAAGCATTTGTCATTAATGGTTATCATTAGGAGGATTTTGTCCAATTTCATCTGAGAAATGTGTGTCACCTTACAGTCACAAATGAAGTTAAATTTTGTCTGTATACATATTTTCCTGAAAGTTGAAGATTTTGAATGAGGGTCCTCTTATATGCAGGGTCATGTTATATTCAGTCTGGTTATCAGAACTGGGAGATGTGATTCTTGGACAATGACACATGGTGTATGCTGATTGGCATGATGCACACATACACTGTAGTCATTTTGTGCAATGAGGTGAAGGCTGTTTGAGGCCTCTCACCACCCTGTAAAGACTTGAGGCGATATAGGTGTAGAGCTGCACATACCTACTCAGGGGACACTCCAGCCACTTTATCCGTAGACAAACAGCCTGCCAGCTTCTACTGGAGAGGAGGCTACCAGGCTGATTAGATTCTACAGCAATGTGGGGCAGCATTGTAATGGGTAGGAAAGGCTCTGCTTCAAGCACACTTCAGCCAGGAAATGGAACCATTAATTTCAAGGAGTGAACTTTATGGCTGATAGTCATCTTGGTAACAGTTTTGCAAGTGGAAATACTGATCTGTAGAGACTTGAGACACATTTTGGCTGACATTAAGTTATCTATAGTTCTAATAACTGGAAAGCAATGATGGATTTGAGGCATGCACTCCGAAGATTGTAATGTCATGTTATTGGTGGAGACACACATTGTTTCTGAGGGACCTGTTACCTCAATCTTCAGAGTACACGTACTTGTATACCCAGAATGGAGACAGCAGAATTTTCCAAAAAATGTTGGTGCCACTCTCTGCCAAACTACTCAGTGCTGTTAAGTGCTGTACTTAATATCACACGCAAACTGTTAATTGTGTAATGTTGTAATATGTGACTACTGCTTTTTGTTTACAGCACGTGAAGCTGCAAAACTTGCTACAGTCCTGGAAAATTTCACTCTGAGTAAAAATGATGAAGATTATGATTTCAGTGTAGATTTCAAAGAGGCTTGACAATGCATTGTTTTGTGCAGATACTGTACTTGAATGTATGCGTACGGTCTGCTAAATGGACATGCTTTTGTGAGCCACATTACTGATTACAACATGGACTACGAAGCCGTAAATGTTTTCCATTGCATAGTGTCTGTTACACAAAGCCAGAAAGTTATTATGATGTATGTGTGACACCATGCAGAAATGTGATAAATACTTTTCAAACTTCAGTATTGACTTGTTTTCTCCTCCAACACTTTGGTAACCATCTCCCATACTTCATAACACAATAGAGGAAACAGAACACATTTAGGACATAACTGTGCCACCTGTATATGGATTCATGTCATTTTGGCTACTGAAACAGTTTTTATAAATTGGCATGGATGCTATAATATTAGAAGGTATCCCAACACTGTAATTTGTACCATATTTGCCCAAACATGATTTTTTCCTAATTTATCATCTGAAAAATGGGGAGTCACGTTTTTGACACACAAAGTTAGAGATTTTTAACAGGTATTTTAATGAAAATTGAGGATTGTGAGGGAGGTAAAAAATATATACAAACTTATAACGTGAGAGTGCCAAATTAAATGAAATTATGTTTGGTACCTCTGAAAAGTACACACCTCTTGTAAAGGCAATCCTTTCCATACTGTAAAACAACAAACTGATGAATTGCGTAAAATCTGTATTTTTCTCATAGTTTTATGACTAACTGCAAAGTCACTGCAGGTAGGCATGTAAGAGTCAGAATGTAATCACAAACACACCTGTAGATTCTGTATGAAATATCTTTTATCAGTCAACAGTTATAACTGGAAATGGCATACATCTTGCAGCTTTCACAGTATGAAAAATCAATCAAATCTCTGGTTGGGAGATGTGCCAGGTGGTCAAAACATGTGGTTGCAGAGATCAACTGTATCAGTCATCAGTGTTCTAATATGATTTGGCACCCAGTCTGCCTTACTTGTGTACCTGCATAAGGCTGGTCTTGTACTAATTCATGACCACAGCACCTTGCTATGATCTGGTGTACATACACAATTAGGTGTGTTATGTTCTTTTTGTCTGTGACATAACAGTACCTGTTTTGTACTGACATGACTACATCTGCAGTCTAATATCCAAATTTTCCTCAGCGGGCCTTCTCCAGTAGCAGCATATGACTGATCAAGGAAACACTAATTTTCAGTGGTCAAAAGAGGAATTAATGCAACAAAGAACTTGCAACAGTTTCAGACCTTTCACAAAATCATGCACTTCCTGATAATGTTATTTTATCTGTGCTAGATGTGTATTAGTTTCATATATGGTACAGAGAACAGTTTCACCTACAATTAATGACTCCTCTGCACAGTATTACATAACCACTGAGCTAATTATACGACATTACTTTAAAGAGAAAATAAGAATACACTTACATTGACAAGATGTAGCGCACTTGTTGGGTAAGAATGTCTTATGAACTGTTCTTGATGTTTCTGTTTTACACCACAACCTTTGGATTAGCCACCTACAATAATGAAATAACTGGGTATCACAGGACTTGGGAAAGTTATTAATGGTAGGTGATCTGGAGATTAAACAATATGTCTCAGCAAAAATACAATGATTATCTGTAGAACATGTCTACTCAGTCTGTAGAGACAGTAACAATATACATTCACAATGAAATCTATCCAGTCTGGAACTCATCGTAAGATCAGTAACGCACTGCACGGCAGGCATACCTGTAGCTTAATCAAACTGTGAGTGATTACTTAAGGTTGTGCAAGCTGTGGTAATTACTTTTGTTGGCAGTTAATAGCAACAACTGCTGTTACGTGAAATACATAATAAAGTACCTTTCCCATACAAAAGTATCACTATACTGGAAGTTTCTGTATTAAATAGAATTTGAACCAATATGACTATTCTTTTTACATCAGATGCAGCTATATGCTTTAAGGTTTTAAGCAACAGAAACTGTCACCAATCAATCAGAAGCACATTTCTGTCTATACTGATCCTTAAAGTACATCAGTACCGTTTACACAGTACGGAACACAGCAATGCTATGAGCAGGTCTGTGTATTGTGTGGGTGGGTTATGCCTTAAGGTGTACACCCTCTATAAGACAATGGACAAAATGCAGGAACCCTATAATCCTAATATATTACACCACCTTCAGAAGCCTCAATACCTGACAAGGGTCACAGGATCAAGTGCCTTGCTAACAATATGCCTGTTTGTAATTAATCACACAAAAACAGGAAAACTGAATTCATCCACAGAAGGAAATTAACATATTTACAAAATATTTGAAACTATCAAAAAACTTCTGTTAAAGTGCCCCTTTAGGTGTGATATATTTCATAGAAAATACATAACAGGATATTTAGTAATGTGGTGACTCTTACAAAATAACTTCCATACTGCATTAAATATAAGAACATGTAACAGTTTAGAATGCAACATTATCCCACAGCAGATGTCACTAGCTCTGCAACATCAGCATTTGTTGATCGTACAGTGAGCTGCATTGTCACGCCTTCTGCCAACGCAAGTTTTGCTCGTACTAGTATGTCATACCCTCCACGGTACACACCTGAAAAATTGTTTTGTATCTTCATCACATCAGAATATCTCTCTTAAAAATATTAATTTGTATTCAATCAGCATTCTTATTTTTTGTTACCATTTCTGATAAATCCAGTTTCCTTAATGCACCTTTACAATAGACCTACCTATGCCTTTTCACAGAACAGCCTAAAGATATGACGTGACTGCAACTACATGTCACCTAAAGCTAGGCAACAGTCTACAGATACAATCTAACTGCATCTACATGTCACCTAAAGCTACACAACAGTCTACAGCTACAATCTAACTGCATCTACATGTCACCTAAAGCTAGGCAACAGCTTCTCAAGTATTCTGCTGCATGGACACTGTACTAAACAAAATTTGAACTTTCCACACAAACTGTAGTGGTAACTGTTAGTTGCTAGTGTATGTGACTAACCTGCAAGAAACAGAGTGTGTGATGACTTTCCTTCAGGGACTCTGTCACTCCGTTCAGCTGGCTGCAAGCCCAGGAAGCTGACTATGTTCTTCACAGCTTCTTCCAATGTTGCCATACTGGACAGGCTGTATGTATCTTCCAACTCACAATGACTGGTTGCAGCCTCCTCCCAAGCAGCACCAAAGTTGGCCTTGGTTACCTTCTGTATCTGGTCTCCAAGCGTCACTTCAACATCTTCAAGCTAAATATATATATATATATATATAAACCCGTTACTTTACAATAAAGGAAATAGTTGCTAAAATGTTTCCTCCAGTGGCAAACTACATGACATCACTTTACATTATGTATACCATGTAACTTAAATTACTGGAGAAAAATTTAATCTCTTAACATCAGCAATTTGACACACATTTGTCATAAAATTATGGGACATGTGCATTCCAGTGCTCATTTGTATCATCCCTAGTGACATTAAAGCTAGAGCTCAGTTGAAACCTGATGGCACACAGTGATGCACGGTAGGGGAAGTGAAGGGGAAACATGCGCGTGGAGTGGGTAGCCAGTAGTCTTGCACTCTACCTCAGAACATGGTGTATCCAGCATTACTACCATTACTACCGCTGATGCACACACCTTGGCTGCCAGTAGTCGACTGAACTGACCCCCCAACCAATTTAAATGGACTCATCCATTTTGCTGAAAGACCAAATCTGGTTTCTGCGCGTGTGCCATCACGTTTCAAACGTGCTTTACTACTGAATAAACATACGCTCGACAACTATTCCTATTCTACCTGTGGTCAGGTAACATAAACACTGACCGTGGCAATGCTCACCACTCACTATACACAAATCAACATTGAGCCCATCACCCTATACACAAATAATCACAGCCCACCCACTGTATCCAGAACCATACACTAATCATCATAGCCCATCCACTGTATCCAGCACCACACACAAATCATCATAGCCCACCCACTGTATCCCGCACCATACAAAAATCACCACAGCCCACCCAAGGTATCCCGCACCATACACAAATCACCACAGCCCACCCAAGGTATCCCGCACCATACACAAATCACCACACCCCAGCCACTGTATCCCGCACCATACACAAATCATCACAGCCCACCCACTGTATCCCGCACCATACACAAATCACCACAGCCCACCCAAATTATTCTGCACCATACACAAATCACCACATTCCAGCCACTGTATCCTGCACCATACACAAATCACCACAGCCCACCCAAGTTATCCCTCACCATACACAAATCACCAAACCCCAGCCACTGTATCCTGCACCATACACAAATCACCACAGCCCATCCACTGTACAACTTACCATATACTCATCATCATAGCCTTCATCAGAGTCTGGCAAGCCTGTGGCTGGATCACAGTCTTTTACCAGAAACTTCAGAGTTGCATTAAATGTGCCTGTTGGAAAGAGAGATTTGTTACTGAGACAACAATGAAGGACAAATTTGTGACTGTAGGGTGGTTCAGTAAGTGACATCCAAGGGTATGTTATGTGTGTTACTGCTTCGATATACAATGAAACCGCGAATTATAGACAGGCCCTTTATTTCTCTACGGAACTGCCAGAGCAACTGAGGTATTTTGCCCACCAACACGCTGCCTGTTTCATTCCGAATGGGAAGCAATCAGGGCTTGGTTTTTGAACCCAGTGGTGCATCTTAATTATCTAACTTCTCATCGCGTCAGAAGCATTTTAATCTTTCAGTAGTTCAAAGATGCGGATATCACTAGTGTGAGATCTGAGCAAGATGGTCCCCAATAGTTGTAACAGGATGAGAGCCATATGGAGGAAAGAACTGTCATGGAGTAGGATCATTTCCTCTGCCAGCAAGTCAGGGAAATTCATCTGGGTAGCTTCTATCATGCGCGGCCAGGCTGTACAATAACTATATGTAGTCATGGCAGCTCCACAGTCCAGCATATGAAGGATGCAGGTGCACTGTATGTCCCAGACAGTTATCCACACCAACTAACCTGTGCACTGACTGCAATGTACTGTAGCAGCCCAAGTCTTACAAGCAGCAACTTCCAATTCTTCAGACCACTGAGGAAGTGCACCCCACCCACCCCTCTAAAAAAAGAAAAGGTATCACTGGTGATATGATGACAAGGTGAAAGTCAGCGGTGCTGGTGAAAGCAAATTGCCTCTATTTATTCTGTGTGGGACTCAAAGAAATGCTGTATCACTGGCAAAAATGTCTCAATGAATCTGGTGATTATGTGAAAAATAGCATCTGTCTTATTATTCCATGTTTTTTCAGACATTATGACAGACATTCAATATGCAAGGTTCCCTAAGATCAAATAATACAATGACAAGTCATTACAGTGTAAAAGGTAGCTCATTTACAGCACCAAAGTTTTGGTAGGTTTAAACACAATCTGGAGGCACAATGATGCATTGGGCCCACCATGACAGGAGTCTAAAAATTCATCATAGTTGAATTGGGATCTTGTGTTTACAACTATTTGCAAAGAGCCATTTTCACTGTCTCATTACTGTGTGATTGGTGACCTCCCAAGTATGGCTTTAGCACCCCAAATTATCCTGAGGTGCAATCCTTCAGCAGTACAATGCAACCCCACACAGAACATGTTGCAAGTCATTTCACTGGCAGCTTCCAGACCATCCACTCTACTCTTTTGGCCAACCAAGTCTCACATGTTTCAACAGATTTTTCTGCCTTCCCACATCATTATAAAATTTGTTTTTAACTACTTTCATCTCTTCACAATTTGCTCATCCTTGTCTTACCCCAAGATGCTGTCCCATCTGTATCGAACACGTTTAAAACTCATACTGTTGTCAAGTATCACACTTTGCAGCTTTGGAAAGTGAGTATGCACACTAACAGCCAGCATCTACACTTTGCAGTACAGGAAAACACTTGTCTACTCTCCTCCTTATTGCATGTTTATTGGGATCATGGACACTCTCTACATATCTGTGACATACCCTTTTTTAACAAATCTGTCAACCACTACAATCACACTATTCTGTACCCACCAGCTCCACTTACTGCTGTCAAATAGCCAACTAACAAAATTAATGCTGTGAAAGCTCATTCAATCTCCCTCTTGTATACCATGAGAAACAAATGCTCTTCTCAGCTTCTCAAATTTCATTTAAATCATCTTGTGGGTGGACAGGTGTGTACTGCTGTCAGCAGAATCCGTGGTTCACAACCTTGCTATTTCATAATAACCACAAATAAGCATTTAGTAATAAACAAAACCTTTTACACACAACTAGTGTACATGTACAAGCAATGTAACTGCAGCAATATTACTGCCTTAGAACACACATTAGGTTATGAATGGGACAGAACACAAACCCCATAACCAGTGACCACATGATCATTTTGCATTCTGTTGCACTTACATGCACCATCTTGTGTTTATGAACAGTCCACAGACAGTTCAAAGTGTAACTCACCAACTGTGGCTCCCAATTCCTCAGGAAACTGCAAGACCACGTAAGTTGCTCCTGCCTCTGAATATGGAAGGCGGGGACAAGGTATCACACGCACCAGCTGATAACCGTCAGGTGGCTCGACCTGAACGTGCACATTCTCCAGCAACTGATCATTTAATGTGTTCAAGCAATCAAACTGCAACAGTGCGAAGTACAACAATGCAGATATGGCTCACCAGTTGTCACTTGTACAGCCAGTTTAGTGCAGCAGTGCCTGTGGAAATGCAATCACCTGCATTCAGTGAGCACCAAAAGGACTGTTCAAACTTCCTGGACACTCTTATCGGAACTTGTGTGCAGGGAGATGATTATGCAGTGTGCACTGAAGACATGGGTGACACAGGCACATAATTCCATGCATTCTTAACTTTGGCACTAGAGAAACTGGTGGCCAGCTTTGTGCCCTGCCCACTTTTCTCCTATAACAAGAGCCCTGGTATGCATAGGACTGAGGGTTGGTTGGACCCCAGAGCTGGTGTGGCTGCTGCACAGAAGAGAATATTTCTGCACAGCATCATTAACTGATCTGTAGATTACCTGGACATCCAGTGATCTAGTCATCATACTGATTGAGATATCACAGTCTGCAGCATATTACTGACCACCTCTATCAAACTTTGTATTCTATAAATTCAGCCTTCATTCAGCAAATAATACCCAATGTTTAGAAGGACTTAAGTCCTTTCATTGTCAAGGGCAAGCAGCCCAAGAAGGCACTAGGATCCTTTCAAATGTTGGAAACTACTGACCTGACACAGTGGCATATCCTAAAAGACTTGAATCTTCAGCCACACTGCTGCAAGAACCTCAAATCTCACAGCATCACATTCTAGTTCAACTGACATGTAGATTGCACATTTTGTAGTCTCAACACATGTCAGAAGGTGGATGTGCCTGTCATTAACCTTTAGACGCCTAACGTCAACTATAGTTGACGTACCGCACCGCTAACCTCCAAAGTTGCATTTTATATATTTATTCAACAAATATAGGCACCGAATATTTTAAACATGATATATACTCTCTGTTTTTCTCTCTTCAAAATGCAGTTTGTTTCGTAATTCTAACGTATTTGGTTCCTGTATTATTCACATTTTATATACAGGGTGTGCTAAAATTAAAAAAATAATTCTGGCGCCAAAAGGTTAATGTGTCAACTTAGTAACACACATCACACATTCATCTAAAACCTTCAGACTTATCTCTCTCTCTCTCTCTCACACACACACACACACAAAGTAAAGAGTACAAAGGCTGATAGTAGCTGTCTCATGACTGGCAGCTATGAACAAAGATACATAATATTTTCTGGCCTTGCACAGTATTACTGCAACAGCATAAACGCATGGCCATGCACTGTAGCACTGGGAGACTTAAAATCCCATTTCTGAATAATAAATTGCTACCCTCAAAATGAAATATGTTCCAAACCCCATAGTATCAGTAGATTAAAATTCATATTCTTGTGTGACAGAAGTTAAGAAAGGTAATCTGGGATGTGACACTGTGTGCAGTTTCAGCATCTGGTATGACTCACCCAACAATGCAGGTTCATATCCCAGAAGACCTGTACTCTCACAGTTAAGAGAGCATTATGAGGCACATATTATTTTACCTGCAGAACCACATGTTGTGGGAAGCAATGCTTGACACAGCGCACGACATATTCGGTTTCTGACTCCGTAAGCTCAACGGGCTCTGAGCTGCGGAACAGAGGGCCTAGGGCGACGAGTTCAGGTACATTTTGTAGTTTTTCTGCATATGACTCTTCACGACTAACAGCTGCAGCCACAGCAGAGACCTTCGCACCTACACAATGCAAATTTTCCACATGCTTCAGAGTGACGCATTAAACAGACTGTATGATGATGCTCAGTGAAGGGCATGGCACTGCCAATACTCACCACTGCAAAAAACATCTTCACAGACTTCCTAGTTTGATCCACACCCTTCCATCTTGGACTCCACTTTCCTCTTACATGTCACCACTACCCCTTCCTAACCTTCCTACTTCCATCCAAACCCAAGTTTTCTTGTTCATGTCTACAAGCCCAGGCAGGACTGCTCTGCTACATCCACATGTTACTGTAGCTGTTCTTCATGGCCAGATACCATGCTTGTGTGACTTCAGTTGCAACCACACAGGCCATTAGAACTATACTACATACTGCCATGCCTACTGACATACATGTACACCACTTTCTTCACATACCAACCACTGTATTTCGTACCAGTACCATGTGATCCTCTAACTTGCAGGCTGGGTGCGGCACCAGTATGTTATTCGTGTCACACATTTTGACCAAAACTGCAATGCCATACCGGTATGGCATTGCACATCATACCGTATTTCACACTTGCTTTGTTGTTTTAATGTTTCAACAATTTAAAAACAAAATAAACATGTAATACTGTTTGTCAATACACATCACTTGATGCACAACTGATATTCTTGACCCCACCCAACAGACATCCCCAGCACATCCCTGTGCTCATCCTGAAACTGTCAGAAGGCCTGTTTTCTTCCCACTCCATGTTTATTGTTCCCATTGGCTCCCCTCTTCCTGTCACTCTACCTACATATCTTATATCCCCACCCCAATTACTTCAACCCTGATGATGGTGGCAGCATGTCCCTCCAAAGCCCAATTTCAAGTTGTGCCATCATCATTGAATTACCACAAAGGTCAAAATCAGCAATGCCCTGCCCCTTGTAGTTTTAATTTCATTTTCTAATTATTAATGTCAACATTACCTGACAAAGCAGTTGAGATAAGCATGCCATCAGCTTGTCCACCTTTAACAGATGCGTTCACAATTTCCTCAGGAGATGGAATAGATGCTAAAGGTACAGACTTCATGTCAAATGGAACATCTGATGGACTGAGAGTATACTGGTGAAGAGACCTTTCGAGGCTGGGTATTGAGACCTGGAAGTAAATTAATTCAAACAATCATTAACTTGCCAATGATTATCTTCTGCATTATGGCCCCTTGTTGTACTGCCAGCAGTTAGTGGTGTTTGGTGGAACCAGCTGAGATGATGCCAGTATGTTTTGCTGAGACACCAACCGGTACATGTTTGCCTAACTACACAGTATCACATGTTTCCCTGAGACACCAACCAGTATATGTTTGCCTAACCACACAGCATCACAACCAGTAACACTCACTCTACCTTGTCATTGCCACTAAAACCTCAAATCTTGTGACATCAAAAGCTCTCGCACAAAGCATGATATTACAACTGCAGTTTCAGCAAGTTTCTGCATTTTAAATCACTGAAAGGGTGAATTTGGGGAATGATTTTCTTACTAAGAAACCACCTAAAATCTGTTGAAATAACCATGCATACAACATGGATACCTTGGCAATTTTTAAGGCTTTGACAGAAGTGTGGTTCTTGGAACCCAAGACTCTCAAAGATGAAGAAGTATGTTGCTTCACAATGTCAGGAACTGATTACACAGTAACACAGCATTGCATCCCAGAAAAACAGAATCCTAAACGGTAATTCGATTCTCATATAATCAACACCATGAGCTCTTACAAGTAACAGTACACTATGCAGGCCACAAGTTTCACTGTCAATCTCACCGTTGACAGTCACACCCATTCACAGTTCTGGTCTCACATCTACTTACATGCAATCCTTCCACAATGTAGCGGTTTGCTAATGCTTTATCCTGTTTCTCAAGAATGCTGCAGTAGTATGTGGCCCTGTCTCTCACCTCATCATCAGTGTCCATCTGACACCGGGCCAACAGCACCTACACAGCACACAAGCAAATCCTCATGATCAGAAAAGACATGCAATGAAACTCACCTTAAGAATAAAAAGGGAAATATCCACAGACAATATGAAACTTGAGGGAGGTCAAAGAAAAAGTGAGACAGTGTACCTGTGTGTTCATACTTACCAACAAGACTGCACACAGTGTACTCTGTGACACACTACAAAGACAGTATGAGTATTAAACCATTCTCTTCTTTAGTTTAGTCATGTTAGACTGTGCCTTTAATTGTTGACACCAAATGAAACACAACAGAAGGTCACACATCAAGGATGATAAAAGCTGTACAACCTGTACATTGGGCAGAAGATCAGGACAGGTTGCTCCAAACTGGGCCATGGCAGCCACTGCTGCAGCCCTGACAGGTGCATTTTCCAATATAACACGGTTATAGATGAACCTGATATACCTGTAAGCAACGCAGACATATGCATGACAATCACAATGCAAACTGACAGCCATTACTGACACTCAACATCATCACGTACTGTGAGGTCTGAGGCTCACACAGCAGTCATCTGGTGTGTCATGCAGTGCATTCTGACACCAATACTTCAGAGGAATGTGTGACAACGACTGTACTGAATATAAGACAGCAAGTAGGTGCCTATCTACTGAATAACACAGCATCACATCCCTGAAGACCAGAACCTCACCATACACAACCTCACACTAAACTTCAGATGTAACTCAGCCTCACGCCTGACACTACACAGTATCATGGTAATGCACTACATATTTTTCTTCCAGAAAGTGAAACTTGGATTTTACACTCCTTAATCCACTATTTTCCTTCGATTTATACATATTTTTATTGGTCCTGCCAAACCTTCTAAATGAACAATGTTAAGATTTGTAATTATGCATGTTTTCTACCCAATTCCTTGGTTATACATTCAAACTGAGTGGATAATGGCAGGTTGCTGTCTCAAGTACTTTAAACTGGAAACCAGAAGAAAAAAGTGATTATCAGTTTTAGTTTCCCACCTGCTCTACTGTCTTTGTGTACACTTATTCTGTGACTGAAGTCACAAGGAATGGAGTCATGCAAACCATTCACGTAACAAGATACGTTCAGAAACTTGGCTTTAAGACTCCACCTAGCAGAGATATCTATTTACATGCTGTGATTACCTAGTGTACTTATTTCCCTCTAGATGGCAGTAGTGAAGCCAACAAATCACACAATAGTGGTATGAATCCTTTGCATAACACCTGTAATAGTTTTTTGCTATGCACTGATAGAGAATTTGTTGTTGTGTGTTGCTGTTGTGACAGAATTTATTTAGTACCTGTAATTTCAACATATACATAAATTTTCATTTCCTTGATTTTACATGCATTTTGTATGGTCTCTTCAGAAATGTAAAATCCAGGTTTCACTGACTTCAGCCCACATCATGAGACTAGAAAGGGCTACATATTAACGCATACAAAACCAATTCATTTGCCTGTATGACTTCCACCAGTACAGCAGGCAAATGACTTCCACCAGTACAGCTTCCACCACTATCAGATTTATTACACATAACACTGAGGTACAGAAATGGTCACATCTGTTTGCACAGAGAAGGCGATAAGTTGCAATTGTATGCCCTACAATAAAATATCTGCCATCAGTGATAAACACAAAATATGATATTCATTATGATGGTGATATATCTGGCCTCTGGAAAATGTGAGTGGTGGGCAAAACATCTGCAAGCAGCAGGACAGAGGGTGTCATGTGACATGCTGTGGCTGCAATTCACAGTTTTGCAGATCTTCATTTCACAACTGCGCTACTGTGGGCATGCTTTGTAACCATAATGACTCTCAATCACATTTTAGTGTGCTCTGATACTGTTCAATGTGGCTACAGGCACATTCAGTGCTCAGGAGTCACATGAGCACACTTCACTCTTTATCATGAACCCACCCACACAACAGCTGACAGCTCTGTTAACCCTTTAACACCAGAATTAAATCCCTCCAAGCAACGCTGCCTGCCCAGATTTTTTACTGGGGATTTTAAATTTTAATGCTTACTCTTACGGGGAAAAAAAAGCGTATCTCATAGACTTTTCCTTCACCACGCACAGGCCTACATCACATCTGGCGCACTTATACACTGTGCCCTTTCTGTGGCTGCAAGAAGAACACAGATGGCAGCGCAGATGGGTTGATGATTTCGCTCGCCAGTGTTTGTTATGGTGACTCTCGAGTTGCAAAATTTTTTTGTGCTGGCACTTGGTATTCCAACCAATTTGGGGGTGGGCGATCTTGGCTCTCTCCAGCTTCCTCAATCAAATTTCTCAACAGAGGGCGCCTGAATCTTGGTGGGTGTATTTTCTTCCCGGCCATTGCTAACAACTACAACGGTCCACCTTATTAGTTTCCTCTGTATGAATAGCACAGTTTCAGAAACTTGATGCCACTGAGATATGTCTTCTACAGTGACAGCACAACTGATCTAAAGCAATGATGTGACTACTGCATAAAATTCCAGCTATTCAAGGGTGCCCAACACTTTTTAGTAGATTGACGGCTGTATGTTGCATGTTACTACCCCACAACCCCTACAGATTACCCCAGCACTACAAGAGGCACATCTGTGGGCCCTCCTGTAGCTGTAAACATTGATTTTTGTGGATATCTCCATTTCTTAAGCATTAGTTTCGTCTGAATTATATGGGTACAGTACGCCACTGACAACCTTTCTGGTCAACAACTAGAGTTTGTTTCATAGGCCAGTGTTGATATTTCAACCCACAGTGAGCCTCAGTGCAAGCTATAAACAAAGATATCAGTGTCTAAATCATATTAGTCAGCTGGGACAAAATGCGCAGTTACCGTGTGTTGACTTATAAATTGGGGTATGTGGAGGGGTTTAGGAGGTGGAGGGGGTACATTCTGGTGCCATAAAGACACCCTGACCTTCATGGGTCCTACTGCTTAGCAAGCCACAGCAGTTTATCGAATAGGAGTGAACAAAATTCCTCCAAACTTCGACACACTGTTTGCGATGTCTTTGTAAGTTGTTCAGCAATTTAAAGGGCTCACTGCATGACGTCTTTAGAAGTTGTTCAGCTTCAAAGAGTTAAATACATGATAATAAAATAAATAAATATACAAATATGACACAATATGAAATGTTACCTGGATGGCTGCTTAGTTCGAGGACCTTCCTTTCCAAGTAAATGTAGAATGCGGACCGCAAGACTTGTGTGCTCACAGTCTTCAATAAATTCACAGAGGTGTGCCAGACCTGAAACAATACAGCACTAGATATGCTGCTGTGTAGTTCACACCACTGTGACCAATACTGCATGCTGTATGATGCAGTAATGTGATGAGCCGCAGCTCACAACCAGTCAGCTACATTTCCAAATACGCAATTCTCTCTATACTAGAAATGTTATTTACATTCTTAAAAAAAGCCACAATATCTCAGTTACTAGTGACCAGACTACAGGCAGAAGGACGGACATTCAAATCCTGGCAGAGGCAAAGAATTTTCTTAGAACCTTCATGTCCCAGTGGTGCTTGTACCAACTTAGCCTCCAATCCAATTGATGCTGGAAATTTCCACAGGCATAAAGCAGTCAAGGAATGAAGCTGACCATTCTCCTCCACCCACAGCTGAACTCATGACTATGTGGAGCTATACCTCTGCACCCAAGAGACATTTCCAGAAGGCAGTTGTTAATTAAGCACTGTAAATACTTTATTTTTACCTGACCTTTAAAAAACAAATGTCAAGCATGTAACTTTGTCTTTCAGTGGATGTTCTTAAGTGAATTATACAAATACAGGGTAATTAAAACAAGTCGACACATGTGTGGGACATTTTTTCTGCAGGTTGTTGATTGTGAAGCAATGGCATGCCAACCAGGTGCACAGACTGGCAGCAATGAAAGAACACTGCAGCCCGCATGGTGGTGAATCATCAGGCTGTCAGCCTGTTTGCTCTGTCAGTGCTTCAAAATCAATAAAACCTGTGCCATGAAAACATACAAGTGATCCTTGATGTATATAAACACAAAAAATAAACAAACAAACATACAAAGTCAAACCAGTATAATCCCTGGTCATGTCAGGCTTCCTGGCACTTACGGAACTGCTATTACACTTACACATAACTATTATTACGTCCCACACATCTATCCACTCCACTTCTACTTCAAGCTACTGATCTCCACTCTACATGTAGCACATCTGTTTACAGGACTATTTACTGTTAAAACCCTTGTTAATAACAGCAGCAGGTTTGTTGATGTAGGTCAGTGGGAATAGGGGAATACATATGGCAGAGAGGGGGAAGCCTTCAGCACTGTTATCCACACAACATGTTGGACTTACAAAGATCTAATACAATAAACTTCAATTACCAGTCTCTTTTGCTTCTGGATTTTCTTCGATGATGGTGATGATGGTGTCAGCTATTGAGGCCTTGTATTCGAGTCCTCCTTCATCTCTTAACATTGCAGATAGGAAGTTCATCAGAACACTGTGTTTTCGTGGAAATTTCAAACACAGTGCTCTGATTGCCTGTCAGCATACAAGCAAACAAACGTCACATTTAAACACCTGTGTATTGCTTTAACCACAAGGTTCAGTGACAATAATTAGTTAAGAAAGCTTTTGGAAGAAAAGAAAAGAAAGAAAGAAAGAAAGAAAGGAAAAAAGGGGGGGGGGGGAAGTAAAACGATTCAGGTATTCTGGGCTGTGGCACTGCGCCATTTAGCAAGCAGATCAAAATGTTTCAAAGACACTACGGTTCTTTGCAACACCATGACAACTCACCCAGTGACAGAATGTCACATCCCTGAAAACCTGAATCCTCAACAACACAGCTGTACCTCAAATCTCAAACTAGAGTTTCTGTCAGTCACACAGAACCAAACAACAGGACAACTGCGAGCAAGGGCTGGGCATACTGCACCAGCACTTGTAATGCTACTGTGCAAACCACATAAAACACAGTCAATATCTGCTGCATTTCTACCATGAATTGAACCGGCACCGCCCAAACATGAAACAGGAGTAAAAACCAAAACAAACAGTTTCAATGATACATACAAATGCCCAGGGTAGGAGAAAGGATGATTTCTGAGCAACAGAAATAGAAGGAAAAGGAGAAGACTGTAACTGACCAGGACGGACAGCTAGACAGCGGTGAAGAAAGAAGGATAGGACTCGTATATTAGGAATAACAGCCACAAATTGTACATACATTTGACAATCAGAATTTGCAAATTAGGTGATTATACAAAGGCCCATTTTCCCTTCAGAGAGCCAGGAAGGGAAGAGCAAAAACTTCAGTGATTATTTTCTTTACTCTTCCAGGTACCCTCGATACAGTTACAGTTCTTGTTGTTGTTTCACAGGGCATCACCCTGAAAGTAGAGGCCAGAGAGTGAAGCTAACCATTCACCTCCATCTACAGCTGAGGTTAAGAGCCAGCAGAGTTATACCTCTTTTCCCCCCACATGCCTGCAACTTAACTTATTTAGAGGGCATATATATTAAACTTTCTGTTTGCAACCGCAACATACTGTACAAAATCAGCAAATATAACAATGGGCTGCCCTCTGGCATGACAAATTTCATTGACATCAGTCACAAAGTACAAAGCTTCAAAGGGCAGGAGAGGACATACAGAGAGCACGGTGATCCGACACATGGCACGTTGATCTGGTACATCTACTCTTTTGCTTGCAAATGGAAAGTGGACTATATGAATGCAGTTGGTAAGAAAAAATGTGCCTCATGCACTAAGAGACTCAATGCCTTATTGCTTATTATTTTAAGGTATAAATGTGACTGAAATATCAAATTTACAAGAATGCAAGATGACCCCCCCTAAAAAATATGTTTACCAAAGGAAAATGTATTTATCCAAATCTAATACAACCCGCCCCAAAAAATAATACATCTGCTAAGGAGAAATATTTTACCAATAACTGCAAACACTTAGTACACAAAGCATGTCAGATTCTACCCACCGTTACCAGTTACTGTCACTGTCTCTCTCTCCACAGTCAGTGCCTTTATCTTCCTCACACTCACTGCTAACATTCAACAACATATCTTCATCAGTTCCACCCACTGTCTGGTGAGGTGTGCTGCCATGCTGTTATGCTTCACACTTACTAAAGAATACATTTACATTGCTTGGTGTATAAACTTACTTGAACTCATAAAGATTCACAACTGTCTCCACAGATGGTGTTTAGAATTTAAAAACATGTGTTCTGGACTTTCATGTCATGTCTGCTCTCATCACACTGAGTTCATGGTTCTTTTTATGGTTTTTAATTAGTGGATTGGTCCAGGTTTTATTTTTGAGCCTTGCAGTTAATTTTTAAATTTTTTAAATGCCATTTTCCTGTTACTACTCTCTGACTGGATCTGTTCTCAGGTGCATATCTTAACAAGGCACAGTCTGAAAATAGCTCAATCTCAGAGGCTGACCAGATTAGGTGCTTCTTTGCCTGAAAATGGCTTCCGAAACGTTGTGCTTCTTTAGAAAATCAGCCTATGGAGAAAGACTTAAAAAAGAAGACTGTGTCAGTTAACCTCAGTCATGCTCTGTTCTATCCTTTGCATTTCTTGGCCCTTCAAGAGGGGTCCAATATGTTGTCCAGAAATGTAAGGAATTACCACTCAATGCTGTGTAATATCTCAGACAACAGGGAACACACATGATGATTTGATGATGCAGGCCTTGGTTTTGCTCCAGATGGTGCAGTTTGGCACTTCATATGTGAATTTACGATGATCTCACACATTTGATGGCCAAAATTAAGTAAAACACCTTGTCTTGCACAAATATGGTATCTGGTTTCCTTCATGGGTTCTTGTGATGGCAAGCACTGTCCAACTCTTTATCTTTGAAAGGCCTTTTCCAGTTTGACTTTTATAGTGTTACTGAGTTTACTTTATTCTAACAAACACTGACACTTACCTGCACTACAACTATTTTGAATTCATCACTAATTTCAGAGACAAAAGTTGCAATTTGCTTCATCAGTCTATCCACAGAGGACTCTGCTCCCGTCTTCAAAAGTGTTGTTATTGCCAGTGTGGCAATGGATCTATTTGTATCTGTAATCAGATTCTCCAAGTCCAAATTGCAGGCTGTTACTGCCGCAGGGTGTGACATGGCAACCTGCAATAACAAACACTAATTAGTTTCACGTCATTGTAGTAAGTTTATAAACGAGAATTACACAAACAATTCCTTGCATTTTTACAGATAGTCTGCAAGTAACAACATCTGTGTACAGCTTGAGACCTTGAGAGACCGACAGCCCTTTGTAAACAATCTACACCTCCTGGTAGAAGAGATATGACTGGGTGACGTGAAGTTAAGTATGACAACTAACTGGAAACAATGTGCAAAGAAGTGGCTGTGGCCTATAATGCACTATACCACTGCATCCTGGAGCAACTGAGGATAGCACGTAAAACGCTGCAGAGTGTAGCTGGTGTCCCAGCTGGGATCTTAACTTGACACCAACTGAATACATTTTAGAAATGTCACTACTTGATCCAACATGTTCAAAACCACTACCACCACCACCAGTAGTGGCAATAACTGTGGTAGTGGTGGTGGTGGTGGTGGTAGTAGTAGTAGTAGTAGTAGTAGTAGTAGTAGTAGTAGCAGCAGCAGCAGCAGCAGCAGCAGTAGTAGTAGTAGTAGTAGTAGTAGTAGTGGCAGCAGTAGTAATAGTAGTAGTAAAAACAATATATTTCTCAACTGCACTGCTTGTTCTCTTGTTCTGTCCATCTGAACAATTATAACATCTTTACTTTCCATTATTCCTTTCAATAATATACCATATTTCAGGTAAATTACAGGACAACAGGCTAATGTGCGCTGGGCTTTGGCACTGTAGCAGCCTGCATATCAGTCTGTCCATGGGAAATCGCTGTACCAGCATAGAGAAAGAAATGTCAAAAATCATGACATTGTGCAGTGCACTGCGACACCAACATTACAGAGGAACAAACTTCCTCTCACCTCAAGCATGGTGCTACCCCAAAACATTATAACCCACCTTCATGATCGCACAGTACAATAACTCACAACACAACATGAATCATCACTACCACAGCTACTTGTCATAATATATAAGCTCTTGGAATACAACCCACTTATCACCAGGTGACTTTTGTAACACATTTGACAAAGTAACTTAACTTTGGCTAAAGCACTTGAAGTGTACACACCTTGCACATGCAACCTTATGGAACAAAAGTTCTCTGCATTCAACAAGACCTGCTAGGAGTAACCACCATTTTAATATTACATAATTTAAAAGCAACACTTCACAAACTAAATAACATATCTGCATCTAGAAATAATACTTTCAGATGCTTCCTTATGAGGAATAAATAGAAAACCACATCTGCTGTAAGTAATTGCAAATAAAATAAACTATGTGATAATTTCACTGGTCCCAATTAATCACAAACATCATGACTTTACTGCACCCTGCACAGCTGTACCTTATTCAAGGTTCTGACAGCAGCAAACCTCAAAGTTGGTTTGGGACTGCTACAGAACAGCTGCAGGACACTGACAGCCGGTGCAAGTTCTCGCGATGTGGTGCGACGTAAGTTGACAATGGCATGAGCAGCCTCATAGATCACCATCTCACTCTTATGACGAAGACATGACTCAATGAATTCAAAAAGTGGAGAATCTGAAGATCCACCTCCTGCAGAATCTTCCTCCTCAAGCAACTTGCATGCGATACGGATCTGGCAATGACAAAAAAATAACTACATGAGACGCTAATGGAACAAGCTTGTAGTGTGAAACATAAAATCTTTGTTCAAATTACTAGCATAGCAACTAACAATGCACATGGAGCAGAGTTATTTAAAGAAACACAACAGCTGTTCTGGTTGCTCAACACAATCCATTACCATGTTGACAAGTGCCTGCTTCTGGTCACCATACCCCACCACCCTTCATCTTCAAGACTCATGTTAATATTATCATGCCATCTGTGTCTAAGCTCTCTCCTCCCATTACAGTTCCTGACCAAAATTTTCCATATATTTATAAATTGTGCCGTGTGTACTACATGCACCACCCACCTCATTCTCCTTCATTCAATTATCGCAACAAGAGCAGAAATCATGAAAATCGTCAATACTCACCAACATGCAAACTGCATATGGAGACTTCAAAGACATGCGAGTCAGTTTGGCAACCAACTTGTTTACAGCCAAGCGGTCTGATTTGCGGATGTGGTACAAAACACCGAGCGCATGGTACTGCACCATAACACTGCACAGAAATGCAAACATTTGTAGCAAACTGTCAGGCCACAGCACACGCAGTGCTGAGTGTACACGCTGACATTCAATGCAGGCTTCCACAGTTTGAAAGACACAGGCAAAGTGATTATCGCTGCGCAGAAACTCTTAACAAAAACCTCTACCAAGAGTTCATCCATAATAAGATCAGTATGTATACAAACTTAACACTTCTAGCACACTCACTCTCTTGTTCAACGATCCCAAACCTTCAGTAGCAAACCGGCCTAAGACAGTACCGTCCCACCTTAACTTCATTTTGCAATAATTGAACAAGTATATCAAACTGGTACCTGTCAGAGTTGACAGCCTCCTGCGCCTCATTTACCCATCGCTTCACAACATCTCCTGCAATCTTTGTGAGATGCAGGCTGCTGACCAACGCAGCACTACTCACAGCACAGTTACGGTCTACAATTGCTTGTTTCATGTATCTTTCAATTGCTTGAAGCATTGTCACCTGAAAAACAAACAAGTAACAAAACTGTATGAGCTGTACTAAAAGTGTCATAATGATGCAGAAGGCTACTTAACCTTTAGATGCCTAATGTCAACTATAGTTGACGTACCGCACCGCTAACCTCCAAAGTTGCATTTTATATATTTATTCAACAAATACAGGTACTGGATATTTTAAACATGGTATATACTCTCCGTTTTTTTTCTCTTCAAAATGCAGTTTGTTTCATAATTCTAATGTAATTGGTTCTTGTATTATTCACATTTTATATACAGGGTGTGCTAAAATTTAAAAAAAATAATTCCGGCACCAAAAGGTTAATATTATACTTCTATTTGTGTACAACTGAAGAGCAATAAATAATAGTCTATTTAAAATCTTCATATTTATATGCCTCCGCTTCAGTATAAAGGCAAAAATAGTACACACAACAGTTACATCAGATTTTACTTAGATCACATACTTTCCCTCACAAAAGTAATTTGTGGAGTCAAGGGTTGATCTATATCCAAGACAAGGGAAAACTTAAATTGAAGATATGTAAACAAATTTGAATTTGATTAGCAAAATAAAACTTAAACGTTACCAAAAAAAAAAAACCTCTAAAATCAAGACATCTTAAATTAGCATGTGTTGATTACCACAAAGATTAACAAACATCACAAAAACCTTCAAAATTCCACAATGCATATCACATAAATGACAATTTCTGGAAATACTAAAACACAAACTCCCGTGGATGTCACATTAATGACTTCAATCACAATTCAATATTTCTCCATTCAAAACTCCTCTCTGGAATTTAGGAACTTTTTGTATAAAATAAGTTGGCTGAAGCACTGCACTACAAGCTGCAAGGTCACAGGTTTGATTCCCAATGGTGTCATTGGAATTTTTCATTGACATAATCTTTCTGATCGCACTATGGCCCTGGGGTCGACTCAGCCTCTAACAAAAATGGGTATAAGGAATATTTCCTTGGGGCTAAAGGCGGCTAGTGTGTAGGGCTGACAACTTACCACCTTCATGTGCCAACTGTCTTGAAATTTGGGAGCCTCAACCTTCTGGCCCCCTCAGGGCCTGACCAGGCCTGTATAGGGATTGCTGTAACTTTACCTTTACCTAGTATGAAATAAGTGGAAATTCCGACTAGATATCTTCACATAATTTATCGATACACTGAGTGTGTATTACCCATCATATAAGATTTCTAACACGTGAGTAGTGACTTTACTATTACTGCAATTTACAAAGACACACTACACACAGATCACTTTCTGCACAGGAGGAACCGATTATATTTGAACATTCCTAGGTTTAAACACAGCAATATCACTACAGCAGACAGACCACTTTATGTGATGGCAGTCAGCACAGTGCTCGCTCGCCACCATTTCAGTTTGCCGGCAGCCATGTTCCACAAAATGTGGTTAAATGCACTGCAGTTAATACCAGGTTTTTATTCACCACATTTACAAAAGGTAAAGGAAATGTTTTCCTTAAGCTCACAGACACACAACATATCTATCAAACACACTGTTAGTAATCTGTAAAAATTGTGTACGTTACACAAGCTGACAGGAAGTGGCTAGCAATGACTGTCAGATAAAATAATGTCCCTTATTATTCAGCCATCTAACGTCAACTTCCAGTCAGAAACAAACAGCTCACTTTTCCAGAAATAATTCTAAACTATTACATTACACATACAAGCTGCAATATTCATAACATTAAATGCTGTATTATGATCTTGATGAGAGTAATATTTGAGGTTGTCAGAGTGGTGCTAATGAAGATCCAAGTCTTCTGGCATATCCACTGTGTCACTGGGTATGAGTGGTTCCTAGTGCTTAAAAGGATTACTGTGCCTTCATTTTGGACTGCTTCACTCCTGAAGTTGAAGGCAGTATGATAACCACTCACCCAGTAACAAAGTGTCACAGCTCCAGAGACTCAAGCCCATACACATATTCATGTTTATTCTGAAATCGTTTTCTAATAACTGAATATATTGATAAACAACCTGTGTATGACAAGTTATATGCAATAATTTGAGAAAGATGCAACTACAGATACTAACGTCAGTAATGCTGCACAAAGCACGAATAGCAGCAGCCCTGTACAAATCCTCTTTGCCAGTCATGTCTTTGGTCAAACTTGATGTGACAATAATCACATCCTCAGCTATGCCCGACAGCTCCTTTATACCAAGATACACCATGCGTCGAAGAATAACATCTCGGGACTGGAAGAGTTTCGTCATCGCAAAAAATGCTTCTGTACCTTCTGTTGTTCCGAGCTGTTCACCCTAAATTAAATAAAAGTGTTTCAGTTACACTGCACACAGTACAGCACAAGGACATTCAAACAATTCAGCCAATCGGTAAAACAACCAATTCTGTTCTTCCTGTTTAGGTGCATTTCCACAGCTGCACTGCACCTGTTAATACAGCTGTCCACCCATAATAATTTGAGAACTGCTAAATGGGGAAATGTGATTATATTGAATGACATTTGAGTAACTTTTTGATAGCATAAAACTCTCTTTACAAATTGAAGCAAGGAATGTCATCCAGTATAGAAAATTTAGGGTGAAGTCTCAGTTGGCTATTTGGAAGGGAGAAACACAAACACACACACACACACACACACACA